>Ga0256830_1000031_pt1 | contig 123837 bp, 91 predicted proteins | sample 128326metaG_FD_190537 | JGI IMG/M metagenome (GOLD analysis project Ga0256830, IMG submission 190537) | Hydrothermal vent microbial communities from Lau Basin, Pacific Ocean - 128-326 | ecosystem: Environmental > Aquatic > Marine > Hydrothermal vents | place: Pacific Ocean: Lau Basin...
GCCGGGTCGCTCAAGCTCGACATCCCCGAGACCAGCCCCCTCCGGAAACCATGGTCCTCCGTACTTCCCGCGATCCCCCAAAGACTCTGCACATAGCGTACGTACTGCGGGGTGAAGGAAATCGAATCCTGGCCGTTGAAACCAAAACTCTCGTGCTGAATCCGCCCCAATCCGTCGAGGGCGATCCCAACATCGACCAGGTTGAACCCGTTGAAACCCTGATAGTCTCCCTGCCAGAGCGTCTGGGCCTTCGACATCCGGTCGAAATCGTCGTAGTCGAATCGCTCGCTAGATGTCATAAAGGAAGGCGGGTAGAGCTGGTTCGTGACCTTCCGTTCAACCAATCGCTTTTCTGAGTCATAGACCTGGGTCACTTCCACGCCGCGGCCGTCCAGCCATTTCAATAGGCGGCCTTCAAGGTCGTAGGTGTAATCCCAGGCCTTGTGGCGGCCATTCTGGTTCACATAGCCCCCAGGGAGGATTCGGCGCGTCAAAAGACCCTGGAGATTGTACTCATACCGGCTCTGATTACCCAGACCATCGGTGCGCACCACCTGCAAACTCTGGTAAGTACCTACCGGGAAGTCTGTGAAAGCCCTTGTCAGGAGAACCGGGGTCAGAGACGACCCAGGCTTTGGATAAAGCGATTTCGAAAGCCAACGACCCAGAGCATCACGATCCCAGGTAGTCGCCTTCCCGACTCCATCCTCGAACCAAGTCTGGTTCCCCAGGCTGTCCCAGCCATATTTCCGCCTCTGAAGGACTGTACTCTGATTCTGGGGATCGAGACGGTCCACTTGCAGCAAACGGCCCCAGGCATTCCAGACGAACAGAGTCTTGTATTGTTTAGCCTGATAAGACCCCGGACTCGTTTCCCGCTGCTCCGTCTCCAGCAACTCCGTCGGGTTTCCCAGCGCATCCAGAGTGAAGAGGCGTGCATTCTTCGCCGACAGACTCAGGCTGTCTTCTGCTTTCACCCTTCGCCCCCACTCGTCATACCCGAAATTAGCCGAGCGGCCATCGTTATCGAGAATCGAGGACAGGAGCGACCAGCCGTTGTAAGAAAGCGTCCACTCGAGGTACTGGCCTGTCAAAGGGTCCAGGATCTTCTCCTTCGAGAGACGTCCCGTCAGGGATTCGTAGGTCAAGATCCGGGAGTACTTCGTCGTGCTGTTCTTCTTGTAGTCGACTTGTAGGAGGCGACCTTCGTCATCGAATCCATAGGTGAAAGACTTCGAACCAGGGAGGCTCTTGGTCGCGATTCGGCCCCGCGAATCGTAGGTAAAGGTTACCGAGAGTCCCGTCGCATCCTTCGCCTCCAGGATCCGTCCGTCCTTGTCGAACCCGAAGAGCCGCGTCGCCGTCTGCGTCGCATCCACCCTCTTCTGGACCTTGTAGACCAGGTCGAAATCGTCCCAGACGACCGTCGTCAGCAGGTCCCCAGGACCCTGGATCCCCGTCAGGCGCCAGGCCGCATCATAAACTCGCGTTGAGATCAACCAGTCCGGACTTGATGTAGATAGACTTGAACGGTCGATCTTCGTCTTCCAGGGGCGGCCGAAATAGTCGTAGACCACACGACTTTCGACCCAGGCTTTCGTATAGGGGCCGCCGTCGTCTTTAATCGCTCTGCGCTTGACCAGAGCTGCACCGCCACGTAGCTCGTAAGTCACTTCGATTCTCCCAGAGAGAGTCCCTCCATGACCGCTCGCAGCTTGCGGAAAGTCCGCAGTCAATTGGCGGCCGTAAGCATCATATGTCGCCGTCCAATCCTTCCCCGCCTCGTCCGTCACCTTCCGAACCGACCCCAGGGCATCGTAATTCCCGAAATACCGAGTTCTTGGTTGACCGTTCAGCATTCTCGTGATTCCGGTCAACAATAGATACGAAGCTGAGTTCGGATCGGTGCCGAAACTCAACTGGATCGCATTTGTCGATGTCCCTGTCAAGGTCTGGAAGCTTCCATCTTCAATCTTGACGACCCGTCCTTTCGAATCTTCCGTCAATACCTTGAGCGTAAACCCACCCATCTGCAGGGTCTCGACGAGATCGGACCCCGATGCTGAATACGTGACCGTCCCAGCAAGGCCAGTTGCATCCGTCCATCCGGTTAGCTTGGAAGCCTTGCGGAAGTCCTGTTCATCCCACTGGAGATACGACCAAGTCCGGGTCTCTTTGAGTTGCCCCTGATCGTCATAGGTCTCCGTCTTCACAGGGAGACCTCGGCCCTCTGCATCATAAAACCATTTATACTCGATCCCCTCCGGGGTCTTCAGCGAAGTAAGCCGACCACAGCCACAACCGTCCCAGGCTAGAACCCAGGTCCTGCTGGAGAACTCATGGAAGCCCGATCCAGCCCTAGGGTCGTTTCCCGAGCGGGTTTCTACAATCTTCTTCACCTTCCAGCGTGCCGGGGAGGACAACCCGAAATCCTCCCTGGTGTAGTGACGCAGAGCGCCGAGTTCGTTCGTCCATTCAAGGTATTCTTCGCCACTCGACTCTGTTCCATAGGCGAAGGTCGAACCCCATTGCCCACTAGGAAAGTCGATCCCCGGACGTCCCATCCGCTGCTTCTTGACACGCTAGGTTTTTCCCGAAGTCGAGTCATACTCATTCTCGAGCCACTGTAGGTCTGAAGCAGACCCGAAACTGTCCTTATGCCAAAGGACCTTCGTCAACCGATTGCCGTTAGGCACATAGACGAAGGCGGTCGTCGGCGATTTCGAATTGAAGGTTTCCGTCCCCCCATAGCTCCCGTCTCCATCGAGGTCGAAGACGAAGTTCGTCGCCGGGCGACTCACCTTGCTGAGCCGATACGGAGCCGAGGTCTCGTAGCTGAACAAAGTCTGAGTCGCCGGAAGCGACCAACCTGTGGGAGCCGACACCTGGATCGAGGTAATCCGGTAGGCAGTCCCACTACCCGGGTCCTGGTCGACCCAGGCGAATTGAACGACATTCCCTCGCGGAGTCTGAATCTGGGTCAGACCTTTGTGGGTCTGGTTGTCATAGTTGTAGGTGTACTGCCACGCGGGATTGCTCGGATCGCCCCGGTAGATCCGGCTGATCCTCCAGTTGTTGGAACTCCCGGGGACCCTCGCGGCATACTCGATCCGCGTCCGGTCCGGAAGCTCCCGGATCCAGTTCGTTCCATCGAAAATCAATCGGCTTCCCTTGCGGGGGTCGAAGACGCCCCCGCCCGGACTCAAAGGCGCATAAGGATCGACGTAGTTTTGGGGATTCACGAAACTCCAGACCGCGCCCTTTTCGTCCACCCACTGGGCGGAGCCTCCGGTCACATCCCCGGTCTGGGGGTCATACGTGAGGACGGGGTCCAACAACATCTCCCCGAAGCTCGCCCGCCAACCCGGCCCGAAGGGACTTCCGTAGGTCCCGACCGCCTCCCCATCCTGGACGACATTCACCCCCCCTGACCAGAACTGATCCCACTCCTCCGCCCGGAAGGACCGATAGACCAAGCGGAGCCCCAAAGGCTGACCCCAGTGCATCCCCGGAAGACCCAGGATCACGAAGGGGTAGAAGAACTCCCCGGAGGAAACAGAGACCGTGCCGCCACTTCCCAAGGCCTGGCTCAGATCCGCGGTTTCGTCGAGGGATCCCGCGCCGACGAGGTTCGCCGGAACCGTGTCATAGATGGGCCAGTTCCCAACAGAGGGACCGACCCCCACGCCGGGGCATCCGTCCTTACCCTCCCCGGCGACCAGGTACTGGCCGTCACAGGTATAGATCTGAGCCCGAGCCTCGTGGCCAAAACTGCAAATGGCTACGAGGGCCAGAAGGAAAGAAAGAGGGAAGACTCGAGTGCGCATGGCTCCTCCTCTGGGTTTCGATCCTCCGGGATTATCTCGAATTAAGAAGAAAGGTCAAGATTTATTTCAAAACCACCTAAATCCTTTAATCCAATACCTTTCCTACGATTCTGAGCCTGCGCTGACTCCCCCCGGGACCCTCAAGGACAAGCTCACCGGAAAAGGCTCCAGGGGTCGCATGCTTCTGGAGTAAGACCTCCAACAGGAGCCCCCCCCCTTCACGATGAGTCCGCACCTCGAAGAACTTCGGTTCAAGCCCCTCGAAGGACCATCCACGTAGCCAGGATGCAGGTTCGAGCCGGCATGAGCGGCTCCCTCCTCTCCCCCGGGGAATGAGCCCGAATACCAACGGGGTAGGTGGAGTAACTCGAAGCGGATCCTCTACGAAGGCCTCGAGCAAGAGACTGAAGCGGTCTCCGTTCTTCGTCTCCAATCGGAGGATTCCCCCAACAGGCCCCGTACCGAATCCCCTGGGGTCGAAACGGCCTTTGAGAGTCCAGAGCCTCTGTCGCGGATCCTTTGGTAGGGCCCGCAATGAAAAACCAGGCGGAACTGTCTCGATCGATCGGAGTTCAAAGGGCCGATGGTCGAATCGATCGATGAGAACCTTGAACTCTTTCGGCCCTTCCCCCCGTCGGAGCTTCCCAAGGTCGACCCTCTCAGGCACAAGGCGATAACGAGCTACCCCCTCAAAAACAAAACGAAAAACAAGGGGAAGATCCCGACCGCGAGCCCAAAGTCGAACCGATTCTTGACGAGACCCGACCTGGGTCACCGGAACATGGATTCGGAACGCACACCGTTCCCCCTCTCCGAGGAGGAACGAAACCTCGCCATGATGAGGCAAGAGGACAGGTTTTCTTCTGGGAAGCTGAACCTCGATCCGTTCGCAGGCGCAGGAGGCCTCGATCCTTGTGATTTGCAGGGGGCCTCTCAACTCGAACCGGGCAACCGCTGTCCCTCCTTCCGCGATTCGGCCGAGAAAGAGATTGAAGGAGGTACGTCCTTCGTCCAGAGCGGAGCTCTTTCCAGGTATTGAGGGGGGCCCGCCCATGCAAGAGAGAAGAACTAGAAAGAAAAGGCCGAATCCAAGTGGGTGAGGGCTGGGCATGGCCAACACTGTTACCAGATACCGGAATCCTCGATCAAGGGGGGCATGGGTCGAGGTCGATCCGGACCGGCCGGAGGGGACGGCCGCGGCGGTGGCCGGCGGACGGTGGCTGGGATGAGCAGGCGGAGGTCGCAGAGGGAGCGGCGGCCGGGGGCGGGGTCAAGACGATGCGTTGCGGAGGGCGGTGGTGGCGGCGGGGTCGAGGGCGAGGGTGTCCGGGTCGACGACGACCCCGTACGCCTCGCGGGCCTTCCGGATGCTGAGGAGGCCGCGCTTGACCTCGAGGGCCACGAGTTCGGCCGGCCGGCGTTTCGGATCTCCGTAGCCCCCGCCCCCGCCGGCCTCCTGGAGATAGAGCGTCCCCTCGGGGACGTCCCGGATCATGTCCTTGCTCCTCGGCACGAGGACCTCGCCGCCCGGCTCGTGGAGTTCGATCTTGTTGAGACCGCCGTCCCCGCCCCCGAAGAGGCCGAAGGCGGGTTCCACGTCCCCGTCGCCGAAGGTCACGATCTGCGTGCCCTCGCCGCCCACCCGGTAGCGGGTGCGAACGCCGAGGCCGCCGCGCCATTCGCCGGCGCCGGCCGAGTCCGTCAGGAACTCGTGCTCGAGCAGGAGGTGCGGGGTCTGCTGCTCGAACATCTCGTAATCCTGGTCGAGCACCCCCCCCGAGGCGTCGATCATGCCGATGTGGTCGTAGCCGTCGCAGCCCCTCATCGCCCCCGAGCCGCCCTTGAGCCCCATGAAGAGGATGTCGACGTAGGTGTCCCCCCGGCCCGGATCGAAACCGGTCGACAGGGAGCACAGGAGCTGATTCCAGCCGGCGGTGACGCGGTCGGGGACGACCGGAGCCAGCGCGCGGATGATCGCGTCCGCGTTCGGCGGGCAGAGATGGTTCCCGAAGGTCGTCGCCGCCGGGTAGGAGGCGTTCAGGATCGTTCCCTCAGGGATGACGATTTCGATCGGGTCGATCATCCCGCGGTTGTGCGGGATGTCGGAGTTCACCATCTGGAGGAAGGTCAGGATCGTCGCCGAGGCGCTCGACGTGTAGGTGCCGTTGACGAAGGCCTTCGTCTGCGGATCGGTGTCCGAATAGTCGAAGACGATGCGCTCCCCCTCGACCCGGATCTCGACGCGGATCACGTATTCGGAGCCGACGTTCTTCCCGTCGTAGTAGACCTTGGCCTCGCCCCTGTAGACCCCGTCCGGAATCTCCCGGATCTCGGCCTCCATCATCCTCCGGGAGGCTTCGAAGAGTTCGGCCTTGTGGGCCCGCCAGCTCTCGAGTCCGATGCGGTCGATCAGCTCGATCAGCCGGCGCTCTCCGAGGGTGCAGGCGCCGATCTCCGCCCGCATGTCCTCCTGCACGATCGGGAGACGGATGTTCGCGAAGATCAGGTCCCAGACGTCCTTGCGCAGCCGGCCGCGCTCGACGACCTTGACCGCGGGGATCCGCAGGGCCTCCTGCCATACTTCGACCGCGTCGGGGTTGTAACCGCCGCGGACGGCTCCGCCGATGTCGGCCTGGTGCCCCTTCGTCGCGGCCCAGCCGACGAGTTCGTTCTCGTAGAAGATCGGCTTGAAGGCCGCCACGTCGTTGTTCTGGTTGCCGAACGTGAAGACGTCGTTGTGGAAGAAGACGTCCCCCTCGTGGATGTCGCCCTCGAACTTCTCGGCGATGTGGCGGCAGACCGGGCTCAGCGAGAAGCTGAGGATCGGCAGGTTCTCGGTCTGCTCGAGCATGCCTCCGTCCGCGTCGTAGAGGCCGGTCACGAAGTCCTTCGCCTCGCACAGGATCGGCGACCGTGTCGTCTTCTCCATGCTGATGCTCATCTCGTCCGTGATGGACTTGAGCGCGCGGCCCAGGATCGAGACCAGCACCTTGTCGATCTTGACCGTCATGCTTCCGTCTCCTTCCGCTCGAGCACGCAGGTTCCGTGGCGGTCGACCTTGCAGGTGAAGCTCCGGCTCACGAACAGCGTCGTGTCCTCCCTCTCGCAGAGGGCCGGTCCCTCGACCCTGCTCCCGGGCAGGAGATCCGCGAAGTCGTAGACCGGCATCGTCGTGAAGGCGTCCTCCTCCGGGGAGAAGGCGCGCCTCTCGCCCTTGACGGGCGGGGATTCCTCCGGGGCCTCCGGATAGAGGGGGAGTTCAGGCTTCAGGACCCGGCCGATCACCCGGACCCGGACGTTGATGAGTTCGATCCCCGTTCCCTCCTCGCTCAGCTCGTAGCCGAAGAGCCGATCGTGCTCGCGGTGGAAGAGCGAGGCGATCGTCTCGAGGTCGCCGTCGCGGACGGCTTCCTCGGGGACCTCCACCTGCACCTCGTGGTACTGCTTGAGGTAGCGCAGGTCGAGGAGGATCCGGCGCTCCCTCCGCTCCTCGGGAACCCCCTCCACCTCCAGGCGGGCCATCCCCTCTCCCGTCATCTCCTCGACGAGGGCGTTCAGGGCCGGGACGTCGAGGTCGGCGAAGCGCGTCACGAAGGAGCGGACCTCGTCGTGCTTGAGATCGCTGCGCAGCATGCCGGCCGCGCAGAGGACGGAGGCCGTCCGGGGGAAGAGGACGCGCGGCAGATCGAGTTCGAGGGCGATCATGCAGGCGTGCAGGCCGCCCGCCCCCCCGGCGACGACCATCGGGAAGACCCTTGGGTCGAGCCCCCTCTTGACGGTGATCTCCCGGACCCCGTGCGCCATGTTCGTGTTGATCACCCGGAACATCCCCGCCGCCGCTTCCTCGACCGTCATGTCGAGCGGGGCCGCGATGCGCCGGCCGATGGCCGTCCTCGCGGCCTCGATGTCGAGAGGAATCCTTCCCCCCGCGAAGAAGGAGGGATCGAGGAATCCGAGCACTACGTTCGCGTCCGTGCAGGTCGGCTCCCCGCCGCCTCGGCCGTAGCAGGCGGGTCCCGGATCCGCGCCCGCCGAACGCGGCCCCATGCGCAGGAGCCCCCCTTCGTCCGTCCAGCCGATCGAGCCCCCTCCGGCTCCGATCGTCGTGATCGCGAGCATCGGAAGCGCGATGCGCAGCCGATCGATCTCCCCCGTCATGTTCATCTCGGCCTCTCCCCCGCGCACGAGGGAGGCGTCGAAGCTCGTCCCGCCCATGTCGACGACGATGCAGTCCCCATCTCCCCCCACGTAGGCGGCCGCGGCGCGCGGGCCTCCCGCCGGCCCCGAGAGAAGGGTCGACGCGGCCCTGCTCCTCACGATCTCGGGAAGGGCGACCCCGCCATTCGACTGCATGACGAGGAGGACCCCCCGGAAGCCGGCCTCCGCGAGCTTCTCCCCGAGCCGATCGAGGTAGACCGAGAGAATCGGGCCGACGTAGGCGTTCAGGACCGTCGTCGAGACCCTGTCATAGAACCGGATGACCGGCAGGAGTTCCGAGGAGACGCTGAGGTGCATCCCGGGGAACCTCTCCGCGACGTATCGCGCGGCCTCCCGCTCGTGGACGGGGTTCGCGAAGGAGTTCATGAAGCAGATCGCCGCCGCCTCGACTCCTTCCGAGGCGAGCGTCGCGACCGCGGCCTCCAGGGAGGCTTCATTGAGGGCCTCGATCTCGCGGCCGTCCCGATCGATCCTCCCCCCGACAGGCAGGCGGAGTTCGCGCGGGACGAGGGGTTCGACGTTCGTGTAGCGGTTGTCGTACTGCCGCTCCCGGATGCCGCGGCGCATCTCGAGGGCGTCGCGCATCCCCCGCGTCGTCAAGAGGCCGGTCTTGACTCCTCCGCGGGTGAGGGTGGCGTTCGTCGTCACGGTCGTGCCGTGCACGATCGTCTCGATGTCTCCGACGAAGGTCTCGAAGGGGAGCCCCTCGCTCTCCGCGATCCGTTCGAGGCCCGCGATCAGACCCGCCGACGGATCCTTGGGAGTCGAGAGCTGCTTCCAGGTCCCGGTTCTCCCGTCCTCCGCCTGGAGGAAGAAATCCGTGAAGGTCCCGCCGATATCGATTCCGATCCTGTACTTCATGATTCGACTTCCGTGCCGCCGCGGGCGGTCTGGATTCCGAGTTGGAAGGCCATGACGTTCGGTTTCCGGGCCGCCTTCGGCCCCATCGTCCTCAGGACCTCGACCAGGGACGAGGTCTCGACCGGCAGCCAGGAGAGACCGGCCGCAAGGCCCAGCATGCAGGCGTTCAGCGCCCGGGGCGCGCCGACCTCCCGCGCGAGGGCCTGAGCGTCGAAGTCCACGAGTTCGAGGCCCGCGTCGCGGATTCCGCCCAGGATCTCCTCGAGAGGAGGATACGGCCGCCCCTGGAGGGCCAGGAGGGTCATCGGAAGGCGCCGGCGGTTGACGAGCATCCGCGTCGAGGGACGGCAGTACCGCAACGCGCGCAGGGCTTCCATCGGCTCGAGGGCGAGGACGAGATCGGCCTCCCCTCTCCCCACGCGGGACGTCCCTCCCGGACCGATCCTCAAGGTCCCCTCGACGCTCCCCCCACGCTGCGAGAGGCCGTGGAGCTGCCCGAGGCGCACCTCCCTCCCCTCGAGCCGCAGGGCCTCCCCGAGGATCCGGGTCGCCGAGAGCACTCCCTGCCCGCCGACCCCCGCGAGCACGACGTTGCGGACCGCGCCCCGGTGCGGAACCGTGCGGCTCACGCCGGTCCCTCCACCGCATAGACCGGCCGGATCGCCTGGTTCGGACAGAAGGCCGCGCAGACCCCGCAGGCGACGCAGAGGTCGTCGTCGATCCGGATGCCGTCCTCCTCGAGGACGAAGGCGGGACAACCGAAGAGTTCGAGGCAGGACCGGCAGTTTCCGCATTGCCCGCAGATCATGCAGCGGGAAGCCTCGCGGCGCGCCTCGTCCTCCGTGTAGACCGCACGGATCTCGTCGAAGTCCCTCACGCGGAATTCCGGGGCGCGCAGCGCGACCTCGATCCGGCTCTCGAGGGCCGCCCGCCGCGCGTTCCCGCGGACCCCGGCCGGGGGAAGCTCGGCCCCTTGAGGCGGCGGGACGGGCGCGGCGGGGGCCTCTTCGCCGCGCAGACGCCGGTCGACCCTGAAGGCGGCGCGCTGCCCCTCGGCGATCGCCTCGACGACGCTCCCCCTCGCCTCGACATGGACCCCCTGCACCGCCCCGGGGGTGAAGGAGGGGGAAACGCGCCGCTCCGCACGGCCCTCCCCCCCGCAACCCTCTCCCTCGCCCGTCTGCCCGAGCGCCAGGAGCACGAGACCCGCCGGCAGGACCCGCTCGCTCCCCGCGACCGGTTCGAAGTCCGCCGGATCGAAAGGTCCGCTCTCCTTCCGCCTCGCGTCCGCGACGCGAAGCCCCCCCTCCTCGAGGCGGACCGCGAGGGTCCTCGTGAGGATCTCGACGCCTTCGGCGAGGGCCTCGGCGATCTCCTCGCGGATGGCCGGCATCTCGGTCTCGTCCTCGAGACAGAGGATGCGCACCTCGGGGGCGCCGAGCCTGAGCGCGACGCGCGAGGCATCGATCGCCGCGTTCCCCCCGCCGATCACGCAGACCGGGACCTCGAGCGACCCGCCTCCCTCCTTCCTCTCCCGAAGGAAACCCAGGGCGTCGCGGACCTCGGGACCCTCTCCGGGGAGATCGAGGCGCCGAGGCGCTCCCCCCCCGAGCGCGAGGAGGACCGCCTCGTGCTCCGCCGCGAGTTCCCCGATCGAAAGGTCGGCCCCGAGCCGGCGCCCTCCGTGGAAGCGGACCCCGAGGGCGAAGATCCCCTCGAGATCCCGATCGAGAGCCTCGGAGGGGAGACGGTATCGGGGAATGCCGTAACGCAGGAGCCCGCCGGCATGCTCTTCCGCGTCGAAGAGGTCGACGGCGTACCCCCGCAGCGCGAGGTCGTGGGCCGCCGCGAGCCCTGCGGGTCCGGCCCCGACGACGGCGACACGGAGCCCGTTGGCCTCCGCGGGCCGGGGCCCCGCCTCCCGAAAGCCTTCCCGCGCCGCCCGATCCACGACGAATCGCTTCAGGTCGTTGGACGCGACCGCGCCGTCCTTACCGGCACGCACGCAGGCCTCCTCGCAGGGCCTGTGGCAGACCCGGCAGATCGACTCCGGCAACGGAAGGCGTTCGCGGATGAGTTCGTAGGCCCTCGCAAAGTCTCCTCCGGCGATGTGCGCGGAGTATCCCTGGATGCAGAGGCGGATCGGGCAGGCCGTGGCGCAGGGCGCGAGCTGCGGCAGGGGGCCGCCCTTGTCCTCCTCGACGGCCCGGGCCGTCGTGATCGCGCGTTCGAAGGGTCGATGCACCCCCTGCCCGCAGCGCAGGTTATCCCCCTCGCGGCCGCAATGCCCGCAGAGCCCGAGGTCCACGCGGTAGGTGATCGGGCGCTCGCCCCGCCCGCCCTCGACCGCGACGCCGCCCTCCGCGAGGGGATGCTCGTCCTCGATCCCGTGCCTCCTCGTGAACACGATGCAGGGTCGCTCGCAGATCACGACGCTCAGCCCCTTCCTCCGGCCCGCCTCGCGGATCGCCGCGATCGTCCGCGGAAGATCCTCGGGGTCGACCTTCGCGACCTGCTTCGCGCCGAGGGCCCGGCAGAGGGCCTCGAGATCGACCCTCTGCGCGAGCCGCCCCCGTTCGATCCTGGCCGAGGCGCTCTCCTGGAAACCCGTCATCGCCGTGACCTGGTTGTCCATGATCACCGCGACCAGGTCCGCATCCTCCTTGATCGCATCCAGGAGGGCGGGCATCCCCGAATGGAGGAAGGTGCCGTCCCCCATGAAGGCCACGGTCTTGGCCCCCGTCCGGCGCGCGACCGCCGCGGCCATCGGGAAACTCGAACCCATCGCGAGCAGGGCGTCGGCCGACTCCAGGGGCGGCCCGTAACCGAGCGTGTAGCAGCCGATGTCGTTGAAGAAGAGCATCTCGTCCCCGAGGGCCGCCCGGGCGGCGAAGAAGGTCGTGCGATGCGGGCAGGAGGCGCAGAGCACGGGAGGCCTCGGGGGGACGTCCTCTTCCAGGTTCTCCGGCTGCGGCTCCTCCTCGAGACCCAGGAAGGAGCTCACCACCCGCCGGATCCCCGCCTCCTCGTATTCGAAGCGGTCCTCGAAGTCCCCGCTGCGCTTTCCCCGGATCTCGATCGAGAGTCCATGGCGATGGGCGAGGACATGCAACGCGTCCTCGAGGAAGGGGAGGAGTTCCTCGACGACGAGGAGCCTCTCGACTCCGGCGAGGGCCTCGAGCAGCCACTTCTCGGGCAGCGGGTGCACACCCCCGAGGACGAGCAGACGATGCTCCTCGAAGGCCTCCCCTTCCTCGAAGAGGGCGCGGCAGACGGCCGCGGGGACTCCCGCGGCGACGATCGCGCGGCTCCCCCTTCCCCGCACCGAGAAGAACCCCGACCGCTCGAGAAGGCCCGCCGCGGCCTCGAGCCGGGATTCGATCTCGACGCGCATGCGGCGCGCGTTTCCGGGGATCGGCACGAGGGCTTTCGGATCCCTGCGGAACCCCCCCTTCCGGACATCCGCGCGCGCCCCGAGACGCACGAGTTCCCGGCTGTGGCAGACCCGGGTCGTCGGGCGCAGGATGACGGGCAGGCGGCTCTCCTCCGACAACTCGAAGGCGAAGCGCGTCATCTCGAGCGCCTCCTGCGGGGTCCCCGGATCCAGCATCGGGATGTGGAGCATCGGGGCGATCTGACGCTGGTCCTGCTCGTTCGGGCTCGTCAGGCAGGAAGGATCTCCGGCGCTGACGATGACGAGCCCCCCCCGCACCCCGACATAGGGAATCGTGACGAGGGGATCCCCGGCCGCCATCAGGCCGAGGTGTTTCATGGCCACCAGCGCCCGCGTTCCGGCCAGGGAGGCCCCGAAGGCCGACTCGAGCGCGATCTTCTCGTTCACCGAGTACTGGAACTCGAGTTCCGCGCGCGAGGCGAGGGCCGCGAAGCCCTCGCTGATCTCGGTGGACGGCGTCCCGGGATAGCCGCAGGCGAAGCCCACCCCCGCCTCGAGCGCCCCGCGCACGACGGCCTCGTTCCCCAGGAGGAAGGCCTCCTCCCCCTCCCGGCCCTCGAGCATCGATTCGAGGGGATCGCGCGGCGGACGGGAAGCCATCTCAGCCCCGCCCTCCCTCGGGAGCCGGAATCGGCGCCGGTCCTTCGACGATCGGGATCTCGACGGGGGGTTCGCGCGAAGGATTCACACGAGGATCCTAGGAAGGGGGTTTCGAGACTGTCCATCCCCCCCGATCCCTGCGACGATGCGCCGCGTCGCCGCCCTTCGGGGGACCGGGAACCATCGAAATCCGGGAACGGGAAGCAATCGGTTTCCTCCTCAGGGTAGCCGGCGGACCATCAGGATCGTGCGGTCGTCGCGGGGGGGATTCCCCCCGGTAAAATCCTCCAGGGTCGCGATCAAGGCCGCGCGGATCTCGGCCAGAGGCTTGGAGCGGGCCGCCTGGACGACCGCGATCGCCCGATCGACTCCGAAATCCCCTCCCTCGGGGGAGCGCGCCTCGAGGACCCCGTCCGAGAGGGCGACGACGAGATCGCCCGGCTCGAGATCGAAGCGCCGGCCCTCGGGGAGTTCGAGTTCGGGAACGATCCCGAGCGGCATCGTGTCGGCGGGGATCCGCTCGGGCTCCTCCTCCCTCGTGAAGCGAAGGATCGGGGCCTGTCCGGCGCTGAAACTGACGAATCGGCCCTTCTCGGGGTCGAGCATGCCGACCCAGGCCGTGATGAACCGCCCCCCGGGAAGGTCCTGGTGCAACTGGGCGTTCAGGTGGAGCAGGACGTCCCTGGGATGCGCGCCGAGGCGCACCGCCATGCGCAGCATCGAACGGAGCTGCGTGACCGACAAGGCCGGACCGATCCCATGCCCGGTCGCGTCCGCCATGACCAGCATGACCCGGTCGAAGTCCCGGCTCTCCTCGATCCGGAACCCCCCCTCGGCCAGGGCGCTCAGACCGATGACGTCATAGGTGTCGCCTCCCGTCTCCTCGGCCTCGCGCGTCCAGGCCGTGATCTCGTAGCCGGGGATCTCGGGCAACTTCCGGGGAAGCGTCGCGCTCTGGATGAGGCGCGCGAGGCGGAGGTCGCCCTCGAGCCGCAACAGGGAGCCGATCGACGCACGCAGGCGCTCCTGCGCTTCCGAGAGCTGCACGAGTTCGGTCATGCAGGCGTCGATCTCGGGGGGTTCCTCGAGAAGCCCGCGGCTGATCCGATCGCTCTCCGCCACCAGGGCCTCGATCGGCCGGGTGAAACGTCGCGCCAGGAGGCGGGCCTCCCAGGCCGCGAAGATCAGGACCGCGAGCGTCACCCAGAGGACCGACCACCAAAGGTCCCGGAGGCCCTCGGAGACGTCCGCGAGGGGCAGGGCGACCGCGATGCGGAGCACGCGCTCCTTCGAGAGGGGAAAGGGCCGGATCTCGGAATACCATTCCTCGCCCCCGGTCTCGAAGAAGACCGCGGCCTCGAAACCGCTCTCCACGCGACGGTGCGCGCGAAGGGCGTCGGTCAGGATCGGGATCTCGAGATCGGCGGGGGTCTTCAGCAGGGCGTCCCGGCGCGCCTCGGGTCCTTTGAAGCGTTGGTCGCAGGGAAGACCGAGGATCCGGAAACCGCCGTCCATCAACAGGACGGCCCCGCGCTTGCCGACCGTGAGCCTCGTCGTGTAGTCGCACAGATCGTCCAGGAGCACGTCGAAGGCGATCACCCCGGACTTCCCCGACGGGAAACGCAGCGGCAAGGAAGCGGTCATCCCCGCCTGCTTCGTCGTGAAGAAGAGGTAGGGCTTCGTCCAGAAGATCGAATCCCCGCCCGGCCCCCCCGAGCCGCGGCGGGTCCGGACTCCGCGGAACCAAGGCCGGCGCCGGGCGTCGTAATCGAGGTCCTCCGCCAGGGGGGCGGGGACCTCCTCCCCCTCCTTCCAGCGCCGGATCCACGCCTTCCCCGGACTTCCCTCCGGATCGGTCCGCCGGAGCAGCCAGCCTTCCCCCGTCTCCAGCAGCATCGACTCCTTCCCGTCCTCGTCCGCGAGGAGAACGGAGGAGACCTGGGGCAGCGCCTTCAGGATCGGGGCGAGGAAGACCGGGAGACTCTCGGCCCGCCTCGGGTCCAGGCTCCCCTGGACGGCGTAGGTCCGGGCGACCGCGAGGGCCTTCTCGACCGGCGAGAAGAAGGCGCGCAGGCGTTCCGCGGTCTCTCCGACATGTCGCCCGGCGAGGGTGCGGCTCATCCGGTCGACCCCTCGACCGGTGTAGTAGAACGTCGCCGCGAGGATCGACCCGCCCAGCACGAAGATGAGCAGCAGGAACATGCCGAGGAGGCGTGTGCGGATCGAGATGCAGCGCATGCGGTTTGGATGATGCAGAGCCCCCGCGGTCATTTCCAAACCCCTTCTTCCCCGGGATCCCGGCGCCGCCCCTACGGCCATCCTTATGTCCCGGCCGTCGAGGGGGGATCGCTTTCCCGGCCTCCCCTCCCGACAATGCCGCCTTTCCCCGAACGAAGGTCCCGATGCCCGGAATCCCCCTCCTCCTCTCCTTGGTCCTTTTTCCGCAGGTCCCGAAGGAGGACCCGCCGCCCCTCCCGGGAACGGGCCTGCGGGGCGTGTTCCTTCCCGGTGTTCCGGGGGAGATCCTCCCCCTCGGCCCGCGCAGCCTCTCCGTCCTCGTCGACAGGGTCGGGAACGGGCCGCGACGCCCGGCGGCCGCGGCGGCCTTCTTCGGAAAGGGGAGGGTGCTCGCGCTGGGGCACGCGGCCTTCGGCGACGGCCCGCGCTCGAAGCTCGACGGCGGGCGCTTCTTCCGGCAGGCCCTGCGGTGGCTGGCGGGGGGGAAGACCCGCCCCCGCGTCCTCGTCGCGAAGCGCGCGGGTCTGGGGCGCGCCCTCGCGGAGGCCGCCGGGGCGGGGCTCCCGTTCGAACGCGCGGACCGGCTCGAAGAGGCCGACATCGCCTTTCTCGGGGACTCGCTCGGAGCCTCGAAGCCCGAGGATCTGCGCGCCTTCGTCCGCGGAGGCGGCGGGCTCGCCCTGCACGCCGTCGGGTGGGGCTGGCGCCAGCTCCATCCGGGCCGGGACCCCGCGAAGGCATGGCCGCTCCACCGTTTCCTCTCGAGCGTCGGCCTGCTCGTCGGATCATCTCCCCTGCGCTGCCCGAAGGAGGGCTTCCGGCCCGCGCCGAACCCGGGCAGCCGGAACCTCCCGAAGCTGTTCGACGATCTCTCCAGCCTGGCCTCCCTCCCCTCCCTCGGAGGCGAGAGGGTCGCGTCCGCCCTCGAGGCTCTCCACGCCCTCCACGGCTTCCTCCGCGAACTCCCCCTCGAGGGTCCGGTGCTGTCCCCCCGCCTCCGGACCCTTCGGGAGCTGGCGGGCGCCCTGCCTCCCCTCCTCCGCCGGGCGCGTCCCCGCGCGCCCGCGAGGAACGCCGCCCTCCTCGCCGCCGCCCTCCTCGACCGCGACCCGCGCTGGCGCGAGGCCCGTCCGGGGGCGGACCTCCCGATGCCCCCCGCCGACTTCCCCGGCCCCCTGCTCGGCGAGGGGCCGGCCCCGGTCGAGGCCCGTCTTCTCGAGATCCGGGTAAGGGCCCCCGGATGGATCGCGACCGGGCTCTACGTCCCGCCGGGCCGCGCGGTCCGAATCGAGACCCTCGAGCCCGAGTCGCGCGGCTTCCGGCTCCAGATCGGCTGCCACACCGACCGCCTCTGGCACAAGAAGGCCTGGAGACGGTTCCCGGACATCGTCCTTCGCGCCCCGTTGAAGGCCGACCAGGTCACGGCCTCCCGTTACGGCGGCCTGCTCTATCTCCTCCCGCCGCGCGGGCGGAAACCGCCGTACGAGATCCGTCTCCGGGTCACCGGCGCGGTCCGAGCGGCCCGCTACGTGGCGGGCGCGACGAGCCCCTCCGGGTGGAGGGCGCTCCTGGAGAAGACCCGCGCGCCCTGGGGGGAAATCGAGGGCCGCCGCACGATCTTCACGATGCCGGTCGCGGAGCTCCGCCGCCTCGCGGACCCGGAGGCCTTCTGCTCGTTCTGGGACCGCGTCGTCGACCTCTACGAGGAACTCGACCCCCAGCCCCCGCGCCCCCGGAAGCAACGGCTCGTCTTCGACCGGCAGATCTCCGCGGGAGCCCTGCATTCGGGCTACCCGATCATGGGGCACCTGGACACTCCCAAACGGCTCGTCGACGCCTCCCGCTACGCGAAGGGCAAGGCCTCGTTCTGGGGGCCGCTGCACGAGATCGGCCACAACTACCAGCAGCGCGCCTGGACCTTCCAGGGAACCGGCGAGGTCACGAACAATCTCTTCGTGCTCTACGCCCAGGATCGCCTGCTCGGGGTCCCTCTCCGCACGAACCTCGAGGCCCGCGGCCTGCTCGCGAAGGCGAGGGCCCACCTCGGGGCGGGGGCGCCCTTCGCGACCTGGAAGCGCAGTCCCTTCCTCGCCCTCGCGAGCTACGCCCTGATCCTCGACGCCCACGGCTGGGAGGTCCTGAAGAAGACCTTCGCCTCCTACCGCGCGAGCCCCCTTCCACGGCGGGCCTCGGACGCCGCGCGCCGCACGGCCTGGGTCGAACGCCTCTCCCGCGCCTGCGGCCGGGACCTCCGCCCCTGGTTCCGTCGCTGGAAGTTCCCCTTCGACGAAGCCGCTCTCCGCGCCCTCGACTCCCTTCCCCCCTGCAAGGACTTCCTGGCGCCCTGAACCCCGGACGGAGAACGGGCGCCCGAAGACCTCAACGGCGTATCGGAAGGAAGATGCGCATCGAGGAGCGCAGCTGTCGCCGGTCGGCGTCGGCCATGGGGACCTCCCGGAGGATGCGCTTCATCAAGCCGAGTTGGCGGCGGGCGACGGCCTGGACCCAGGCCTTGCGCAGCGGGGCCTTCCCTTTGGGTCCGCCCTTCCAGATCTCCTCGGGAAGGGAGTCCGCGAACTCCCGGACGAGGCGGTCGACCTTCGCGCGGGCGGGCCCCGAGAGTTCGAGGGAGCCGGCGAGGCTGGAGCGGAGCGAATCGGCGAGTTGCCCCGGGTTCCGCACGGGGACCGGCCGCAGGTATTGGGCGAGCACGAGCCCCGAGGAGAACAGGTCCATGCCGATCCGGCCGCGGAGGCTCTCCGGGTGCAGGATCCTGCGCTGGTCGGCCGAGAGCATCGCCTCGGTCTCCTCGAGGAAGCGGTCCTTCAGCTCGACCTCCTTCAGGAGACTGTCGAGGGCCAGGGCGTTCGGGTCCTTGCCCCGGTCGCGGAGGATCTCGTTCTCACTCGCATAGCGACGGCCGAGACGGGAGAGCGCCTCCCTCTGTCCCTCGTCGAGGGACATCCCGGCCTCGGCCAGCAGGGCGTTCATGAAGTTCGCGGTGACGGCGGGATGGGTCCATGCGCCGTTCACGCCCGAACCGGGGACCCCGGCCTCCAGGAAGGCCTTCGCCTGCGAGAGCAGGTTCCCGTTCAGCTTCTGGATCTCCCCCGCCAGGTCGAGCGGAATCTCCCCTCCCTTCTCGAGGGCCTCGTTGAGCTTCTCGAGGAGGGGAATCATCTCCTTCATCGTTCGGCCGGCCATCCTCCAATCGATCCGCGCGAGAAGGGCGGCCAACGAAGGATCGCTGGGGAGGACCTCGATCGGGTCCCCGGAATCCGGCGGGGGTTTCTCCGCCGGCGCCTCCTCCTCGACTCCCTCGGGGGCCTCGGCCTTCTCCCGCGCGACGAGTCGGGCGCGCAGGCGCCGGATCTCCTCGCGGGCGGCCGCGAGCCGCTCGGCCAGCTCGGTCTCCTTCGGGGTCCCGAGAAGGGGGGCCCCGTCTCCTGCGGTTTCCACGCGCATGTCGAGTTCTTCTCCGGCCTCCGCGCGTTGAAGGCCCCCGCCGGCCATCCAGCCGAGGCCCCCGCTGACCACCGCGATCGCCAAGCCGCCGAGGATCGTTCTTCCGTTCCGGTTCGTCGCCGTCATCGCTCGCACCTCCAAGATCGTGTTCGGGTCCAGGAAAAACCTCCGGTAGCCGCCGAGGATGAGGACCGCGGGACGGGCCGTCCCCGCCTCGAGGCGGTCTCCGGGCTTCGGGCGGACGAGGGCCGACCCCCCCGCCTCCAAGACGAGGCGGCGGGTCGTCCCGAGCCAGCGCACGCGGCCCTCGGTCACCGCGAGGCGGATCGCGAGGAGGGTCTCGCGCGGGGCGAGCACCCCCCGGAGAAGGAGCCCGACGCAGAGGAAGACCGCCGCGAGCAGGGCCGCCCTGAGCCGGGAGGACGGCGGGCGCCGCGGCGCCTTCTCCTCTCCTCGGGGTCCGCCGCGCAGGCGCAGGAGGATCCTGTGGCTCAGGTCGGCCGGAGCCTCTCCGCCCAGGGTCTCGCGCAGCGCGCGGTCGAGGAGCCTGTCCTCCCAATCCGTCACGCCCAAAGCCTCCGTTCGACGCAGGCGCGCAGGGCCTTCCGCAGACGGGCCAGGAGACTCTTCACCCCCTCCTCGCCGAGGGAGAGTTCCCGCGCGATCCGCGCGCGCGACCAGCCGTCCTCGTAGCGAAGTCCGAGGACCCGGCGGCCGCGCTCGGGAAGCTCCTCGAGGCAGGCGCGCAGGGCGTCCTTCAATCCGTTCTCCTCGTCCTCCGCCCGGAACCGGAGCCAAACCGCCTCGGCCTCCTCGAGGGCCGCGGCCGCCCGGGCCTCCCGCCGCCGATCCTTGAGGAAGAGGTTGCGGGCCACCGCACGCAGCCAGGCCGAGGTCGCGGCGGGTCCCCGGTCCTCGAAGGGACCGCGAAGCACGACCAGGAAGGTCTCCTGGACGAGATCCTCGGCGGTGGGGCCGTCCGCTCCGAGGAAGCGCAACCAGCGCCACAAGGCCCGCTGGTGCCGGCGGATCAGCTCCGCCGGCGGGGTCGGCTCGGGACTCCGGCTCATGGCTCGCACATCTCCATTCATCCCCGGAAAGCGGGGAAAGGGTGCGGATTCCCTCGAAATCGGGAAGGATTCCCATTTCCTCGGAGAAGGCGAGACCCGGGAATCCCGGCGCGCCGCCCCCCGGGGAAGACGAGGAACCCTATCCGGAGAGACGGAGAAGCGTGGAGCCGAGAGAGCCAGGAAGGAGGGAGCATCGAACCGAGGCCCGACGGATCGCGGCCGTCGACCTCGGTTCGAACGGCTTCCGGCTCGCGAGGGCGCGGGTCGAGGACGGGGTTCCCGAGATCGAACTCCGGCGGCGCGATCCCGTGCGGCTCGCCGGAGGTCTCGACGGGCGGGGCCGGATCTCCGCAGAGGTCCGGATCCGGGCTCTCCGAAGCCTCGAGGGTTTCGCCGGACTCCTGCGCGACCTTCCCGACGCCTCCGTTCGGGCCGCCGGCACGAACACCTTCCGCGCGGCCCGGGCGGACCCCCGCTTCCACGCCGAGGCCGAGGCGGCCCTCGGGCGGCGGATCGAGATCCTCTCCGGGCGGGAGGAGGGCCGCCTGATCTTCCTCGGGGTCGCCCACGACCTTCCAGGGGCTCCGGGGAACCGCCTCGTGCTCGACATCGGCGGGGGATCGACCGAACTCGTGATCGGCCGGGGCTTCGAGGTCTTTCGGGTCGAGAGCGTCGGACTCGGCTGCGTCAGCGGGATGCGCCGGGGCTTCGAGGAGGGCCTCCTGACGAGGAACGCGCTGGCGGAGGCGCGGACCGCGGCCCGAAAGGCGCTGGAGAACCTGCGCGGGGATTTCGAGGCCCTCGGCTGGTCGGAGACGATCGGCGCCTCGGGGACCCTCCGGGCGATCGAACGGATCCTGCGCTCGCTCGGGGGAAGCGGCGGCATCGACCTGGACGGAGTCGAGGAACTCCTGGACCGCTGCGCCCACGCCGGACGCAGTTCGTCCCTCTCCCTTCCGGGCCTCAAGCCCGAACGCCGTCCGGTCTTCGCCCCGGGTCTCGCGATCTGCGCCGCGCTCTTCGACGTCTTTCGCCTCGAGACCATCCGCACCAGCCGGGCCGCCCTGCGGGAGGGCCTCCTCCTCGACCTCTGCCGGAACCGGGATTCCGCCGGTCCTTGAGTCCCGCGGCCGGGGAATCCTCCTCGACCCTCCGGCGCCCGCCGGGACCGGGCGGGGACCTTCAAGTCGTCGTTGCCTCCTCCGACCGGCGCGGATAGGTTCCTCCCCCTTCCCGAGTGGAGAGATGGCAGAGTGGCCGAATGCGGCGGCTTGCTAAGCCGTTGAAGGGCTCTGGTCCTTCCGGGGGTTCGAATCCCCCTCTCTCCGCCAGACCCGATGGTGACGATCAGATTTCGAACCGCCTTCCCCGGCATGCTCCTGGCGGCCCTGGCGCTCGGTTGCGCCGGAACGGACATCCCTCTCCGGAAGAGTCCGCCGGACACCCGCGTCCACCTCGACGGGCGTCTCCTTCCCCCTTCCGCGACCCGAATCCGGCCCGCCTATTACGGAACCCTCCGCCTCGACGCCGACCATGGGCCGGAAGGGCGGCGGGGCTTCCGGCCCCAGACCGCGCGCCTCGACCGTCCCGTCCCGGCCCCGCGCTGGATCTTCCCCCTCGACCTCTTCGGCGAGGCCCTGACGCGGCTCTTCGGGAGCGGACCCGAGGCGGTCGACCTCCGGCTCGAGAGCTTCGAGGCCCCGGACCCGACGGACGAGGCGGGCCGCCGGGCCCTCCTCGACCGGGCGCTCGAGGCCTTCCGGCGCCGCTGAGATGGGCCTGGGGGAGGAAGGCCGCGGACTCGCCCTGATCTGGGGTCTCGGCCAATTCGGAGGAGGGCTCGGAGCGGCCGGTTTCCTGCGGCGGCGGGGTTACGGGATCCGCGTCATGGACCGCGCGGATCCCTCCTCCCTCGCTCCCGCCCTCGACACCCTCCGCCGAGAACCCGGCCCCGGGGAGGTCCGCCTCGTCCCCGAAAGCGCCGAGGGCTTCGACGGAGTCGAACTCTGCATCGTCAATCCGGCGATCCCCCCTTCCCATCCGTTGCTCGGCGAGCTTCGAGCGCGGGGGCTCGAAGCCCGGCAGGAGATCGACCTCTTCCTCGAGGAATGGCCCGGGACGGTCCTCGCGGTCACCGGCACGAACGGCAAGAGTTCGACCGCGGCCATGTTCGCGGCCGTTCTCCATGCCTCGGGAACCCCGGTCCTTCTCGGCGGCAACATCGGGCGAAGCCTTCTCGACGAGGAGGAGCGCTGGAGCCCCGAGGCGGTCGCGGTCCTCGAACTCTCGTCCTTCCAGCTCGCCCGCCTTCCCGAAGTCCCCCGGATCGATCACGCGATCTTCCTCCCTCTCGGGAGGGACCACCTCTCCTGGCACGGGAGCCTCGAGGCCTACCACGAGGCCAAGCTGCGTCTTCTCCGCCTCCTGAAGCCCTCGGGGCAGGCCTTCGCGCTCCGGTCCTGCCCGGTCCTCGGCCCGCGCCGGGACCCCGCCCTCGTCCACCTGGACCCCGCCTCTTCGGAGACGGAGGTCCCCCCCCTCCGGATCCCCGGCGACTTCCAGCGCGAGAACGCCCGCCTCGTCCTGGCGCTCGCCGGCCGCCTGGGTCTCCCCCCCGAGGAGGTCCGCACGGCCTTGCGGGATTTCCGGGGACTCCCCCACCGCCTCGACGAACAGCCCCCGAAACTGGGCCGCCGCTTCTTCGACAACGGGGTCTCGACCCTCCCCGAATCCACGGGGAGCGCCTTGAAGTGCCTGTGCCCCCGCGCGCCCGTGCGCTGGATCGCGGGGGGCCGCCGGAAGGAGGAGGACGACGGGGCCTGGACCCGCCTCGCGAGTCTCGGCCCGGCCTCCGTCCACCTCTTCGGCGAGGCCGCAGGGGATCTGGCCCGGATCCTGGAGGCCGCGGGCCTTAGCGCGACCGTGCACCGGCTCCTGCGGGAGGCCCTCGAACGCGCCTTCGCGGAATCCTCGGAGGGGGACATCCTCCTCCTGAGCCCGGGATGCTCGTCCCACGACGCCTTCGCGAATTTCCGGGAGCGCTGTCGAGCCGCCCTCGCCTGGTGGGACGAACTGCCCTCGACCCCGATCCGGTGAGGGAGCCCCCTTCTCCCCCCGCCTACACTTCCCGACCCTTCCCCCTCCTTCTCCCCCCTCTCCACCTCCTCCCCTTCTCCCCTGTCGAGGCGGATCGAACGGCTTTCCCTTTTCCCCCGGGCCTTGCAAGAGGGCCGGGTCTTGGCCGATAACAACGGAGCGATGATCTGCAAGAAGTGCCAGCAACGACAAGCCACGATCCACTCCCTCGAACTCGTCGAGGGACAGTGGATGGAGCTGCACCTCTGCGAGGAATGCGCCTTCGGGGCCCAGCCCCAGGAATCCGCGCAGGCCAAGATCCAGATCATCGGCAAGATCATCGCCCAGGTCGGCGCCGCCCGTGACGCGGTCGAGAGCGACACGACCTGTCCGGGATGCGGGATGACCCTCGAACGCTTCCGGGAACTCCGCCGCCTGGGCTGCGCGCGGTGCTACCGCACGTTTCGAAGCCTCGTCGAGGAGACGCTCGAGAGCGTGCACGAGGACCGCGTCCATCGAGGCAAGGTCCCCGAACGCCCGGCGAACGCCCCACCCTCGCCGATGCGCATCCGGCGCCTCCAGGAGAAGCTGGCGCGCGCGATCGACGACGAACGTTTCGAGGAGGCGGCCTTGTTCCGGGACGAGATCCGCAAGCTCCAGGAGCAGCTGGACCGGTCCCGGCAGGACTAGCCCAGGAGGCGCGGCGATGGAGACCGACCCCCCGTTCGACGAATGGCTCCAGGGCCGCGGCCCCGAGGAGGATGTCGTCTACTGCACGCGCGTCCGGCTCGCCCGCAACCTCGAGGAGTTCGCGTTCAGCCCATGCCAGTCCGCCGAGGAGGCGGGCCTCGTCACGCAGACGATCGAGAGGGCCCTTTCGCCCCTCGCGAAGAAGCGGGAATGGACCTGGGTCGACCTCCGCCGGACCGAACCCCTCGACAGCCTCGTCCTCGTCGAGCGCCACCTGATCAGCCGCGAACTCGAGACCGGATCGAAGGCCCGCGGGGTCTTCCACGACGAACAGGGCCGTATCGGGCTGATGGTCAACGAGGAGGACCATATCCGCCTGCAGGTCTTCCGCTCGGGCCTGCGCGTCGAGGAGACCTGGGAGGAGGCCGACCTCATCGACGACGCAATCTCGGAGGTCCTGCCCCTGGCTTGGTCCCGGGACTTCGGCTACCTGACGAGTTGCCCGACGAACACGGGAACCGGCCTCAGGATCTCCGTCCTCCTTCACTTGCCGGCCCTCGTCCTCGCGAAGGAGATCGAGAAGGCGACCTCCGCGATCCACGAGATGGGAATGGCCGTCCGCGGCCTCTTCGGCGAAGGGAGCCGGTCGGTCGGCGACCTCTTCCAGGTCAGCAACCAGCGCACCCTCGGCCCGACCGAGGAAGAGATCGGGCAGAGGCTCCGGTCGGCGGTCACGCAGCTCATCCAGTGGGAGCGGCGCCAGCGCGAGGAGTTCCTCCGCAACCCGATCCTGGTCGAGGATCGGGCCTACCGAGCCCTGGGCATCCTGGAACGCGCGCGCTACCTGACCTCGGAGGAGACCGTCGACCTGATCTCGAGACTCCGGCTGGGGCGCCTTCTGGGGCTGATCGAACATCCGGACCTCCCCGCCCTCAACCGGATCTTCCTCCTGACCCAGCCCGGCCACCTCCAGAAACGCGTCGGCCGGGAACTCATGCCCCAGGAGCGCGACATCCTCCGCGCCGAAATGATCCGCCGCACCCTCTCCCCCTCCTCCTGATCCGCGATTCCCGCACCCCCCGCTTCCCGGAGGGCCTCAACCATCCCCGACGCGGAACTTCACGAATCTCCGCAACACCCCCTCGACCGCGACGTACGACCCCTTGAGCCGCAAACATCTCTTCTCGATCAGGTGCCAGGACAAGACGGCCAGGAACAAGGTCCCGAGGAAGGAGAGGACGATCACCTCTCCCACGGAGGCGCCGTCCAGCAGCGCGACCACGGTCTGCTGGATCGGAAAGGCGTAGATATAGAGACCGTACGAATAGTCTCCGAGCTTGTTGAACTCCCGGAGAACACCGCCGGGAACATAGGCCAGAAAAAAGACCAGATACGGGAGGACCAAGCAATAGACCACGAAGAACGCGTCCTTTTCGGCGGTCGATGCGAGCAACGCGGCCAGGGCGAGCAGGAACCACTTCCCGGACAGGAGGATCCGATCCCTCCATAGATACATGGCCCCTCCCACGTAGAACATGGAGAACAGCTTGATGTAGCCGGAGGGGATCACGGGGTGGAAGTGATTGAAGATGTGGAACCCCAGGGCAAGAAGTCCCATCAGCAACATCGCGGACCTGAAGCCGACCCGCTTCCAGCGTGTTCGAAGAAGGGAGAGACCGACGAGGAACACCGCGAGGCTCGCATACATCCTCACCTCGTGAGGGAGCGTCCACAGGGATCCGTTGACGGTATTTCCCCAGGGATTCTCCATGAAGACTCCGGGGAGTTCGTATTCGACCCCGAGAAAGAGGAAGGAGTTCTTCACGAAGTAGAGATACGCCTGGGAATCGGCCAGATAATCCCCGATGCCGTATACGGAGAGAGAAGGGCCGAGGACGAACACGCAGAAGAACATGGAGACGATCAGGGCGGGATAGATCCTGAGAACACGCGCCCAGATGAAGGCGGTCAGATTGTTCCTCGAGAAATAGCTTCCCGTGATGAGGAACCCGCTGGTCACGAAGAATACGTCGACGGCGATTCCGCCCCAGGTCATCCCCAGCGTCGTTCGGAGAGGTTCGGCCTGCTTCGTCCCGTAAACGAGAGCAAAACTGTGGCTGAACAGCACCAGGAAGGCAGCGAGAAACCGGATCAGATTGAAGTTGTTGTCTCGGCTGCCCGTGAACTCGGATAGATATCTTCCCATGCACACACCCCGAGAGATTCCACTCTCCCAGGAATCGGTCCCCATGGGGAGTCGAATCCGGATTCGAGAGACGGCGGAGAGGAGCTCGGTCCCTCATCGACCTTGCCGGATCGGGACATGAAGATCCACCCGGACGGAAAGCGGGCCGGATCGGGCGATCCGGACGGAATCTCACCCGGGAGGGAACCGAGTCGCCGGCCGTAGGGGATCAGGATCCCTCCAGTGCGCCTCGGAAGACCGTCGCGGACGGACGAAGGAACGGGGGAGATTCCTCCTCCGTCGGCATCGGAGCTTGCCCTTCAGGCGCGGTTTGGGGTCAATTGAGAATTCCCCCTGGCCGATCTATGAACGAAGGCTGACGGGGATGAGGATCGGGACGCGGCCGCGTGGGGTGCGGCGGCGGGTCGGCCCTTCCCCCGGGAGCCGGCCCCGACAGGATCGGGAACGTCGCAACTGCTTGGAGAACATCATGTTCGACCGCTTTACCGACCGCGCCAAGAAGGTCATGAGCTTGGCCCGCCAGGAGGCCCAGAAGTTCAACCACGAATACATCGGAACCGAACACGTCCTGCTGGGCCTCGTCCAGGAAGGCAACGGCGTGGCGGCGAACGTTCTCCAGAAGATGGGGGTCGACCTCGAGAAGATCCGGCAGGAGGTCGAGAAGATCGTCAAGACGGGGCCCTCGATGGCCACGATGAGCAACCTGCCGTTCACGCCCCGGGCCAAGAAGGTCCTCGAACTGGCGATGGAGGAGGCCAGCCAGCTCGGCCACAGCTACATCGGGACCGAGCATCTCCTGCTCGGCCTGATCAAGGAGAACGAGGGGATCGCCGCCCAGGTGCTCCTGAACCTCCGCGTCAAGCTCGAGGACGTCCGCCAGCAGGTCCTCGAGTTCCTCGGCGCGGACACCGGGGAGGCGGACGACATCGACGCCTCCGAGATGGGCGCTCCCAGCTCCTCCGGGAAATCCAAGACCCCGGCCCTCGACACCTTCGGGCGGGACCTGACCGAACTGGCCCGGGAGGGCAAGCTCGACCCGGTCATCGGCCGCAAGCAGGAGATCGAACGCGTCATCCAAATCCTCTGCCGCCGCTCCAAGAACAACCCGGTCCTTCTCGGCGAGGCCGGGGTCGGTAAGACCGCGATCGTCGAGGGCCTCGCGCAGGACATCATCAAGGGGCACGTCCCCGAGATCCTCCGGAACAAGCGCATCGTCGTCCTGGACCTGGCGATGATGGTCGCCGGCACGAAATACCGCGGACAGTTCGAGGAACGCATCAAGGCCGTCATGACCGAGGTCCGGCGCGCCCGTGACGTGATCCTCTTCATCGACGAGCTGCACACCCTCGTCGGGGCCGGGGGCGCGGAGGGCGCGATCGACGCGAGCAACGTCCTCAAACCCGCCCTCTCGCGCGGAGAGATCCAGTGCATCGGCGCGACGACGCTCGACGAGTATCGGAAGCACATCGAGAAGGACGGGGCCCTCGAGCGACGCTTCCAGACCGTGGTCGTCGATCCCCCCTCCAAGGATCAGGCGGTCAAGATCCTCTACGGACTTCGCGACAAGTACGAGGCCCACCACCGGGTGACCTACACGGACGACGCCCTCGAGTCCGCGGTGGAGCTCTCCAACCGCTACATCCAGGGGCGCTTCCTTCCCGACAAGGCGATCGACGTGATCGACGAGGCGGGGGCCAGGATCCGGATCCGCTCGATGACGCAACCGCCCGACATCCAGGAACTCGAGAAACAGATCGCCGAACTCGAGAAGGAGAAGGAGGAATCCGTCGCGAATCAGGACTTCGAGAGGGCGGCGGATCTCCGGGACAAGGCTTATCAGCTCCGGAAGAAGAAGGAACAGATCCAGAAGGACTGGCGGGAGAGGGAGGCCAGCAAGGAAGCCGGAGGGACGGTCGACAAGGAGGTCATCGCCGAAACCGTCGCGAAGATGACCGGGATCCCGTTGAGCCGCCTCGAGAAGGGAGAGGCGGAACGGCTCCTCCTGATGGAGAAGGTCCTGATGGAGGACGTCATCAACCAGGATCGCGCGGTCCACTCGATCGCGAAGGCCGTGCGGCGCTCGCGATCGGGCCTCAAGGACCCCCGCCGGCCGATGGGGTCCTTCCTCTTCCTCGGCCCCTCGGGGGTCGGAAAGACGCATCTCTCGAAGGCCCTGGCGAGGTTCATGTTCGGGGACGAGGACGCGATCATCCAGATCGACATGTCCGAATACATGGAGAAGCACAACGCCTCCCGCCTCGTGGGAGCGCCCCCGGGCTACGTCGGATACGAGGAGGGCGGCCATCTGACCGAGAAGGTGAGACGCCGTCCCTATTCGGTCGTGCTCCTCGATGAAATCGAGAAGGCGCACCCCGACATCTTCAACATGCTCCTGCAGGTCATGGAGGAAGGGAGACTGACCGACTCCTTCGGCCGCCACATCGACTTCAAGAACGTCATCCTGATCATGACCTCGAACATCGGGGCCAACCTGATCCGCAACTCCTCGGGCCTGGGATTCCAACAGCGCGACCAGGATCACAGCTACGAGAAGATGCGGGAGATGGTCCTGACGGAAGTCGAACGGCATTTCCGCCCCGAGTTCCTGAACCGTCTCGACGAGGTCATCGTCTTCAACCAGCTCGATCGGAAGGATCTCGACCGGATCATCCACATCGAGATGGAGAAGGTCGCGAAGCGTCTGGCCGACCGGAACATCACGCTTTCCCTCGACGACGAGGCGGTGGAGTTCCTCGTCGACAAGGGCTACCACCCCGAGCACGGAGCGCGGCCCCTGCGCAGGGCGATCGAGCAGCAACTCGAGGACCCGCTGGCCGAGGAGGTGCTCCGCGGCCAGTTCGAGGAGAAGACCCATCTGCTCGTGACGGTCAAGGACGGAGCCCTGGACTTCGAGGTCACCAAGGCCCCGGAGGAGGACGAGGGAGAGGACGAGGAGCCGAAGGAGCCCGCCGAGACGGGAAGCGAGGAGAACGCCGGCTGACCCGGCCCCTTTCCGGAAGGTTCGAAAGACGAATCCCGCAAAGCCGCGGGCCGAGCCTTCGGAGGACTCCGGCCGGGAGAGGGCGGAAACGCTCCCCGGCCCCGTCGTAGTTCCGGGCATGGAGATCGACCCCGCCCTGCTCGGCTGGTTGCGCATCGCCCTCGCGGTCGGGTTCGCCGGACGCCTGCACCCCGAGAGGCCCCACCCCTTTCTCGACCCGGGGAAGACCCCTGCGGAGATCCTCGAGACCTCGGACCTCGAACTCCGCCGCGAGGGCGCGGGAGAGGCCTCCCTTCGCCGGCTCCGGGACCCGGACCTCGCGCGGGCCGCGGCCGGTCTCGGGGAACGCTCCCTGAGGATGGGACTGCGCTGCATCCATCGTGACGCCCCGGAATGGCCGGGCGGGCTGCGCGACCTGCCGGACGCGCCGGCCGTCCTCTGGGTCCGCGGCGATCTCCGTCTCTTGGGGGACGCCCCCGAATCCGTCCCCCTCCTCTCCGTGGTCGGGACGAGGTATCCGAGCCCCTACGGGACCGAGGCCGTGCGGGCCTTCCTCGAGGTTTTCGGCATGGCCGGCCTCGGCGTCGTCAGCGGCCTCGCGCGCGGGATCGACGGACTCGCCCACCGGATCGCCATCGAGACCGGAGCGACGACCCTCGCGGTCCTCGGAAACGGTCTCGACCGGATCTACCCCCCCGAGAACCGCGCCCTGGCCGAGCGGATCCTCGCCCGCGGCGGCCTGCTTTTAAGCGAATACCCGCCGGGGTATCGGGCCCACCCCGGGACCTTCCCCCGCCGGAACCGCATCCTCGTAGCGCTCGGGCGGGGTCTTTTCGTCGTCGAGGCGGGACGCCGCTCGGGCTCCCTGCACTCGGCCGCCTGGGCCCTCGCCTACGACCGCCCGATCTGGGCCCTGCCGGGACCCTGGAAGGCGCCGACGAGCGAGGGATGCCATCAGCTCCTGCGGGATGGAGCGCGACTGGCGGACACCCCCGACGGCCTCCTCAGGGACCTGGGCCTCGCCTTCGACCTCGGGCGGGGAACCGGGGACCTTCGCGTCGACGATCCGGTCGAGGCCGCGGTCCTCCAGGCTCTGACCGGTAGTCCGCAACCCCCCGAGGCCCTCGCGACCCGACTCGGCAGGAGCCTCGCCGAGACCCTTTGCGCGGTCGGCCGCCTGGCGGCCCGGGGCTTCGTGACGGACGAAGGGGGTTGCTACCGCCGGCTTGCGGTCCCGCCCCCCGGGGAGAAGCCCGTCAACGAGCCTTCACGACCAGGTAATTCCATGAGTTCCCCGCGCCGAAACTCAGGAGGAGGGCCGTCTGGCCGGAAACGAGCCGCCGAGGCCGGATCACCCGGGACGGAACCGTGATCTCCCCCTGCCCGTCGCGTTTCGTCAGGGTCCGATACTCACCGTCCCCGCGAAGCGCCTCGTAGAGGGACAAGCCGACGGAGGCGGCCGAGGTGTTCGCGTACTTGTGGAGGGTCACGTACATCCGATCGAAGGGCAGGCCGAGTTCCTCGCAGAGTTCCTGGTTCAGGGAGAGGTTTGCGCTGTGGGGAACGAAGAGGTCGATCTTCGAGGCGAGCCATCCGGCGATTTCCGCCCGCAGCCCTCGATCCTTGACGTCCTCGAGGGATTCGAAGGCCCGATAGGCTTCGGGCTCATCAGCGCAGAGACCGGCCGCGCGCATGACCTCGAGATAGCCCTGCCGCGGCACGGTTCTCTTGACGAAGCGGTAGACCTGCCTTCCGTCCATCCGGAAGAAACAGTGCTCTCCATCCTCGAGGCCGCCGAAAGCTCCCACGGGGTAGAGCTGCTTGCGCCGGTTCGAGAGACTCATGTCGATCGATTTCCCGAAATGGGATCTCGGATGGTTCGAGGGGTCGAGAGGTCCCTCCTGGGAGATCGCATCGGCCCCGATAGGGTCCGTCCGCATGAAGTGCCCCAGGAGTTCGAGGGGGGGAAGCCCGCCGCCAGAGGGCGGCGGCCCCGAGGACATCACGCAGGCGGCCGCCGCATCGCCGAGCAGGATCGAATCACGATCCGTCCAGTCGACCATGCGCGAGGCGATATCGGCCCCGACGACGAGGATGTTCGAGAAGGCGCCGCTGCGGAGGAGTCCCCCCGCCAACCCGATCCCCCCGAGGAAGCTCGCGCAGCCCTGTTGCAGATCGAGGGCGCCCGCCCTCCGCATGACGAGGTTCCGATCCTCGTTCTTCCCGAAGGCCGCCTGGATCCGGGCCGCGCCGGCCGGGTAGATCTGTCGGTTCGTGTTGGTCGCGAGCAGGATCAGATCGATCTCGGAAGGATCGATTCCCGACAGTTCGACGGCCTCCTTCGAAGCGAGATACCCGAGGTCGGTCGTGTCCTGGTCCTTTCGGGCGACACGCCTGGCCCTGATACCCGTGTGCTCCGAGATCCACTGGGGAGAGGTGTCGAGCCAGGGCATGCCCTCGGCCAACTCCTCGTTCGTCAGGCTGTCCTCGGGGATGTAGACCCCCAAGCCTCGAATCCAGACCGGTGCTTCCATCTTGGTGACGTGTTCCGTTCGGGTGAACGCCTTTCCCGTTCAGTTGTCCAACCAGAGGATCTCGGTGCCGTAAAGGATTCCGAATCCCAGTGCCGTCCACGCGAGGAGTTGCAGCGTCTTGATCGCCGCGGATTTCAGGAGCGGAAGGGGGCGGTCCTCCGTCCGGGTCGCAAAGGCCATCGAACCGAGGAATCCGACGAGGAGCAGGAGCAGGATGCGTGTCGTCATTTCAGTTCCCTCCTCCGGGACTCCGCCCGGCGGGGAGGGAATTGTCCTCCGTCGATTCCTGTCCCGCCAGTCCGAGAGCCAGGGTCTCGGCCTTCGTATAGATGTCCGTCATCGTGACGACGTTCAGGAGCCCCGCGATCGTGACGAGAGTGATCCCGAGGTCCTTGTAGGGAAGGTCCCGAACGACCTCCAGCGGTCCCAGGAAGACCGAGGCTAAGGCGGTCGGGATCCCCGCTCCGGCCTGCCCGGCCCACCACCAATAGAGCTGGGGACGATCCACGCCCCTCCCCTCCGAGAACACGAGCCCGAGCAGGAAGAGACCCAGGACGCCCGAGGCGATGAAGGCCCCCCGCCTCCGCATTCCCAGCCTCCAGTGCCCAAGACCGGGGACGAGCCAGGATTCGAGGGCCGAGAGGGCCGGCCGGATCCGAGGATTCTTCAGGACGCCCTGCGGGAGATTCCGGGACGCCACGAGCCAGGAGGCGTCGGCCGCCAGGATCGCGTTCGCGAACCCCGCGAGACCGGTCAAGGCCAGGGCCAGATGTTCTCCGGGGACCGGGAGCCTGAGGAGCCGGGCGAAGTCGTAGGAAGCCGGCGCGTTCAGGGGTTCGCCCCTGAGGAGCCAGGCCAGGAGGGTTTCCCCGAAATTCCCGGCCTCCGGAAGGAGGTGGACCGGAAGGAGGGCTCCGAGGGAACCCGACCCGAAGAGGGGGGAGGTGAACCCGAACATTCGGACCCCGACGAGGGCCGCGCCCAGGGTGAAAGGCGTGGTCACTGCCAGGAAGACGAGGAGGGCGTCCCGCCGCCTGCCGGCGTGCAGATGACCGAGCCCCGGAAGGAGCAGGCCCAGGAGAAGGGCGGTCGAAGGCTTTCTGGTCTCGTTCACGAAACCCGGGAGAAACCTCGGGAAGACGGGATTCCGCCGAAAAGGCGGGGAGCATAGCCCGGTCCGGAGGGGATTGCGACGGATCGGGGCGCCCGGGATTCAGCCGAAGAGGCCGGGGGGAAGCCGGACGGGTTTCTTGTTCCGGTCGCAGAAGGCGAGTCTCGTCTCGGCTTCCGCCAGGAGAGGCCCCCGCTCTCCGTCCTCCTCGAGGCGGTGAAGGCGGTAGCCGAGCGTCACCGAGGCGGGGCGGCGTTCGAGGAGCCGGGTCTCGATCCGGATCCTGTCGTCGTAGAGGGCCGAGCGCAGATAGCGGATCGAGACGCGGGCTACGACCAGGTAATGCCCCCGATCCTCGAGATCCCGGTAGCGCAAACCCCGGGCGCGCATCCACTCCGTCCGCGCCTCCTCGATCCAGGGGATGTAGGCGGCGTGGTGCGCGACCCCCATCCGGTCGGTCTCCGCGTAACGCACCCGGAGTTCATGCACTCCCGCATCCTCCCTCTCGAGTCCGTTCCTTCCGTCCTCGGTCATTCCCGGTCCTCTCCGTCTCCGCCCGCGTCCTTCCTCCGTGCCGGAACCCTCGTCGAACTCATCGATCCCGATCCGCGTCCGGAAAGAACATCGCCCCGCGATTCTTCGAAAGCCTCTCCTCGGCCATCCGGTCCGCCAGCTCGCAGGTCGAGACCCCCTCGCTCTCGGACCGCATGAAGATCTCGAAGAGGATGTCTTCGATGTGGTCGATCGCCTCCTCTTGATCACGGTCTCCGGTCAGGTGGAAGTTCGCCCCGAGGATCAGGGCCCCGCTGTTGATCACGTAATCCGGAGCGATAAGGATTCCGTGATCGTGCAGGAGGCGTCCGTGCTCGGGCTTGGCGAGGATGTTGTTCGCGCTTCCGGCGATCGCCCGGCACCGGAGACGCTCGCTGGCCAGATCGTGCAGGATCCCGCCGAGCGCGCAGGGAACGAAGACATCGCATTCCCGATCCAGGATCCTTCCCGGATCCTCGACCTCGACCTCGAGTTCCTCCCGGATCGGAGAGAGGGCCTCCTCCCGGACTTCGGAGACGCAGACCTCCGCCCCCTTCGCGCAGAGTTCCCGCACGACCTTCGAACCCACGTCCCCGAGCCCCTGGACCGCGAAACGCAGCCCCTCGTAGGAGGAAGCCGCCGGATCCCCGGGAAGGCGCGGATCCTTCCGGGCGAGGAAGCGGAGGACCGCGCGGATCCCCGCGAGGACCCCTCGCGCGGTGGCGGTCGAGAGATCCCCGGGTCCTTCCTCCCCGGGAAGGGTCACGAAGCGGGTCGATTCGGAGAGCCAGGCGAGTTCCCGGTCGCTCGTTCCGATGTCCGGACCGGTGTAGAAGCGCCCCCCCATGTTCTGGACGAAGCGGCCGATCCTCCGGTAGGCCTCGGCCAGGTCCAGTCCGGGGCGGTCCACGAGGACCCCCTTCCCTCCACCACCCGCGATCCCCGTCATCAGGCACTTGTAGGTCATGGCCTTCGAGAGCCTCAGGACGTCGCGGAGGGCTTCGGCCCCGGTCCGGTACGGATAGCGCCGGATCCCTCCGAAGGCCGGACCATGGCTCGTGTCGTGAATCGCCAGGATCGCGACCATGTCGATCTCCGGGTCCTGGAGCAGTTGGACCTGTTCATGCTCGGCCCCTTCGAGGGCTTCGAGGAAGGTCAGGGTCATGGAAACCTCGGATGTCCGGAACGGATCCGGAAGGACCGCCGGAACGCTTTCGGGGGAGGAAGGCGCTCCTCGCTCGCGCCCGAGCCGCAAGGAGGGGGAAAGCCGGGCGCGTCCTTCCTTCGGTCTTCGTTATCGTGAATCATGCCGGGTGGGATTTCCGGGAAGACGCCGGGAAGCCCGCGGCCCGCGCATCGTCGAAGTTCGACCATCCCGTTGCAAGGACCCTGAAGAATGAACTGGACGAGACCACACTCCCCGACCTACCGAGTCCCCGGAATCCCACTCGCCCTCCTGGCGGCCATGACTTCATGCGGGAGCAGACCCCGCCCTGAACCGGATCCGGCGATCGAACAGGAGTTCCTCGCGGAGGCCAAGCACAAGGCCGAGGTCCTCGCCCGGAACCGGGATTTCCAGCGCAGGCTCCTCCGTCTCGACCAGGCACTCGCGCTGTTCGCGAAGAACGCGGCCCACGGCGAGGATCCCAAGGCACGTGCGAAAGCCAAGAGCCTCGGGCGTTTCCTCGAGAAAGAGAGCCTCCAGCTCCGAAAGGAACTACTTCCCTTGCTGGAGGAGGGCGAAGTCCGCGGGAAGACGATCGCGGCGGCCGCCCTGGGGTTCACCGGGGAACAGGACCTCGCCCCGGCCCTGGTCGCCTGTCTCGAGAGCAGCCGGGAGCCCCAGGTCCGCACGGCCTGCCTGCTCGGAATCGGCCGTCTCGCCTCCCCGCTGACCCCCCTCGAACCCCTGACCCGCATCCTTCTCGACGAGAGAGCCCCCCTGATCCACCGCCGCAACGCCTCCTGGGCCCTCCTGCGGATCCTCGACGGGGGGGCGAAGAATCAGGGCTTCCTCGAACTATGGAAGAGGATCCTGGAAGGGGACCCGCTGAGCAAGGACCCCGTCATCGCGATGCACGCGCTCCGCGGTCTCGGCCTCCTGCGGAACCCCGAAGCCCTCCCGGCCCTGCGCCCCTACCTCGCCCATCCGAAGGCCCTGATTCGCGAAACGGCCCTGATCGCGATCGGTCGTTCCGGCGACCCCTCGGCTGCGGCCTACATCCTTCCCCTGATCGGGGATCTCGAACGCAACCCGAACGTCCGCTTGACCGCCCGGAAGGCCCTCAAGGCCCTCGCCGGAGGAGAGGTCGACGAGGGTTACGACCAGCAGGCCTGGAGACAGCGTTTCGGCCTGAAGGACTCCTGACCGCCTTCCCCGGCCCCCGAAGGATGGGGGAAGACACGGAAGGCGCCCCCCTCCAGAATGGGCGCATGACGCTTCTCGCCCTCACCGCCCTCCTTCCCGCCCTTCCGCCGGTTCTCCCGGAATCCCCCCCCGCCATCCTCCCCCCGCCATCCACCGGAAGCTTCCAGGGAGGGAACGGGCTCCAGAAACCCGGCGCGGGCCCGGACCGGAAGGACGCGAAGACCCCCGCCGAGGAGGAGGGCGCGAGAGTCGCCGGCGCGCTCCTCGACAGGATCAGCGGAGGAGACCGCGACACCCTGACCGGGGTCTCTCTCAAACTCCTCCGATCGGTCCGGAGGAAGGACCCGAACACGGGGAAGGCCGACTGGCGTCCGATCGCCCTCTGGGAAGTGAGCCTCTCCTATCCGAACCGGATCCGGATGGTTTGGAAGGAGGACGGCAAGACCCCGACGGTCCTCTTGAGCGACGGGAGGAAGGCCTGGGTCGGCCCCGGGGGAGGCCCCTTCGTAGAGGCCAGGGGGGAGGGGCTCGCGGACCTGCGCGCCCGCCTGCTCCTCTTCGGCAGCCTGGCGGGCTGGGACCTGCTCCATGGAAGTCCGAGACTCCGAGACGGCCTTCTCGAAAGCCGTTTCGCCTCCCTTCCGGACGCCCCCCTCGTCAAGCGGCGGGTCGCCGGGGACACCGGCAGGTGCAGCGTCCTGATTCTCGGGAACCGCGAGTTCCGCCTCGAAGGCGAGATCGAGACGACCGGTGGCAAGTCCTGCCGGCTCCTGACCTCGAAGGGGGAACGCTTCGAGATCCAGCGCTTCGGGACCGATTTCAGCTTCCTGAAGAAGCATTTCGACCCTCGCCGGAGCGAGACTTCGCGGGCGATGATCCTCGGGAGGGAGGACCGGAACTTCCGGGTCCCGGTCCTGGCCCGACTTCCCGCGTGCAAACAGATCGCGCTTCGAGACCCCGGCTCCTGGCCCGAACGTCTCAAGCTCCTCGACAAGGTCGGGAGGCGTCTTTTCGAACTCGGAATGGAGCCGACCTGTCTTCCTCTCTACCGGGACGACGGGGCGATCCTGATCCAGTTCCGTCCCGACCGGAGGGGGAGGAAGGTCCCCGCGGAAGGCCCCGAGGGGACCCGGATCGAGGATCGGCCCGAACGACTGGCCCTCGTACTCTACGCCAAGGGGACCTGGAGAAAGGCCCACGCGGCCCTCCAGAAAGCCCTCCGGGCCCGAGCCCGGGCCCTCGGGCTCGAAGTCCTGGGTCCTCTGCATCTCGTTCCGGTCTTCCTTCCCCAACCCGGACAGTCTCTCCCGACCCCCTCGACCGAACTCGAGTTCCGGGGGGAACTCGAACTGCGCTGACTCCCGTCCCGGCCCTTTCCGTCCCCCGTAAGGGACGATCGCCCCGGTTCCGGGGGGCCCTCGAGCCCCAGGAGGGCCTGATTCCGAGGTATGATTCTTGCGGAGGCTTCCGGGATTCTTCCCCGGGGAACACCGATGAACCACCGATTGCTGACCGCCCTCTTCCTCCTGGCCGGGACCGCTTCCTTTAAGGCCCAGATTCCGGTTCGGACCGTGGCCCCCGCCAGGCCGAGGATTCAGACCCCCCACAGGACCTCCCATCCGGTTAGGGTTCGGTCGGCCCCCGCCCCGAGGTCCACTCTTCCTCGGGTGCGCCCCGTGACCCCTCGCAGCTCCCCCGTAAGGAGAGTCGCCCCCCGTCCGGCCCGCATCCCGAGGACGCATGCGAGGACCCCGAGGATCCGCCCCCGCAGGACCGCCCCCACTCCGATCCGGCGGAGCCGCTCTTCCCTCCGCCGCACCCACACCCCTCCAGCCCGCGGGCTCGACACCGTCCGTCGCCCTCGGATCCGGCATTGGAACCTGGGAGGGCGATCCCGGACGATTCCGGAACGGGAATCGAGATCGTCCTGGGAGTTCGGAACCCGGCGGAGCCGACCGGGGCTCGGATCCTCCCGCCGCTCCTTCGATCCCCTGCCCCGTGCGGAACGGTCCTCGATCCGGATTCGGCATTCGAGGAAGACGACCCCCTCCCCCAGGCGCCGTGAGAGTTCCCTCCGCCCGATCGAGCGGTCGGAGATCCGCCTGGGCTCCGCGGCCAGGCCCGCCCTCCCCCCGCCGACCCGCCTCGTCGACCGGTACCGCCGGACCCTTCCCCCCGAGATCCCTCGCAAAGAACTGCGGAATCGACGGGTCCTCCCTCCCGCGACGGGACTCGAGGGCCGGGGCTCTCACGGAAGGAACTCGCGGAGAGGACGGACCCGCTTCGACCGGGGCTCCCCGTCCCGGGGTTCGGGCGGTACGACCTTCATCACCAATACCCCGGTCGCCGTCGCGATCGAAAACGACGCTTTCCGCCATCGTGGCGGCAGACGGGCCTATCTCCATCGGAGCTACCGGTCCTGGGGATTCGGGCTCGGCTTCTCCTTCTGGTGGGGAGGCCCGGGTTTCTATGGTTCCTGGCTCCGCTGGTGCACGACCGGATACTACCTCCCCTGGTATTACGACTGGTATTGGGGCGGTCCGGGCTCCTTCGCCTGGAGCCACCATCTCTCCCCCTACATCCGCCTCCACTGGCGTGACTACTGGTTGAACGCCTGGTGGAGCGGTACCTTCGGACTCTTCGGGAACTCCTACTACGATCCCTGGACCTGGGCCTGGGCGGATCCCGTGGTCTTCGCGCCCGCCTCCAGGATCACGATCTACGAGGGGGGGACCCCCGCGTCCTCCGCGCCGGCCTCCTCACCCACCGACTCCACGGACGCTCCCTCCTCCGACACTCCTAACTCCCGGGACCTCTACGAGGACTCCTCCCCCCGCGGCCTGGCCCGCCGTTACGTTGAACTCGGGGACCTCTATTTCCGGACCCTACGCTACTCCCGGGCGGCCGCCGCCTACGCGAGCGCGGTCAAGCTCCTTCCCGAGGACGGTTCCCTCCGCCTCGTCCTCGGCGATGCCTGGTTCGCGGTCGGGAAGTATGACGAGGCGGCCTTCGCGATCCGGCAGGCCTTCTTCCTTGATGAAAGCCTCGGCAAGGCCCTCGTGGACAAACGGAACTTCTACGGGAGGTCCGAGGACTTCGACAAGCACCTCGCGGCTCTGAGGAAGAGGGTCGCGGCGAATCGTTACGACACGAACGCCGCGCTCGTCCTTCTCTACAACCTCCGCTTCTCGCACCGCTTCGACGAGGCCGCGAAACTCGCCGACTCCCTCGAGGAACTCCTGCCGGGGGACCGCGCCTTCGAAATCCTCCGCGACTCGATTCCGGAGGTACGCAAGGCCCTCGAGGAGACCCCGCCCGCTCCTCCCGGGAAAAAGGAATCGAAGACGAAAAGCGAAACCTCGAAGGAGTGAGGACGGGTCAGTTCCCGCCTCCCTTCGCCTTCCCTCCATCGGAAGCCGAGGTTCCCCCGTCTCCGGCCTTGTTCGTTCCGGGTCCCCCCTCGAGATCCTCGGGAGAGATCGGGACCGGGGTCGTCGGCACGAAGGTCCCGACCATGAGCTGGCGCTTGGGCTTCCCCGTCTTCGGGTCGACATTCAGCGGTGCGGTCAGGTAGAGCCGGGTCTCCGCGCCGTCCTCGTGGACCCAGACGTAGAACCCGTCCTTCGGATCCTTGAAGCGACGGATCACCCGCGCCGGATGTCCCCCCTCGCTCGGAGGAGGGCAGGGGCCGACATGATCGGGGTCGGGAACCAGGCTTTCGGCCTCGGGCCGGAGAGCCCTCCAGAGAGCCCGGATCTTCGGGGGGACCCGAAGGGGATCCTCGGAGGACTCCGCCCTCGATTCCGCTTCCATCGTGTCGTCACGAGGCTCGGTCCGGCCGGCGGAATCCTTCCCGGGCCGGGGGATCCGGGGGGGCTCCGCTCCGGTCGCCCGCGGGAGGGGCGGAGGCTCGTCGAAGACGCCCGAGGCGAAGAGAGCGCCCATGCCGAGCGCCAGGATGACCAGGATTGCGAGGGAGATCTTCATAGGGATTCCGGTCCGCGATCGGAGACCCGGATCGTGAAAGCATACCCGATCCTCGAAACCTGGACCGATACCCAGCCCCCGGGGAGAGGACCCCGCCCCTCTCCCCGGAGCCGAGAGAACGGAGTCAGAAGTTGAAGGCGTAGGCCAGGTCGTGCTTCCTGGTCGAGGAAGTGACGATCTCGACCCGGGTCGCCGCCGGGAAGAAGAGAACCCGAAGTCCCATTCGGGCCGGGACCTTGCTCACACGGACCGGCCGGGTCGAGGCCCCGATGAACTGCTGCACCCGGAGCACCGCCAGGCCGTCGTTCCGGACGTAGAGGCTCCGGTCGGCAGGCTTCCTCGCGAGCTTGACGGGGGTCCCGCTCAGGGCCTGGGCCCTCCTGAACCCCGTGGGCCCAAGAGCCGGCCGGAACGTCCACACGCTCGAGAAGTCGAGCTTCACTCCGCCCTGCAGCTTGACGAGGTAGGCCTGTGCATGGACGGCCGGCAAGCTCGAGATGACCTTGCGCAGGGTATTCGTCGAACCGCCCTTTCCGAGCTTCAACTTGAAGGAGGCCCCTCCCCAGGAGTTCAGGGTCCCCATAACCAGCCCACCGAGGGCCATCAGCGGATCCGTGGGATCGAGGTACAGCTTCCCTCCGATCCCGCCCAGACTCAGAGGAGTCTCGAGGGTGGATATCGAAAGGAAGAGGACGCCGACTCCTCCCGAATGCGCCTTGCTCGTGACCCGCCACTCGTAATCGTCGTAACGAGCGACCGAGGCCCCTCCCTTGTCGTTGAAATCAGGATCGAGGGCCGCGTACCCGGGATTCGGGTTCTGGCAGGGCCAGGCGTTGTAGGCGACGTTGTCCGCGCCGCCCTGGAGGATCGGCTCGTCGAAGGAGAGGTCGAGCCGCCAGGACCGGTCGAGGAAATCGACCCCGGATTGACCGGAGACGGTCGACCAGGCCAAGCGCTCGATGATCTGGTTGGTCGGATCCGCGGCGGCGAACTTCTCGGGCCGAGGGATCTCGCGGTGGTAGTTGTTCCGCCAGCAGAAGAGGCTCCCCTGCCCCCCTCCCGGCATCTGGCGGTCGCCGTTCGACATGTGGACGGAGACCCCGTCGGTCGTCCAGTTCGCGGTCTTCGTGAACTGCCAGCCGAAGTGGATGACCTCGTAGGGATCCAAGAGCGGTTTGTTCTGGGCATCCTTCAGAGCCGCCAGATCGATCGGCTTGCCGTTCGCCACCGGGAAGGTCAAGGTCACGAGCATCGAGGCGGCCCCGCCTCCCTTGCGGATCGAAAGAGGGGTGCCGTTCAGATTCTTGCCGCGCGCGTAATCGGGCCCTCCCGAAGCGGCGGTAGGTGAAACCCGGAAATTGAACGGTTCGACAGTGCCGGAGTTCCCGTCCTGCACAACGAACTGGACACGGGTCAACTTGTTCAGTCCCCCGAGGACACCCGGGGGGAAACCCTGGGACTGGTGCCCGATCGCCCCCCGGACCTTCCCCCGGGACGTGAATTCGGTCGTCGTGTCCCAGATCCGGACGAGATTGTAGTTGTAGGAGGCCTGGGCATGGAGGAGACCGGAGCAAAGCGCGAGGAAGAGGATACCGCCGTATCGAGTCATGTTCGTAACCCTCCTGCAGAATGACGCAAACGGCCCCGCGGGGAAGCCAGGGAGGGAGGGAATACGAGGCGGCGGGGCGGAGAGCGCCGGACGAAGCGGTCGGAGAGCCGGGCCTCGCCGGAGGACCGATCCTCTCCGGAGGGGATTCTAGGCAGCTTCCTTCATACAGGAAAGAGGCCCCCACGCCTCGGGCGCGGGGGCCTCTCCCTGACCGGAAGGTCGTCCTCCGGTCCGATCGATTCCAGTTCAGAGGTTCATCCCATACATGACGTCGACCTTCGAAGTCTTCGTCGTGACGATCTCGACCCGGGTCGCCGCCGGGAAGAGAATCACCCGAACGCCCATGCGGGAGAAGATCTTGTCCTTGCGGATCGGGGTCGTGCTCGCCCCGATGTACTGCCGGACCTCGATCTCGTCGAGGCCGTCGTTCCGGACGTAGAGGGTCCGGTCGGTGACCTTCTTGGTCAGCTTGATCGGAGTGCCGCTGATCGTCGTCGCCCGGGAGTAGGCCGTTCCGGTTCCATCGGGATCCAGCATCGGACGCAGGGTCCAGACGTTCGAGAAGTCGAGCTTGAGACCACCGGCGACCTTGACCAGGTAGGCCTGGGCGTGGATCGCGGGCATCTGGGTGATGACCTTCCGGAGCGTGTTGTTCGCGCCTCCGGCGCCGAGCGCCAGCTTGAACTGACCGGAACCGAGGTTGCTGATCGTGCCGAGGGGGAAGGCACCGAGGGCCATCAGGGGATCGCCCGGGTTGATGAAGAGCTTCCCTCCGATGCCTGGCAGGGACAGCGGGGTGGAGAGGACCGAGGTCGACAGGAAGAGGACGCCGACCCCACCGATGTGCGCGTTGCTCTGGACGGTCCAGACGTAGTCGTCATACCTCTTGACCGTAGCCTTGCCCTTGTCGTTGAAATCGGGATCGAGCGCCGCATAGCCGGTGTTGGGGTTCTTGCAGGGGCTGTTGTTGTAGGTCGTGTTGTCGGCAGCGCCTTGGAGAGTCGGCTCGTTGAAGAAGAGGTCCAGGCGCCACGAGCGGTCCAGATAGCTGGAGCCTGCCTGCCCGCTGTTTGTGGACCAGGCGAGGCGCTCGATGATCTGGTTGGTCGGATCCGAAGTCGCGAACTTCTCCGGTCTCGGGATCTCCCGGTGGAAACGATTCTGCCAGCAGGTCAGGTTGCCCTGGCCGCCGTTGGGGAGCTGACGCCCGGCCTGGGACATGTGGACCGAAATCCCGTCGGAAGTCCAGTTGGCTCCCTTGACGAACTGCCAGCCGAAATGGATGCCCTCGTAGGGGTTCAGGAGGGGCTTGTTCTGGGAGTTCTTGATCGTGTCGAGGTTGACGGGCTTTCCGTTCCCCGCGACGAAGGTCAAGGTGACCAGGTAGGCCCCGATCCCCGTGCCCGTTGGCAGGGTGAGGAGCGTGTTGTTCAGGTTGACCCCGGACGCGTAGTCAGGCTGTCCCGAGGCGGAGAGAGGAGAAACGCGGAAGTTGTAACCTTCCTGCGTCGCGAGGTTCTGGTCCTGCATGACGAACTGGACGCGGGTCAGGTTGACCAACCCGCCCAGCACGCCGCGGGGGAAGGCCTGCGATTCATGTCCGGCGGAACCGCGGACGTTCGCCCGGGAGGTGTATTCCGTGCTTTGATCCCATTCACGGATCACGTTGAAGTTGTACGTGGTCTGCGCGGTGGCGGCACCGGCCAGAACACCCAGGGTCAGGAAGGTGAAGTGACGAATCATGAGGTTGGTCCTCCAGTCGTGAGGCGAAGGGCCTCCTCGGGTGCCCTTCCACTCCAACCCAGACCCATTGAGGAAACTCGTCCAGGGTCGGAGTGGTGAGTCGGAAGGTTGCGAGGAGTTGAACGGGACAGAATTAGGAAACGATCTCCCTACGACCATTGCCGCAGGGGAGGAGAGATCTCGAGGGACTGTCAGGCAGAAACGCCGGGAATCGCCCTCGGCGCCCAGGCCCGCCAAGAGAGATCCTCCATTGAGGAAGTATGCAGGATGCAAGCCGAGGTGACAACCGATCCTTCTCGAGGTTTCGGGCGATCCTTCCGGACCGGGGGAGAGCCCCCATTCCCAGCCGGGGGAGCAGCCCCTCCACTGAAACTCCGATGGCATCGGAGTCCTGGAAGATATTTCCGGTAATAGCGGGTCGTGAGGAAGCAAGGGAGGGCGGCGATCCCCGGGGGACCGGCCCGGCCCCCCGGGAGAAGAGGGCTCCTGAGAGCCCGGCGGGGAGAGGGTGTGGTGCCGAGGACAGGACTTGAACCTGCACGACCGAAACGGTCACTAGCCCCTCAAGCTAGCGTGTCTGCCAATTCCACCACCTCGGCAGGTCTCCCGCCCGAAGCGAGCGGGGGGAGGAAGGTAGCCTCGCCCCCCTCCCCGCGCAAGCCCGGACCGGCCCTCCTCGACCGCCTCGGGAAGGACCTTTTGGTCCGAGGCCCCGCACCTCCCGGAACCCTCGAAACCGCCCCCCGGATCCCGGAGCCCGAGGCTCCCAGGCGGTCTCCGGCCCTAGAAACGGAGGAAGACCCTGGTTTCGAGCGTCAGGTCCCGCTCCCGGTTCTTCAGATAGAGGAAGCCCGAATCCAGGAACTCCATGTAGCTCGCGATCTCGGCGAAGCGGCGATGGAGACTCTTCCCTCTGAGACCCTGCTCCTCGGTCTTCCAGCGCAGTTCCAGGGCCTCGTCGACGAGCCGGTCGAACCTCCGTCGCTCCCCCGGGGGAAGGAGGCCGGCCGAGGAATACTTTCCCGCGAAATGACGCCGAAAGACTTCCTTCTCGGCCTGCGGGCGATTCTCGAACATCCAACCGGGGTCCGGGGCGTCCTGTTCGAGACGCCGCCTCGCCTCGGCCTCGTAGCGCCCGAGGATCGCGCGGATCCCGTCCCCCCGGAACCAGGCAAAGCCCGAGACCGTCTCCGGCAGGGTTTCCAGACATTCCTGCAGGCCCTCCTCGGTCGTCAGGGGAAGGGTCCCGGGCATCGAGAATCGGGTATTGATGATCTCCGCGAGGAGCTGGCCGGAATTCCCGACCATGAAAAGCCCCCCGAGCCCCTTCGCATTGCGGACGACGGCGATCTCTCCGGTGCCGGGGATCTGCGGGTTCGGATACTCCTTGACGAGGCTCAGGTTCCGATCCCCGGCCGTCAGATCGTAGACCGTGGGTTCGAAGCCGAAGGAACCTCGGTTCTTGACGAACCAGTCGAGCGCATCGTGCACCCGCGATTCCTGTCGCTCCGCGACTTTGAAGATCCAGGCGACCGCGGGCACGGGGGAGGGCATCGCGACCTTGAACTTGACGTTCAGCTTCGGGTAGTCGTTGTTCCTCACGACGACGACGACGGTCGGTTCGAAGGCGGGGGCCAGGCGGGCGACCAAGCCTTTGACCCCCCCCCGCTGGCCGGACCCGATCAGTCCCTCGTCGATCAGGGCGCGGCTGTCCTCGTCGAGGGCGCCGAAGACCTCCGAGAGGAAGACCGAGGCCGGCATCCGGAGCACGCCGACGACGGCGGCCGAGGCGGGCACGTTCAGCAGGAGCCGCTTCAACCAGCGATCCCGATGCCCGGGTTGTTGCGCGAGGAACCGGTTCTGCGTCGGGGTCAGCGCGGCCCGATCCAGGTCCACGGTCAGGAGGGAGACCAGGCCGTCCGGAGCGAAGACCAGGTTTCCCCAGGCCCTGTACATCGCCCTCGTATTCACGAAGCGGTGAAGGAGGCGCAACTCCATCGGATCGTCCTGCGTCGGTGTTCCGAAGATCGGAAGGGAAGGCCGGGTCTCGGCCAGGGAGTGCAGATCCAGGTTGTACTCGAGGCGGTTGGCCTGGATGCCGTTCCTCTCCTGCCAGTCCCGGATCCGACCGACGACCTGATCCTGGTAGTCGGAGGATGCGACGAGGCTGTCGGCCTCGGTCCTCCCGGCAGCCAGATCGTAGGATTCGCGCACGAGGTTCTCCTCGTTTCCGACGATCAGGAGATCACGAACCAGCGCCAGACGAACCGGAGGCGCGCCGGGAGGCTCCAGGACGAACAACGGATCCTTCCACTCGAGGCGCACTCCCCGGATGCGGGATCGGATCCCCTCGAAGTGCAGGAGCCCCAGAGCGGCCCGGATCTTCCAGGAGACCCTCGTGTAGAGACACCAATCGGGATCCCCGGACTTCTTCAGGCGGCCGGCGACCGCGACTTCCCGACCGAAGAGATCCTCGAGGATGTCCAATCCGACGACCGGGATCGAGGCGAGGTGCTCCTTGGTCTCCGCGATCCGGTCGAGGATCCGCTCTCCTCCCCGCTCCCGCATCAGGCTCCTCGCAAGATCTCCGCTCTTGACCCTGGGAAATGCCGGGCTCGCCTCGAAGGAGGACCAGAACCACGGGACCGGAAAGTCCTCGAAATCGTCCGAGAGGTCGGCCTTCGCGGCAAAGAAGTCGACGTTCCGCGGGATCGCGTTGCGGAGTTCGGGGAAATCCCCCTCGAAGGGGTTCCAGACCATCGTCGTGAAAGCGAAGAACCCCGCGAAGGAAACCAGCAGCAGGAAGACGGCCGCTCTGCGGATCAGCTTCTTCAGGAACATCCGGGACTCCGTCGTGCGTTTCGGGACCCTTGGGGGGAAAGGATTTGGGACGGGAGGAACGGGGGAATCTTCCCCACCTCCCGAGGCGGAGGGGCGCCCCGCGCGCCGCCCGGCCCCGGACCTCCGCCCATCCGCGAGGATGGCCCGAGGAAGGCTATCTACACGGCCGGGACGGCGGATAACCTAGCGGGAGTGAGGACCGCAAGCCGCCTGCAATCCGTCTCCGAGTCCCGGACTCTGGCGATCACCGCGAAGGCCGCGGCGATGAGGGCCGCCGGGCGCCCCGTCATCTCCCTCTCGGCGGGGGAGCCGGACTTCCCGACGCCGGAGGCGATCGCCGAAGCGGGTCGGGTCGCGATCACCGAGGGTTGGACCCGCTATACGCAGGCCAGGGGCGATGGTCGGGTCCTGGCCGCCGTATCGGACCACCTCGAACGATCCTTCGGGCTCCGCTACCGGACGGAGGAGATCTGCATCACCGCCGGGACGAAACCAGCGATCTACCTGGGCCTCCTCTCCCTTCTCGAGCCGGGCGACGAGGTCGTCGTCTTCGCCCCCTATTGGGTCTCCTACCCCGACATCGTGCGCCTGGCGGGAGGGGTCCCCAGGATCCACCCCTGCACCGAGGACCGAGGCTTCCTCCCGGATCCTGAAGAACTCGAGAGCCTCTGCTCCGACACGAAGGTCCGGGGCTTGATCCTGAACACTCCGAACAATCCGACCGGCGCGGTCTGGCCCCCCGCGCTCGTCGAGACCCTGGTCCGGGTCTGCGAGCGCCATGATCTCTGGATCCTGTCCGACGAGATCTACGCCCAGATCCTCTTCGGAGACACCGTGCACGTCTCCCCCGCGGAAGTCGCGCGCGGTCGGGAGCGCGTGCTCGTCCTGAACGGACTCTCGAAAGCCTTCGCGATGACCGGATGGCGCATCGGTTACATGGCGGGCCCGAGGGAGCAGATCGAGGCGGTCGCGAAGATCCAGAGCCAGCTTCTCGGAAACCCCTGCACGATCAGCCAGGGCGCCGCCCTCGTAGCGGTCGACGAGGAGTGCGAACGGGACCGGATCGCGATGCTCCGCGAATACGACGAGCGAAGGCGATTCCTCTGCGAGGAACTCCCCTCCATCCCCGGACTCTCCTTCCACCCTCCCCGCGGGGCCTTCTACACCTTCCCCGGTGTCCGCGAGATCTGCGGGAAGAGCGGCATGACCGACGAGACCCTCGCCGACCGGCTGCTCGAGGAATGCGAAGTCGCGACGGTTCCGGGAGCGGCCTTCGGAATGCCGGGCCACCTGCGGCTCAGCTTCGCCGCCTCCCTGGCGGACCTCAAGGAGGCCCTCTCCCGCATGAGGAAATGGCTGGGAGGGCTCCTGCAATGAAGGTCCCGGAAGAAGCCCGGGATCTCCCGCCCCATTCCCGAAAGGCGTCGCCATGACTCCTCCCCCGCCCGTTCTCTCCCGCTTGAAGGAACTCGGTGAGGAGTGGGGCATCCTCTTCCTTAGAGTCGCCGAACGGAGGCTCGCGGAAACGAAGGAGCGCCGGCCCTACGTCCATCTCGAACTCGCCGATTCCAGCGGGAGCCTCGTCGCGCGGATCTGGTCCGATCATCAAGCCTTCCAGACCTCGGAGACCCTCGAACCCGGCCAGGTCGTCAAGGTCCAGGGACGCCGCAAGGAATGGCGGGGAAAGGACCAACTCGAAGTCGCGAGGCTCAGGCCCGCCGGACCGGGGGACGAGGAGGACTGGGAGCCCGACACGGTCTTCGGACCCGGCTGGGCCGAGGTTCGGGATCTCGCCGCGCGGAGGCTCGTTCTCGACATCGAAACCGTTCCGCTGACGACCGACGTCCGCCAGCTGCCCCAGACCCTCGTCAAGGAGGTCACCCGCGTCGCCTCCGAACGCGAATGGGAGATCGAGAAGGTCCTCGGATTGAACCCCTTGTTCTCGAAGGTCGCCTGCATCGCCGTCGGCGACGCGGAGGGGGAAGGAGGGCATGTGCTGATCGCTCCGGACCCCGAAGACCTGGAGGATCTCCGGAGCCGGGCGCCCTCCTGGCTGCTCCCGATGCCCGAGGACCGGATGCTCGGCGCCTTCTGGACCCTCGCGGCCCGGGCGGAACGCGTCATCACCTTCAACGGCCGCAACTTCGATCTTCCGTTCCTAAGAACGCGGTCGGCGATCCTCGGGCAGGCGGTCTTCGTCGATCTCCTCGGAGGCTCCCCCTGGAACCCGGGGCGTCACCTCGACCTCTACCGGGTCCTCGGGGGAGGGGGCCGGCCCCAGGCGCCCTCGAGTCTGGACGCGGCCTGCTGGGCCTTCGGAATCGAATCCCCGAAGGGGACGATGGACGGATCGATGGTCGCTCCGGCCTGGCGCGAGAAGCGTTACCTCGAGATCGCCGAATACAACCGTTCGGACATCGAGGCGACCCGCAGCCTCTACCACAAGCTCAAGACCACGGTTCTCGACTTCCTGCCGTAGAGGCGGGAACGGGGTCCTCCCTACCTTTCCCGCGGGCCTCTCAGGAAAGGCGGAATCCGTCCCTCGCCTCGGGAAGGGCCGCGCGCACCCGTTCCTGGAGGAAACGTCGCTCCTCGATCGAGGTCGCGCTCGCGAGACAGTAGGCCTTCCAAAGACGAAGGTAGGAGGTTTCCAGGTCCCCGATCCCGGGCAGGCGGTCGCGGAAGGACGAGAGCGGAAGGAGTTCGTCCGAACCCGGCATCCGGACGAGGGTGCCGACCTCCTTCAACTGCATGCTACGGTTCGGACAGTAGAAGAGGACCTGGACCCCGCGGCCGAAGCGCTCGCGGAACTCCCGTTCCCGGGCCTCCTCGAAGGCCCGCCGCGCCTCCCGGCTCCCGGGATCGAAGAAGCGCCGGACGAGGGTCTCCTGGACGTCCCGGTTCTCGCCGTAGGAGAAGACCGCGACCCGCTTGAAGAGCCTCCTTCGGGCGAGGCGGTCGAGGATCTCCTCGACCCGGAGGGAGGCCTCGTGGTCGTCCCCTGAACACTCATCCCCTCTCCCCCCGCCGGGAAGCGACCGGCGCAATCGGTAGAGGAAATCCTGATCCCCGAGAGCCGTGAGGTCTTCCGCGCGGATCCAGCCGTGTTCGAGCGCGGTCTCGACCGCGCGCGCGACCATCGCTCCGGCCGCGATCTTCGCGTGGTGGTAGTAGACGCGCTCGGAGAAGAAATAGCGGGCCTGCAGCATCCGGAGGATCTCGGAGACGATGTCCTCGCGGAGGAGACCCGCCTTCGCGCAGTCGACGAAGAGACGTTCGGAGACGGGATCGACGAGGAAGTAGTCGGCGATGCGCGGGTCGTAGCGCAGGTTGAGCCCGGTGTATCTGGCATCCCGTTCGAGGTAGTCCATCAGATCGGAGCAGATCGTGTCGCTGATCATCTGGCCGAGGAACGGGGGAAGCGGAGGTCCGCCGGCACCGAGGATGGACAGCACCCCCTCGCGCAGGCCCTGGGCCTCGAGTTCCCCGCCGATTTCGGTCTCCGGGGAGAGGGCCGCCTGGAAGCGGGCGGGTTCGTCATGACGGGGGAGGAGCCCCGTCTGGTCCTCGATGTTGTGCCCGAAGGGGATGTGGGTAACGTCGTGCACGAGGGCCGCCGCCCGGATCAGACGGCGTTCCTTCGGAGTGATTCCACGACAGATACCGGGGTTGCGGCGGGCGTTGCGCTCGATCGCCTCGATCATGCGGGCGGCCATGTGCATCGTGCCGATCGAGTGCTCGAAACGGCTGTGCCGCGCGCCGGGGAACACGAGATACGCGAGACCGAGTTGATGGATGCCGCGAAGGCGCTGCATCTCCCGCGTGTCGAGCAGGCGGGCCTCCTCCGCGCTCAGGCGCACGTCCCCGTGGACGGCGTCACGGATCACGATCTCGGCGGACATGCGGGCATCCTCGCCGCGCTCCCGCCGCCGAGCCACCCAAATCCCCTCCACCGGCCCCCGGGGCCGTCGGCGAGGGAAACGGAGAGCGGTCCGTGTTCCGCGGGCGGGCGTTCTTCGGCCTTCATCCGTCCAGGGAGCGGCGGGTCGGACCCAGGACCTTGCACTCGAAGCTCTCGACGAGGCGGTCCTCCTCGAGGTCCTTGACGAGAACCCTCAAGAGAGCTGGACGTTCGAGCCGGATCTCGAAGCCCTCCCGCGGATCGATCAGTCGGTTCCCGACCGTCCTTCCGTCGAAGCGGAACCGCAGGGACAGGATCCTCCGCTCCCCTCCGGTCCAGGCGGAGGGGAAGCGCAGGCTCAGGCTGTAGTCCCCGGCGCCACCCTCCGGTTCTCCTTGGACGCCTCCGGAAGGATCCTCCTCCAGCGTGAAATCCCGGCGGGCGGAACGGCCCCCGCGGGCGACCCAGCTCTGACCGAGGAAACCCGGTTTCCGGACCCGGACCTCCGTCCGGCGGCCGGGGAGACCCAGGAGATACCGGCCCGCCTCGTCGCTCCGGGCGCGAACTCGCCCGAGGGAGGCGATCCAGGAGGGGACCGGAAGGGCGCGGCGGAGTCCGGCGGTTCCGGGGAGGCCGCCCCGACCCGGGATCGGGGCCCCCTCGAGGAGGGCGCCCGCGAGGGGGCGGCCGGCGCTCCCCCGGACGACTCCCCGGAGGACGGGGAGGAGCCGCGGCCGCAGATCGAGGCTCCCCCGGAACCCGTTTCCGGGGATCCGGACCGGTTCCTCGAGGACCGCCCTGGGATGCACGAGGACGAGGCGCAGGGGCAGTCCGGAGGGCAGGCCCTCGCAGGCGAATCGCCCCCGCGCGTCGATCGGGAGATCCCGGAAACGGCCCTTCCAGAACCATGGAACCTGCCCCCTTCCCGGACTCGCGGCGGAGAGGGGAAGCAGGGCGAGGCGGGCCTTCGCCGCTTCCTCCGGCGGAAGGAGCACGACCCCGCGGAGGCTCCGGCCCTCCTCGAACACGACCTTGAACTTCACGCTTCCCCCGTCGGGGGGTTCGACCATCAGGAAGCGGGACGCCAAGCCCGGAGCCTCGGCGAGAAGGGGTTGGGGGAGACCGGCGATCAGACCCTCGAAGCGCGCGCGGCCCGCCGCGTCGCTCCGGGCCTCGCGCCCCGAGATCCGGAGGACGGCCCCCTCGAGGGGATCCCCTCTCGGGCCGAAGACCTCGAGGTCGAGGGCGCCGCGGCGCGCCCAGTCGACCCGCAGGCTCCCTCCTCGACGCGCGATCTCCCTCGGGCCGAGCAGGAGCCGGAGCGCCGCGCCGCTTAGGGGGTCCCTCAGGAACAGATCGCGCCAGTCCCGGGTTCCCCCCGGAAGGACCGCTCGATCCTTCCAGGAGAAGCGCCTCCCCTCCCCCGGACCCATCAGGATCTCGGCCTCGGCCCTCGCCGGGCTCCGACCCCGGCGGAAGAGGAGTTCGAGCCCCCGCCCGGGGCCTTCGCTCGGGAGTAGGGCCGCGAGGGATTCGACCTCGACCGCGACCGGGCGGGGAGACCCTCGGTCGAGCCTGCCCGCCGAGGGGGAGGCGGCCTCCGGTTCGGGGGACCCGAGGGACGGACCCAGGTCCGGCACCTCGAACTCCCCGGGATCCTCGGCGGCGAAGGCGAAGGACCAGGATTGCCAGGCCGCGAAGGCGAGCAGCGATGCGACCCCGGCGCCCAGGAGGACGAGGCGCAGAGAACCGCGCGGGTGGGAGGGGTCGGGGCGGGAGTTCGGCATACGGAGCGGGCCTGCGGGAAGAAACCGGGGCTCATGGGGTCCCTGTCAATCTTACTATGCTCGGAGCGGGCGGGAGGTCACGCGGCCGCCGGAGCCCCGGATGGGAGGCTGGAGGTCCAAACCCCGATCGGAACGAGGATGGAGCACCGGAGGCAGACGCGAAGGAGCGGGAAGGACGGGGCGCCCCCGTCCCCATGGGTGTCGGGTTCCGTGCTCTATCTGGCCCGGCTGCTGCAGGCCGCGGCGGGACTCGCCTTCCTCGCCCTCGCCGGACGCCGCCTCGAGGATCCGGCCCTCTCGAGGCTCTTCCTCGTCCTGGCGGGCTACGGCTGGTTCCGATTCGCGGCGAACGCGGGTTTCCTCCCCCTCCTCCTGCGGACCCCCGGGGAACGGGTCCGGGAGATCTCGGACCTCCTCGGCCGGGCCCGGCTCCGGGCCCGGATCACGGCCGCTGCCTGGATCCCCGCGGCCTGGCTGCTCGGCCCTGGCGCCCCCGCCCTCCTCCCCGCCGCGGGGGCCGCGGCCCTCGCCGCCGCCCCCCTCGGGTTGGCCGCGGTCTCCTCCCTGCGCCGCGGAGACACGCGTCCCCTGGCCCTGGCGGAGGCCCTCGCTCACGGACTCGCGCTGGCCGGCGCCTTCCTCCTTCCCGCGGGTTCGTCGGCCGAGGGCTACGCGGTGGTCTGGATCGCGATCGGCCCTCTCGCGGGGACCTTCCTCGTTCTCGGCTCGCCGCGGGAACGGAGGCGGCTCTTCCTCCCGATCTTCTCCGGCGCGGGCGGGGTCCGCGATCCCGCGCTCAGGGCCCCGGAACGGGACCTCGCCCTCGTCGAGGGATGCATCGTCCTGCGCAATCAAGGGGGACAGGTCCTCTGCGGAGCCCTCACCGGTCCGGCCTTCGCGGCCTTCGCCCTGCCCTGGCGGCTCGTCGAGCGGCTGGCGGCCTTCGCAGGCAGCCTGGCGACCGGAAGCCAGGGACCCTGGAGCGCCGGGGAGGAAGGACGGAGCCGGGAGAACTTGAGGAGGCTCCTCGGATGGGGGCTCCCGCTCTCCATCCTCCTGACCATCCTCCTCGCCTGGCCGGCTCCCGGCTGGATCTCCCTCCTCCTCCCGGGATCCAGGGACGGGGGGGAGGCCGTGCTCTGCCTGCGCCTCCTCGCCCTCGCCTACCCCTTCCTCTTCCTGGGAGGTCTCGGGCTCCCCTTCCTCTGCGCGCGCCGCCGTGAAACCGCCGCCCTCCGGATCTCCCGCAACAGCCTCTTGCTGAACCTCGCACTCCTCCCCCCCCTGACCCTCTCGTTCGGTCCCTCCGGAGGCGCTGCGACCTTCGCCTTGACCGAGGTCTACGTCGGACTGCAGGTCTGGACCGAGGTCCGTTCGATCCCGATCCCGGAGATCGCATGATCCGCGTCGGACTCGACTACCGCCCCGCCCTGTTCACCCGCGCGGGCATCGGCCGGGCGACCCGGGAACTCGCGAGCGCGATCGCGCCCCGAGCTCGGAAGGCCGGAATCGAACTCCACCTCTTCGGACACGGATGGAAGAAGGCCCTCGTCCCCGAAGGCCCGCCCGAGGCCGCACTGCACCGGAGCCGGATTCCGGGCCGGAGTCTCTCCTGGATCGCGCCCCTCGGCTTCGACGCCAGCAGGCTCTCGGGAGGATCCTCGATCTTCCACTGGACCGACTACGTCCACCCTCCGGTTCGACGCCGCGGGACCTCCTGCATCCTGACCCTTCACGATCTGGCCTTCCTCGAGGACCCGACCTACCACGGCCCGCGAGCCTCCGCCCTTCTCCGGAAGCGCTGCGCGCGCGCCCTCTCCCGGGCCCGGGCGGTGATCTGCCCGAGCCGGGCGACGGCGGAGGCCCTCCTCCATCACCGCCGCCGGGGGGCCCTGCCCGACGGCCCGGACCCCGTCGTCATCCCTTTCGGCGCCGATCACGGGCCCCGCGGTGACCCCCGCCGCGGCCGGGCTCGGGCCGCCCGCCTCCTGAGGGCCGAACACGAACCCGGTTTCGCCTACCTCTGCGTCCTCGGAACCCTCGAACCCCGCAAGAACCACGACAGCCTCCTCCGCGCCCTCGAACTCCTAGCGGACCGCGGACTTCGGATCCCCCTCCTCGTTCTCGGCGGAACGGGTTGGGAGACCTCCGTTCTCGAGACGCGTCTCCGAAAAGCGGGGCGGCGGCCCCCCGGAGGGGAGCCTCTCCGGCTCGCCTGGATCTCCGACCTCGACGACGACGAGGTCTTCGACCTGCTCGCCGGGGCCAGGGTCTGCGCCTATCCGAGCAGCCTCGAGGGCTTCGGCTTTCCCCCGCTCGAGGCCCTCGAACGCGGCGTTCCCGTCCTGGCCGGGGATTGCCCCGCGCTCCGCGAGGTCTTGGGACCGGCGGCGCGCTTCGCCCCCGGTCGCAACCCCGAGGCCCTCGCCGAAGGACTCGAGGTCCTCTGGACGAACGAGTCCGAGCGCTCCTCGCGCCTCGAGGAATGGAGAAAGCGCGCGCCCCGCTTCCGCTGGGACGACTGCGCGCGGGCACATCTCGCCCTCTACCGGGAATGCGGGACATGAAGGAGCGGATCCTCGCTTTCGACGGCTCTTGCCTCGCGGTCCCCTTCCCGACCGGAGTCGAGCGGGGCTTCGCCCGCGGCTTCCGCGCGCTGGCCGAGCGGACCGAAGCCCCCCGCCTCCACCTCTTCGTCCCCCGGACCTTCCTTCGCGCGGAGAAGGTCGATCCCGAACTGGACTTCCTCCGGAGGCCCCGCCCGGGAATCGTGGTCGAGGAGATCCCGGCCATTCCCGGCTCGGCCTGGCGGCGCTTCCTGCTCCCCCGGCGACTCGCCGCGCTCCGCCCCTCCCTCTGGCTCAGCCCGACGCCGGCCCTCCCCGGGGAAGCCCCCTGTCCCCGCGCCGCGACTCTGCACGAGATCCCCGAACTTCGACCGGCCGCCGGAGAGCGCCCGCTGAGGCGCCTGCGGGACGCCCTCGCGAGGTCCTCCCTCGAGGAACGAGCCGATTACGTCCTCGTCCCTTCCCTCCGCAGCGCCTCCGCCCTCCTCCGCACGGCTCCGGGACTCCGCTCCCGGATCCGGATCCAGGGGCAGGCCCCGGCTCCCGTCTTCCTCGAGGAGGCGCGGCGGCGTCTTCGCGAACCCCCGAGGCTCCAGGCGGAGGCCGGACATCGCCGCGGCATCGTCCTCCTCGCCTCGACCCCCCGACCCCGGAAGAACCTCGCCCGCATCCTCCGGGCCTACGCGGACCTCCCCTCCTCGTTCCGCGCTTCCCATCCCCTCCATTGGGTCGGAGCCTCCCGGCCGGAGGCGGAGTTCCGGGGACTCGCCGGCCTTCGAATCCTCCCCCGCATCGCTTCCTCGGATCTCCTGCGGCTCCTTCGCGGCGTTCGGGCGCTCTGTCTGTTCTCGTTGAGCGAGGGTTTCGGCATTCCGGCCCTCGAGGCCCTGGCCTGCGGAACGCCGGTCCTCGCTTCCCGGGATTCGGTCACGACCGACCTCTGCCGGCCCTGCACGGTCGAGGCGGACCCGTATGATCCGAGAGAGATGAGTCAGGCGATGAAGTCGATCTGCGAGGAGGAAGCTCCGCTCGCCCGGAGCCTCGAACTCGGGCCCGGGATCGCGCTCCGCCATCCCCCGGAACGGATCGCCGACTGCTGGACCGCCCTCCTCGCGGAGGCCGGGAACAGCGATACCTCCTTCCCCCAGGCCGCGGAGAGGCGGTCCGCCCTCCGATGAAGAAGCCCCTCGTCATCGTCCAGGCCTGGCTTCTCGACCGGCGGCCCTCCGGGGCCAGGAACCGCCTGCTCGGTCTCCTTGCGGGCCTCCGGGAAACGGGGGCGGACCTTCCCCGGATCGAATGCTGGGTGACGGACCGGAACCCTCCGGATCCGGAACTCCTCCGGCTCTGCCGGGAACTCCCGCAGGCCTCCGTCCGCCCGGTCCCGATCCCGCCACGCCCGACGGCGCAACGCGTCGCCGCCGAACGCCGGCATCTGCGCCGGCTCCTCTCCCAGGCTGGGGCGGAGCTCCTCGACCTCGCGAGCCTCCCCCTGCCTCCGCTGGACATCCCCTGCGTCCTGACGCTGCACGACCTTCGCGACCGCGGGTCCTTCGCCCGTTCCTGGCGGCGCCTGTTCCTGTCGAAGGCCCTCCGGGATGCGGGGCGCCGCGCCCTCCTCGTCCTGACCCCTTCCCCGCACATCGCCCGCGAATGCGCGGATCTCCCCTGCTTCGCGGAGACTCCGCTGCGGGTGGTGCCCTGCCCCGTTCCCCCGCCCTTCGCGAAGACCTCGCCTCCCGCGGCGCCGGGCGAGTCCTATCTCTGCCACCTCGGACGTCCCGAAGCCCGCAAGAACCTCCCCTTCCTCCTCGAGGCCTTCGCGGAAGCCCGCAGGCGGGAACCCGGCCTCCCCCCGCTCCTCCTCTGCGGACCAGAGGATCCGGGTTGGCGCCGCCTCCGCCGCTTGGCGGAGAACCTCGGGCTCGGGAATCACCTGCGTCTCCGCCTCGACCCGAAGGACCTCGAACTCCCGCGGCTCCTCGGGAGCGCATGGGCCCTCGCCCTTCCTTCCCTCTACGAAGGTTTCGGCCTTCCGGCCCTGGAGGCCGCCTCGCTCGGGGTTCCGGTTCTCGCGATGCGAGGGAGCCCCCCTTCCTGGATCGCCGGGCCGGGCGCCCTCGCCCTCCCCCCCTCCGTCGAGGACTGGACCGACGGCCTTCTCGACCTCTGGCGCGACCCGGATCTCCGACACGAACTCGGACGACGCGCGCGCGAGGCGAGCGCGCGCTTCCATCCGCGCGCCTGCGCGACGGCCTGGCTGCACGCATGGAAGGAAGCCCTCGGAGAGGCCTCCTCCCTTCCTCCCGCGGCCGACTGGAATCCCGCATTCCCGAAACCGAAGTCGCGCAGGGCATGACGATCTCCGAGTTCCTGCTCTTCTCGGGGCTCGTCCTCCTCTCCTCCTACGTGCAGACCGTCACGGGCTTCGGCTTCGGTCTGATCCTCATGGGAGGAACCGCGCTCCTGGCTCTGGCTCCGGTCGCCTTCACGGCGGTCGTCGTCAGCATCGTCTCGATCCCGAACATCGCCCTGGCCCTGCGCGGGCGCCTTTCCCTCGTCCGCGGCAGACCCCTCCTCCTCTGCAGTCTCGGCCTCCTGCCCGGCATCCCCTTGGGACTCGTCCTCCTCGCGAGCCTCGAGGCGGACCGCGCGGACCTGCTCCGGCGGAGCCTCGGCCTCTTCATCCTCGGCGCCGGCTTCGTCCTCTCCCTGAAACCCGGAACGCGCAGAAAGGCCGCCGCAGCCTGGAAGGACTTCGCCGCGGGTTTCCTGGGAGGTCTTCTCGGCGGACTCTTCAGCACCTCCGGCCCCCCCCTGGTCTACCACCTCTACCGCGAACCCCTCTCCGTCGACCGCGTCCGCGCGACCCTGCTCGCGATCTTCGGCCTCTCGACGATCCTCCGGATCGGCGCCGTCTCCCTGCGCGGGGAACTCCTCGCCTCAATGCTCCTCACGAGCCTTCTCGCCATCCCGGCCGTCTCCCTCGGCACCTACCTGGGCCGCCGCTTTCCTCCCGCTCTCTCGGACCCCGCGATGCGCCGAGGCGCCTTCCTCCTCCTCGCCCTCCTCGGGGCTTCCCTCTGCTTCTGACGAAGAACGGGCCGCGGCATCCGCGCCAGAGGTTCGCCTGCGGGCCCCTGCGCAAACCTCCTCGATCGGACCGGAGGGTTAGAATGACCGCCCGTTTCTCTTCTCAGCTTGCACTTCGACACTCCTCTCCTTGCATCCCACGAGGTTCGCAATGGTTTCACTTCGTCCGATCCAAAGATGGGCGGGCCCGGGTTCCGTACTGCTCGCGACCGCCCTCCTCGTCCCCCCTCGACTCCCCGCGCAACAGGACTCCGCCCCCGTCGAGACGGGATGGATGGAGCCCGCGAACGTCACCGAACCGGGGGGTTCGGAAACCCTTCCTGTGCCGAGTCCGAAACGGATTCCCCGGCGCCGTTCGAACCGCCCGATGCCCCCGCTGCCCGTCGGATCCCCCGGCAAGGCCCCACCCCTTCCCCGGGGACCCGAGGTCCGGATTCAGGAAAGCCCCGGAAATTCGAATCCTCAGACGGCCGTCATCACGACCTTCAAGAACACCGCCGTTACTCCGGCGGGCGCTTCGAGATCCTCGGTCGGCGAACCCACAGCCTCCCACATCGGGTTCTCCGCCTTCTACACCGGGAACTGGTACGCGGCGGTCTCATCGAACGACGGAAGCACCTGGTCCTACATCAACCCCTTCCGAAAGTTTCCGAGTATCGACGGAGGCTTCTGCTGCGACCAGTACTCGCTGTACGTCCCGAAATACCGGATGATCGCCTGGCTCCTCCAATACGGCTACAGCACGACGACGAGGAAGAACTCCTACCGGATCGCGATCGCGAAGAACGAGGCGAACCTGAGGGCGGGGGTCTGGCACTACTACACGTTCAACCCCCAGTCCTTCGGCATCCCTCTCGGGTACGAACTCGATTTCCCCCACATGGCCATCTCGAACAACTACCTCTTCGTGACGGCCAACGTCTTCCTCGGACCCAACCAGAAGTACACCGTCATCTGGCGGATGCCCCTCCTCAACCTCTCCCGGGGCAGCGGTTTCTCCTACCAGTATTACAAGACGCCCGCCCGCACCTGGCGCCTAACCCAGGGTGCCACGTCGACGATGTACTGGTGGCAGCACGTCACGACGACCTCCGAACGGCTGTTCATCTGGCCCGAGACCGCATCGTCGATCACCTGGAAGACGATCTCCGTCTCCTCCTGGGCCTGGGGAGCCCGGGGCAAGATGATCGCCAAGGGTCCCCTCGGCAGGAATTTCATGGCCCGAGCCGATTCCCGCCCGCTTGCGGCCTGGGTCTCCAACGGCGTCATCGGAGTCATGTGGCACGCGATGCAGGGCGGCTCGTTCCCGTATCCCTACACCCGCGTCGTGGAGGTCAACCAATCGAACTACACGGTCAAACGGCAATCGAACATGTGGAGCAGCGCCGCGGCCATCGTCTATCCCTGCATCAGCAGGAACGCGCGGGGACACCTGGGCGGCATGCTCGGCATCGGCGGTCCCAAGTATTACCCGGGAACCGTGATGTTCATCGTCGACGATCTGGCTCCGAACTTCGCGGGCACGACCATCGCCTGGGCCGCAACCGGAAACAACAGCCCCTCGCGCCAGGTCTGGGGGGACTACCTGACGACGATCCCACACTCCCGCATGACGAACACCTGGGTCGGGTCGGCCATGTCGCAGGTCGGCGGCTCCTCGAACTCGTACCAGATCCCCCGTTATGTCCACTTCGGAAGGAGCCGGGACAAGATCCTGAAACCCGACCTCGTCCCCCTCTCCGTCCAAGCGAACTCCACCAGGCTGTACCAGGGATCGACCTACACCTTCAACTCCAGGATCAAGAACGAGGGTACCACCGCCGCTCCCCTCTCCTACAACGGTTACTACCTGTCCACCAACAGCTTCATTTCCACCTTCGACACGCTGATCGCGTCCTTCACGATGCCGACGCTCCCGGTCGGAGGTTCCCTGACGAACTTCATCTCGGCGAGGGTCCCCGCCGCCGCACCCGTGGGATCCGTCTATCTCGGAGTCCTCGCCGACCGTCTGAACCGAATCGCCGAATGGTCGGAATCCAACAACGCGGCCGCCCGACCGGTCACCTGCGTCGGCAGGCCGGACCTCGTCGTCAGCTACGCAACGAACACGACCACGGCCCTGGCCGGAACCTACCTGCGGGTCACGACGACGACGACGAACATGGGAGTCGCGTCGGCTCCGAGCAGCAGGACCGGCATCCTCCTCTCCCGGAACAAGCTGATCACGACCTACGACGACCTCCTCGGCTACTATTCGACCGGCACTCTCGCCCCGAAGCGCGGGAAGGGAGTCTCGGCTTCCTACCGGATTCCGATCTGCACGACCGGGGGGACCCACTACCTGGGCGCCATCGCCGACGTCGACGGCACGGTCGCCGAATCCTCGGAGACGAACAATTCGAGGCTCGGAAACCCGGTCACGGTCTACGCGTACACCGGGACCGGGAAATACATCGAGTTCGGAGCCGGTTACCAACGCTCCGACAACACCTCCCTCTACCAGACGATCTCCGGCAGGACCGGCGGGATCCGGCCGATGTGCGTCCTGGCCCCGAAATATGCCAGGAACTGGTACATCCTGATCTGGTCCGGCAACCCCAGCGCCTTCAAGCTGGACCTGCTTGGGTATTTCAGCCTGAGCCTCTTGAACTCCCCGTTCTTCGCGAACTGGCTCGGGCGCACGGACACCCAGGGTAGGGCCCGCCCCTCGTTCTCGATCCCGAAGGGCACAATCGTACTGACGGCCTTCCACGCCTACACCTACAGCCTCTGGTTCGACCGGAGCTTCAAGAACTTCCTCGGCTTCGGAAGCAACCGGCTCGACACCTACATCTACCCTTGAGCGGAAGGGCCCCCGGGAGCGCCTCCGCGCTCCTGGGATCGGTCCCGGTTCATGCTCTCTCTTCGTCGATCCCGAGCTGCTTGCGGAGGTGCTTCTGCGAGGTCGCGAAGCTCAAGAGCGCGATCCCGACGGCTCCCGTGATCAGACCCGGGAAGGCCAGGTCTCCGAAGCCCGCCGCGTCGGCGTACGAGGCGACGACGACCACCGTGCCGACGAGGAAGAGGATCAGGCCCCAGAGAACATAGCCGTGCATGTCCGAGGGGAGTCCCGTTCGGGGCCCGGGCTCCCGAGCCTTCGCCCCGGTCTCCAAGGAGACCTCGGCTTCGAACCTCCCGTTCCCCCGGCGGGATTCTTCGAGATCTTCGTGGTCTTCGAGAGGAAGGCGGGCCTCGACAATCTTCCGGATGAGTTCGGGGTCCTCGATGCGCTCCGCCAGATCGAGCTTGAGCCGGGCTTCGATCTTGGCGACCTTCGCCGCTCCCTCGTTCTTCAAGGCCAGCTTGATGATCTTGTAAGAGACGAAAATCAGGCTGAGGGTGACGATCGTGGACATCGAAGACCTCCCGGAGGAAACGGAGAGGGCCTTGCGGCCGATCCCTCAGGATATTCGTCCCAGGACCTTCCGGGAGGGCGTCCTCAACCCAGCCCCCCCGAGACGAGGAGGAAGACCAGGTAGGCGAAACCCAGCACGAGGAGGAACGCGACGGTCTGGAACAGCGTGCTCCTCTGCCCGAGATCCTCTCGGAGAAACCCACCTCGGTCCTCCTTCCGGGAAACCTGGAGGAAACTCTCCTTCCGTCGGATCCCGGACCCCCCGGCCTCCGGCCCTCCGGCTGCGTCCGTCGCTCCCCCCGGAGGACACGCCATCCTCTTCTCTCCGGGAACGGGGGCCCCGGGAAGCACGACCTCGACCTGCAACTCGTGGCCCCCGAGCGCGAGCACCTGCCCCGGCAGGAGACGGCGGGGTCCCCGCAGTCGTTCGCCGTCGACGAAGGTGCCGTTGCGGGATCCCAGGTCCTCGACCCAGGCCTCCCGGTCCCGGAGGAAGACCCTGGCGTGCCGCCGCGAGACCCCGATCCCCTCGAGCATGAGGTCGCTGGAGGGCAGGCGGCCGAGGAGCATGGAACTCCCGCCTTCCCGGACTTCCCCGGCCAGGCTTCCTTTCCGTAGGATCAGGCGCAAACGTGCTTCGTCGGACATGTTCCTGGCGTAGGGAGAGGAAGGACCCGGAACCAGGATCGGCGGGCCGGGGCGGGGGCGCAAGGATAGGCCTGGCGGAAAGAGACCGAGAGTGGGGCGACCGGAACAGGATCGGGATCTCGAACGCGGATCCGGGAAAGCGGTATCTCCGCCGCCGCCCGCAGCCCTCGAGGTCGAAGATTTGAGCTTCTCCTATCGGTCGGGCTTTCTCGGCCGGCGGAAGGTCCGCGCCCTCGAAGGTCTGGAGATCCGGATTCCGAGGGGCAGGATCGCGGTTCTGGCCGGAGCCAACGGGAGCGGAAAGACGACGCTCCTCAGATGCCTGCTCGGGCGCCACCTGCCGGAAAGAGGGAGGATCCGCGTCCTGGGGGGAGAGCCCGGGGCGCGGGAGATCGCGTCGAGGATCGGCTTCGTCGGGGAGGGGCCCCTCCCCTTCGACCGCTCGAGCGCCCGCGAACTCTGCCTCCTCGCGGGACACCTCCAGGGGATGGCCCCCTCCCGGATCGAGGATCGGACCCTGGCACTGCTCGAACGCTTCGATCTCCGAGATGTCGCGGACCGGAGCCACCGGGGCTTTTCGACCGGGATGAGGCGGCGGCTCGCCCTCTGCCTGGCCTTCCTGCACGAACCCGAACTCCTCCTCCTCGACGAGCCCGACGCGGGTCTCGACCCCAGGGGCCTCGTGACCCTCCGCGAGGAACTCGAGGCCTTCCGGGACCGGGGAGGAACGGCCCTCGTCGCGACTCATTCCCTGGCGGAGTTCCTGGAACTCACCGACCTCCTCCTCCTCCTCGACGAGGGACGCCTGGCGGCCGCGGGCCCGCCGGACCGTGTCTTCACTCGTCCCGGGAGATGGTCGCTCGAGGTCTCCGGGGAGATGCCCGGGGAAGACCTTCTCGGAGCGGCTCTCGGAACGCTCGGTCTCCGGCTCGAGCGTTGGGGACCCGCGCGTCCCGACTTCCCGTCCTGGGCCTCGGCGAGGGGCGGGGAGGGTCGGAAGGGATGAGGGCCGATCGGGGGGCGATGCTTCGCCGGATGGGCCGGGGGCTCCTCCCTCTCCGGGGCCTCCTCGCGGCGGGCGCCCCGGCCGCCCTCTGGATCGGGGCCGCCCCCTATCTGGCCGGTCCGGGACACGGGAGGAGCGAGGAACTCGCGATCGCCGCCCTCCTCCTCCACCTCCCCGGGCTCGCGCTCGCGCTGCGCCTCCGTGAGGCCTGGCCCGCCCTGGGCCCGGGCGACTCCGCCCTTCCCCATGCCCTGGGCCAGCTCCCGGGAAGGAGGATCCTGGATAGGCTCCTCCTCCTCGCCCTCGCGCTGCCCGCCCTCCTCCTCCTCCATCTGCTCCTGGGCCTCGGGATCGGATTCGGGACGCGGGGTCTCCCCGATGGCGCCGGCCCCTTCCTGGGGAGCGAGATCGCGCCTCCCCTCCAGGCCTCGACCCTCCGGCGAAGGGGCGACAGGCTCCGCCTCCGGGTCCCGGCCGGGGTTCGCGAAATCCGCGTCCAACCTCAAGCCTTTCTCGGAAACCCGGCGGAGGTCGAACTCCTCCTCGAGGATCGAGGCGGCAGGACCCTGTCCCGGGCCTCCTGGAAGACGCCGGGCGCCTTCGTCCGCCTCCCCCTCCCCGCCCCCCTTCCCCGGCCCTCCGATCTCGTCATCGAACGGGGAGGCGGACCGGGCCCCGTCCTGGACTTCGGGGAGGCCCGGATCCGAGGGGTCCGGGCCCGCCTTCCGTCCTGGACGACCGGCCTCTGTCTCGCGGCCGACCTCCTCCCCTGGGCCCTCCTCCTCCTCCTCTCGGCCTTCGGCCTCGCCCCCTTCCTCTCCCCGGGCCCCTGGATCCTTGCAACGGCGGGGGCGGCTCCATTGCTGGCCTCCCTCCTCGACCGGAGATCCCGGGAACTCCTCGAGCGCGGACTCTGGCTTCCGCCGCCACCGGAACGCCTCCTCCCCTGGGGGGGGCTCGCCCTCCTCCTGATCGTCCTCGGATTCCGTCCCCCCCGTCCCTCGGAGGCGGGATGAGAACCTCCCTCCTCCGAACCACCGCCTTCGGTCTTGCGGCCCTCGCCTGCTTCCTGACCGCCGGTCCGCCGCCGCGGGCGGGCCTTCGCGACCTGGATCCCATCCGCCTCCTCGGCCCCCTCCCCGGAATCGCTCTCCCCTTCCTCTGGCAGGAATGGGGCCGCGCACGGAAGGACTACGACCTGAAGGCCTCGCTCGCGGCTCTCCGCTGGATCTCCCGGATCCGCCCGGACCTCCCCGCCCTGCACGAAGGACTCGCCTGGCAGACGGCCTACGACCTCGCGGACCTCGAAGCGGACCCCGAGGCCCGCGCGGCCCGTCTCTCGCAGGCTCTCCGCGTGCTCGACGAGGCGGCCCGCCTCCGTCCCGAAGACCCCCGTCCCCTCGCGCTGGGCGCCTTCATGCTCGGAGACCTCTGCCGTCCCGCCCGGCCGGGAGGGTCCGAACTCGCCCGGGCCTTCGAGGACTCGACCGGAACCAAGCCCCTCGATCTCGCCCGGACCCGGCTCGAACTCGCCCTGGGACGGAGGCCGGAGCTGAGGGGGATAAAGAACCTATCCTACTTTCTGGCCGAAGGTTGTGATCGGCACGCCCTCCAGGCCCTCGCCGCGGGACATCCCAAGGCGGCCGCCCTCTCCCTGGCGCGCGCCGCCCGGATCCTCCAAGGAGCCGCCCCTCGCAGGGCCGCGCTCCGGCGGACCCTCGCCGGGCTTCTCGAGAGGGGCGGGGTCCTTCCCGCGGACCTCCTTCCCCGGCTCAACCGGGAACCCATCCTGCGTCGAATAGTCCGGCACTGGCCCGGCGGGCGCTGACCGCAAGAGGACCCGCCCCTGGCGCGCCGGAATGCCGGCTGGCAGGGTACTTCGTTTTCGCCTACGAGGCAGGGCGCCCGCAAGGTGCCGTTCACCGTGTTCGACGAGCTTCTACAACACCTCTCGACGAACCCGTACCTGGCGGTCTTCGTCCTGATGATCCTCTGCGGGTTGGGGCTCCCGATCCCGGAGGAGATCATCCTCGTCGGAGCGGGCTACATCTCCTATCTCGGGAAGGCCGACCCCCTGGTCCTGGGGGCAACGAGCGCCGGGGCCATCCTCGCCGGCGATCTCCTCCCCTTCCTCCTCGGCCGCCTCTTCGGCCCGAAGATCCTCCGCATCCGCCTGGTCCGCACCTGGATCAGCAAGGAGAAGCTCGCCCTCTTCGACCACTGGTTCCAGCGACGGGGATGGCTGACGATCTTCGTCGCCCGCTTCATCCCCGGCATCCGGACCCCCGCATTCTTCACGGCCGGCTCGATGCGGCTCGCGATTCCGAAGTTCCTCCTGATCGACGGCGCGGGGGTCCTCTTCTCCGTCCCCCTCTCCCTCGGGCTCGGCTACCACTTCGGGGACCAGATCGACCGGGCGATCTCCCTCGTCCACCGAACCGAGAAGGGCCTCCTGATCCTCGCCGGCGCCTCCCTCCTGATCCTGACCGGAGTGTTCTGGTATCGGATCCACCGCCGGCGGAAGCTCCTGGGCAGCGACGTCCGCGAGGCCTTCGTCGGCCCCTCCGAACCCGGGGGGGAGGCGGATCTCACCGGGGAAGCCCGACCGGGCTCCGCCCCGGCGGAAGAAGAGACCGAGGCCCCCCCGACCCCGGAATCCCGGCTCCCGGACGAACTCGACTCCGGGGATGGGCCGGAGGCCGAGGGGGCGAGGGAACTCCCCCGCGCGGTCCCCCCGGCCGACCCCTCCTCCACCTGATCGTCCTCCGGGGGCCGTCCCCTCTCCCCGCGCGCTCGGAGGGGCGCCCCCCGGAATACCGCGAAAGCTTGAGCCCCTTCCCGGGTCTGGCTAGCCTTCCTCCCCCGAAATTCCACACCTCCCCCGGGGTGGGAGGGGAAAACCGGATCTCAGCCCTCGCCCGGGCGCGCGGATCGAAGCCCGGGCCGACATTCTAAAGGGAAGGCCAGCATGATCTTCTGGACGATTCTCTCCATCGTGATCGCCATCGGCGCCTTGGTCTATGCCAAGACCCTCTTCGGCAAGATCATGGCCGAGGACGAGGGCACGGACGACATGAAGAAAATCGCCCGTCACATCCAGGACGGGGCGATGGCCTTCCTCAAGACCGAATACCGTCTCCTCGTCGTCTTCGTCCTCGTCGTCGCCGTGGTCATGGGATTCGCCCTGGACTGGCGCAAGGCGGTCGCCTTCGTCTGCGGCGCCTTCGCCTCGGCCCTCGCCGGATGGATTGGCATGCACACCGCGACCCGGGCCGCCGTGCGCACGACCCAGGCCGCGCGGACCGGACTCGCGAAGGCGCTGGACATCGCGTTCTCCTCGGGGACGGTCATGGGGCTCTGCGTCGTCGGCCTCGGCCTGTTCGGCATCGCGATCTTCTCCGTCTTCTACGGGACTTCGGCCGAGGGCATCGAAAACGTGCTGGGCTTCTCCTTCGGCGCCTCTTCGATCGCCCTCTTCGCGCGCGTCGGCGGAGGCATCTTCACGAAGGCCGCGGACGTGGGAGCCGACCTCGTCGGCAAGGTCGAAGCGGGGATCCCCGAGGACGATCCCCGTAATCCCGCCGTCATCGCCGACAACGTCGGCGACAACGTCGGCGACGTCGCCGGCATGGGCGCCGACCTCTTCGAATCCTACGTCGGTTCGATCATCGCAACGATGCTCCTCGGCGCGACCGTCGCCCTGGACAACGCGAGCCAGGCCGCGGCCCTCGTCGCCTATCCCCTCGTCCTCGCCGCCCTGGGCATCGGCGCCTCGATCCTCGGAACCTTCCAGGTCAAGACCCAGGACGAGAGCAAGCTCGGCGCGGCCCTGTTCCGGGGACTCTTCTCGGCTTCGATCCTCCTCGTCGTCGTGATGTTCCTGATCACCCTCGTCATCGGGCCGTCGATCGGAACCGAGGGACAGGACGGTTACGCCGGGAAGTTCGACATCTTCTTCTCGGTCGTCATCGGGCTCTTCCTCGGGGTGATCATCGGCAAGGTCACCGAGTACTACACCTCCGAGAAGATGGGACCGGCCCAGCAGATCGCGAAGCAGAGCGAGACCGGCAGCGCGACGAACATCATCCACGGCCTGGCCACCGGGATGGCCTCTACCTGGCTGCCGATCGTCCTGATCGCCGCCGGCATCTGGGGAACCTATTCGATGGCCGGGATCTACGGGATCTCGCTGGCCGCCGTGGGCATGCTCTCGACGCTGGGCATCTCGCTGGGAATCGACGCCTACGGACCCGTCGCGGACAATGCGGGGGGCCTGGCGGAGATGGCTGGACTCGACCCCGAGGTCCGCAAACGCACCGACGCCCTCGACGCGACTGGAAATACGACGGCCGCGATCGGCAAGGGTTTCGCGATCGGCTCCGCGGCCCTGACCGCCCTCGCCCTCTTCAACAGTTTTTCGCAGCTCTCCCACAAGCTCGTCGGCGAGGCGCGCGCCGCGGGACTCGTGGTCAAGGACTTCTCGCTCGACATCAACAACCCCGAAGTCATGATCGGGCTCTTCATCGGCGGCATGCTGCCCTTCTTCTTCTCCTCCCTCGCGATGCGCGCCGTCGGACGCGCGGCGAACAAGATGATCGAGGAGGTCCGACGGCAGTTCCGGGACATCAAGGGCCTGCTTCAAGGCGAGGCCGATCCCGACGCGGCCCGCTGCGTCGAGATCGCGACGAAGGGCGCGATCAAGGAGATGGTCGCTCCCGGCCTTCTCGCCATCCTCTCCCCGATCGCGATCGGCCTGATCTTCGGCCCGAGCGCCCTCGGAGGCCTTCTCGCGGGAGCCCTCGTCACCGGCGTCATGATGGCCCTCTTCATGGCGAACGCCGGCGGCGCCTGGGACAACGCGAAGAAGTTCATCGAAGGCGGAGCGCACGGCGGCAAGGGCTCCGACGCCCACAAGGCCGCGGTCGTCGGGGACACCGTCGGAGACCCGTTCAAGGACACCGCGGGCCCTTCGCTCAACATCCTGATCAAGCTGATGTCGATCGTCTCCTTGGTCTTCCTCCCGCTCTTCCTCTGAGATCGCCCGCGCCGGAGCCGCTCCGGCGCGACGACCGGCCAGCCGCCACTTGGACACCGCACAAATCCTCGAGACCGCCGTCCGCATCGCCCGCGAGAAGAAGGGGGAGGCGATCCGCGTCCTCGATGTCTCCTCGAACCTCGGGATCACGGATTTCTTCGTCCTGATCACGGCCGACAGCCGCCGTCAGGCCCTCGCCATCGCGACCGAGATCGACATCGCGCTGAAGCACGCGGGGGTCCCCAAGGGCCATATCGAGGGAAGGACGGACGGCTGGTGGGTTCTCCTGGACTTCGATTCGGTCGTCGTGCACGTGTTCCAGCGGGGCGCCCGGGAGTTCTACCGTTTGGATGAACTCTGGGCGGACGCCCTGGATCGGACCGGGGATTTTCTTTCCGGACCCTCCCGGGACGAAGGCGTCTAGGATGGGGGGAGGAGCCGCGCAGGGGAGCCGCGGTCCCCGATTCGCGTTTTTTTGAACGGGCCCGCTTGCGGGACCCGGGGCGAACCTGACAATTCCCGCTCCCGGCGGAACGGAGCGAAGGGATCCTGAACATGGAGGACGGCGGAAAGATGACCGCGCCACGGTGGTCGACCTGGGATCAGGGTACGCGGAAAGCCTCCGCGGAAGGAAAGGTCCTCCTGCTCTTCCTCGTCGCTCCCTGGTGCCGCTTCTGCCGGGAGATGGAGGAGACGACCTTCTCCGACCCCGAGGTCCTCGGCCTGATCGAGGAATCCTTCGTTCCCGTCAAGGTCAACGCCGACCGCCGTCCGGACCTCGACAGCCGCTACAACATGGGAGGATGGCCGACCGTCGCCTTCCTGAGCCCCGAGGGGGACCTGATCTCCGGAGACACCTTTCTCGGCCCCGGCTCGATGCGGGAACTCCTCCCGAAGGTCCTCGCGTTCTGGAAGGGGCACCGGGACGAGATCGAGACCGAGCCGGTCGGGAGGGGGGAACTCCCCCACGAAATTCCTCCGACCTTCGACCAGCACATCATCGAGGACATCCAGGCGCGGATGCTCGAGAAGTTCGACCATCGCTGGGGAGGCTGGGGCGAAGGGCAGAAGTTTCCGCATACCGAGAGCATCGACTTCGCGATGATCCAGTACGCGAAGACCGGCGACCACCGGATGAGGGACGTCGTCGTCAAGACCCTCGACAACATGATGCAAGGGGGAATCCACGACCTCGTGGACGGAGGGTTCTTCCGCTTCTCGAAGACCCGGGACTGGAGGGTTCCGAACTTCGAAAAGGTCCTCGACAGCAACGCCCAGAGACTCCGCTGCTATCTCGAGGCCTGGCAACTCTTCGGCGAACCCGGATACCGGAAGGCCGCGGAGAGCATCCTCCGCTGGATGTGCGGGATCATGTACGACGAGGAGAGCGGCGCCTTCTATGGAAGCTGCGGGGACGACCCCGAGTACTACGCGCTGGACGCCGAGGCCCGGAGGGACCGCGGATCGCTCTCGATCGACAAGACGATCTACACGAACTGGAACGCGATGGCCGTCACGGCCCTCCTCAAGGCCTCGACGGTCCTGGATCGGCCCGATCTCCTGGAACGCGCGACGCGGACCCTCGACTTCCTCCTGCGGAACCTCTACTTCGAGGAAGAGGGGATGTACCACTACTGGGACGGGACCTACCACCTCCCGGGCCTGCTGACCGACCAGGCCTACATGATCCAGGCCCTCTTGACCGCCTCGCAGTTCACCGGAGACGCCGACCTCCTCCTGCCGGCCGAGCGCATCGCGGAAGTGCTGATCGAGACCCACCGGGCCCCCGAGGGCGGGTTCTTCGATCTCGGCCGGCAGCACGACACCCGGGGGGCCCTCAAGAAGCGGAACCGCTCGATCCTCGAGAACGCGGTCCTGGCGGAGGCCCTGGTACGCCTTGCCTACCTGTCGAAACGGGACGAGTTCCGCGACGTCGCCCGCGAGACCCTCGAGGCCTTCACGGCGCAATACAAGCAATACGGATACTTCGTGACCGGCTACGCCCGCGCGATCGATCTCTTCCTCTACGAACCCCTGGTCGTGACCGTCGTCGGCCGCCGGACCTCGCCGGACGCGAAGGCCCTGCGCCTGGCCGCGCAGCACGGCTACATCCCCACCCGGATCGTCCAGACCCTGGATCCCGAACTGGACCCGATCCTGATGAAACGCAGCGGCTACGAGCCGACCGGGAAGGCCCGGGCCTACCTGAGTCTCGGCAAGACGACCCTCGGGCTCTTCGACGATCCCGAGGCCCTGTCCCGACGAATGAAGGAGGTGGAACAGGAGCGCCACCTCGAGAAAGGCAGCGAATGAAGCACCTCTCCGAACGAGCACGACAGGCTCTGGACCTCGCCCGGACCCTCGCCGGGGAACAGGAAGCCCAATGCGTCAACACCGGGCACCTGATCTTCGGACTGACGAGGGACCGGTTGAGCATCGGCAACCGCGTCCTCCACGACATCAACATCTACCCCGAGATGTTCCGGGACCACCTGAGGAAGCTCCCCCCCGAGGAGGCCGAGGACCCGAAGGACGGGCTCCATCCCCTGGTCTGGAAGGCGATCGAACGTTCCGTCCTCGTCCGGAGGGGTCTGGGAGGAGGCAAGGAGACCTCGACCGATCACCTCCTGATCGCCCTGCTCTCGATCCGGGAGGGACTGGCCTACGAGTGCATGAAGGAGTTCTCCGTCGAACCGAGGGAGATCATCCAGGAGATCACCGAGTCGCTGGGATTCCAGATCTCCGACCTCCCCGAGTTCTGAACCGAGGCGCGGCCTGGAGTCGATCCTGCGGATCTCCGGAAGACAGGACGCCGGGAATGGGGAACGCGGAAGGCCGCCGCTCCTCGGACTCTTGAAGGATCCCCGGATCCAGTTCCTCCTGCTGGCGGCCGCGGTGATCCTCGCGGGCTGGCCGGCCACGGGCTGGCGCTTCGGCGCCGATGATTTCCCCTTCCTCCGGACCTACACCCTGACCCCGGAAAACGGGGTCACGAGCGTGGATTGGGGGAGGGTGCTCGCGGACTGGACCGGACCCTGGGGAGGGAATCCCTACCTCCCCTTCTACCGCCCGCTGGTCTCCACGAGCCTCGCCCTCGACCTGAGCCTCTTCGGAGCGGACGGCGGAGCGATCGCGGCCGTGAATCTCGGGATCCATCTTCTCGCGACCCTGCTCCTCTACCTCCTCGCGCGCGAGATCCTCCCGGGGCCCCGCTCGGCCCTGCCGGCCGCCGCCTTCTTCGGCCTGACCCCCCTGGCCCACGAGAATCTCGCCTGGATGGTCGGGCGATGCGGGCTGACCGTGCCCCTCGGTCTCGCCGCGGGATACTTCTTCGTCCGGAAGGTCCGGCGGGGCGACCGGGGGCTCGCCCTCTTCACGATCCCCCTCCTCCTCGCCGCGCTCGATCTCGCGACGATGGAATCCGCCCTCGCCTGGCTCGCCTTCCCCCCCGCCTGCGTGGCCCTCGCGCGCTGTTTCCGCCCGAGGGACCCGGGCAGCCTCACGGGGCCCCCCCTCCTTCGCCTCGCCCCGCCCTTCGTCGCCCTCGGCATCCTCTACCTCCTCTGGCGCTGGGTCCTCCTGGGCGACCCCGCCTCGGGCCGCTTCGACCTCCTCCTCGGCGAGGGCCCCCTCCGTTCGGCGGAACTCCTCTCCCGGCGATTCCTCGACAGCCTCCTCCCCCTCGATCTCGAATGGCTGTCCGATCCGCGCAACCTCCGCCCCTACCAGATCCTCGGACTCTCCCCCTGGATCCTCGGACTCTTCGCCCCGCTCCACTTCAAGGATCCGAGAAGCCGGGCCTACAGGCGCGCCTGTCTCTGGCTCCTCGGTTTCTGGGTCCTCGCGACGCTGCCGAACCTCAACGCGCTAAGACTCCGGGAAGGACTCGATTCCGCCAGGGCCCTCTACTACCCCCTTCCCGCGATCGCCCTCTGTTTCGGCCTGCTCGCGACGACCTCCAGGTACGGGCGGGCCGTCGCCCTGCTCCTCCCCCTCTTCTTCGCCTGGAACCTCCATTTCCGTCTCGAGAGGCGCGCGCACTGGTCCTCGCTCGGACTCGAGGCCCGTCTCGAGATCGGCCTCCTCGCCCCGAAGAAGAAGGACCGTCCGATCGCCTTCGTGAACAATCTGAACGGTCCCTTCGGAGCCCCCGTCTACCAGCCGGGGGAGATGGTCCTCGCCCTGCATCCCCCTCTCCTGGAAAAACGGATCCCCGCTCTCGAGCTGACCCGTTTCGCGACCCCCGCTCCTGGAGCGGGAGAACCCGAATGGCCCGCGGCCGCCTGGATCGCGAAGGCCTGCGGAGGGCTCTACCAGGTCCGCCCCGCGGCTCCGCGGACTCCGGGATCCCTCCCTCTGAAGGTGGAGATCATCGAGGTTCCGATCGAGGGTTTCCTCGATCCGCTGCGCAAGCTCGAGGAGTTCGATCTCCTGCTCGAAGCCTCGTCCTCGGGTCTCCCCCGCCCGAGACTTCCGGAGGGTTGGCGGGACCTCGCCGCGAAGTTCGCCGCGACCCCCGTCCTCGTCCTCGCGGCCGGGCCGGCCGGGCTCGTCCTCCCCTGGGACGGCGAGGGATGGCCGGAGGCCGCGGGCCGCGCCCTCGAACGCTGGAGGGACTGGGGGGACGAGGGGGCCGCCGTCGCGGTCTTCGCGGCCCTGCGCGGAGACCCGGCCCGGCCTTCTACGACGAAGGCCCGCAGCCGGGTTCGATTCTTCCGGATCCGGACCCCCTGACCCCTTCCGGTCCCGCCCGGGGGCGGGCGGGACCGGGCCGGCCGGAAAGCCGGGAACTTCCCTCGTGGGAAGCCGTCCATCCATTCTCCCGGAACGGGCGGCCGTCCCGACCGCGCCGGGGTGGATCCGAAACCGAGGAGGAACACACGATGCGACCCATGATTCCGGCAACCGCCCGCCGCGCGGGGCTTCCGCCTGCCGCCCTGGCGTTCCTGCTGCCCGCCTTCCTCGGAGCCCAGGGACGCCACGTCCCTCCGATCCACCCCGTCCCCCCCGTCCGCATCCAGGAGGCCGGGGTGCGCGTGGAGAGCACGAAGGTCGCGGTCGAGATCACTGATGGGGTCGCGGAGACGACCGTGACCCTCGTCCTGCGCAACGACGGCGCGATCCAGGGCGAGAAGATCCTCCTCCTCCCCCTTCCGCGGGGGGCCGTCGCCGACCGGGTCCGGATGCGGATCGGAGGCCAGATGCTGGAGGGCGAAGTGCTCGCCGCCGGCAAGGCCCGCCGGATCTACGAGAGCATCGTCGCGAAACGCCGGGATCCGGCCCTGCTCGAGTACTACGGCCGCGACACGATCAGACTTCGGGTCTTCCCGGTCCCCCCGAAGGGGAGACAGACCGTCGAGATCCGGACCCGGATGCTGCTCCCGGAATCGGGGGGCCTCTACCGATGGGAGTTCCCGGCGCGGGCCGTCGAGGAAGGGACCTTCGCGATCGATCTGAGGCTCCGCTCCTCGAAGGCGCTCAAGAACGTCTACTCGCCGATCCAGGTGATGGACATCTCCAGGAAGGGTGACCACGAGGCCCGGGCCGGATTCGAATGCAAGGGGAGGCCCGGAAAGGATCCGCTCCTCTTCTACGGGCTCTCGGACCGCGAGTTCGGCCTGAACCTCCTGACCTATCGGCCCAAGGGCGAGGACGGCTACTTCCTTTGCATGATCTCGCCGAAGCGGGATCGGACCCGCGAACCCGAACTCCGCAAGTCGATTACCTTCGTGCTCGACGTTTCCGGTTCGATGCAGGGCGGGAAGATCGAACAGGCCCGCTCGGCCCTCGTCTTCTTCCTGAAGAGTCTGGACGGGGACGATCGCTTCAACATCGTTCCCTTCTCGACCGAGGCGCGGCCCTTCGCCCCGGCTCCGGTCCGGGCGACCCCTGAGAACCTCACCAAAGCCCTCGCCTTCGCCCGGGGACTCGAGGCCCGCGGAGGCACGAACCTCGCGGAGGCCCTCGACACCGCCCTGGCCCCGGAGCCGGCCGAGGGTCTCGTCCCGATCCTCGTCCTCCTCACGGACGGGTTGCCGACCGTCGGAAGGACCTCCCCCAAGGAGATCCTCGCCTCGGTCAGGAAACGCAACCGCGCCCGCGCCCGGATCTTCGTTCTCGGGGTCGGGTACGACGTGAACACCTTCCTTCTCGACAGTCTGAGCCGCGAAACGAAGGGGACGCGCGACTACATCGCCCCGAACGAGGACCTCGAGATCAAGACCTCGGCCCTGTTCACGAAACTCAGCAATCCGGTCATGACGGACCTCGAGCTGAAGGCCGACGGGATCGAATGGACGGCCGTCGTTCCGGGTAACCTGCCGGACCTCTTCCGGGGAGGCCGCCTGATCGTCGTCGGGCGCTACCGGGGGGCCGGGCCGACAGCGCTGAGGCTTCGCGGCCGCATCGGCAAGGAAAGGAAGGAGTTCGTCTACGACGCGGCCTTCCCGGCCCAGAGGACCGACCACGCCTTCGTCGCCGCCCTCTGGGCCCAGCGTCGCCTCGGACAGCTCCTCGAGGCGATCCGCCTGAACGGACGCGACCCCGAACTCATCCGGGAGATCGAGAGGATCGGCCGGAAGCACGGTCTCGTCACCCCCTACACCTCGCAGATCCTGGTCGAGGAGGGCGACCGCCTGGCCCGGGCCTCGGGCTTCGCCGGGAACTCCGCCCCCTCCGCTCCCGGCGTCCGGACACGCATGAAGAAGGAACTGAGACGCCAGGGGCTCGACCCGGAGACCCTGGACCTCGACAGGGAGGAGCCCGAAGTCACGAATTCGGGTCTCACCGACTTCGGCAGGGCCTCCGAGGGGAAGAAGGCCGTCGAGGAGAGCATCCTGTCGGCGAGATACGCCTTCGCGAACACCCTCGACGAGAAGGGCGGACGGAGGTTCTGGAAGACCCAGAAGGTCGGCGGACACGTCTTCCATCTCGTCTCCGGCTTCTGGATCGACGGGAAATACCGCAAGGAGATGGAGAAGATCCTCCGGAGGATCCGGGCCTTCAGCCCGGAATACTTCGAACTCTGCCGGAAACACCCCGAGGTCCGGCCGATCCTGGCCTTCTCCACGGCCCTCGTCCTCGTCCTCGGCGAGGGAGAGGTCTACGAGATCCTTCCCCCCGCCCCGAAGGGCGGAAAAGGAGGAGAGGGAACCCCGGGATCCGGGAAGGGCGGCCGCCCGGGCGGGGCTCCGGGGGGAGGGGACCCCGCGGCCCCCGGCCGGAAAAAGGGGCCGTGATCCCCTCGCGGGCTTGAGGAATCCCCCAGAAAGTCGCATCTTTGAAGCCCGCGGAGTCCCCTGAGGGCCCCGCGGGTTTCGCCGGCCCCCCCTCCGGCGGGCCTCTCCGACCCGACGAGAAGCCGATGGAACGAAGCGACGACGCCCTCCTTTCGATCGATCCGAGCCTCGATCTCTTCGCGGAGATCGAGCGCCTCAAGGTGGAACGCAAGGCCGTCATCCTCGCCCACTACTACCAGGATCCCGATCTGCAGGACATCGCGGACTTTCTCGGGGATTCCCTCGCGCTCGCGCAAGCGGCCCGCAAGGCCGAGGAGGCGAAGGTCATCCTCTTCCTCGGCGTCCACTTCATGGCCGAGACCGCGAAGATCCTCTGTCCCGACAAGACCGTCGTCCTTCCCGATCCGGAGGCCGGTTGCTCTCTCGCGGAGGCCTGCCCCCCCGAGAAGCTCGAGGCCTGGCGCGAGGCCCACCCCGAGCACGTCGTCGTCACCTATATCAACTCCTCCGCGGCGACCAAGGCCCATTCGGACTGGATCTGCACCTCGAGCAACGCCAGGCGCGTCATCGAGGCCGTTCCGAAAGACCGCCCGATCCTCTTCGCCCCCGACAAGAACCTGGGCGCCTGGCTGTCGAAGACCTGCGGGCGCGAAATGGACCTCTGGCCCGGGACCTGCATCGTCCACGAGACCTTCAGCGAGCGGAAGATCCTCGCTCTGATGTCCGAGCATCCCGACGCCGAACTCGTCGCGCATCCAGAATGCGAGGAATCGGTCCTGAGAAGGGCGCACTTCGTCGGCTCGACTTCCAAGCTCCTGCAGCGGGTCGTCGAGAGCGACCGGAGGAAGTTCATCGTCGCGACCGAATCCGGAATCCTCCACGAGATGCGCAAGCGCGCCCCGGACAAGATCCTCTTCGAGGCCCCGACCGAGGACGGCCTCCGGGAAGACGGGACCTGCGGATGCCAGGAATGCCCGTACATGAAACTCAACACTCTCGAAAAGGCCTACCTGGCCTTACGCGACCTCGAACCCCGCATCGAGATCGACGAGGACCTCCGCCGCCGCGCTCTCCTCCCCCTGGAGCGCATGCTCTCCCTGGGCTGACCTACCCCCGGTCCCCCTCAGCGGATCTCGGCCGTTCCGTCCTCGCGGCCGATCACGAGCCTGCCGGCCAGCCCGACGAACAGACCGTTCTCGAGAATCCCTGGAATTCCGTTGAGCGTCCGTTCGAGGGCGGCGGGGTCCTCGATCGCTCCGAAACGGCAATCGACGATCCGATTCCCGTTGTCGGTCGTGAAAGGGACTCCCTCGGGATTCGTCCGGACGAAAGGCCGGGCCCCGAGATCCCGAAGGCGCTCGCAGACCGGCCCGAGGGCGAAGGGAAGGACCTCGACCGGAAGGAGGAAGGCTGTGCCGAGGACCTCCACGCACTTGTTCGCCCCCACGAGGACGACCATCTCCCGCGAAGCCGCGGCGACGACCTTCTCCCGCAGCAAGGCTCCTCCGCCGCCCTTGATCAGGTTCTTCGCCGGATCGACCTCGTCCGCCCCGTCGATCGTGAGATCGAGTCTCGGATGCTTGTCGAGGGTCGTCAGGGGGACCCCGAGAATGCGCGCCTTCCTCTCCGTCTCCCGGCTCGTCGGCACACCGACGACCCGGAGCCCCTCGTCATGGATCCTCTCGGCCAAACGCTCGAGCGCGAAGTGGAAGGTCGACCCCGTGCCCAAACCCAGGACCTGGCCGTTCTCGACCAGTTCGGCCGCCGCCAGACCCGCCGCTCGTTTCACGTCCATGAACCTGAGCCTTCCCGGAGGAGGGCCCGCCTGCAAGCCCGGCCTCGGGGGAGAGGCCCCTCTCCGTTCCGGCGGCGGAACCCGCCCGGATGCCCGGGCGGACGATCCTCCCAGAGCAGGCTCGAAGACGTGATGCGGATGGCTGTTCGAGAAGGCTCAAAGCCGGGCAAGGATCCCTGCGGTCAAGGTCCTTCCGGATCCGAAACTCAACTGGAAGACCTCGATCATGGGTCCGGGATGCTTCGGAGATGTCTTAAAACGCATGAGCGAAAAGATTTGAGAGTCGCTGTCTGGGTCGGGAGAAATGGGACAATACGACGCAGGCAATCTGTCCTATAGCGATTGTCTCGCAAAAGCAAAGCCATAGAATCTGCCGACCCCCTTGGCGAAGAGCTTCCCTTCATGAGACCGCGACCGGAATCCAGCAACAGCGCCGCCCTGGCCGTCGATCCGGCCGGGATTCCGGAAACGGAGACCCTGGCGGCCGAGGAGGGAAGGAAGGGCCCGGTCCTCCTTGTCGGCTTCCCGAACGTCGGGAAGAGTTCGATCTTCAATCTCCTGACCGGCTCCTACGTCACGGTCTCCAACTACCCGGGGACGACGGTCGGAGTCTCCTTCGGCCACCTGCGGATCCCCGCGGGCGAGGAGGTCCTCCGCCTCGAGGTCTCCGACCCCCCCGGGATGTACGGCCTCCTCCCGCTGACCGACGAGGAACGGGTCGCCCGCGAAGCTCTCTTCTCGTCCCGCCCCTCCTGCGTCCTGCACATCGTCGACAGCAAGACGCTCCCCCGGCAACTCGGCCTCACCCTCCGCCTGATCCAGGCCGGCCTCCCCCTCATTCTCGTCTGCAACATGACCGACGAGGCGGAAACCCAGGGCTACCGCCTGGACACCGGGGTCCTGGCGGAACGCCTCGGAATCCCGGTCGTCAAGACCTGCGGAACGAACGGCGTCGGGCTCCATGAACTCAAGCACGAGATCGCCGCGGTCGTCCGCGGCAACGGGAGACCCGCCGGCCATCGACGGAGGATCCCCTTCGACGAGGGGGTCATGGGAGTCCTCGACGAGATGGAGGCGCGGATCGAGGAACGGAGGCGGGAGGCCCGGACCTTCCTGCCCGCGGGCATGGATTCACGAACCGCCGCCCAGCTCGCGCTCGAAGGGGCGACCGACATCGCCGCAGCCTCGGGTCTCGACAGCGAGACCCTCGGCGCCTACGCGAGGAAGGCCCGGGACATGGTCGGCCACCCCTTCCCCCTCTACGCGCCCCTTTCCTTGAAGGCCGTAACCGACAAAATCCTCGAAGGGGTCTTCGAGGATCCGGAACGCTCCCGAAACTCCGTGCGGGAAGCCCTTTCCCGCATGCTGATCAACCCCTGGTCCGGGATCCCGATCCTTCTCGCCGTCCTCTACCTCTGCTTCTACCAGTTCGTCGGCGTCTTCGGAGCCGGAACCGTCGTCGGCTGGCTCGAGGATGATCTCTTCGGCCGCTTCGTGAACCCCTTCTTCCAGAGGGTCGCGGAGGGAGCCCTCCCCTGGCCCTGGCTGCAGAAGCTCTTCGTCGGCGACTACGGCGTCTTCACGCTGGGCATCACCTACGCGGTCGCCCTCGTCATGCCGGTCGTCTTCTTCTTCTTCCTGTCCTTCAGTCTTCTCGAGGATTCCGGGTATTTCCCCCGACTCGCCCTGCTCGTCGACCGCTTCTTCAAGCGCATCGGCCTGAACGGACGCGCAGTCATTCCGATGGTGCTGGGCTTCGGCTGCGACACGATGGCCACGATCACGACGAGGACCCTCGAAACCGGGAAGGAACGCATTCTCGCGACCCTTCTCCTCGCCCTAGCGATCCCCTGCTCGGCTCAACTCGGCATCATCATGGCCCTCCTCGGGAGCCGGGGGTTCGGGGTCTGGGTCGGCTACGTCCTCGTCCTGACGGGCATCGTCTTCTTCGTCGGTTGGGCGGGGTCCAAGGTCCTTCCCGGACGGGCCGCGACCTTCCACATGGAACTCCCGCCCCTTCGCCTGCCGCGCCTCTCGAATGTCCTGGTCAAGAGTTTCGCGAGGATGCGCTGGTACTTCTTCGAGGTCATCCCCCTCTTCCTGCTCGCCTCGGTCGTCCTCTGGGCCCTCGATCTCAGCGGAGGGCTCGTCCTCCTGCGCCACGGCCTGGAGCCGGTCATGATGCTTCTCGGACTCCCCGTCGAGGCGGCCGATTCCTTCCTCATCGGGTTCTTCCGCAGGGATTTCGGCGCTGCGGGGCTCTTCCACCTGGCCCAGTATTCGCCGGACAAGGCCGGGCTCTCGACGCACCAGCTCTTCGTCGCCAGCGTGACCCTGACCCTCTTCGTTCCCTGCATCGCTCAGTTCATGATGATGTTCAAGGAGCGGGGCTCCAAGGTCGCCGCCTCGAGCGCTCTCGCGATCACCGGCATCGCGATCCTCACCGGTTTCGGCCTGCACCACTTTCTTCTGCTGACCGGATGGCTCTGACATGAAACCCGCATTCCTCGACCAAGCAGACCCTCGATCCGGGATCAAGGATCGGTCCTCCCCCGTCCGATGGGAATCAGGTAGCTTGGTGCGATCCGTGGATCCCGGGACCTCCTCGATGAAGACTCTCGCGCAACTGAAACCCGGCGAACGAAGCCGGATCGTCGGGATCGACCCCCGGGATCCGGAGGCGATGCGCAAGGTCCTCTGTCTCGGCATCATGCCCGGGGAACGCATCGAACTCATCCGGAGGAGTCCGGCCGTGGTCTTCGCGATGGGGGGCAGCCAGTTCGCCCTCGACCGGGAGCTGGCCTCCTGCATCCTCGTGGAATGAGTCCGGGCGCGCGCAGACCGAAGCCCCGCTCATCCCAAGCCTTCCACCGAAGCCGAACTCCGAGGTGGAGGCTCCTGCTCCTCCTGGTCGCGGTCGCGTCGGCCCTCCTCCCGCTCTCGCGTTGTCTCGGAGAGCGGGGGGAGCGGCGTCCCCCCGTCGTCCCCCTCGTCCTCATCCTCCGGAGCCCGGAGGGGAGGGTTCTCGAAGGGGCGCGGGTCCGCTTCTACCCGAAGTCGTCCCCGAGGAGACTCGCCCACGAGACGAGGACGGACGCAAGCGGGAAGGCCGTCCTTCCGGTCGAGAAGGCGGATGGGGATTTCTATGCCTTGATCCGCGCCCCCGACGGGACGATCGCTCAGAGCCTCGTCTACGGCCGGGATCCGGCTCCGATGAACCTCACCCTCCTCCCGCCCTCTCCGCTCAGGGGATCCGTCACCGACCGCGAGGGGCGCCCGCTCCCCGGCGCCCTCGTCCACCTGCGCTCGGGAGGCTTCGAACTCCCCGTCCTCGACACGACCCTCTCGAGACGGGACGGGAGCTTCGTCTTCTCCCACGTCTCCGCCCTCTACGAGGTCCTGAATCTGACCGCCCGGAAGGATGGATTCGCCGAGGAGCGCCTCGTCTGGTACCGGCGGAACGACGACCCTCCGCGTCTCGCGCTGGCGAAACAACGCCTCCTCCGATTCCGGCTCCTCGACGAAGACGGACATCCGATCGAGGGGATCGAAGGCCTAGTCACCGCCGGAGGAAAGGGCAAGGCCCGAAGCGACGCGCGGGGCCGGATCTCCTTCGCGGGGCTTCCCCTGACGAAAACCTGCTTCGTCCGATTCTTCCATCCGACCCTGACCTATCGCGCCCCTCCGGGCCGGAAGCCCGGAGGCAAGACGCGGCGGGTCGTTTTCCACCGCCCGCGCACCCTTCGCGCGCGTCTCCTCGATGCCGGCGGACGCCCCCTTCGCGGCTACAAGGTCTTCCATCGCCACGGACCGCGCGCCCCCGTCGTCACGAAGACCGATCGCCGGGGCCGCTTCACCCTCGGAGACCTGCCGCCGGGACCGATCGAGCTGCGATGTCTCGGACCTTCCGGAGCGACGGGCCGGGCGCTCGTCCGCATTCCAAAGGACGGGGATCTCAACGGCGTCGACCTGACGATGGAACCCTGAACGTTTCGCGCCGGGCCCTCGCGCGGGATCTCAGGTGTAGAGATTCCGCGAAGGCCGAGGCCCCGTCGGATTGACGTGGACCTTGACGGCCTGGATATGGGCCACCTGCTCCCGAACGAGATCCTCGATCTGATGAGCGATGTCGTGGGCGGCGTGCAGGGAGAGGGAGCCGTCCAGGTAGAGTTCGAGGTCCACCATGTAATAGGAGCCCAGGGGGTGGATCCGGATCTCATCGACCTCACGGACATCGGGATGACTCTTGACGGTCCAACGGATCCGCTGCCCGAGTTCGGGAGGGGCCTTGTCCATCAGGATCCCGACGTTTCCCATGATCGGCTCGACCGCCATCCAGGCGATGTAGAGACCGATGACGAGGGCGGCCAGGGGATCGAGGAACGGCATCCCGAAGCGGGAGGCGAAGATGCCCGCGAAGACCGTCAACGCGACGAATACGTCGGCCCGGTGATCCCTCGCGCTCGCGAGGAGCGACGGGGAGTTCAGCTTCTCCCCGACCCTCGTCACATACCGGAAGAGAGCCTCCTTGATCAGGATCGTCGCTCCGGCGACGTAGAGCGCCGGAATCTCCGGAACCTCCTTCTTCCCCTGGATCAGGACCAGCAAGCCCTCGAGGAAGATGAACAACCCGGTCGCCAGCAGGAGCCCGCCGATGATGAGCCCCGCGACGCTCTCGGCGTTGCCGTGCCCGTAGTGATGATCCTCGTCCGGAGGCTTGCGGGAATACTGGTAGCCGAGGAAGCCGATCGTCGTGGCCACGATGTCCCCGGCCGAGTTGAATCCGTCGGCCACGAGAGCCGCGCTTCCGGACAGGATGCCGATGACGAACTTCATGATCGTCAGCCCGAAGTTGGCCGCCAGGCCGATCAGGTTGGCTTTCTTCCCCGGATCCATCGCCGCCATGGAGGGGATCGTCCAGGGAATCGCGATCCCGGTCAATGGATGTATCCTGAACCCCGAAAGGAACGAAGCGCATGAAGTCTCGAGCACACTGGTCCTGGATTCTCGGAGGCCTGGTCCTTCTTCCGTCGGGATTCCTTCCTTCGATCCCGGCGCCTTCGCAGGAAGGATCCGGCAAATCGAAGCCCGCGACCCGGCCCGCGGGGGATCCCTCCGCGCAGGGTCGAAAGGCCGAGCCCGCGACCCGGTCCGCCCCCTCCCAGACCACTCCCCCCGAGGCGGCCGCTCCGGAACGCCGGGACCTGATCCAACGCTTCCCGATCGCGAACCCCTTTCTCGGAGTCTGGAAGGTGCGGCGGAAGCTCCTCCCGGGGGCCCATGCGGGAACCCAGGTCACCGGATACCTGATCTTCACCCGCACGCACATGTCCCTCCACCTGATGCAGCGCTCCCCGCTCCGGGCGGGCCGGCCCGACTTCCAATCCTCGATCCGCCGCTATTTCATTCAGGGCCCCCTCCTTCGATCGACCTCCCTCATGGGGGTCCGGAGCGACCCCGGCGGCGGCAAGCTCCTGCTCGAGGCCCAGGGACTCGTCGAGCAGAGGCGCTACCTCTTCCTCGGCCCCGGGGTCCTGCGCATCTACCAGGGCCCGCAGAGCTACCTCGAACTCGTCAAGGAAGCCGACCTTTGAGGACCCTTCCGGGAATCGGGGTTCAGGGTCTCCGGTCTCCTGGGTCCGCCGGGCGGCGGGGACGGAACGGGAAGGCCCGCCGTCCAAGGAGGCGCGTGCCGAGATAGAACGCCCCGAGACCGGCGCAGACCGGAGGCCCCAGGACGACCGGCAAGCGGAGCAATAGGCCCGCGTCGGCGGAAAGGAGGCCGGAACTCCAGGCGGCCGTGCCCATGGCCGCTGCGGCCGTGGGAACCGAGGCCGCGAGGGCCTCACCGAGCGCGCGGCGCGTTCCCGCGGAGCGTTCGAAGCCCTTCCTTCGGAGGCTCAGGTGGAGCAGGAACGCGTTACCGAGGGCGGCGGCCGACGAGATCAAGGCCATGCCCTCCGTTCCGTATCGAGGGGCGGCGAGGAGATGACCGGCGAGCGTGAACAGGAGGACCCGGAGCGCGTAGCGGACCGGAGTGCGGCGGTCCCCGAGCGCGTAATGCGCGCGCGCCAGGACCTGGACCGCGATCAATCCCGGGAGGCCGATCGCGAACATCCGCACGACACCGGCCGTCTCCCTCCCGTCCTCCGCCCCGAAATGTCCGTGCACGAAGAGCACGTCGACGAGCAGCGGGGCCAGGGCGGCGAGCCCCGCGGCCGCGGGAAGGGCGAGGAAGAGGCCCCCGGCGAGAGCCTCGTCGATCCTCGCCGCGAGCTCTTCCTTTTTGCCCTGTTCCCCGAGAAGGGAAAGGAGGGGAAAGACCGCGGTTCCGAGCGCCACCCCGAGGAGGGCGTGTGGAAAATCCAGAAGGCGATTGCCGAGGAAGAGGATCGCGTTCGCCCCCTCCCGGGGCACGAGGTACGCGGCCACCCCGTAGCTCAGGAGCACGTTGATCTGGGCGATCGAGAGCCCGAGCATCATCGGCATCATGCCCCGCGCCACCTCGCGGAGGTCCGGATCACGGAGGTCGAACCTCGGGGGGGCGAGGAGCCGGCTCCTCCGCAGCCCGGGGAACTGCAGTAAGACCTGGGCGATCCCTCCGGCGAGGAGACACAGGGCGAGACGCAGGGCCTTCTCCGCCGGGGGCAGATCGAGGGATCCGACCCAGAGCAGGCCACCGATCCAGAAGAGGTTCAGGAGCGCCGGGGCGAGCGCGGGCAGGGAAAAGCGCCCGGAGACATTCTGCGCGGCCGCCGCCAGGGTCATCAGGCAGACCGGAAGCAGGTAGGGCAGGAGGAGGTAGAGCAGGGGGCGCAGCAGGGAGGCGTAGGCTTTCCCGGCCTCGGGACCGCGGCCGCCCCCGGCCAGCCAGGACTCGGGCGCGAAGCGGGCCGCCCCGAGGCAGAGGACGAGGAGGAGGCCCAATACGAGCAGGAGGGCGCCGAAGATGGTCGCGACACAGCGGCGCCCCCCCGCTTCCCCCTCGCGCTCCATCCGCCGCGTCAGCACCGGGATGAACGAGGCGGTAAGGGCTCCCTCGCCGAAGAGCCTCCGGAAGAGGTTCGGGACGGTCCAGGCCAGCAGGAAGGCTCCGGCCTCGATCCCGCGCCCGAATTCCCCGAACATCAGCCGGTCGCGGATCAGTCCTAGCACCCGGGAGACCAGGGTCCAGGACGCGATCCGCGCCGCCGCGCCCCGGTATCCGCGCACCCCTTCCTGCCGGCCCATACCGCGATCCAAGCCCCCGGCCCCCGGCCGCTCAAGGGGAATCGCCCCCGGGAAGGACCCCGACTCCGGGCGACCCGGATACAATCGGGACACGGAGTTCGCGCTCCGGGGGAAGGGCGGAAACCGCCGACTCCCAGGAATCGGAGCGAATCATGAAGCCGATCCCCTCTCTCGCGGTCCCGATCGTTTTCCTTTCCCTTCCTCTCCTCGCGCCGCGAAGCCCGGCCCAGATCTCGGCCTACCACAACGTGACGAGCGCGACGCATCAGAGCAAGTTCTCGGTTCTGTCCAAGCTGGGGTATCGCCCGATCGCCCTAGCGGTTCACGGCACGTATTCCTCGCCCCGCTACAGCGCCGTCTGGGAAAAGAAGAGCGGGCCGGCCTACTACGGCTTCCACGACCTCCAGGTCACGAAGTTCCCGGCTTTCTACAACGCCCGCCTCGCCCAGGGATACCACCCTGAAATCCTCGCCTTCCACGGATCGGGGATCTCCGTCCGGGTCGCGGGGCTCTTCGTCAAGAGCACGGGCTCGTTCGCAAGCTGGTTCGGCCTGAGCGAAACGGCCTTCAAGGACAAGTGCGCATGGGCGCGGAAGAACGGCTTCCTCCCGACCTGTGTCGCGATCTACGGATCTTCGGCGAATCCGACCTATGCGGTCATTTTCAAACCGAACCCCTCGAAGACGAGATGGAACTACGGGATCGATTCGACTCCGGCGTCCTTCCAGAAACGCTTCGACGCCTACGCCCGGGTCGCCGTCCGCCCCGCCCTCGTCGCCCACAACCCCTACGGGCGCTACGTCTCCGTCTGGCGCGACGACCGGCTCACCGCCCCCTTCTTCATGCGCCATGGGATGAACTCCACCGTCTATCAGTACTACTTCAACCTCTACGGGAAGTCCGGCTACCACCCGATCCGGCTCGCCGCCGCCGGTTCGGGGGGCGCGACCCGCTGGGACGCGATCTTCGCCAAGAACACGACGGTGAAGAGCCGCATCTTCTCCTCGACTGGGACCTACGTCCCCGCTCTCGCCGGCTTCGACGCCTGGATGAAGAACCTGATGGTCAAGTATCGGATCCGCGCCGCGGGTCTCGCGATCGCCTTCGGCGGGGAACTCAAATACGCGCGCGGCTACACCTACGCGGAGAGCGGCTACCCCGTCACAAGTCCGGCGAGCGTGTTCCGGATCGCGAGCATGTCCAAACCGCTGACGAGCATCGCCGTCCACCGGGCCCAGTTCGAGAAACGGCTGAAGGTCACGGATCCAGCCTATCTCAAGCTCCCCTCGACGGGTTTCCTGGATCCCCGGACGAAGACCGTGCGCCTGATCCACCTCCTTACCCACACCGGAGGCTGGAACATCGATCTCCTCAAGTTCGACCCGATGTTCTACGACTTCCAGATCGCCAAGAAGCTGAACACGACCGTCCCGATCACGAACGCGCAGATCTGGGATTTCATGAGCCGCTACCAGGGCCTGCAGGCGAACCCCGGCACGAAGTTCGCCTACTCCAACTACGGGTTCTCGAACCTCGGTCTGATTCTCTCCGGGGTATACGCGGGGACCTATGAGAACGTCGTGCGGACGAAAGTGATGCTTCCCCTGGGCCTGAAACGCCCCTTCCTCGGCAGGAGCCTCCTCTCGCAGAGGGCCGCAGGCGAAGTCCTCTACCATCCGCGGGTTCCCGGCGTCAGGACGACCGTCCGCTCGAACTCCGGGGCCTGGGTCCCGATCCAGTACGGGGGCTGGAGCCAGGAGAACATGAACGCCAACGGCGGATGGGTCATGGCTCCGGCGGACTACGCGAAGATCCTCGCCTCCTTCGACGTCGGCGACGCGAACCCGGTACTTCCGGCGGGCGTCGCGCGGGAGATGTGGACGCCGCCCTTTCCGAGCATCGACAACAACCTTCTCCGCGGGTGGTTCCGCCTGGCCGTGAAAGACGCTGGGAACGTGAGCCGATGGGCCTACAACCATAACGGCCGCCTGCCCGGAACCTCCTCGATCGGATTCCGGCGCGACGACGGACTCTCGGTCGTCGTGATGTGCAACGCCGATTTCAACGGGTTTTTCGGCGCCACTCACATCTACCAACTCAACGCTCTAGCCAATAAGGTCCCGAGCTGGCCGGCGCACGACCTCTTCCCGAGTCTCGGCATCCCCCGACTAGGCTCGTTCACGAAGTTCGGAGCGAGTTGCAAGATGCCGGCCTCGACCCCGGTCCACTCGGGCGTGGGGCACCCCCTGACCGGCCGTTCGATCGGACTCAGGCTGGAGAAGGCCTACGGAGCTCGCATCGCCATTCTCTACATGGGCTTCTCGAAGCGCTCCTGGGGGCGCATATCCCTCCCCCTCCCCCTGGACGCCCTCGGCGCCCCCGGTTGCAAACTCCTCGTGGCGCCCCTGATCCCCCTGGCAGTCCCCGTCGGTCTCAAGGGGACCGCCTACCTCACGCTGCCGATCCCCCCCTCCCCCGCCTATTCCGGAGTCCGACTCTTCACGCAATGGGTCATTCACGCTCCCCGGGCCAACAAGCTCGGTCTCGTCCTCACGAACGGCCTCGAAACGAGGATCGGCGGTTGACCGGGCTTTCCCGGAGAAAGATCGGGGAAGAGAATGGACGGAGCTTCGGAGGTCCTTCATGTCCCTGATCCTCGCAGCCGCGTTCTGCGGCCTTTCGTTCCTTCCTCCCCTCCCCCCGCAACGGTCCGAGACCTCGTATCGCTACCGGGTACCGCTCGGCTCGCGGAGAGGCCGGACCCTCGCGCTGTTGCGGAACTACGACCTCCTCGGATCCTGCTCCGGGACGCCCTTCCTCCCCGGAAGCGGGACGATCGATGTCGTCCTCGCGCCCGGCGAACGGCCGGCCTTCCTGAGACTCTTTCCCGACGCCCGGCTCGTCGACCGCGGTCGTCCCTTCGCGGACATCGCGGCCGAACGCCGGGCCCGCGATCCCCAGGGACCGGACGCGAACTACTTCACGGTCGCCGAGATCGAGGCCGAACTGCTGCGACTCCAGAAGGCCCATCCGACCCTCGCGCTTCGCGTCGACCTGAACGCCCTGACCAAGACCTCGAAGACCTGGAACGGGCATTCCCTCTACGCCCTGAAGATCAGCGACCGCGTCGGCGCCGACGAGGGGGAACCCGCGATCCTGATCGCCTCGCAGCATCATGCGCGGGAGTTGAACGGCCCCTACATGACGATCCAGGCCGCGCGCCGCATCCTCGCAGGCTACGCGACCGACCCCCTGATCAAGGCCGCCGTCGACGCCTATGAAATCTGGATCGTCCCCTGCGTGAACCCCGACGGCGTCGACTGGGTCTGGACGAAGGACAACTACTGGCGCAAGAACCGCCGAAACAACGGGCGCGACTTCGGCGTCGACTTGAACCGCAACTATCCCTTCGCCTGGGGTCGCTGCGGCTCCTCCTCGTGGACGCGCTCCCAGGTCTACCGCGGCCCCTCGGCGGCCTCCGAGCCGGAGGTGCGCACGATGATCGCCCTCGCGAAGGCCAAGCGCTTCGAGCGCTATCTCGACTTCCACAGCTACGGCCAGGAGGTGCTTTCGACCTACAGTCCCTGCATCGCGACATCCTACGCCCGAAGCCCGGTCCTCGGATACCACGCAGGTCTGCGTAATGTCCTGGCCTCCTCGATGCGGTATCGCGTGCGGAGCCCATCGGCCTCGGGGGAAGCCCCCGAATGGCACTGGGCCGAGAACGGCACCCTGTCCTTCCTCGTCGAGGTCGGCCGCTCGTTCCAGCCCGTCTTCACGACGACGAAGGCCGAGGAACTCAGGGTCTGGCCGGGAATCCGGAAGTGGCTCGCCTGGGTCCCGCCGCTGCGCGGGCGGCTCGAATCCCTAAAGGGCCGCCTCCCGGTCGCAGGCGCCCTGCTGCTCAAGGACTTCGGCTTCTTGTTCGGCGAACGCACACGCGCGCGCGCCGACGGGAAGTTCGCGCTCTGGGGTCCGGCCGGCATGCGCGGTCTCGTCCTCTCCGGACCCGGTCACGATTCCCGCACCCTCACCGAAACCCTGCCCGCGACCGGGACACGGACCGTCCGTTATCCGCTCCTCCCGACCCTGCCGGCCGCCGTCCTGCAGGCCCCCGCGACCCACAAGATGGGGACGCCGACTTCGATCCTCCTGAAGAGCGGGCAGGCCTTCCGCGACTACTGGATCGCGATGTCCGCCGGAACCCGGCCGGGTATCCCCCTCCCCCTCCGCACCCTGCCGTTGAACCCCGACGGACTGTTCCAAGTCTCGGCCTTCGATCTCCGGCCGATCTACAGCGGACACCTGGGCAAGACCGACGCCAAGGGGAACACGACCGCCCGCTTCGCCTTCCCCCGCAGCGCCTTCTTCCACGGGTTCACGATCCATTTCGCGGGCATGCTCCTCGATCCGAGCTGGCCCCTCGGCGTGCAGGCCTTCACCCCGCCGATCGCGCTGCGCCTGGTCTTCTGAACGGATGGAGATCGACGGAAGAGGAGGAGATCCCGCGCGGCGGCCTCCGCCAGGACTCCGATGAGAGGAGAACCCGAACTTCCCGGTGAGGGTCCGGTCGCCGAGACCGCACTCTCGTCGCTCAACGGGAAACGCGGCGAACTCCGCGTCCGCGGCTACCGCATCGAGGAATGCGCGCACCGCCTGTCCTTCGAGGAGGCCTGCCTTCTCCTCTGGGATGGGGAACTCCCCGGTGCAAAGAGGCTCTCCGAGTTCCGGGCCGGCCTCGCGCCCTACAGGGAGATCCCGGAGGATCTCGCGCTGCTCGCGCTTCCCCTCGCGGAGGGGGACCCCCTCCGGGCCCTGCGCGCCCTCCTCGCGCTCTGTCCCCGCCTCCATCCGCGCTGGCCGAAGACCCCCCGGACCCTCGCCCTCGCGACGACCGCCCTGACCCCGGGCCTCTGCGCGACCCTTCTCCGCGCCCGGGACGGCCTGCCCCCCGTCCCCTCCGACCCGAACCTTCCGCTCGCGGAGGACTTCCTCCGAATGTGCCGCGGGGGGCCGGCGAAGGCCGCCGAGGACCGGGCCCTCGAGGCCTCCTGGATCCTCCACCTCGAGAACGGCCTGAACGCCTCCAGCTTCGCGGCCCGGGTCGCGGCCTCCACCGGCGCCTCCCTCGACGCGGCCGTGATCGCCGCCCTCGCGACCCTCGAGGGCCCCCGTCACGGAGGAGCGAACCGTGCGGTCCACGCCTTCCTCCGGGACCTCGAGGACCCCTCGGAAGCTCCGAGACGGGTCGATCGCGCTCTCGAGGCCGGGGAGCGCATCCCCGGTTTCGGCCACCGCGTCTTCGAGGTCGACGACCCCCGGGCCGTCGCGATGCGTTCCCTCGGGGAGGAACTCCGTCGTTTCCTCGGGAAACCGGGTCTCTTCCCCCGCGCCGAGGCCCTGGCCGAGGCCCTCCGGAGCCGCAGGCCCCTCGTCCAGAACATCGACCTCTGGTCGGCCCCCCTCTGGGACGCCCTGGGTTTCCCTCCCGCATTCTTCCCCTGCCTCTTCGCGATCGGGCGCATGCCGGGCTGGACCGCCCATGCCCTGGAGGCCCGGGAAGGCCGGATGATCCGCCCCCGGGCGGCCTACGCGGGCCCTCCTCCGCGGAGCTTTCCCGAAGCTTCCTGAAGGATTCCGAGGCTCCGCTGCTCCCGGGACTGGCCCCGATCCCCTCCGGGGTCTATCCTGCTTTTCCCAATGGGGCCGCGGAGGCGCGTTCCTCCGTCCCCTGTTTGGATCGGAAGCCCCGAAACACCGGCACCTGTTCGCAGTGGCCGGTGTTTCCCTGTACGGCGAGGAAGGCATGAGCGGGCGCAGGATCTTCATCGGCGACGTGCAGGGTTGCGCCGCGACCCTCGAGGCTCTGCTCGCCCGCTGCGGGGCCGTGCGGGGCGCGGATCGCCTCCATTTCGTCGGCGACCTCGCACGTCGCGGGCCCTCGAGCGCCGAGGTCCTGGCCCTCGCGAGGGATTGGGAGGCCCGCTGCGTCCTCGGCAACCACGAGGCCCTGCTCCTCGAGCGGGGGATCCTCGAGGGGAGGGGCACCGACCCGGAGGCCCCCGACCTCGCAAAGGACCCCCGGTCCCCCCGTTTCGCGGCCTGGATCCGGGACTGGCCGCTGGCCCGCCTGATCGACGGAAGCATCCTCCTCGTCCACGCCGCGGTGCCCCCGGCGTTCTGGAAGGCGCGCCGCCCCGCCGACCTCGCCCCCCTCCTCGCCCATCCCCTCCCCGAGCCGGACCGGGCCTGGGACGAGATCCAGAGCTTCGCCCTCACGGCGCGGTACTGCGATCCCGCGGGCCGCCGGCCCCGGACGGACTTCCCGCCGCCCCCACCCCCCTTCGAGGCCTGGTTCGAGTTCTACGAGGGGGCCTTCACGGTCGTCTTCGGGCACTGGGCGCGGCGGGGCCTCGTCGTCCGCGAAGGCCTACGCGGCCTCGACACGGGTTGCGTCTACGGCGGTCGGCTCAGCGCCTGGATCGCGGAGGAGGATCGGATCGTGCAGGTACCCAGGGCGCCGGTCGACGAGCCGGGGTGAACGGCCCCGGGGGCCGTCGGATCGCATCCCGGAAGCGGTCCCCGCGGGAATCAAGCCTCGTCGGCGAGGCATTCGATCTCGCCGCCGGCCTTCCAACGCAAGGCCGAACCGCAATTGCCGCAGCGCACGCCCTGCTCCTTCAGATCGAACTCCGGCCCGTGCACGAAAGTCGCAACCCTCCACCCGCAGCGGCAGACGTAGCCGAGCCGACGCGCCGGATTCCCGGCCACGAGAAGATGCGGGCCGACGTCGTGGATGACGACGCTCGACATTCCGACCGTCGCGAACTCTCCGATCGTGATGCCGGGCGCGATGCAGCAGCCCGCGCCGAGGGTCGCGCCCCGCCGGACCCGGGTCAGCATCTTCTCCTCGGTCCGAGCGCTCGGAAGGATTTCACTGACCTCCCAATTCGCGGCGCGCGGGAATCGGTCGTTCGTGAAGGTCGTGTGGGCTCCGACCATGACCCCGTCCTCGAGGGTCACGCCGTTGCAGATGTATACGAAGGCGTTGATCTTGCAGAAATCCCCGATCCGGACGTCGTAGGCGATATAGGACTTCTCCCCGATCAGGGTTTCGGACCCGATCTGGACGCCCTTGCGGATATGGACCTGGCTGTAGACCCGCGTCCCCTCGCCGATGGCGACGTCGTCCTCGAGGATGGCGGTTTCGTGGATGAAGGATTCCATAGATGCGCGGTCCCCGTCCGGGGAAGGCCCCCGCGAGGCCTGGTGCGGGTCCGGCGGGGCGGGGGTAGGAAACTCGTCCGGGCCGGACCCGGATAACGAGAGGGGGACCCCCGGATCGCCGGCGGTCCGCGCCGTGGAACCGCCGGAGGGACGGGGGAGGCCGGCCGGACGGGCATGATCCCCTATCCCCGGGGCCCATGCAAGCCTCGGTCCCATCCGGGGTTGGGCCCTCCTGCGTCGGATTGCCGCAAGGGCCCGGGGAGGAAGCGGAGGCACCATCTTTTCCCCGGCGGCGGCCCCGGCGGTTTCCGAAGGCCGATTCTGGCAGGATGGGCTCATGAAGCTCTACCACACGATGATCCGCATCCGGGATCTCCAGCGGAGCCTGGAGTTCTACCAGGGCTTCCTCGGCCTCGAGGAGGTCCGCCGTCACGAGATCGGGGAGGAGGCGACCCTCGTCTTCCTGTCCGATCACGAACGGAACTACTTCCTCGAACTGACCTGGAACAAGGACGGCCGAGACTACGTGCTCGGCGACCAGTTCGGCCATCTGGCCTTCCTCGTCGAAGACCTGGAACCCATCATCCGGAAGATCGAAGAACAGGGCTGGACCTTCCGCCGCTCCCGTCCGGAACTCTCGAGCAAGTATGTCTTCATCCAGGACCCGGACGGTTACGATATCGAGATCCTGGAAGCCCGGAGCTGACGCCGGCGGTCGGTTCCGGGAACGGCTCTCCGACACCCACCGCCCGACACCGCATGGACACCTTCACGAGACCTTCGCACTACATGGCCGCCCTCTGTGCGGTCGGCCTCGCCCTCCTCCTCGTCCTCCCGCGCTCCGGGACCGGCGACCCGTCGGCCCCCGAGCGGCCCCCCCGCCTCGTCCGGACCGGATCGGGAACCTCCGGAAAGAATCTCGAAAGCCCGGCACTCAAGCTCACAGGAAGGATCCTCCTCGAGGACCCTGGGCCCGCCGACCGCGTCGGCGACCTCGACCTCGACATGGAGATCGTTCCCCTCGGAAGAGGCCTCCACGCCTCGGAGGGGGTCCGCAGCTTCGAGGCGGATGCTTCGGGAACCTTCGAACTCGCCGGCCTGGCGAGCGGCCGCTACCTGCTGCGCGCCCTCCCGCGTGACGACGCGCCCTTCCTGCCGATCGCGACCGAGATCGAATGCTCACCCGAGAACCCGAAACTCGAGATCGACCTGATCCTACCCAGGCCCCGCTTCCTCCTCGGACGCCTCGAGGACGATTCGCGCGAACCCAGGGCGGGGCTCTTCGTCACGGTCCAGGAGAACGGACTGCAGCGAGGTACGGCCCCCTCCGACGACCACGGGAGGTTTCGGATCCCGGCCGTCGGCCACGGACCCTACGAGTTCCTTGTTCGCGACGGTGAGGGTAGGCCCAAGGCCTTCCGCGCCGAACGCGTCGCCGAGACGAGGCCCCCGAGCATGATGGGGCCTGGCCGGGTCGAGGCAACCCTCGTGGTCCCCTGAACCCCGGAGGGGAACGCCCCCCTCAGAGGAGACCGTGCCGGATCAACCGCTCGCGGTAGGTCGTGCGCGGCAGACCGAAGAGAGCGGCGGCCTTCGTCAGGTTCCCGCCAGCCTCCCGCAGCGTCGCCTCTAGGGCTTCTCGTTCCTGGCGTTCGAGGCGCTCCTTCCAGCCCCCGGGAGGTACGCCGGCAGAATCCCCCTTCGGAGTCTCCTCCCCGAAACGCAGGCCCTGGAGATCGAGATCGCCGGGGCCGACCCTCCCCGAGGTGCAGGAGAGAGCAGCGCCGCGCATCGCGTGGCGGAGTTCCCGGATATTGCCCGGCCAGTCGTGCTCGAGCAGCCGAGCTGAGGCCTCGGGGCTCAGGCCAGGACGCGGCCCGCGGCCGAGTTCGAGGGCGGCCTCCTCGAGGAAACGCTCCGCCAGAGGCAGGAGATCCTCGGGCCGTTCCCGCAAGGGTGGTAGGCGGATCTCGAGTTCGCGGAGACGGTAGTAGAGATCGCCTCGGAAGGCCCCCTTCTCGACCATGGCCTCGAGGTCCCGATGCGTTGCGGCCAGGATGCGCACGTCGACCTTGCGCGCGTTCCGCCCCCCGACGGGGACGATCTCCCTGGTCTCGAGGGCCCTCAAGATCTTGGCCTGGAGGTCGAGGTCCATGTCCCCGATCTCGTCCAGGAAGAGCGTGCCCCCCTCGGCGGCGACGAAGAACCCGTCCCGGTCCCGATCGGCCCCGGTGAACGCGCCGCGCGCGTGCCCGAAGAGTTCGCTCTCCATCAGGGCGCTCGGGATCGCGGCGCAGTTGACCGCCACGAAGGGCCCCGACGCGCGCTTCGAGAGTTCGTGGATGGCTCGCGCGCAGAGGTCCTTCCCCGACCCGGTCTCCCCGCGGATCAGGATCGTGTAGGAGGTCGGGGCCCCGAGCCGGGCCTTCTCGACCATGTCCGCGCAGGCGGGGCTCTTCGTCCGCAGGGCCTCGGGAAGGGGGCCGTCGTCCTTCATCACGCGCCGCACGAGCTGGCGGTTGCCGACGGCCCCCGCTAGCAGCCGCCCGAGAAGGGCGGCCTTCTGGAAATCCGCGGGGCCCAGGCTGTGGCCGGGTTCGATGCAGTCGGCGTAGAGCACGCCGACATTCCCCCCCAGGGCCCGCAGCGGAACGACGACCGAACTCGAGATCCCCTCGCGCCTGACGCTGAGGAGGCCGGCCACCGACGGGTCCGAGGCCGAACGCGGCACGAAGACCACGGCCTTCTCGTCCGCGACCCTGCGCACGAGGGATCGGCTGACGCCGAAGGGCCGGTCTCCCCCCAGCCTCGAACGGAACCATTCACGGGGCCCGCCCTCCTCGCGCTCCAGCATCAGGAAGACACGGTCGGCCCCGGTCGTCGCGAGAACCCCCTCCATCGCGGCCCGCGCGAGTTCCTCGAGGTCCCGCACCCCCTCCATCCGGTCGGCCAGGGAAATGAATTCCTCGAACCATCCGGCCAGCCCCTCCCCCTCTCCTCCCCCCAGACTCGCGACGTCGAGCCCCTCGAGTTCCTCGCCTTGCCAGGAGATCTCGATCCGGTAGTCCCCGATCTCAAGGTTCTCGCCCTCGAAGAGCGGCTGGAACCGGGCGCCGAGTTCCTGGCCGCCGAGCAGGATCGGGATCGGTGCGCCATCGGCCGCCTTCAGTTCGAGCCCCCCCCGGCCCGCCCTGACGCGGACGAGGACCCCCCGGATCCCCGGGAGGTCGAGGGAGACGTCGCCGGTCCCCGCCCCGAGGACGAGGACCTCCCCCTCCTTCTCGGCGAGACCGGATCTTCCGGGATCGGGATGTTGCAGCTTGACCAGGAACTTCATCGGCGGGGCCCCCCCGATCATCCTACCCCCGACCGGTCCCCCGGGTCCTCCCGGGAAGCTCCCCCGGTTGCCCTCAGTACCCGAGCGTCAGGCTGACTCCGTTGCTGAAGACCATCCCCGCCGGAAAGAGCTTGCCGTCCAGGAACCGGTCCTGACAGAGAACCCTTCCACCGACCAGGGTCCGATCCGAGGGGATCGGAAGTGGGAGGCTCCAGGTCGTCCCCGTTCCGGTTCCGAGGATCCAGAAACCCGAGAGGGACAGAAAGGAACGAAAACCCCCGAGAATTGGGATCGGGTCCGCAGCAGGCAGGCCGAGCAACAGAACGAGGATCGGAAGGCTCTTTCCGGACCAGGTGGTGACCTTGGCCGTCGCCCCGAGCACCGGGTCCTCGGCCCAGAGCTGGGCCGGCCCCAGGACGTCGCCGACGGAATGCGTCGTCGCCCCGTTGTCGATCCGGCAGAGCTGCATGTCCGCTCCCGGGGAGGGGGTCCGCGTCGCCGAGAAGAACAAGCCGCCCCCGAGCACCGCGAAGCGGAGATCGCGACCGAGGACATTGTGGGGTCCGCTCCCCTTGGATCCCGGCAGGAGGTCCAGATCCGTGATCTTCTTGGTCTTCAGATCGAAGTAGGCGAGTTCGTCCCCCTGGGTCGGGTGGTTCAAGCTGGTGAAGTACATCCTCCGGCTTCCGACCCCCGTCAAGTAGCCGTACCCGCCCCGATTCCCCGGCATCGTGAGGAAGGCGCCCGTTCCCGCGGCCGTCCCGTCGCTCGACCAGAGGACGGAGGCCCGGGTCGGAACATCGCCGAGGAAGAACAGCCTTCCGGCCACGTCCTGGATCCCGAAGGGGTTGCCCCCCGTGGTTCCGGGGATCAGGTCCTTCAGCAGAACGGTCCCGGTCGAACTGAAGTCGGAGATCCAGAGTTCGGGCCCGTACTTGAAATGGGTCGCGCGGAACACGACCTTCCCCCGGAAGAGGGTCAGGAACGCGGGATCGCTGCCTGGAATGCCCGGGTTGATGTCCTTCAGGAGCTTCGTGCCCGCCGCCGTTCCGTCCGTGATCCAGAGTTCGTTGCCCGTCGTGCCGGAGCGGTTCGCCGCGAAGAGGACCTTGCCCGGCAGGCCCGCGAAGGAATCGGGATTGGAACCCAAGGTTCCGGTCCTGATGTCCTTCAGGACGAAGGTTCCGGCGGCGGTCCCGTCGCTGACGCAGGGTTCCTCCCCCTTGCCCGGGATCCACGCCGAGAAGAAGACCTTGTCCCCGATCCCGGCGAGGCGCCTTGGATTCGAGCTGCCGGTCGGGTGCAGATCCTTGACGAGTCTCGTCCCCGCGGAGGTCCCGTCCGTCACCCAGAGTTCGAAACCGGACTTCGGATCGTAGCCCGTGAAGAAGACCTTCCCGCCCGCACGTGCGAGGCTCCCCGCCGCCCCGTTTCCCGGACCGGGGTTCACGTCCTTGACGAGCCTCGTTCCCGCCGCCGTTCCATCGCTGATCCAGAGTTCGCGGCCGTGTTTCCCGGTCCCGGTCCCGTCGCTGGCGAGGAAGAGAAGCCGTCCGAAGAAGGGCGTGACGGCATCCACCTGGTCCGATTCCGTGACCGGGCCCAGGGTCCAGGTCCCGAGGTCCTGGACCTTCGTCGTCGCGGCCGTCCCCGAACTGACGCAGATTTCCGAGCCGTAGGTCGGATGGTCGCTCGTGAAGGCGACCGTGCCGGCCCCGAGCTCGGTCGTATACCAGGCGTATCCGCTCCGGCTCCCCGGGTAGAGGTCGACGATGCGATGCGTTCCCGCCGCCGTCCCGTCGCTGACCCAGGGTTCATAGCCGTAGCCCGACTGGAAAAGGGAGAAGAACAGCTTCCCTCCGCTGGGCTGCAGGAACCTGGGCTTTCCGGGAAGGGACTTCACGAAGAGCTTCGTTCCCAGGGCCGTCCCGTCGCTCGACCAGAGGTCGTACCCCGAGGTCGAGGACCGGCTCGTGAACCAGGCCTTCGTCCCCGAGGGGTCGGGGACCATCTCCTGGACGTAGGCCGAACTCCGCCCGGGGATCAGATCCTTCACGAGCTTCGTCCCCGCCGCCGTCCCGTCCGTGACCCAGAGCTCCCTCCCCTCACGGTAGGTCTTCATCGTGAAGAGCATCTTCGTTCCGAGGAACCGGAACCTCGCGGGGTGCCCGCTCGCGCTGCTCGACACGGTTCGCACGAGGACCTTCGTGCCCGCGGAGGTCCCGTCCGTCACGAAGAGGTACCCGTAGAACGAGGCCGAGACGTAGACCGAGAGCTGGAAATAGGCCCGGATCCCGGCCGGATCCGGGCTGAGGTATCTGAGCGTGACCTTCCCCCCGTAGCTCGCGCTCAGGTCGCGGACCATCTTCGTGCCCGTCGAGGTTCCGTCGCTGATCCAGAGGCCGCGGCCCTTGGGGCTGTCCGCGAAGAACAGGACCTTCCCCCCGGCCATCGGAACCGGGTTCTACGCGTTCGAGCCGGTCCCCCCGGAGACGACGTCCATGAAGAGGCGGGTTCCGGTCGTCGTTCCGTCGCTGATCCAAGGTTCCTTCCCATGGACTCCGTCGTCCGCGACGAAGTAGAGCTTTCCGCCCTTCACGAAGAAGTCCCCGGATCCCGAGCCGGGGGTGCCGCTCCGGATGTCCTTGACGAGCGAGATCTTCCTCCCGTCGAAGGCGAAGAGTTCCCGGCCTCGGGCGAAGGTCTCGGCCGGAAACACCATCCGGCCACCGAGTTTCGAGAACTTGAAACCCTCCGCAAAGGAGCCCCGGGCCTTCCCGATCGAGGGCAGGCTTCCGACCACTGGCGAGACGGGTGTCGTGTTGATGTTCTTGATGACCTTCAGACTCTGGGCCGGAAGAGAAGGCATGAAGAGGGCGGACAGAAGAAGAAGAAGGAGGGGAGGACGCGAGAAGGGTATCGGAGAGACTCCAGCGAAAGGACGAGGTGAAAAAAAGGCTATACCACAAGCCGCGCCGAAATGAGGAAGAGCATCGACTGCAAGGGAATCACATGAACCGGCCGGAGGACTCCGTTCCGAGATTCTGAAAAGGAGCCGCGCCCCCCGGGGTTTCGAACCGACCCGTACCCGTGATGGTCGCTTTTCCCCGGGGTTTTCCCGAAGAGACGATGAGAGGGAAGCGAAAGCCCCCCGGCGAACAGCATTGAACCAGGGGAGGAGAGATTCTTTTATAGGAATCCTTCGCAGCAAAGCCGCGCGCGACGAAGTAGTCTTTCTTCGGGATCCCGCTGCCGGCCCGCCCCCCCGGACCGGCGGCTACAATCACATTTCCTCTCCACCTGCCGTTGTCATGACGATGCATGCCTCCCCCCCGGGCGGCCGGTCCTTCCCGGTTCCGAGGAACCGTCGTTTCGAGCGCGATCTCGACGAAAACGGAAGGCCCCGACTGCACAAGATCTTTCCGCTCGAAGAGCAGGCCGCCTTCGAGCGGGAGAGGGAGGCCTTGTCCGTTCTCGCGGGGCCTGGGGTCCCCACCCTCCTCGGATCGGAAACCGGGAAGGAAAAAGGGTTCCGCCTCATCCTCCCCTGGCTCGGCGAGCGGGACCTCCGGATGGAGACGGCCGCATCCGGCCCCCTACCGACCGGACGGATCCTCGAAATCGCGCGGGATCTCGCAGCAATCCTCGAGCGGCTGCACGGGCTTTCCTGGGTGCACGGAGACGTCAAACCGGCCAACTGCATCCCCTCCGACTCCGGGCTCACGTTGATCGACTGGGAGGCTTCGGGTTTCCTGAAGGAGAGGAGGCAGGAGGATTCCGGGCGCGGATTCACCGGCGGAACGCACGGCTTCGCCCCTCCCGAGGCCTATCTCGGCGTTCCGAAAACCCCGGCCTTCGACATCTACGGACTCGGGGCGACCCTCCATTTCCTGCTGACCGGCTTCGTGCTCGAGACCCTGGAACGCGGGCTTCCCGACCTGAGTCTCCTCCGGCGCCTCCGCCCGTCGCTCCCCGAGAGGTTCGGGCGGGTCCTCGAGGGCATGCTTCAGCCCGATCCCCGAAACCGTCCGACCGCCGCGGAGGTCCGCCGGGAATGCGAAGCCGGCCCGCCGCCCGATCCCACGCTCTGGACCTGGGAGGCAGCCCTCATGGGGGCGCCCGAACCTCCGGCCCCCCCCCCGCCCCCCCTCGCGGACCTTCTCGCCTTGAGGCGACCCTGGCGGGCGCGCCTGGAACGCCTTCTCGACGCTCTTCCGCAGACGCCCTCGGACCTCCCTCCCACGAACATCTGCGAAGGGGCCTTCCACTTCCTCCGGCGCATTCGTCTCTGTCTCGTCTGGATGCCCCTCCTCCCCGAGGCGCGGCGGAGGTTGGAGCGCGCCTCGGCAAGACTCCCCGCTCTCCTCGACGACCTACCTCCGGCCGTCCGCCGCCTCCGTTCGGCGATGGACCTGAGCGAGGCCCGACACCTCGCCCGCATGGCCACCGACCTCTGCAGCTTGCTCGCCCGGCTGCAGCTCGCCGACCGCGAACTCCCGGCGCGGATCGAACGCTGCGGGCACGCGATGCAGTCGGCGGCCAAGCACCTCGAACACGAGGAGGCGAGACTCCGCGGCTTCCTGGGCCGAATCAGCCAGGCCGAGGCCCGTCTCGACCTCGAGGAGGCCGACCGTCTCTGCAAGGAGATGCAACGGAGCTTCTCGGGGACGAACCGGGTCACCGCCAGGATTCGCGACCGCCTGCGCAGACTCGAATGGCTCTGCGACCGCCTTCGTCGCGGGAAAAAGTTCCTGGACGAGGCCGAGCGGATCTGCGGGGGTTCCGAGGCCGTCGAGGAACGCATACCCGAGACGATCACCCTCCACGCCTTCCTCGAGATGATCGGAGACGCCCCCGCCGACGAACCCCGGGCCGGCCCCCACGGACTCAACCAGTTCGCGCGCATCCTCTCCGAACTCTGCGACAGCCAGCCTAAGCTCGCTCTCGGCAAGGCCGTGTACGGCCTCGAGGAACTCCGGCACGAACTCACCCGCCGCGCCCTCCGTCTCCTCGACACGATGACCGCCCGCCTCGAGGCGGACCCCGTTCCGATCCGCCCCCTGCTCCGCGACCTCCACGAAGTCGACCGACTCGTCCTCCTCGACGGCTTCATCGACGGCCCCGAGATCTCCCGCGGCGCCCTCCTCGATCGGCTGGAGGATCTGCGGCTGCGTATCGAGGAACTCGCCGAGCGCGGGCGCCTCCTGGCCCAGGGAGCCCGGGCACAGGTCGAGCAGGGCCGTCTCACGACCGCGCTCTACGATCTCGAGCGCGCGCTTCAGGCCGGACGCGACACGGAGGAGGAATGCGTCGACGACCGCGAACTCCGCGCCGAGGTCGCCCGCCTTCGACGATTGAAGGACGACCTGAGCGCGGCTCGCCGGCGCAACTTCGAACTCGCCGGCCTTCAAGCCGAACTCGGCGAGCGGGGAGCGCCGCTCGAGGACCGTCTCTCGATCCTCGCCCAACGGGAAGAGGTTCTCCGCTTCCTCTCCGAGCACGGAACACCAGAACAGAAAGAGGACCTCGAAGACGAGCTTCGAGAACTCTTCCTGACCCGGTTGCGGATCCGCTCCGAGGCCGCTGAGTCGAGGATGCGCGAGGAGAAGGACCCGGAAACCCGCCTTGCGATCGCCCGCGAGATGCTCGAGGTCCTGGCGGACCCAGACGGAGACGCCGCCGCCCTCGGAGAGGCGACGGAAGGTCTCCGGCCGATGAGCGAATGCTGGGAGGAGAACTACATCCAGGCCCGAAGCGACGTCGAGCGGAAACACCGCGAAACACGCCGCCGCAGACTCAGGCGCCATTGGGCCCTCGCAACCGGTTCCGTGATCCTCCTTCTTCTTTCCGGCATCCTCCTTCCGGATCTGTTCCAGGGGAGTCGAGCGGCTTCCGGGTCCATCGAGTTCTTGAAGCGCCTCGAGACGGTCGATCGGCCCGCCGGCATCGACGAGATCCTGGGCGCCGGGGTCGAACTCCCCCCGAGGGTCGAACGCGCCCTCAACCGCCTGAGGGCCGCATGGGCGAAACTCGAGGACAAGGAAAGAGGGCCCGACGCGCGCTGGCGCCTGGAAGCCCTCCGCGGGGAACTCGCCTCCTGGCCCCCCGGTCTGCGTCCCTACGCCGAGCCGCTGCTCTCGAGACTCGACGCTCTCCTCGAGCGCGCGCGCTGAAGGAGTCGGCCGGCCTCCGCCAGGGCCCCCTCGTCCACCGCCGCCTGCCCCACGGCCATCTGGGCGAGTTCGAGTCTGCGGGCTTCCCCCTCGATCGGGCGTAGGAGGCTGCGCGTGCGGGCCCTCGCGCCCTTTCCCTCGACTTCCTTCCGCACGAGCCAATGGCTGTCGCCGAAAGCCGCGACCTGGGGAAGATGGGTCACGCAGATGACTTGATGGCTGCGGCCGAGGATGCGCATCTTCTTACCGACCTCGAGCCCCAGCCGCGCCCCGATCTCGGATTCGATCTCGTCGAAGACGAGCACGGGCACCCGGTCCGCGTCGGCAAGGATCTTCTTGAAGGCCAGCATCGTTCGCGCGACCTCCCCGCCCGAGGCCGACTCCGACAACGGAGCGGGCGGCTCTCCCGGATTCGGAGCGAGGAAGATCCGGATCTCGCTGGTCCCCAGTTCGTTCGCGTGTTCCAGGAGCGACCCTCCGGTCTTTTCGACGACCCGGAACTCGACCTCGACCCCGGACATTCCGAGTTCGGAGAGTTCCCGGACCATGAGGCGCTCCAGGGCCTTCGCCGCCCTCTTCCTTCCTCGGGTCAGGAGCCTCCCCTTCTCCTCGCATGCACGGAGCTTCTCGTCGAGGGCGGCCCGCAAGCGGTCCTCGCTCCGCTCAGGGTCCTCCAGCTCCCGGAGTTCGGCGCGCATCCTCTCCCGAGCCGAGAGGACCTCGCTCTCTCCGGGACCGAAACGCTCGCAGAGCCTCTCCCAGGCCTCGAGGCGCGCGCGGCGTTCCTCGAGGAGGCCCGGATCGATATCGAGGCGCGCGAGACCCGCCTGCAACTCCCGCGCGGCGTCTTCCACGAGCGTCACCGAGTCCTCGAGGCTCGACGCCGCGTTCTCGAGGGAGGGATCGAGTTCCACGAGTCCGCGGATCGCGCGCGAGACCCTCGCGAGTTCCTCGACCACGGGTTCCGGGCGTTCGGGAGAACCCTCGTGGAGATCGGCAAGACCCTGGCCGATAGTTTCGCGAAGGCGGTCGAGATGCTCGAGACGCCGGACCTCGGCCCGAAGGTCGTCGAGCTCGCCCTCCACCGGATCCAGTTCGTCGATCTCGGCCAGGCAAAATCGGAGGAAGGCTCGGCGCTCCCGCCGTGTGGACTCGAGACCGAGACGGTGGGACAGGTCCCGTTCGAGCTTCCGCGCTTCCTCCAGAAGGATCGCAAACTCCCTCCGCGCCTTTCCGAGCCCCCCGAAGGCGTCGACCATTTCGGTCTGTATCTCCGGGCGCATCAAGCTCTTGTTCGCCCCTTGGCCGTGAATCTCGATACACCAGGCCCCGATGCGCTGCAAATCCGACAGGCCGACCGGACGCCCTGAGATCCGCGCCCGGCCGCGCCCCTTCGGATCGAGGACGCGGCTGATGAGGATACGGTCGTCTTCCGGCGGCAGGCCGAGGATCTCCTCGTGGAGGGCGCGCACCCTCCCGGAGCGCTCCCCCTCGGACAGCCGGAACACCCCGTCGATCGTCGCGGCCACCGCCCCCTTCCGGACGAGGCCGGCCCTTCCTCTCTCCCCCCGGAGTAGGCGCAGGGCCCGCACGACGAGGGTCTTCCCCCCTCCGGTCTCCCCCGAGATCACCGTCAGACCGGATGCGGGCGTGAAGCACGCCTCCTCGAGCAACGCGAGGTTCCGGATCGTCAAGCTCTCGAGCATGCGCGCCCCTCCCCGAAGGACTTCCCAGTCCTTCCGCCGGAAAGGGATCATAGCGCCCGCATTCCGCGAGAGCCTTCCCGGATTCCCCCGAGGATTTCGAGCCTATTTCGAAGGGGAAGCAGGCTTGGATCCGCCGCTTTTTTTCGTCCCCGTGGTTCCGTTCGAGCCGACCCGCGACCTGTCCTCGAGGACCTCCCACATCGGTCTCTTGGATTTCGGAAGGTTCTTGTTCGCGACCTTCAGGTCGACGACTCCCTTGGGGTTCTCGAGCAGGGCCTTCCGATTCGCGGCGATCTCGTATTCCTTGGGCAGGAAACTGCTGGCAAGTGCTGCATTGACCTTGGCCTTCTCGATCTGCCCGACCCGCATGTAGCAGACCGCGAGGTAATTATGAATCCAGCCCATGATGAAGGGCGTCTGCTCGGAGGCCTTCGCTCTGTTCAGTTCCGCGGCGGCCTGGCTCCATTTACGTGCGGCCATGAAACGCCTTGCCCGAACCATGTGCGCGAGGGTGGTCGTCGTCAGCTTCTCATTCTCGACCTCGATCTTCGTGACCTCGATCCAGGGCTGGTTCCGGAAAACGTTCCGGACGATGCCGGTGCAGGTGATCCTCCGGTAACGCTGCAAATCGGAGACCTTCTTCAGGGAATCGTCATCGGTCTTCAACACGAAGAGAGTCACGCAGGGCTTGTCGTAGGCATCCTTCTCCCAGATCTTTTGGGAATCCCCCCACATCATGAAGTTCGTGTATTCGGAACGGGTGAAGCGCGTGAAGAAGGGGTTGTGCAGGCTGCCGATCCCGCAGAACCATCCCGAGAACCGGATCCAGACGTTCTTGTAGGCAGCGGGATTCTCGTACACCGCTTTCAAGGTCGTCTGCTTCGCGTTTCCGAAATCGCCCGTTTCCTGCTGCGCGGGGGCTCGAGCGGAGAAGAGGCCCAGTGCGAGGGCCAGACATGTGACGGTCGTCGTCCTGGTCATGGCGGTAATGTCCTCTCGGGTAGGAGACTCGGTCTTCCATCGGAATCCGGAGCGGCCGGAGTTGAGGAAATCCCTTGCCGCCGGGCGGGAAGAAGCGTCTCAGGGATGGTCGAGAATCCTCTCCATCAGGCGCTTGAGGGCCTCGGCGAGGATCTCGTCGGAGAGCTTGTCCCCCTTCCTGACGAGTTCCTTCATCAACCGGATCCGGTCGGCCTTCGGGAGAGGTTCATGCATCAGCATTTCGACGATCTCGTCGACCTGCGCCTCTTTCTCCGCATCTTCCTGTCGTTTCATGGCTCCCCCCCAAGCGCCGCCGCTTCCCATATGTCCCTTTCGGCCGGATCTCCGCCCCTCTTGACCCCGCCTCTCCCGCTTCTCCGGGACTCCCGGAAGTCCGGATACGGAAGGATTCCAGAAGCGCCGCTCCCGGGAACCCCAAGCCCGGAACGGGCCCTCGAACCCCGATCCCATCGGGGGTTCGAATATCGGGAAGCCCCGGGGCGCCTGAAGCCCGGATCGAAACGGGTCCGGGCCCCGCCCCCGTGGTATCCTTTCCCGGTGCGTACCGGTCCGGGGCGGACAGCCGCCCGGCGGAACCCGGCCGCGCCTGCCCCCGGTCCCGCTGAGCCCTCGGCCGGGCCGCGAAACCTTCCCGCTGTTCTCGCCTGCCGGATGAACATCCCGATGAAGCACGCCCTCAGTCTCGGCGGAATTCTCCTCTCCCTCGCCGTAGCCGGTTCCGGCCTCCGTTCCCAGGTCGTGATCTCCGAGATCGAGTTCACGCCCCGTGGAACCGAGGGCCAGTGGATCGAGATCTACAATGCGGGGACCAAGTCCGTCCCCCTCGAGACCTGGTCGATCTACCAGGCGACCCTGACGGCAAACAAACCCCAAAACTACTGGTGGGGCTTTCCGAAAGGAACGACGATCGCGCCCAAGGCCTTCCTGAGGATCCACTGGCTCGAGAAGATCCAGCCCTCGACGAAGACCGACATCTATACCGGCAATACGGTATTCCATTTCCTCTTCGGACTGTTCGCCGAACGGCTCGATCCGAACAGAGGCGCCCTCGCCCTCTACAGCACGAAGGTCAACACGAACATGAACACCCCGTCCTTCATCCAGGACTGGGTGTCCTGGGGCACGTCGGGATTCAAGAGGGAGAGCCTCGCGGTCACGAACAACCGTTGGGTCGCGAAAAGCTTCGCCCCCATCCCCTCGGGCAAGCCCGTCCCTTCGCTGGCCTACGACATGACCTCCCTCGGGAAGGCCCATTCCGGCCGTGAATGGTTCCTCGACTCCACACCGACTCCGGGCAGGGACAACGTCGGCGGCGCCTTCGCGAAGCCCTACGGCTCGGACTGCAAGGGTGGACTCGCCAAGCTCGCCCGCCTGGAAGCGAGCGGCATTCCGGCCCCTGGCAACAAGGGATTCTATCTGGGCATCGACCGCGCCCTTGCAGCGACCGAGTTCGCGTTCTGGATCATCGGCGCGAAGCCCGGCGACGGAACCTTCAAGATCGCGGGCTGCTCCTACTGGCTCGACCCTCTGGCCTTCCAGTTCATCGACCTCGCGCCCAAGCAGGGCACCGTCGCCCGTTTGACCTTCGGAGCCATCCCCGACAAGGTTCTCGCCGGGCTCCACCTCTATACGACCTGGACGGTCATCGAGGTCTCGGCCGGCAAACTCGGCTTCACGAAGGGTTACGACCTCCAGTTCGGGAGGTAGATCCAAAGGGTTCCCGGAGGATTTCGGGCCGGATCCCGGCTCAGGAGGGGGTCCGGCGGTGAAAGATCGCGAGGGCCGCTTCTCCGTACCTCCGGTGATCGATCGCGCAGGATCGGCGCGCGGCCAGGGCGCAAAGCTCCGTTTCCAGGAAGGCTCCCCGGGGGTGGTGGAAGACGAGCCGTCCATCCGGAGCCAGGGCGCCCAGGAGGGAGTCCAGTCGTTCGATGCATCCCAGGGGATTCTCCCTCGGGTCCGCATACGGAGGATCGACGAAGCAGAGGTCGGGAACGGAAGCCTCGGGCGGGGGTTTCCAGGCATCCCCCCGTCTCCATTCCAGATCGAGGTCGGGATCGAGGGAGCGGACGAGTTCGAGGTTCGCGCGCAGGCAGCGGAGGGCCTCCCGGCCCCGCTCGACGAAGAGGACCGAACGCGCACCGCGGCTCACCGCCTCGATGCCCGTCGCGCCGGTCCCCGCGAAGAGATCCCAGACCGCCGCTCCTTCGACCTTCTTCCCCAGGATCTGGAACAGGGCCTCCCGCACCTGCCCGAGGAGGGGCCTCGTCCCCCCGCCGGGGACCGAGGCCAGCCTGCGCCCTTTCCATCGTCCTCCGAGAATCCGGATCGTCATCGCCGCGCCGTCCCTTCAACGGGTATCCTTCCGCCTCGAAGCCCCAATCGCCAGAGCGGCCCCCTCGAGCGGCCCAGGAGAAACGAAGACGATGGAATTCCGCGGCAGCTTTCCCGCCCTCGTGACCCCGTTCTGCGACGGCGTCATCGACTGGACCGCCCTCGAGGCTCTCGTCGAGGCCGTGATCGAAGGCGGCAGCGCCGGGGTCGTCCCCTGCGGCACGACCGGAGAGTCGCCCGCCCTGACCCACGAGGAGCACGATCGAGTCGTCTTCGAGGTCGTCAGGATGGCGAAGGGAAGGGTCCCGGTCCTCGCCGGCACGGGCTCGAACTCCACCGCGGAGGCGGTGCGTCTGACCCGGCACGCGAAGGAGGCAGGCGCCGACGCGGCCCTCGTCGTCTCCCCCTACTACAACAAACCGACCCAGGAGGGGCTCTACCGGCACTTCATGACGGTCGCCGACGAGGGAGGACTCCCGATCGTCCTTTACGACATCCCCGGCCGCTGCGCGGTCGAACTCTCCCTCGAGACGATCGAACGCCTCTCCCGGCACCCCAGGATCCGGGCGATCAAGGAGGCGACTGGAAGGGTCGCGAAGGTCAGCGAGATCCTCTCGGTCTGCGACCTGACGGTCCTCTCGGGCGACGACAACCTCACCCTTCCGATCTGCGCCCTCGGAGGGAGAGGGGTCGTCTCGGTCCTTGCGAACCTCCTCCCCTCGGAGATCTCCCGACTGGTCGCCCTCTGCCTGGAAGGGGACCTCGTGGAAGCCAGGAAATTGCACGACCGTCTCTTCCCGCTGATGAAGGCGATGTTCCTCGAGACGAACCCGCTCCCGATCAAGACCGCCCTCGCCCTCGAGGGCCGGTGCGCCGAGGAGTTCCGTCCTCCCCTCTACGGAATGGAGGCAGGAAACCGCGAACGACTGGCCTCCATGCTCGAATCCCGCTCGTCCTGAAGGTCTTTCGGATCGCGGCTCCTCGAGAACCACGGGCGCGGGAACCGCCCCTTCCGGGAGAATGGGGTAAGATCCAGGTCGGCCCTGGCGGACGATCCGGGCGGAAGCTCCATTGCGGAATCGAGACACGAGACAGGACCGTGTACAGGAACACGACGCGCTCCTCCTTCACCACGGCGGAAGGACCTGGGCCCTCTGCGAAGGACGCCGCCTGACGATCGGGTCCTCGCCCCGCGCCGATCTCGTGCTCGATCTGCCCGGCGTGCGGAAGCAACATGCCCGGGTCGGGCTCCTGCCGGACGGCCGCCTCCACGTCCGATCCCTGAACGACGCGGAAATCCTTTTCGGGCCCCGGAGAAGCCGCGGCGGCTTCCGCCTGGAGCCGGGCGAGGCCTTCCAGTGCGGACTCGCGAGGATCGAGACCGAACCCGTCCGCGCCGACTTCCGGATGCATCTCGCCCTCGCCCTCGGAGACCTGCGCAGGGAATTCGGGCGGCGTCTCGAGGATACGCCCTGGCTCATGGCCTCGATCCTCCTCCATCTTCTCCTCCTCGCCCTGCTCACCCGGGTCCTCCCCCGATCGTCCCCCCGGACGGGCCCGCCCCCCCGCATTCTCGCCCTCGGCGGAGGGAGTGAAAAACTCATGGACGAGAGGGAGAACCCGGTCGAACTCCCGGACGATCCCCCCGAGATCTCCGCCCCCGAGCCGATCGTCCCGACCCCCTCGCCGCCGCCCGGAGCGCGGCGGGCCGAAGAGGATTCGACGATCGAGGACCCGGGCCTCGGCGCCGAGGCCCCGAAAGAGGCCGAACTCGAGGGCTTCGGGGGAGAACTCTTCGCGAAGACCTTCGAGTCGAAGAAGAAGGATCGGAAGCAGGGGAGCAGGAAGATCCCCGGCGACCTCGCCAAGGGATTCCGGAGGACCCTGGCCCGGATGCGGAGGAAGGGCTTCGAGGTCGCCCTTCTCTTCGATTCGACCTCCTCGATGGGCGGCTCGCTGGAGGAGGCCAAGAAGGAGCTGCGGGCGATCTTCCTCCTCTTCCGGGAACTCGTTCCCTCGACCCGCATCGGTCTGATCACCTATCGAGACCGCGGCGACGACTACGTCGTCCGGAAGACGCGGCTCGGCATCGGTCTCTATGAAGGGCTCGCCTTCCTTTCCTCGGTCGTGGCGGGCGGAGGAGGGGACTTCGAGGAAGCCGTGGATGAGGCCATGGCGGCAGCCCTCCGGCTTCCTTGGCGGCCGGGGGCAGAGAAGGCGATGATCCTCGTCGGCGACGCCCCTCCCCATCCGGGTCGCAGGGAGAAGCGGTGCCTTAGGATCGCGCGGACCTTCGCGAGCCGCCGCGGACGCGTGCACTGCCTCCTCGTCGGAAACAACGAGGGCACGATGCGTTCCTTCGGACGGATCGCGGAAGCGGGGAAGGGACGAAGCCTCGGCCTCGACGAGACGGAGATGCTCGCGACGCGTCTTCTCGTCCTCGCCCTGGGGAGCGACAGCGCCCGCGACATCCCCCGGCTCCTGAAGCGCTGGCATTCCCGGGAGAAGCGCACCTGGCTCGCCGCCCTGAACGTCCGGGAACTCCCCTCGCCCTCCCTCCTCCTCCGCACGCTGCGCAGTCCCAAACCCGACGCCCTCATCGTCGAATCCTGGACCCGCGCCCCGTTCCGCAGGCTGATGACGACCCTCCGGACCATCGGTTCCCGAAGACTCGAGCCCGAGGGGTTGATGGCCCTGATCTACCTCCTGAACCGGAGGATCCGCTCCAGGAATCTCCACGGATCCGGAGGATTCTTCCGCCCCGAGACCCTGCCCCCCGGGCAGGACCGGATCCCTTCGAAACTGCGCCGCTTCCTGTCGCGCTACCGCTGAACGACCCGCTGAGGCCCCCGGCGGAAAAACGGACCCCGGACCTCGGAACCCGCGTAGATGCCGCAGACGGTTGGGGAACGACGCAGGAGGGAGCTAGACTTGCCCACGATGGATCCCGCCCCCTGGATGCAGACCTTTCCGGCCCTCATGGACCTCGAACCGGAGATCCGCGGACGGCTCGCCGCGAAGGCCCAGTGTCTCGAACTTCCCCGGGACGCGCAGGTCTTCCGTCCGGGCGACGAGAGCAGGGCCTACCTCCTCGTCCTCGAGGGCACGGTGAAGGTCAGCATGCTGACCGGAGAGGGCCGAGAGGTCCTCCTCTATCGTGTGGGCCCGGGCGAAGCCTGTCTCCTGACGACCGCATGCCTCCTATCCGGAAGGGACTACGCGGCCGAGGCCCGTTGCGAAACCGAGGTCCGCGCTGTCGCCATCCCCTCACCGATCTTCCAAGAGACCCTCGACGGTTCCTCCTCGTTCCGCGCCTTCGTCTTCGAACTCTTCTCCCGACGCCTGGGTGACCTGATGGGGGTTATCGACAAGGTCGCCTTCCAGCGCATCGACCGCCGCCTGGCCGCCGTCCTCCTCCAGCACGATTCGAAGGGCGAGGACCCGATCCTCCTGACCCACCAGGCCCTCGCGACCGAACTGGGAACCGCCCGCGAGGTCGTCAGCCGCCAGCTCAAGACCTTCGAGCGGGCCGGCTGGGTCCGGCTCGGACGCGGGGAGATCCGCCTCCTCGATCGGGACCTCCTCCGGGCCATGGCTCAGCGGGACTGAAGTCCCGGGGACTCCTCGCATCCCCGGCCTCGGAAGCGGCCTCGACCCTCCCGGGAGATGCGAAAGCGCTGTGACCTGATCACGGAAAAGGACCGCCTCGATGTCCTATCCTTTTCCCGCGAACCGGGCATCCGGCCCCGGAGGATCCGAGCCTGAGTCCTTCGGGGCCGGACCTTTTTCCGCGGGGGCTCCCCCCTCCCGGAACCCGTCCTCGAACCCCCAGGAGGCGGCCATGAAGAACGTCGGCGGCGTCGATCGGATCCTGCGTTTGCTCCTCGGCCTCGGTCTGCTCTCCCTCGTCTTCGTCGGCCCGAAGACGCCCTGGGGCTGGATCGGAGTCGTTCCGCTCCTGACCTCCCTTGTCTCCTTCTGCCCCCTCTACACGCTCCTCGGCGTCCGCACCTGCGCCCGCCAAAAGGACAGCCGCCTGCCAGGCTGACCGCCCTACGAGCCGGAAGCGCTCCCCCCTGCGCTCATAAGCCTATTTATACAAGCGGCTTAGCCTTTCCTGGCCCCGCGGCATGGGGCTTGCTCCTGGGCCTCCTCCGGAGGCGCGGCCCTCGAACGGCCCGCCCGGGAGGAGGAAACGAATGCGCCTGGAACGACTGACGATCAAGGCCCAGGAAGCCCTGGGAAAGGCCCGGGAACTCGCGGAGGGAGCCGGGCATCCGAGCCTCGAGCCGATCCACCTCTTCGACGCCCTGCTCGCGGAAGAGGAGGGGATCGTCCGCCCGCTCTTCGAGAAGATAGGAGCGCCCCCGAAGGAGCTGCGGGCCCGCGTCGCGGTCGAACTGCGCAAGCGGCCGGTGACCCGGGGGGCGCAGCTCGCGCTCGATCCCGCCCTCGAATCCCTCTTCGCTCGGGCCGAGGCCCGGATGCGGGAGATGGGCGACCAGTACGTCTCGACCGAGCACCTCTGCCTGGCACTCGCCGAGGACGAGACCTGCGGCCCGATCCTCGAGGAGAAGGGCGTGGACCGCGCCCGCCTCGAGGCGGCGATCCGCGAACTGCGCGGCGCCCACCACGTGACCGACCAGAATCCCGAAGAGAAGTTCCAGGCCCTCCGGAAGTATGCGCGCGACCTGACGGATCAGGCCCGCCAGGGCAAGCTGGACCCCGTCATCGGCCGGGACGAGGAGGTGCGCCGCGTGATGCAGGTGCTCGCCCGGCGCACGAAGAACAACCCGGTCCTCATCGGCGAACCCGGCGTCGGAAAGACCGCGATCGTCGAGGGTCTGGCCCGGCGCATCGTCGAGGGGGACGTTCCCGAGACCCTCGAGGGCAAATCGGTCGTGGCCCTGGATCTCGGCGCCCTCGTCGCGGGGGCGAAGTATCGCGGAGAGTTCGAGGACCGGCTCAAGGCCGTCCTCCGCGAGATCGAGGACGCCGACGGGCGCATCATCCTCTTCATCGACGAGATCCACACCCTCGTCGGAGCCGGGGGAGCGGAGGGCGCGGTCGACGCCGCCAACCTCCTCAAACCCGCCCTCGCGCGCGGAGAACTCCGCTGCATCGGCGCGACGACGCTCGCCGAATACCGCAAGCACATCGAGAAGGACGCAGCCCTCGAACGCCGTTTCCAGCCCGTCTTCGTCACCCAGCCCGACGTCGAGGACGCGATCGCGATCCTTCGCGGATTGAAGGAGCGCTACGAGGTCCATCACGGCGTGAGGATCACGGACGGCGCTCTCGTGGCCGCGGCCACGCTCTCGGACCGCTACATCACCGACCGCTTCCTTCCCGACAAGGCCATCGACCTCGTCGACGAGGCCGCCTCCCGCCTGCGCATGGAGATCGACTCGATGCCGGCCGAACTCGACGCCGTCGAGCGCCGCGTGCGCCAGCTCGAGATCGAACGACAGGCTCTCCGGAAGGAGAAGGACCCGGCCTCCAGGGAACGCCTGCAGAAGATCGAGGAGGAACTCGCCTCCCTGAACGAGGAGGCGACCGGCCTCCGGGCCCGCTGGAAGGCCGAAAAGGAGGTCATCGAGGACCTGAAGCGCACGAAGGAGGCCATCGAGCAGGCCAAGACGCGCGCCGCCAAGCTCGAGCGGAACGGGGACCTCGACGGGGTCGCGGAGATCCGATACGGCGAGATCCCCGAACTCGAGGCGAAGACGAAGGAACTGCACGAGCGCCTGAAGTCCCTGCAGGAGGATCGCGCCCTCCTCCGCGAGGAGGTCGGTGAAGAGGAGATCGCCGAGATCATCTCGAAATGGACCGGCATCCCGGTCTCGAAGCTCGTCGAGGGCGAGCGCGAACGCCTCCTCGAGATGGAATCCCGGCTCCGCCGCCGCGTGATCGGCCAGGACGAGGCGATCGCGGTCATCGCGGACGCGGTGCGGAGGGCCCGCGCGGGCCTCCAGGACCCGAACCGCCCGACCGGTTCCTTCCTCTTCCTCGGACCGACGGGAGTCGGCAAGACGGAGCTGGCCAAGTCGCTGGCGGACTTCCTCTTCGACGACGAACGGGCGATGGTCCGCATCGACATGAGCGAATACCAGGAGAAGCACTCCGTCTCCCGTCTCGTCGGCGCGCCCCCCGGCTACGTCGGCTACGAGGAGGGCGGGCAACTGACCGAGGCCGTGCGCCGCCGGCCGTACGCCGTCATCCTCCTCGACGAGATCGAGAAGGCCCATCCCGAGGTCTTCCACACCCTGCTCCAGCTCCTCGACGACGGAAGGCTGACCGACGGCCAGGGACGCACGGTCGACTTCAAGAACACGATCGTCATCATGACGAGCAACCTCGGCTCGGAGATCCTGCTCGAACACGACCCCGACCAGGAAGGCGTTCGGGAGCGGGTCTTCAACCTGCTCGAACGGAGCTTCAAACCGGAGTTCCTGAACCGCATCGACGAGATCGTGCTCTTCCACAGGCTCGAGCCCGGGCACCTGAAGGAGATCGTCTCGATCCAGATGCGGAGGCTCGAGCAGGCGCTCCGGGAGAAGGGCATCCGGATCGAACTCGAGGAGGACGCCCGGGACCTTCTCGCGCGCCTGGGCTACGACCCGGCCTTCGGCGCGCGCCCGCTGAAGAGGGTTCTCCGCCAGCAGGTCGAGAACCCCCTGGCGCGGAGGATCCTGGACGGGACGATCCGCGAGGGCTCCCGCGTCGCCCTCAACGCGGAGGAAGGGGGGATCTCCTTCGAGGTCCTCGACCCCGAGCCCCAGGAGGCCGGGACCTGAGCCCCGGCCCCGCTTATCTCCGCGAAAGTCCGATCCGCCCCCCGCGGGGGGCTACAATCCGCACACATGTCCACGCACAGCTACGACCCGCGCACGATCGCCCTCCTGGCCGAACTGATCCATCCGCCGCTGGAACTGCAGGCGGCGCGGGTCCAGGAGATCCACAACGAACTCTACAAGGGCTCCGAGTTCCAGTATCAGAACTTCAGCGTCGGACCCGAGGGCATCGCCCTTTCGAACCCCGTCGAGAACCCGGGGGCGGTCTCGATGGTCAACTTCCTTCCGGACCGGATCCAGCTTCGCGAGGAGATGACCGGCACCCATGTCGACGACTTCCGCCGCCGCCTCGAGCACGTCCTCCGGACAGCCATCGAAAAACTCTCTCTGCCGATTCTCGTCGCCCGCCAATACGTGGTCCGCAGCCTGATCTCCCCCAGGCACTATGCGGACAGCCGCGAGTTCCTCGGGACCGGCGTCTGCCGGCTCCAAAACGAACAGCTCCAGGATTTCGAGAGGCCGGTCGGGCTCTTCGGCTTCAAGATGATCTTTCCCGTCGCCGAGGGCGAGAACGACTACCACACCCTGCGCGTGGAATCCTTCAACCAGGATCCGCGCAACGTCTTCCTCGAGGACATCGCGACCTTCACCCAGCCGGTCATGCCCGCGGAACTCGAGGAACTCGGGGGGGAGATGATGGCCACCTACGAGTTCCTGAAGGACAAGGCCCTGAGTTTCCTCGCGCGCTTCGATCGGAACCCGGAAGCCGGCGGGTTCGAACTCGACTGAGCCGATGCGGAAGGTTCCCGCCCTCCTCGTTGCATGCCTTCTCGCGGCCGGCGTCTACTATCTCGCCCGCGGCGGGACCGCGCCGCCGACCCCGGTCGAACCCGGGGACCGCGAGGTCGTCTTCCGAATCGACCGGATCGAGATCACGAAGGGGGAACTCGAGGAGCACGCGGCCTTCCTCGAGGAGGTCGGAGGAGACCGCTCGCCCGCCCAGATCCGCCGGTTCCTCCTCAGCGACCTCCTCCTCCCTCGCCGGATCGCGGAGAGCCTGATCCCCGAGGAGAACCGCCGCGAGGCGCGGGAGAAGGCCGAGGCCCTCGCGGCGGTCGTCGCGGCGAAGGGCGGACGGCTCGCCGCTCTCCGCGAGGAGGGGGCCCGCTTCGGGGGCGGAGAAGCCCCCCGCCCCTTCACCCCGACCTCCGGCCTCCCGGCCGACGCCCTCGAGATCCTGTTCAGCCTCGAGATCGGCGCGGTCAGCCCCCCGCTCGAACTCCGCTGGGGATGTCTGATCCTGAGTCCGATCTCCGAGAAGAAGGGCCTGGATCTGCGGAGCACCGAGCGTCGCGCCTACACGGTCTTCTTTCCAAACGGAGCCACCGAGGCCTTGAAGGCTGAGGCCGACGACATCCTCCGGGACCTCCTCCGGAACGGGCGCCCCTGGATCCACCCCTACTACGAGGACGCCCTCTCCCCCCTCTTCCCCTCCCTCTGACCACGGAGACCTCCCCCGTGCTACACTCGGAGGCCGCGCCCCTTGCCCGTCACGGAATCCCGAACAGCCCGCCGCCGATGATTTCGACGCTCCGCCGGCCGCTCGCGGCCCTCTGCGCCCTCTCCCTGACGATCGCCGCCCCAGGGGCCGCCTTGAACGCGGGTCCGGCCCGGCCGGAGTTCCTCCCCGCGGCCCGCGGCCCCCTCCAGGGGAGCGGAACTCCCTCCGCGAGGAGACAGGAGCGGCCCGCCCCCGGGAAGGAAAAGAGGCCCTCCCGCCCCGCGACCAGGAAGGCCGAGCCCTCCTGGCCGAAGCTGAAATTCGTCCGGCGCAAGATCGCGAAGGAACGTCTCTACCGCTTGATCTCGAAGAAGCCCGGCCGCGCGGCCGAGGCCCGCAGGCTCCTCCTCTCCTACGGCCCGGGGGTCTGCCCGATCCTTCTCGCCGCGCTCAGGGAGAACCAGAAGGAGGGCCTGGCCGCGGAACTCGAGAACCTCCTCGACTCCCTCGTCACGCCCGAACACGCCCCCCTCCTCGTCAAGGCCTACCGGACGAACAACAGGGTCGCCGGCCGCTGGATCCTGAAGAAGCTGAAGGACTTCGAGAACCCGAGCCTGGCCCCGTTCTTCCGCAAGCGCAGCCGTGACAAGGACCCCGAAATCGCGCTGCTCGCCCGTTACGCGCTCGCGGGGCTCGGCGACCTCGACTGGCTCCCCTTCCTCGTCGACGAGGCCGCGAAGCACTGGAACGAGCGGAACGTCGAGATCCGCCGGGCGGGCGCGACGATGAAGGGCGAGGAGGCCTCGGCCCGCCTCGTGTCGATGCTCCGCGAGGCCGACGACGGCCGCAAGGTGGCGGTCCTCAGGCTCCTGGCCGTCGCCGGGGTGAAGAGCGCGGTCGGTCCGGTCGCCTCCCTGCTCGACTCCAGCAAGCACCAGGTCCGCGTGGGCGCGGTCAACGCCCTCCGCGGCCTGGTCGACGGCGACCCGCCGTTCCGGAATCTCCCGGTCTTCGCCGCCATCGAGGAGGTCAAGAAATGGAAGCGACGCGTCGGCCGATGAAGGCGTTCCCGCTCGCCGCCGCGCTCCTCTGCCTCTGCCTTCCGGGAAGCGCGCAGAAGCGCAAGAAGCTCCCCCGCTGGAAGATCGATCCCTACACGAGGAACGATCCGAAGGCGATGGCGAAGGCGGGCTACGTCTCCTTCGGCCCCTTCCCCCTCGGCGACGCCCACGGCACGGAGGAAGTCGAGAAGGCCCTCGCGAAGGCCAAGATCCGCTGGGTCGAGACCGCGCATTTCCGGATCGGATCCACCCTGCCGGCCTGGACCCTTCCCTTCGACCCCAAGATCAAGAAGAAGTACCGCGCGGAACTCACCGAACTCAAGAAGAAGCTCCCCAGGGTCAAGCCCAAGACGAAGCGATTGGACCCCTGGCTCCGCCTGCACCTCTTCGCGCACCGCTGCGAGAAGCTCTACGCGGACTTCTGCAGGAGGATGAAGGTCACCGACGCGAGCTTCCCCGACAAGCCCGGGACCTACATCGACAACAAGTACATGGGCGAGGGCAAGTTCCTCGGCATGAAGCAGAAGTACGTCGTGCTCCTTTTCGACAAGTTGACCGACCACGTGCGCTACCTCAGCACCTTCGTCGGCACGACCCAGAAATTCGCGAAGCGCCACCACTTCAAGAACTTCGGCTCCTTGCTGATCTGCACCGCCGCCGAACTCGAGGACGGCCGTCTCAAGAACGACGTCGCGATGCACTGCCACGTCGTCTGGAACGTCACGCACAACCTGATCGACGGGTACAAGCTCTACCACGTCGACATCCCCGTCTGGTTCAAGGAGGGCGCGGCGCATTGGTTCGGCCGCCGAGTCGACCCCAAGTGGAACAACTTCGACCAGAACGAGAGTTCGACCGCCGACATGCGCAGGACATGGCGCTGGGAGGTCGCCGTCCGGAGGATGATCGACTCCGACAAGTACGCCCCCTTCGCCGACGCCAGCCGCTGGCGCGACTACGGGCAGATCAGTTTCTATGACCACCTCGCGATCTGGTCGCGGATCGATTTCCTGATGAAGACCTTCGGGGACGAGGGCTTCCGCAAGTTCCTCGACATCATGAAAGCCCCTCCGGGGAACGGAGCCGACCTCACCTCCTCGAAGGAGATCATCAAGGTCCAGCGCAAGGCGATGCAGGAGGCCTTCGGCATGGGGCCTCTGAGCTTCGAGATGAAATGGAAGGAATGGGTCAAGAAGACCTACCCGATCCGGTGACGGCGGGCGGGGGCGGTTTCCCGGACGGCTTCCGGGCGCCCGGGGACCCGGATCTGGCTTCCGGAACGGGCGGGGCATAACCTGGACCGCCGTTCCCGGTCGCCCCGCGCCGGCACTCCGCTCTCCGTCGCGAACAGGAGGGACCTTGCAGGTTCGAACGCTCCTCGTGCTGCTCCCGGTCGTCGTCCTCGGCGCGTGCAAGACCCTCCAGGTCCCGATCGTCCGGGATTTCCGCCTCCTCCCGAAGAGGTCCAAGGTCTCCCTCGAGCCCGTGGCCGGGGCGATCGAACTCGCGGGCAAGGCCAAGATGCAGAGCGCATCCGCCTTCGGAGCCGTCGACAACTCCTACGTCGGCGTCGAGTCCGGACTCAACATGGGGGACCGGGACACCGCCGTCGGAGGCACCCTGTCCTATGGGGACGGGTTCAGCGGGATCTCTTTCGGCGGCATCTTCTTCCACTCGGAACTCGTGAAGACGACCGGGACGCTCGAGGACGACTTCGGCGCCTTGAAGGGCGGGGACAAGATCATCTCGAAGGTCGACTACACGCATCTTCGCTTCGACTGGGTCCTTCCGATACTCGAGGCCCGCAGGATCGGCGACGCGGACCTCCGCCTGGGGGCCGGGATCTCGGTCCAGCACGACGAGTTCAAGCTCGACGCCCGGAATGACACCAAGACGCGGCGGCAGACCCTCAGCTTCAAGGACGATTTCGGCGTCCCGAAGGGACTGCTCCGCACAGAGGTCGAATGGACCCCCTTCACGCTGAGGCTCGAGGGCGCGGCGATGAACGGGGACTTCGGCGGCCTCGGAGGGGCCTTGCTCGACTTCTCGATCTCCGGCCGATACCGGATCCAGCGTGGGATCTCGGCCTGGGCCGGCTACTGGCGCCACAACCTCCCCGGCCAGGGGACCAAGGACGGGCTCGCCTTCGACTTCGACATGTCGATCCAGGGCTTCATGGCGGGTGTCCGCTTCGAGTTCTGAGGTCTCGGGCGAACGGAGGACCCCCCGCATGCTTCGATCCCTTCCCTTCGCCGTTCTCTCGATCCTCCCCGGCCTCGCGGCGCAACATTCGCCGCCGCGCGTATCCCTCCCCGAAGGATGGCTCCACGTCGAGGCGGTCGACCCGAGGGGGCGCCGCCCCTTCCTTCCGGACACGGTCTACGCGCGGCGCCTTCTCGAGAAGGACGCTCCCTTCCCGAAGCCCGGCGACGAGGAACGAGGGGCCTCGGGCAAACGGGCTTCCTGGCGCAAGGTCCCTTCCGACGCGAAGGGGAACGTCCGCTGCGGGCGCGGCGGCTTCGCGGCGGCCATCGTCCGCGCGAAGCCCGGCGTCTACCTCTGCGCCCTCCGGGGCGCGTCCGTCCTCTTCGTCGACGGGACCCCCTTTCCCGGCGACGTCTACGGCAACGGCGACTGGAAGGTCCCCGTCGAACTGAAGGAGACGAGCCACGTCTTCGTGACGGGGATCCGCGGGGGATTCCGGCTCCGCTTCGAGGCCGCCGCCCAGAGGGAACGCGTCCGGATCGCGGCCTTCGACCGCCTGCTCCCCGACGTCGTGCGGGGAGAACCCTTCGAGGAATGGGCGGGTCTCCTCCTGGTGAACACGACCCTGAAGGCCAGCGGCCCGCTGCGCCTCGTCGTCGAGGGCCCGGGGATCGAACGAGCCGAGACCTCGATCCCCGAGGGGCTCCCCCCGCTCGGCATGCAGAAGGCGCCGGTCAGGCTGCGCGGCGCGCCGCTCGACCAGGAGTTCCCTTCCGCCGAGGGAGGGGTCGAAATCCGCCTGCGCCTCCTGGACGCGAAGGGAGCCGTCCTCGCCGAGGACCGAGCGAAGCTCCGGATCCTCGAGCCCTCGGCCCCCCACCGGCACACCTTCCTCTCCCAGATCGACGCCTCCGCCCAGGAATACGCGGTCCTAAGGCCCGCCCCCGCCGCCGCGGGGGCGGCCTCCCGCCCCGCCTCCTCGAAGACGGGCCTGGTCCTGAGCCTGCACGGCGCCGGCGTCCCCTGCCTCAATCAGGCCCGGGCCTACTCGCCGAAGGCCGATTTCTGGATCGTCGCGCCGACGAACCGAAGACGCTTCGGTTTCGACTGGCAGGACTGGGGCAGGCGCGACGCCTACGAGGTCCTCGACGAGGCCCTGCGGCGGAGCGGCGTTTCGAGACGCCGCGTCTACCTGACCGGCCATTCGATGGGCGGGCATGGGACCTGGCACCTCGCGGCGAACGACCCCGACGGCTTCGCGGCCGCGGCCCCGAGCGCCGGCTGGGCGGATTTCGACAGTTACACGGGGAGGCCCGGGACCCCGCTGGCCGATCTCTGGGACCGCGCGGACCTCGCTTCCCTGACGCGAAGGCTCCTCCCTAACCTCCTGCGCATCCCCCTCTTCGTCCTGCACGGAACGAAGGACCAAAGCGTCCCCTTGCGCGAGGCCGAGGGGATGCTGAAGGCGCTCGCCGAGGCCGGCCGGAGCGAGGTCCCCCACCACTTCGAGAAGGGGGCCGGACACTGGTGGGACGGGAAGAAGGCCGAGGGCGCGGACTGCGTCGACTGGCCCGGGATCTTCGATCTCTTCCGCGCCTCGGAGATCGGGGACGAGCCCGACGAGATCTCCTTCCTGACCGTCTCGCCCGACATCGACCGCGACCATCACTGGATCTCGGTCTTCCAGCCGCTCGAATACGGACGTCCGATCTCGGTGAAGGCCCGCCGCGACCGCAAGAAGAGGCGGGTCGTGATCGAGACGCGGAACCTGCGCGCCTTCGCGATCCGCATGCCCCCGGAGGCCGCCGCCCTCGAACCGCGCGCGCCCTTCGACCCGGCGACGGCCTGGCGCCTCGTCATCGACGGGGTCGAATGCGTGCTCGCGCCGCAAGCCCTCGCCGGCAAGCGACCCGTGCTCCACCTCCGCCGGGAGGAAGGGAAGGAGACCCCCGCGGGCGAGGCGCCCTTCCTCCTCACCGGAGGCCCGCCGCCTCCCTCCGAAAAGGGCCCCGGCCACGAGGGTCCGATCAAGCGGGCCTTCGACCACGACTTCGTCCTCGTCTACGGCACGGCCGGGAACGAGGAGGAACGCGCGCTCCTCCTCGCCCGCGCGCGCTACGACGCCGGCGTCTTTTGGTATCGCGGGAACGGCCGCGCGCGCGTCCTCAGCGACCGCTTCTACCTCGCCCACGCGAGGGAACCCTGGCTGCGCGACGCGAACCTGGTCCTCTACGGAAACGCGGACAGCAACGCGGCCTGGAAGCCCCTCGTCCCCGGCGAGACCCCCCTCCTCGCGCGTCGTGGGCGTCTCGTCTGGAACCTCAAGGGCCGACGAACCTCCTTCGACGGGCCGGACCTCGCGGCCTTCGTCCTGCGCCCCCGTCCCGATCGCGACGGACGGCTCCTCCTCCTCTGCGCGGACACCGGACCCCGGGGCGCCCGCGCCGCCTTCCGCCACCTCTTCTTCGTCTCGGGCGTCGGCTATCCCGACTACGTGCTCTTCGGCTCGGACGTCCTCCTCAGAGGGGATCCGGCCGTCCGCTTCGCCGGCTTCTTCGACCACCGCTGGCGCTGACCCGCCGCCGGCGGGACCCCGCCCCCTCCCGAAGAAGAGCCTGGCAAGGACGTGAGGAGATCACTGGCCGGGGTAGAGGGTGACTCCGTTCGTCCCGGCGAGCCCGTTCTTCTTCAGGTAGAAGGTCTGCACCTCGATCTCGACCCCCTTCAGCGAGGGAGTGTTCGGGATCTTGCCGACCGTGATCTTCCAGGTCTTGCCGTTCACGGTGCCGACATAGGTGATCGCCGGCTTCTTGAGATCGGGGTAGATATCGCAGGTCATGAAGGTCGGCGGACTCCCGTCCCGTTGTCCGATGATCGTGACCGTGATCGTCGGCGCCCCGGGTCCGACGGGAGCCCCCTCCCCCCGCAACTCGAGGAATCCGTCGAGGACCGGATCGCTCGTCGTAAGACGCGGCTCGGCCCCCGTCCCCCCGCAACCCCGGCCGTGCGGCATGGTCACCGCGCCCGGATCGAGGACGTAGGGTTCTTTTCCCGTGGTCGCCGTGGCCCCAGCCAAGAACACTTTTCCGCCAATGGCGAGGAACAGGTCCGGCGCGAAGGAGCCCGGCCCCGGGACGTAATCCTTGAACATCCGTGTCCCCTTGGCCGTGTAGTCCGAGCGCCAGACCTCCCTCCCCGCCCTCCCGTTCAGGAGGCCGCCCTGGAACCACAAATAGCGGTCTCCGAGAGCCAGATAACTATCGGGACGGTCGGTGGTCAGCTTGGTCAGAGTCGGACTCCCATTGGTCATGGCCAACGAGTACAGACCTCGGATCGTGGGCGGAGACAAGGGGCTGATGATCCGGAACACGATGCCCCGCGGCGTCGGAAGGAAATCTTCCGGCCAGGATCCCTTGTAGCCTGGGGCGATGTCGGTCAGCCGCCTCGTCGAAGCGGGGGTCCCACGCGTGGCCCAGACCTCCTGACCGTTCAATCTCGTCGAGGTCGCGAAAAAGACTTCTTCGCCGGATCCGACGAAACCGCGCACATCCCCTCGCCAGAGGCCTTGACTCCAAGTCCTGCGGGTCGGTTCGATCCCCGGAGACGTGTCCTTCAACATCATGGTTCCTCGAGCCGTTCCATCGGAGACCCAGGGCTCGAATCCATGCTTCCCGTCGTGGGCGAAGAAGTAACACCGCCCTCGGTAAACCGTGAGATCCTGGATGAGGCTCTCCCTCGAACCCGGCCAGATGTCCTTCACGAGCTTCGTTCCGGCCGGAGTCATGTCGGTAATGACGAGTTCCTGGCCGTATCCGCTCATCAGTTTCTTGCAGATCACACGGTTCCCGAAGTTCCTCAAGTAGTAGATGTTTCGAATCCCGGTCGAGCGGGTTCCCGAGGCCGTGCCGTCGGTCTCGAAGAGCAAGGTGGGATAGAGGTGGAAGTAGAGTTTTCCCCGGTAGTAGAGGGGGCGGTATGGGCCTTTCGGCAGATAGGAGTAAGACCATGTGCTTCCCGAACCCGGCGTCAGGTCCTTGACGAGCCAGACCTTCAGACCGTCGAAGGCCCAAAGTTCCCGCCCCGTCTTCGGCTCCGTCGCGAGGAAGTAGAGGATGCTCGGGGTTTTCGCGAACAACCTGGGCGAACTCCCCTGAGTTCCGGGATTGATGTCCAGGAGCAAACGGGTCCCCGCCGGGGTGCCGTCGGAAATGAACAGCTCCGGCCCCGTGGCGGGCGTGGTGGCCCGGAACACGAATTTCCCGCGGAACTCCGTCCAGAAATCGCCCCCGAGGGAGGTGATGGACGAGCCCTTCCCGGGATTGAGGTCCTTGAGAAGCGTGATCTGAGCCGGGAGCGTGGAACCGAGCCAGAGGGACGCGCAGGGGACAAGAGCAAGGAAACGCAGAACGAATGAGGGCATGGCGATCATGGAAATATATTGCGGACCAATCGCAAGCCCGGCAATCCCCCGACCCGGCTCCCCTCGAGTTCCCCTCCAGCCCTGAGCCTTCCGGAAGGGGCGAAGCCCGGACCCCGGCCCCATCGCATTTCCACCCGGGCGGATTGCCCGGACTAACATACGGCTTTTTTTACGTATGTCGTTTTCTACGTACGTCGATTTTGACAGAATGCCCTCGGAGGCGGCGGCGGCCGGCTCCCCCGCCGGGCGGGCGGGATCCGACACCCCACGCGAGGGAGGGGAAGATGCGCGCGAATCCGGGAGGGATGATCGCCCCGGCCGAGGTCGTCGGACGGGACCGCTTGATCGCCGAACTCTGGAGGGTCCTCGAACAGCGGAGCCTCGTTCTCGACGCCGAGCGCCGGATCGGCAAGACCTGCATGATCCGGAAGATGACCGCGGAACCGCCCCCCGGCGTCGTCGCGGTCTACCGCGACCTCGAGGGGATGAGGACCCCGCAGGAGTTCGCCGAATCCGTCGTGCGCGACGGCCTGAACCATCTCGGCCGCATCGGGCGCACCGCCTGGAAGCTGAAACGATGGGCCGGGAAGCTCGGGGGCGCCGAGCTGAAGGGCAAGTTCAAGCTCCCCGAGGACCTCGGCCCGCACTGGAAGGCTCTCCTCGAGGAGTTCTGCTCCGCGCTCTGCGAGGGGCGGGAGGAGCGCGTCCTGTTCTTCTGGGACGAGGTCCCGCTGATGCTCCAGAATTTCATGCGGCGCGACGGCGGGGCGGAGGCGATGGAGCTGCTCGATCTCCTGCGCTCCCTCCGGCAGACGACCCCCAATCTCAGGATGGTCTTCACCGGTTCGATCGGGATCGCGAACCTGATCGACCGCCTGCACGAGACCGGCCATCCCGGGGACCCGACGAACGACATGGCCCAGGTCGACGTGCCGCCCCTCGCCCACGTCCACGCGGTCCGCCTCGCCCACGCGCTCTTCCTCGGCGAGGGCCTGCTCCCCGAGGGGAGCCCCCCCGACGCGGCCTGCGAACTCCTGGCGGCCGAAACGGACGGCGTCCCCTACTACATCCACCACCTCGTCGACCGCCTCGCGATCGAGAAGGAACGCCCGACGACCGCCCGCATCCGCGCGCTGATCGAGCGGGCTCTCCGCGACCCCGCCGACCCCTGGCACCTCGCCCACTTCCGGGAACGCCTGCTTCCCTCCTACGGGCCGGCCCGGGGGCCGCTCGCGCGCCGCGTCCTCGACCTCCTCGCCTTCGAGGACGACCTCTGCGGGTTCGCGCGGCTCGCGAACCTCCTCGCGGGGACCGGCGCGCCGGTGCCCGCCGACGATCTCCGCCCGATGCTGCGCGCCCTGACGCGCGACCACTACCTGATCCGCGAGGAAGGCTGGCGCTTCCGCTTCCCGCTCGTGCAGCGATGGTGGCGGCGCCGGCTCGAGGGCCTGGAGTCGCCGCGTCCGGCCGCGACCCGGGAGGACGGCGCGTGACGGCGGCGCGATCCCTCCCCTTCGTCCACGATCCGGCGCGGACCGACGGCCGCCTGCTGGAGCGGCTCTCCCTGTTCCCCGACGGGCTCCTCGACCGCCTCCGGGCCCGCCTCGAGGAAGGCGCGGGCGGAGGCGCGCTTCCGCGGGACCTGATCGCCGCCCCCGGAGGCCGGGGCAAGAGCCACCTCTGCGCCCGCCTCGCCCTCCGGCCGGCGGACCTCCCCTGTCCGGCGCGACGTCCCCGGCTCTCCCCGAGGGCGGAGCACGACTTCGATCGCTTCGAGTCCGAAGTCCTCGCGGGGCTCGAGCCCCCCGTCCTCCTGGTCCTCGACGATCTCGACCTCCTCCTCGCGCGCTGGGGGGCCCGAGGCCGGAAGGCCTTCCGCGCGGTCCTCCAGGGACTCCCCGCGCTCGGCGTCCTCGCGACGACCCGCCCGAGGGTCGGAGGCCCGGGTCTCCCCTCCTTCTTCGCCGACCGGGGCGAGGCCTTTTTCGGTTTCTTCCGGGTCGAGGTCCTCGAGGACCCGAGCCCCGAGGCCTTCGTCGACTGGTTCCTCGAGGCCTTCCGCGTCTCGGCCCCCGGCCCGGCGACGGCCCGGACCCGCGCCCTCGAGGCCTGGCTGGCCGTCGGCTCGGGGAGGGACCTCCTTCGCGAGACCTACGCCGCCCGGGGAGCGGACCTCCGCTTCCACCTCCTCCTGGCCCGCCATCTACCCCTCGTCTGCGGGGGAGCGAGACACGGGGACCTGCGCGCCGCCTTCCTCGAGGCCCTCGCCCAGGCCGAGGACCTCTGCGGCCCCCTCCGGACCCTGGAGCGGGCCGACCTCTCCCCGCAGCAAGGCCTGATCCTCCGCATCCTCGAGACCTCCCCCGAGGCCCTGACGGTCACCCGCATCGCCGAACTCGCCGGGGTCACGCACCAGACGGCCTCGTCCCAGCTCCGCATCCTCCGGCAGCAGGGTTTCGCGACCGCGGCGCGGAAGGGGCGCCATTCCTACTACTCCACGAACAGGGCCTCCAGGGGAGTCCCCGCATCCCGAGGGTGAACGATGGACGACTCGACCTTTCTCCTCCTCACCCTCCTCTGGTCCTCGATCGGGACGGGCTACTTCATCTACGGCAAGAAGCAACGCCGCGCCCCCGCCCTCCTCGCCGGCGTCGCCCTCTGCCTCTTTCCCTACTTCCTCACGAATCCCTGGGCCAACCTCGGCGTCGGCCTCCTCCTGACCGCCGCCCCCTTCGCCCTCGCCTCGATCCTCTGAACCCCCGAAGCCCGGAAGGCCCGCGGCCCGCCCCCCGGACCCGGCCAGGAATCCCCCCCGAGAACCGGGAGAACCCTGCAGCCAGAAACCGTTAAAAGTCTCGGCTCTTCAGGGTTTCCGGTGGGGACGGGCTGATACGGGGAGCATGTCCAACCCTCCTTTGTGGAAATAGATGGCATGGATGAATCGGTCGAGATTG
>Ga0256830_1000032_pt1 | contig 121531 bp, 90 predicted proteins | sample 128326metaG_FD_190537 | JGI IMG/M metagenome (GOLD analysis project Ga0256830, IMG submission 190537) | Hydrothermal vent microbial communities from Lau Basin, Pacific Ocean - 128-326 | ecosystem: Environmental > Aquatic > Marine > Hydrothermal vents | place: Pacific Ocean: Lau Basin...
GGGTTCCCCGGAAACGGGGAAGCTCTCGAGGATCCTAGCCGGGCTCCCCTCCCCCCGGACCACGAATCGACTCTCCCCAACCCGAACCGGGGATGCGATCATGGCTCGATGCGGAAGTACATCCTGGCCGCCCTCCTCCTCCTCTTCGCCCTCTCGATCCTCCTCGCCCTCCGGGAGGACGGTCCGCTATGGGCGCTCGGGGCCTCGGGATTCCTCCTCGGCGTCGCCCTGATCGACGTGACCCAGAAAGGACACGCGGTCCTCAGGAATTTTCCCCTGATCGGACACGGACGCTACCTGATGGAGGCGATCCGCCCGGAGATCAACCAGTACTTCATCGAGTCCAACACCGACGGACGGCCGTTCAACCGGGAACTCCGCTCCCTCGTCTACCAGCGGGCGAAGGGGGTGCTCGACACCCTGCCCTTCGGAACCCAGCGGGACCCCTATGGAGAAGGGCACGAGTGGATCCACCACTCCCTGGAGCCCGTGCACCCCGAGGATCGGAGCCCGAGGGTCCGGATCGGGGAGGGGCGCTGCGCCCTCCCCTACGAGGCCTCGATCCTCAACATCTCGGCGATGAGCTTCGGAGCCCTTTCGAAGAACGCGATCCTCGCCTTGAACGGGGGCGCAAGGGACGGGGGCTTCGCGCACAACACCGGCGAGGGGGGGCTCAGCCCCTACCACCTCGAACCGGGCGGGGACCTGATCTGGCAGATCGGGACCGGCTACTTCGGATGCCGGACCGAGAACGGGGATTTCGACCCCGAGCGCTTCGCGAAGCAGGCGCGCCTTCCCCAGGTCAGGATGATCGAGATCAAGCTCTCGCAGGGGGCGAAGCCCGGCCATGGAGGCATCCTCCCGGCCGCGAAGATCACCGAGGAGATCGCGAGGATCCGCGGGATTCCCCTCGGTCGGGACTGCGTGTCCCCCCCCTTCCACCGCGCCTTCGAGGGGCCGGCCGGACTGCTCGAGTTCGCGGCGCGGCTGCGCGATCTCTCCGGCGGCAAACCGGTCGGGGCGAAGCTCTGCGTCGGAGATCCCCTCGAGATCCTCGCCCTCTGCAAGGCCATGCTCGTGACCGGGCTCAGGCTCGACTACCTCGCGATCGACGGGACCGAGGGCGGAACCGGGGCGGCTCCCCTGGAGTTCGCGAACTCCGTCGGCATGCCCCTGCTCGACGGGCTCGCCTTCGTCCAGGCCGCTCTCGTCGGCGCGAACCTCCGTCACGACCTCAAGCTCATCGCCGCGGGCAAGATCATCACGGGCTTCCAGATGGCGCGCGTCCTGGCCCTCGGCGCGGATCTCTGCTACATGGCCCGCGGCATGATGTTCGCGCTCGGCTGCATCCAGGCGCTCCGCTGCAACTCCAACCACTGCCCGGTCGGGATCGCGACCCAGGACCCGGCCCTGGCGCGGGGTCTCGATGTCCCCGACAAGCGCGCGCGGGTCGCGAAGTTCCACAAGGCGACGGTCGAGTCCTTCGTCGAACTCCTCGGCGCGGCCGGCGTCCCCGAACCCGGCGGCCTGCGCCCGACGATGATCTGGAGGAGGACCGGCCCCTCCGAGGTCCGAAATTACAGCCAGATCTATCCCCAACCCCTCCCCGGGGACTTGATCCGGAACGGCGCTCCGCCGCCGCCCTTCGACAGCCTCTGGCCGCAGGCCCCGGTGCGCCGTTGGCGCTGACCCCGGGAGGCGGGCGACCCCGCCCCCCAAGGGACGCCCCCCCTCTTTTTTTTCGAGAACCTTCTTCCCGGCCGCTCTCTCGACCTAGGATCGCGGGCCCGTGACCCGGAGGCGCGCGATGCTGCGATTTCGAACCCTGCATCTCTTCCTGCTCCTCGCGGCCGGTTCCTGCGCGAGCGCATCGATCCGCTCCCCCTCCTTCCCCCTCGCGCCGGAGGGCGGATGCGAGATCCACGGCTCTCCCCTCGAGTCCCGGCCCTCGGAACAGGGAACCCCGCACGGCTCGGAGCCCGCGTTCCGCAACCACCTACGCATCTCCCTCGGCGGCCGGAGTCTCGAGGACACGACCTTCTGGAGTCCCCTCGAGGACCAGGTCGCCTTCGGCCTCGAGTTCGCCCGCGGGGAGGAGGGTTTCGGGTACGAGTTCGCGCTCCAAAGTTCGGGAGCCGAGGAGACCGTGCTCCTCCTCGGGGTCCCGGTCGACCTGCGGGCGGAGATCCTCGAGATCTCCGGAGGCGTCCATTACTCCCAACGCCTCGGCGACTCTCCTTTCCTCTTCCAGGCGGGCGCCGGGCCTTCCCTGGTCTTCGCCCGGAGCGAGGTCCAGGTCCCCTCGACCTCGACGGCCGCCTCGGTCGACGGCGCGACCGTGGGGTTCTACCTCCATGGCGGGCTCGATTTCCGGATCTCCCGGAGCCTGACCCTGGGCGTCGACCTCCGTTTCCTCGAGACCGCGGGACTCGACCTGGAGTCGGGGACCGCGAGAGTCCTCGGCGGGGACGCGAACTACGCCCAGTTCACGCTGAATCTAGGGATCCACTTCTAGGATCGAGGCTCCCTTCCCCGGCCTCCTCCGAGGTCCCGGACTCCTCCCTCGTTCCGTGGAGGGTTCCGGCCTCTTCCCGCAGCCCGAGGCGCCCCCGGAGTTCCCGGGCGAGGGCCTCGTAGTCCTCGGCCCCCTTCGAGTCGGGGGCGTAGGCGAAGATGCTGCGGCCGAATCCCGGCGCCTCGGCCAGCTTGACGGTCTTGCGGATCCGGGACTCGAGGAGGAGGTCCCCGAAGTGCTCCCGGAGTTCGCCCAGCACCTCGGCGCTCAGGTTCGTGCGGGCGTCGACGAGGCAGGGGAGGATGCCGAGCACGGTCAGACGGGGGTTCAGGCGGCGCGCGACGAGACGGACGACCTCGAGGAGCTGGGCCATGCCCTGGAGGGCGAAGAACTCGGTCTGCAGGGGCACGAGCACCTGGTCGGCCGCGGCCAGCGCGTTCAGGGAAAGGACGCCGAGCGAGGGGGGACAATCGAGGAGGACGAGGTCGGGCCCCTCGCCCCTTCGAGCGGCCTCCGTCTCGTACGCCTCGAGGGCGTCGCGAAGCAGGAGTTCGCGGCCGATCGTCCCGGAGAGGGCCTGCTCGATGCCGGAGAGGTCCGGCGAGGCGGGCACGAGGGCGAGGCCGGGTTCCGCGAGGGCGCGCACGGCCTCGCGGAGAGGGCGCCCGTCGACGAGGACCTCGAAGGCGCTCGGCTCCTCGAAGTCCCCCGCGCTCAGGTGGAGCGTGAGATTCGCCTGCGCGTCGAGGTCGACGAGCAGGACCCGCCGCCCGGTCTTCCCGAGGGCCGCGCCGAGGTTGGCGGCGGTCGTCGTCTTCCCGACCCCGCCCTTCTGATTCAGAATCGCGATCCTCGGCATCTCCCCTCCCTTCTCGACGGTTCGAACGCCCCGGGCCCGTCGCGAGGTCCGGCGAGCAGGGCTTCGACGTCCTCGAGGACGAGGAGGCCGCGCGCGTCCCCTCCGCGGGCCTCCCGCAGGGGTTCGGCCGCCCGGCGGCCCGCCCTCCGCCCGCAGCGGCCGTCCCGCCGGCGGACGCGTTCCAGGATATCGAGTCCCCCCGGCAGATGCGCCCTGCTCTCTCCCGGCCCGGGGATCTGCGAGGCGTGGGCGCGCACCCAGGCGAGCTTCTCCTCGAAGACCCCGTCGATCACGAAGAGGTGCGTGGGCTCCTCCCGGAGATCCGGATCCGACCAGAGCCAGAACCTGCAAGCCCCGCTCCCCTCCGGGAGACCTCGTTCCCTCCCGTCTCCCGGAAGCGGCCCGCCCCCCCGCGCCCGGCCGGGCTCCCCCCCTTCCCCCGCGAATCTTCGCGCCAGGCGGCGGCAGACCCTGCCGGCCGCGGCATGGTCGGGGTGCGGGTCCAGGGGCGAGGGGGCGAAGACCGCCAGGGGGCGAAAGTCCGCGATCTCCGAAGCGGCGAAGGAAAGGATCTCCTCCTCCTTCTCCGCCAGTCCCCCGTCCGGAAAACCTCCCCACCGCGGCTCGACGCCATGTCTCGCCAGGGCCTCCTCCGCTTCCTCCCTCCGGGTCTTCCCCCGGGGTTGCCGGGTCCCCTTCTCCCCCTCGCTGAGCCCGAGGACCCGCACCCGCAGCCCGAGCCCCCGCAACCGGAGCAGGATCCCCCCGACCCCGATCTCCGCGTCGTCGGGGTGCGGAGCGAGCACGAGCACGCCGGGGGCGCGATCCCTTCCTTCTTCCGGCATTCCCGTCACGACTCGATCCGATCCTCCGTTCCCGCACCGGCGATCCCCAGGTCCGACCCGACAAAACCCCATCAGAACCCGGGGAATTGCGGGGTTTGGGCAGCCTTCCTAAGATCACCCTCCCATCAGAATAGAAGGAAGGAGCCTCCCATGAACCGCCTCCGTCTCGCTCTCGTCCTTTTCCTGTGTCCCTCGGGCCTCGCCGCTCAGCTCGACTGGCACTTCAATCCCCCGAAGATCATCCCCGCCCGGAGCCGCCACGCGATGGCCTTCGACGCGGCCCGGGGACGGACGATCCTCTTCGGCGGGTACGACGGCAGCGCCCAGCTCCAGGACACCTGGATCTGGGACGGGGACAACTGGCGGCCCGCGGGGAACAAGACCCTTCCCCCGCGGCGCTCGCAGCATGCGCTCGCCTACGACGAGGCCCGCAAGGTCTGCATCCTCTTCGGGGGGGTCGGTCCGGCCGGCGTGCTCGGCGACACCTGGGAATGGAACGGGACCGATTGGAAGAAGATGAGTCCTACGACCTCGCCCCCCGCCCGTTTCGCCCACGCGATGGCCTATGACCCGACCTTGCGGCGCGTCGTCGTCTTCGGAGGATTCGACGGCCGGAGCTTCCTCGACGACCACTGGGAATGGGACGGAACGAACTGGACCAAGCGCTCCCTGTCGAAGCGACCCTCGGCCCGCGCCGCCCATGCGATGGCCTACGACCCGGTCCGCAAGCGCCTCGTCCTCTTCGGCGGCAGCAGCGGCTTCTCGAACTACTTCGACACCTGGGAGTTCGACGGCAAGGCCTGGACGGCCGCCGCCCCGAGCGCAAGCCCTCCGGCCCGCGAGGCCCATTCGATGGCCTACGACCCGAACCTCGCGAAGATCCTCCTCTTCGGCGGCTGGAACCGCCGCACCCCTCTCCGCGACCTCTGGTCCTGGAACGGAACAACGTGGACGCAGATCAACCTCTCCGGCTCCTACCCGACCGCCCGGGAGGCTTTCACCCTAACCGTAGACACGACCCGCAAGCGCTTCGTCCTCTTCGGCGGCTTCGGCACCTCCACGAACCTCGGCGACACCTGGGAGTGGGATGGCAAATATTGGGTTAATTATTTCGGCTTAACCTTCCCAAAATCCGCATCGAGTGGGAATCATTTGTTCTTTAATAATACTACCAAGAAAATAGAATATATCGGCTACACCTCCAATAGAAAAAACGATTGGCTCGTACTTGAGGAAGGTTACTGGAGAAGCAACAAAAAAACACTCCCGACATCCTTACCACAGGACAGCTATTACTGCTTCAATAATAACAGCGGAAAGGTTTTCCAATATTATTCTTCGAATGGAGGATCATCCACCATCTATTCATTCAATGGAACGAAGTGGACCAAGGACTGGTATTCAAGCGCCCCATATGTATATGGAGGCAAACACACCGCAGCCATCTCTGACCCTTTTGGCCCAGGCATCTTAAAACTTGGCGGATATTTTGCTTACTATTCCTATGCTCCAAACTCCAACCAAATCTACCGGTGGACAGGGAAAAGCTGGACAAAACTCGGCCCGCTATTTACTCCAGGACCAAGGCATGGACTTGCCATGGCCTTTGATCACCTTAAAAAGGAAATATTCGTTCTTTCTGGTCAATATGGAACTTCCGCCACACCGCTGAGGGAAACTCTCGCTTACAACCCTACGCAAAACAAATGGATTAATTATACTGGACCAACAACGATGCCAGCCAGATTAGATCATAGAATATGGTGGCATCCTTTCAGGCAGAGGATAATGGTTTTTGGAGGGAAATCCAAACAAAGCTCCAGCACATTACTAAACGATCTTTGGGAGTGGAATGGGAAGACTTGGACGAATATTCGAACAAAAACTATCCCTCCAGGAAGAGCGGAGTATTCTTTTGCAGTCAACCCCTATTCAGGGAAGATCGTCATTGTTGGAGGTAAGGTTTCAAAGTCTCAGGCATGGGATCTTTGGGAGCTCTACGATCCCTCGATCGCGGATTTCCTGACCTTCGGGACCGGTTGCAAGGGGACCGCGGGCGTCCCTCGGCTCGAGGCGGACGGGACGAGCCGCCCCTGGCTCGGGGAGACCTTCAAGACCGTCACGAAGAACTGTCCGGCGGTCAGCGGCTTCGCGCTGACGATCCTCGGGTTCTCGAAGGACAAGTGGGCGATGGGCAAGCTCCCGGCCGACTTGAGCCCGGTCGGCATGACGGGCTGTAAGCTCTGGATCAGCCCCGACATCCTCCTACCGACCCTGAACAACGCCGGGAGCGCCCCCTGGTCGATTCCCCTCCCGAAGGATGCGACCCTCAAGGGCAAGCGCTTCTACCTCCAGACCCTCGTCTTCGACACGAAGGCCAATCCGAAGGGGATCACGGCCTCCAACGCCGGCGAGGCCGTCCTCGGCTCCCGCCGCTGACCCGAGCTCTGCGGGGAAGGTCAGTCGGGAAGGTCTTCCGGGGACCCGTCCGGGGACCCGTCCGGGTCCCTGGACGGCGGGGAGGCGGGGGCGAGGAAGGGAAAGCCGAGGGCGGCGAGGGCCTCGGGAAGATGAGCCCGGGAAGGGGGGCGGGAGGCCCCGAAACTTCGCCGGAGCCGGGGCCCCCAACCCTTGGACTCGTCGAGGGGGCGGGAGAGGAGGAGCCGCCCCTCGCGGTTTGCGAGCCGGGCCCAGGACCGGACGGCCTCGTCCATGCGGGGGAGGGCGGCCCCGACCGCCGCGTCGGAATAGGTCTCGCGGTGCAGGACCGCGGGGAGAGGCAGCCGCCCCCGGGGCAGCGGATCGTCGAGCGGGCGGCCGAGAACGAGGCCGAAGGGGACCCAGACACGGGGAGGCAGACCGAGGAGGGCCGCCAGCTCCCGGGGATGAAGCCTCGCGCCGCCGACGAAGCATCCTCCCAGCCCCGAGGCCTCGGCCGCGAGCAGGAGGTTCTGGCCGAAGAGGGCGGCGTCGAGAGCCGCGACGAGGAAGAGTTCGAGATCGGGCTCCCGCAGGCCGTCCCCCGCCCTCTCGAGGGCGGCCTCCGCGTGACGGAGATCGGCGCAGATCCCGAGGAAGACCGGCGCTTCCAGGATCATGCGCTGCTTCCCGCAGAGGTCGTGCACGCGCCTTAGCCGTTCGTCGTCCTCGACGGCGACGACCGAGACCGCCTGGACGAAGGACGAGGTGGAGGCGTGCCGGGCCGCATCGACGAGGTCCTCGAGCAGGGAGGGCGGCACGGGGTCCGGGGCGAAGGACCGCCGCGAGCGATGGGCGCGCTGGAGCGCGAGCAGGCCTGCGCCTCCGGGGTCGGGGGCGCCCGGTAGGACCCCGAGGTCCGCGGGCCGGTCGCAGTTCCAGAGGACGCCCGGATCGCGGACAGGCACACGCTGGACTTCGAGGGGAGAGGCGCGCAGGACCTCGCGCAGCGAAGCTCCGGCGGCCGCCGCCTCCCGGACGGCTCCGTCCAGTTTGGGGGGAAGCAGCACGGGATGTCCGCCCCGTCCCTCGAAGACCGGAACGCGGGGACCGTCCCCCTCCTCCAGGAGGCGCCCGAGGGTCTCCCTCGAGACATGCGGGTGGTCGACCGGCCAGACGAGGCGCGGTAGTCCGGGCTCGGCCTCCCCGATCAGGGCGGAGAGCGAACCGATCGGCCCCCTCGCCCGGAGGTCCTCCGGGACCGCGACCAGGCGCGCCTCGAGAGCGACGCTCGCGCAGCCTTCGAGCGCCCTCCGCGCCTCCTCCCCGTCCGCCCCGCGGTGCGCGACGAGACCGCGGCGCGCGCCCGCGTCCGCCGCCCTCCGGAGGATCCGGCAGAAGGCCGGTTCGCCCTGGATCTCGAGGCCGAGCTTGGACCGCCCCATGCGGGTCGAGTCCCCGGCCCCGAGCACCAGCACCTCGAAGGGCCGATCCCCCGCGGATTCCCTCGTCTCGTCCACGCGCCGTATCTTAGGATCCCCGGGGGGAAAAGCCCCCCGCCTCCCCGAAACCCGCGGCGGACCCGCGAGGAGGAAACATGATCGCGATCCCCTGGCTCGGAGTTCTCGCCGTCGCGGCCTTCCAGGGGACGGGGAAGGAGCCTCCTCCCGCGAAGGAAAGGCCGGGCCCGAACCTCCTGGTCATCCTCGTCGACGAGTGCAACTTCCGCGCGCTCGGCTGCTACGGGGGGAAGATCGCGGGAACACCGCGGATCGATCGGATCGCGAGGGAGGGGGTCCGCTGCACGAGGTTCTACGCGACGACTCCGGTCTGCTCCCCGTCGCGGGCGGCCTTCTTCACCGGACGCTACCCCCAGCACACAGGGGTCCCGAGCAACAACGCCCCGTTGCGGAACGGCCTCTCGACCTTCGCCTCCATCCTCGAATCGAGGGGATGGGCGACGGGCTACGCCGGCAAGTGGCACCTCGACGGACCCGCCCGCCCCGGCTGGGCGCCGTCCCGGAAGTTCGGCTTTTCCGACAACCGCTACATGTTCAACCGCGGTCACTGGAAGAAGCTCGAGGAGGACGCGAAAGGCCCCAGGGTCGCGGCGCGGGGCCGCGGAGGGCGCCCCAGCTACGCCGTCGCCGGGGCGGACGAGCGGAGCTACACGACGGACTTCCTGACGACCCGGGCCCTGCGCTTCATCCGCGAACACAGGAACGAAGCCTTCTGTTTCGTGCTGAGTCTCCCGGATCCGCACGGCCCCGACACGGTCCGCGCGCCGTACGATCGGATGTTCGCCGAGACGAAGATCCCCCTTCCCCCGACCTTCGAAACGAAGGGAGGCGAGGCCCCGCTCTGGGCCCGCCCGGCTCCGCGCCTGTCCCCCCGCAGACTCCGGACCCTCCTCCGCCAGTACTACGGGATGCTCCGGTGCATCGACGACAACGTCGGCAGGATCCAGGACCTCCTCGACGAACTCGGCCTGCGCGAGGACACGATCCTCGTCTTCACGGCCGATCACGGCGACCTCTGCGGCGAACACCACCGCCTGAACAAGGGCAATCCCCTGGAAGGCTCCGCCCGCATCCCCTTCCTTCTGCGCTGGCCGGCTCGCGTTCCGAAGGGGAGGACGGTTTCGGTGAATCTCGCGAGCGTCGACTGGCTCCCGACCCTGTGCGGCCTTCTCGGCATGGAGGCTCCCGAGGGGCTCGACGGCCGGGACGCGAGTCGATGGTTCCTGGGGCGGACGACGGAGAACTTCGCGAAGGCCTGGAAGGACCGCGTCTTCCTGCGCGGGGTCGAACGCGGTCCCTGGCTCTGCGTCGTCCAGGGGGACCTCAAGCTCGTCCTCGATCCGCGCGAACGGCCCTGGCTCTTCGATCTCGCGAGGGATCCCTGGGAACGGCGGAATCTCTTCGAGGACCCCGCCTACGAGGACCGGATCCCGCCCCTCCTCACGGCGCTCCGCGCCTACGCGCGCGAGGAGCGCGACCCCTACGCGAAGACCCCCGGAATCGCGAGATGGCTCGCGAAACCCGGGAAGAAAGGCGGCGGGGAGGGAACGGGTCCACGGCGGGGCCGGGGAGAGCCCTCCCCCCGCAAGGAGCCGCTCAACGCTCGAGGCGTTCGTAGGCGGCCTTGAAGGCCGTGTAGGGGTCGAGGTTTCCGAGCAGTAGGACGTCGGACGAGGAGAGGATCGAACCGTCTTCCGCCAGCCGCATCTCGCTCCGATGCGCGGCGAGCCGTCCCATCATCGGACCGCTCGAGAAGGAGACGAGCGTGCGGGTCTTCGGATCGAAGCGGCTCCGGAAGAAACCGTGCTCGCCAACATTGTTCACGAAGAACAGCCGGAAGCTCCGGATCTCCGGATCCCAGGCGAGGGTGGCGAAGTCGCGGTAGCGGAAACCCTGCATCGGATCCCCGATGGATTCGAAGAACAGGACCCGGCCGGAGAAGACCGACCGCACGGTCTGGACGCCAGAGATCGGCATCTCCTCCATGCCCGGCATCGGGATGACCGCTCCCTTCAGCCGGTACTTCCCGGCGATGCCCCGGAGCGCGGCGAGTTCGGGGACGGGTTTCGGAGTGGGGAAGGCCGCATCGACGAATTCCGCCTCGACCTTCCCGACCCGGAGGAACCTCCCCTGGATGCTGACGAAGGGGTCGGCTCCGTCGACCGAACGCTTGTCGACGAAGCGGAAACCCTTGTCGTCGTACTCGGACAGGTTCCACTCGAGGACCCGCTTCCCCTCTTCGATCATCGAGGAGGAGGTCAGGATCCTCCCGTCCCCCAGGATCTCGAGGTCCATCCGGTCCGCTCGCCCCGTGTTGCCGGTCATGTAGATCACGTACCGCTTCCGTTCGCGATCCCAACCGGTGTAGGTGTGGAAATAGAGTTTCGGCAGTCCCCGCGCCTCGAACTCGATGACCGTGTCCTCGACCTGCCAGTGCCCGCCCAGGACCTTCCGCACGACGGAGACCGCCTTCCAGGGCATGCGCGGCCCGCCGGCCTCGCCGACGAAGAAGCCCTCGCCCTCGAAGTGACCGAGCATCGGCTCGAGCTTCTTCATCTCGGGGGCGGGACCCGGAGGACCCGGGGGGGGCGAGCCCTCCTCCTGGGCCGGAAGGGCAAGGGGAAAGAGCAGGGCGGAAGACACGAGGAGAAGGAACCGCATCGGGAACTCCGGGGCCGGGCCCCTCGCCGGGAGGACCTTGCCGGTCCTTCGAGGGACGGAAGGATCCGAGCGGGGTTCCGCTCGGGAGGGGGATCCTAGCGGAAAACGAAGCGCCCTGGCGGGGGGCTCAGTCGTCCTCTTCGAGGCGGACGAGGAGATGGCTCCTCGTGAAGGGATCCGCGACTCGACAAAGACCCTCGGGCAGGGAATCCCCGTATCGCGCGAGGTAGGGGAGCGCCGAGAAGACCCGCTCCTGCATCGAACCGCGGGGACGGAGTTCAGCGCAGAGCCTGCGCGCGTGCTGCCGGTAGGCGCCCGCCTTGTTCCGCCTCTGGTTGCGGATCTTCTCGGCGAGCTTGCGCAGTTCCTGGCGCGTGCGCGCCGCGAAGCGCGCGACCGGAAGGACGAGGTTCCGATCGACCTCCGCGACGCCTTCCTCGAGGGCATGCAGCTCGGCCGCGAAATCCTGTCCCAGGGCTTCGAGCCTGCTCTCCACCGGCTCCTCCTCGGCCGCTTCCGTTTCCCCGCCTTCCCCCTCGCGCGCCGCGATCCAGGCCTCGATCGCCTGCGGACCCCGATCGAGGAAATCGAAGGGGATCTCCCAGCGATCGAGCATCTCGGCCAACCTCCCCTCGACCAGGGTCAGGCTCGCGCGCGGCAGGAGGGGGGGGCGCGGCACGCCCGCGAGCCGATAGAACGGACCGGCGAGTCCGTGGTAGGCGAGTTCCCCGGGCCCGGCGACGTAGACCAGGGTCGGCAGCAGATGATCCTGCCAGACGCAGCGAGGCAGCACGCCCGGACTCGGAAGCCGTTCCCCGCTCGGCTCCTGGCCGTCCGCGAGCGCGCTGCGCTTCCCGTCCCCGTCGATCTGGAAGAAGAACGGCGCGTTCGGATCGACGGCCACGTCCTGCCCGCGGTCGCCGAGTTCGGCGGCGAGGGCCTTGAACTCCCGCCGCAGCCGGTCGGCCTCTCGCTGCCAGAGGAGAAGCGGGGCGCGGAGGCGGATCGGCAGCTCGCAGGGCTCGAGCACGCAGAGCCCGCGCTTCCCGAACCAGCGGAAGAGGAGCCGCCCGAGGTGACGGCCGAGGTGTTCGACCGCGGCCCCGGGACGGAGGCTGTCGAGGACGGCGTCGACCCGGTCCGTGGAGGGCAGCAGGTCGGCCGCCTGGTGGATGGCGTCCGCGATCTCCGGCCCGACCGGCAGCCGGTAGAGGGCCTTCCCCGAAGTCGGGAGCGGAATGCGGACCCTCTGGACATCGAGCGAGGGGTTCACGAGGTAGGTGTGGTTCGCCTCTCCCCAGTCGTGGTCCTCGGAATGGTTCCAGAAGATCGGCACCACCTCGGGCGCCCCCGGGGTCGCCCGGATCCGTTCGACGAGGTGGAGGACGGTCGCGACCTTGTGCCAGAGGAAGAGCGGACCGCCGAAGAGCGCGGGCTGCTGCCCGGTGACGACGGCCATCGTCCCGGGCCGCTCGAAGCGCTCGAGATTCTCGAAGACCGCCTCCGGCGCGCCGAGGTCCCCGGCGTAGCGCCGCATCGTCTCCGCGAGGCTCGCCCGTTGCTCCTCGGGGGGCGAGAAGTCCCGCCGGTCCTCCGCGCGGGCGAGAAGGGCCTCGAGGCTCCGGGGCCGCTCCGGAAGGAGTTCGCGAAGGGTCGGATTCCCCTCGCACCAGGCCAGGGAGATCGCGGGCCAGGGGAGCCGGTGCAGCGGGATCCCGTCCAGGACCCGCATCAGCGCCCTCCGGCCAGTGCGGGGACCGCCGCGCGCAGCTCGGCCCGAAGCTCCTCGGCGCGGGCGCGCACGCGTTCCCGCCAGTCGGGATCCCCGGGTTCGAAGCACGCGGCGAGACCCCGGCTGACCGGAAGCAGGACCCCGAGCCCCTCGGCGTCGAAAGCCGCCCCGAGATCCCCGATCCTCGCCCCCTGGGCGCCGACTCCAGGCATCAACAGCCAGGAACGGGGGAGCGCGGCCCGCACGGCTCGGTGGACCTCCGGATGCGTCGCCCCGACGACGGCCCCGACGGGTCCGTATCCGTCCGGGCCGGCGCACTCCTCGTTCCAATCCGCGACGGCCGCGGCGACCCGCAGATACATCGGCCGCCCATCCCCGTCCGGGACTCCCTGGAACTCCTCCCACGAGGGGTTCGAGGTCGCGACGAGGACGAAGGCGCCCTTTCCCTCCCCCCCGCAGCGCCGGAGGAAGGGTTCGACCGAATCTCGCCCGAGCCAGGGATGGAGGGTCAGCCAGTCGGCCCAGCGGTAGTGGATCTCCGCGTAGGCCTCGGCCGTCGAGCCGATGTCCCCGCGCTTGACATCTCCGAGAATGGCGAGCCCGGCCTCGCGCGCCAGGCGGCAGGTCTCCGCGTAGGCCGCGAGCCCCTCCTCCCCGAGGACCTCGAAGAAGGCGATCTGCACCTTGACGGCGACGACGAAGGGCGCGCAGACCCCAAGGAGTTCCGCGTGGAAGGCGGTGATCCCCGCGCGCCCCCTCCCCCGGTACTCCTCCGGCATCCTCGAGGGACGCGGGTCGAGCCCGAGTACCAGGGCGCTGCCCTTGGCCTTGACTTCCTCTCCGATCCGGATTCCGGCCTCCATGCGCCCCTTATCCTCCCCCGCGGGGGCCCCGGCAACACCCTTTTCCCCCGAGGCTCCGGAAGGACCGGGATTCCCCGTCGCCCCGCCGAAGCCGCGCGCTCAGTAGAGGCCGCAGAGGGAGAGGGGGATCCAGCCGCTGCGATCCCCGATGCGGATCCGGACCCAGCGGGGTCCGCGTTCGACGAGGACGGCCCGCACTCCTCGGCTCAGGCGGGCGATCGGTTCGAGGCTCTCGCGGGGTTCGGCCCGCAGCGGAGCCTCGCGGGCGAGGATGACCGCCCCGACCTCGCGCCCCTCCTCGAGAGTCGCCGCGCGGTGGAAGGCGTAACCCGCGGCGAGGAAGACGCAAAGAGCGAGCGCGGCGCGGAGTCTCCGGGTCTTCCAGGGCCGGGCGAGAAGAGCGAGGAGGAGGGCCGCCGCCTGCAGACCCAGGGCCAGGCGGAACCAGTGGACGGGCAGGGCCTCGCGGAGGAAGGTCCGCAGGCGCGAGGGGAGGCTCGGTTCGGGATCCCCGGCCCGGCCGAGGCGGCGCAGGCAGAGGGCCTCGTTGAACAAGAGTTCGGTCCGCTCGCCGAGACGCCGCCGGGCCCGCTCGTAGCGCCAGAGGGCCTCGGCGTAGCGTCCCCGCCGGTAGGCGCAGTTCCCGAGGTCGTATTCCAGGCGTCCGTCCCAGGGGTGATCGGCCAGGACAGCCTTCCAGTGTTTCGCGGCGCCCTCGTAGTCCCCCTTCCGGTAGGCCTCCTCGGCCGCGCGGAGCCTCGGGTCGGCCATCGAAACCGTCGGGGATCCGGAAGGGAGGGGGCGGGGATCCGGGGAGGATCCGGCCGCGCCCCCGCCCGCCGAGACGAGGCTCCCCAGGAGAAGGACGAAGTGGAAGAGGGCCCTCACGACCCGACCTCCTTCCGGACCCGGTCGGCGAAGGTCCGAACCCGGCCCGCGAGACCCTCCTCCCCCCCGCCGCCGTACCGGGAACCCTCGAGCGCGTCGCGCAGCGCGATCGCCTCGCGCGCCAGGTCCCCGGATAGCCCCGCCCGTTCCAGGCGCTCCCGGAGCGTCGGGTCCAGGATCTCGCCCGCCTTGATCCCGAAGCGATCCGTCAACAGGCCCGCGAAGGCGCGCATCGCCCCTTCGCGGGAAAGCCGTTCCTCGAACCTGCGGAAGGCCTCCCGTCGGGCGCGCAGCCCGGGGTCCCTCAGGAAACGACGGCGTCGCTCCACGAACCGGAGCCCCGCGCCGAGGAGGAGCCAGGGCCCGAGCCAGAGGACGAGGATCTCGAGGAGTCCCGGCCGATGGGGCGGGTCGAGGGGCGTCTCGACCGGGATGCGGTCGAAGATGTCGTCGACCCCGGGCGTCAGGGCCTCCCCCGCCTCGGGCAGGGCCTCGATCTTCGCCGCCCCGCGGGAAGGGCGCACTTCGAGCGGGATCGGATCGGTGCGGAGATCCCGGTAGACCCCCCGTTCGGGATCGAAGGCTCCGAAGGGGATCGGGGGGACCGCCTTCACCCGATCGTCGAGGACCGCCAGGTCGTAGACCGCCCGCAGGACCCCGTTCTCCCGCGTGATCTTCCGGCCGAACCGGTGGAAGCCCGGCAAGTCGGAGAGTTCGGGCATCTCGACGAACTCGAGATTCCCGGTCCCGCGGAGTTCGAGGACGAGCGGGAAGCTCTCGCCGACCCGCAGCTTCCGGCGCCCGCAGGACGCATGGAGCGTGAAGCGCCCGACCGCATTCGTGAAGCCCTCCGGCCGGCCCTTCTCCGGGAGCGGCCGCACCCGGAAGCGGAGGGGCTTTCCGTGCGCGAAGACCCTCCGCGTCTCCCGCGCGACTCTCTGGCCGAAGAAGTCCGTGCCGATCCGGGTCGCGACCTCGAAGGCTAGCTTCGGGGCCTCGAGTTCGCCCTCGCCGAGGCGGTCGACGAGGAACCGGCGCGAGATCTCGAAGACGGCGTAGACCCTCCCGTCCCGCTCGACCGGGTCCAGGGGCCGCGCCCGAGCCGCGTGGTCGTTCAGGGCCAGGCTCGAGCCCTCGGTCTCCTGCGCTTTCCCGTCCTCGGGCGGGAGCCCGGCCGGGAAGCGGTCGAGCCAGGGGGCCTGGAGCCGCACCGGGAGGTCCAGGCCGCTCATGCCCCGGGAGACGAGACGTCCGATCAGGCTCCGGTCGAGGCCGAAGCGCACCCGGATCCGGACCGCCTGCCGGAGCCAGGGTTCGGCCGGCTCCATGTCGGCCTCGAGGAAGGCCGCCTCCTTCCCGAAGAGGTCCTCGACGCAGTGCAGGACGGTCTTCTTCGTGCGAAAGGAGCGCCCGCCCTCCTTCACGACGAGCGAGGGAATCTCGAAACGTCCGGTGCGGCGGGGCCGGAGCCGGAGGACCCAGGAGATCTCGCGCCGCTCCGTCCAAACGCCGTTCACCATCGTGCTGCTCGTCAGGACGTTCGGCCCGCGGACCTCGACCTCGAGCCCGCGGATCCTCGGCGGTCGGACCAGGGAGGGGTTTCCCTCCCCCTCGAAGACGACCTTGAGGTCGGCGCGGTCCCCGAGGACAACCTGCGCGGGCTCGGGGCCCCGGACCGAGACCTTCTGTGCGCGGCAGGGGGACAGGGCCGCGAGGACGAAGGTCGCGGAGACGACCCGGAACGAGCGGAACCATGACCAGGGCCTCGACACGCTCCCTCCTCTCACCAGTCCTTCTTCCCCGGCCGGTGGCGCGGCGCCCGCATCTTCCGCCGCTGCTTCGCCAGTTCGAGCAGCTTCTCGAGACGGTTCCGGAGCCGCTTCGCCTCCTCCGGGCTCAGACGCATCGGCCGCCCCGCTCTCCTCCCGTTCTTCGAGGCACCTCCCTCGGATCGCCCGCCCTCCTTCTTCTCCCCGCGGTCGGGGGGGGCCGTGTTCTTGGATTCCCTCCGCGGGGGGCGATCCCGCTTCTCTCGTTTCGAATCGTCCTTAGGATCCTTCCCGGCGCGGGAGGACTCCCGTCCTTCCTTCGGAGGATTCTCCTGCGGGGTCTCCCCCCCCTCGTCCCTCTCCTTCCTTTCCTCGTCCTTCTGCTTCGAGGGATCGGAGGTCTTCTTCGGATCCTTTCCCTGCTCCTTCTTCGAACCCTTCTTCCGGTTCTTCGAGGAAGACGGGTCCTTTTCGTCCTTCTTCTTCCGTTTCAGGCTTTCCTCGATGCGGCGCAGGAGGTCGAGCGCACGCTCGAGATTGCGTCGCGCCTCGGGGGCCTCGGGCCGCGTTCCGAGCGCGCCCTCGAAGGATCCGACCGCGCGCTCCGCCCGTTCCCGGGCCTTCGCCGGATCCTTCGGCAGGACCGCCGCCGCCTCGGCCATCGAGGCCGCTCCGTCGAGGAGGTCCCGGAGGTAGGCGAAGCCCGGATCCCTGGCCGCGGCCTTCTCCGCGAAGGCCCGCGCCTCGTCGAACTTTCCGACCCGGAAGGCCGCGATCGCAAGATCGGCCGCGAGTTCCGCCGGGGCCGCCTCGTCGCCGTAGGCCTTCCAGGCCTTCGTGAGGGCGCGTTGCGCGGCCGCGTATTTTCCCTTCCGCAGCAGGGAGACCCCCTTCCCGAAGTCCCGCCCTTGGAGGGGCAGGAGCACCGGAAGGCAGAGAGCCAGCGGGAAACGGCGGCGACCCCCGAACAGGAAGGCCAGGAACAGGAGACAAAAGCTCCCCCCCAGGAACCAACCGCTCCGGGGGACGGGTCTGCGCCGTTCCTCTTTCGCTTGCAGGCGTTTGGCCATCGAGCGGATCCTTTTCTCGTAGATCTCGACCAGGGGAAGCGGAAGATTCTCGGCGGCGACGTAGACGCCGCCGCTGGACTCCGCGAGACGACGAAGTCCCTGGGCGTCCATCTTCGAGACCACCGGCTTCCCCTTCTCGTCGAGGATCCATCCTCCGTTCCCGTCGGGAATCTGCGCACCCGCGGGGGAGCCGTAACCCACGCAGTGGAGGACGATTCCCCGGCGTCTCGCCCGAGCCGCCTCGCTGCGGCCCTTCCCCTCGAGATCCTCGCCGTCGCTGAGGACGAGGATCGCCTGGGAATCGGCGCCCTCCGCTGGAAGGAGAGCCAGGGCTGTATCGAGGGCCGCGCCCAGGTTCGTCCCCCCGAGCCTCGTGCTCGTCAGGTCGGTCTGCTCGAGGAGGGCCTCGAAGGCCGCGTAGTCGCGCGTCAGCGGGCAGACGACGCGCGCGTCCCCGGCGAAGGCGACGAGGGCGATCCTGTCCCCTTCCAGGGCTTCGAGAAGGGCCGCGAGATCGCGCCGGGCGCGTCCGTCCCGACTCGGGGAGAGGTCGCGGGCCTGCATCGAACGGCTGACGTCGAAGCAGACGACGAGGTCGCTCCCGCGGTGACGGACCGGAAGGAGTCGCTGCCCGTAGGTGGGCTCGAGTAGGGCGAGACCCAGGGAGAGGAGGCCCATGCCGATCGCGAGGTTCCGCCAGCCGGCGCGGGCCCCTCCACGGGGCCAGAGTTCCCGTAGAGCCTCCCCGGCCGCGAAGGCCCGGAGTTCGCGGCGCAGCCTGCGGCCCCCGAGGAGCAGGAGAAGGCCGAGCAAAGGAAGGACGAGCAGCCAGGGCCAGCGTTCCGGATGCAGGAATCCGAAGGAGTCCGCGGGGGGGCTCATGGACGCCCTCCCGGCCAGAAACCGGCCCCGAGCCAGGCGATGCAGAACGAGAGCAGGGCGCCCAGCGCAAGCGGGAAGAAGCGGTCCTCCGCGTCGTAGACCGGTTCCTCGATCTCGCGCCGTTCCATCTCGTCGATCCTGGCGAAGATCTTCGCAAGCGCCTCCCTGTCCTTCGCCCGGAAGAACAGCCCCCCGGTCTTCCTCGCGAGGGCCTCGATCCGCGAGAAGTCCAGTTCCTGGAGGCCGAAGAGGGGTTGGAAGACTCCGCGGCCCGCGCCGATCGCGTGGACCCTCACCCCTTCGTCCGCCGCGAGGGCCGCCGCCTTCTCCGGAGACACGTATTCGACGTTCTCGAGACCGTCGGTCAGCAGGATCACGACCCGCGACTCGGCCCCGCTCTTTCCGAGATGCTCGACGCAAAGGGAAAGGCCGGCCCCGATTCCGGTGCGGTCCTCCGGACTTCCGGGCTTCTTCGTCCGCAGCCCGTCGAGGAAGCGGAGGAGGGCGGGATGGTCGAGGGTCGGGGGACAGACGAGATCCGGATAGAGGGCGAAACCGACGAGGCCGATGCGGTCGTTCGGACGCCCTTCGATGAACCGCTTTGCGACCTCCTGCACGACCTGGAGCCGCGTCTTCCCCTTCCCCTTCTCCATGTCCCGCTCGTTCATCGACGAGGAGAGATCGAGGCAGAGGAAGATGTCGATGCCCTCGCTCCGGAGCGGCAGGCGGCCTCGTTGCTGCGGGCGGGCGAGAGCGAGCGCGAGCAGGGCGAGCCCGAGGGCCTGGAAATGGAGCGGCAGGGAGACGAGGCGGGCCCGCAGGCTCCGGGGCAGGTCCCGCGCCTGCGCGGGATCGGGATAGGCGAGCCCGCCGCCGCGGCGCCGGAGACGCCGGATCCAGAGGAGAACCGGCGGCAGGAGGAGGAGCGCGAACCAGGGTTCGGCCCAGTGGTTTCCGAGGAACTCAGGCATCGCCGTCCTCCCGGAGGCGGTCTTCCTGGGACCGGACGGCCTCGATCGCGACCTCGAGGAGATGGCGGCAGGTCTCCATGTCCGCGTCGAGGCCCGCGAACTTCACGAGGTCGCAGGTGCGCAGGAACTCCGTGAGCGCGGGGACTCGGGCGAGGAGCCCGACCTCCTTCTCGATCCGCAGGTCCTCGAGGAGTTCCTCGGTCGTGTGGGCCTTCGAACGGAACCCAAGGGCTTCGTCGAAGAAGTCCCGGAGCGCTCCAGTGACTCCGACGACGAGGGCGTTCGCGTCGACGCGCCCGCGCTCCAGACCCTCGCGGAGTTCGCGCAGGCGGCGGAGGGCCTTGCGCAGCGGGGGCTCGGGGGGAGGAGGCGGGGAGGCCGAGGGCTCCCGGATGCGCCGCCGCAGGAGGAGCAGGAGGATTCCAAGCGCCAGGAGTCCACCGAGGACCACGTAGATCCAAAACCTCGAGGGCGGCGGGTCCGCGATCAGGCTCTTCGGGATCTCGGGCTCGCGGTCGGCCCCACTCGGGAGGGCGCCGCGGACCTCGAAGGACCGAGGCGGGATCCGGAGTTCGAGGATGTCCTCCGGGGTCCCGGGGCTCCGGCGGGCCTTCCGCGGCGCGGCATCGAGCTTCCGGTCCCCGGTCCGGAACCACTGCAGGAGGAAGGACCGCGTCAGGTGCAGGAAGTCCTTCCGCCGTTCCAGACGCCAGCGGTCGAGGGGCCGGATGCGCCCCCCGTCGCAGGTCCAATCCAGGCGGCCGCGTGTCCAATCGCTCGGATCGCTCTCCCTCGGAAGAGCCAGGTGCAGCCTGAGCGTCAGGGCCTCGCCGAGTTCGCATTTCGAGGGGCCGGGATCCCAACGCGCGGCGGGAAGGCCCGCAGGCGCCTCCCCGGGCCATTGGGGGACCGACGGCCCGCAGGCGGAGGGCAGGGCGAGCGCGAGGAGGGCGAGGAGGATCATTCCTTTTCTCTTCATCGACGTCCCTCCCTCCGCTCGAAGAACGCGAGGATGTCCTGGGCGACCGAACGGTCTGTCCGGAGCGGCAACAGGTCGGCGCCCACGCGGCGGGCCTCCAGGAAGAAGGCCTCCCTCCGCTCCTTGAACCGGCGGTTCCAAACCTCCCGCACCCGCCTCGAGGAGAAATCGACCCAACCCCCTTCTCCGCCCCCGTAACCTTTAAGCGCCAGGAGCCCCGCCCTCGGAGCCTCTTCCTGTACCGGATCGTGGACCGGGACAAGGATCAGGTCGTGCTTGCGCGCCGCGAGGCGGCACTCGTGCACGGGAAGGGGCCGGGAAAAATCGGAGATCGCGAAGAGGATCGAACGCCGGCGCTGTACCCGGGTCAGGAAGCGCAGGGCCTCGGCGAAGTCTCCACGGGACCTCTCGTCGCTCGGCCCGCGGCCCGGTTCGGCCAGACATTCCCGGAGGATGCGGAGCAGGTGGGGGCGCCCCTTCTTCGGGGGGATGTAGGGATCGCGCCCGCTCCCGAAGCCCAGGAAGCCGACCTTGTCGGCGTTGCGCTGGGCCGACAGGCCCAGGCAGGCGCAGAGTTCGGCGGCGGTTCTGCGCAGCGTGCGGACCTTCCCGTTCGCGGCGCGCGTGCCGAAGGACATCGCCGGAGAACGGTCGAGGAGGAAGCAGAGCGTCCTTTCGCGTTCCTCGACGTATTTCTTCACGTAAGGGCGGCCCACCCGTGCGGTCACGTTCCAGTCGACCGAACGGATGTCGTCGCCCTCGACCCATTCGCGGACCTCGTCGAACTCGATCCCCGATCCGCGGAAGACCGAATGCCAGCCGCCGACCATGAAGTCCTCGACGAGGCGGTCGCTGCGGATCTGCAGCCTCCGGACCTCCTTCAGGAGTTCGGGGTCGACTCCATGGCTCGGGGGGTGTTCGATCTCGACCAAGGCTCCTTCGCTCCTCTGGCGTGGCGGAGGCGGAAGGCCGCTCCTCAAGGCACGGGCACGTGATCGAGGATTTTCACGAGGATGTCCTCGGCGTCGATCTCCTCGGCCTCGGCCTCGAAGGTCACGTGGATCCTATGGCGCAGCACGAGCGGGGCGCTTCGCTTGACGTCCTGCGGCGTGACGTAGCCTCTTCCCTCGAGGAAGGCCTCGGCCCGAGCGCATCGGACCAGACCGATCGAGGCCCGGGGCGAGGCTCCGTAGAGGATCAGGGGTTTCAGCTCGGGAAGCCCGGCCTCCTCGGGCTCCCGCGTCGCGAAGACCAGATCGACCGCGTATCCGAGCACCTTCTCGTCCACGTAGATCTGCGCGAGCGCGCGTCGCCCGCGCAGGATCCGCTCGGGCGTGCAGACCTCGGGAACCTCCGGTGTCCCCTCCTTCAGGGCCATGCGCCGGACGATCTCGAGTTCCTCGTCCCGGGTCGGAGTCTCGACGACGGCCTTCAGCAGGAAGCGATCGACCTGAGCCTCGGGCAGGGGATAGGTCCCCTCCTGCTCGATCGGATTCTGGGTCGCGAGCACGAGGAAGGGCTCGGGAAGGGGCCGCGTCTCCCCGGCGAGGGTCACCTGCCGCTCCTGCATGGCCTCGAGCAGGGCCGCCTGGACCTTCGCGGGCGCGCGGTTGATCTCGTCCGCCAGGACGAGGTTCGCGAAGAGCGGTCCCTCCTTGACGTCCCAATCCCCGGTCTTCGGGTTGTAGACCTGCGTACCCGTCAGGTCCGCCGGAAGGAGATCGGGAGTGAACTGCAACCTGCGGAAGGACCCGCCGAGCGCCTTCCCGAGGGCCGAGATCGTCAGGGTCTTGGCGAGTCCCGGCAGGCCCTCGAGCAGCACGTGGCCGTCGGCCAGGAGGCCGAGCAGGAGGGCGCGGCACATGTCGTCCTGGCCCACGAGCACGCGGCCCAGGGCTTCGCGGATGTCTCGGAGGAAGGCGCTTTCCTCCTGGATGCGGTCGGCGAGAGCGAGGGGATCCTGATTCACGTTCGCATGCCTCCTGGCGGATTCGCCCTGTAACGAAACAGGATCCGGCGTCCTCCCGCCAGCCTCGAGCCCCGAGGGCTTGCAAATCCGGGTTCATCCCCCAGGGTATCCCCCTCGATGTCCCGTTCCGACCGCGCCTACGTCTTCCTCGCCGGCCTCTTCATCGCCGCGCTCGTGGCTTGCAATCTCCTGGTCTACAAGTTCTTCTCCTTCGAGATCCCGAGCGGCGTCCCCCTTCTGGGCGGCCTCTCCTTCTTCGGTCTCTCGGTCGGCATCCTCCCCTACCCCCTGACCTTCCTCGTCACCGACCTCCTGTCCGAGATCTGGGGGAAACGCCGCGCGAACTGGGTCGTCGTCGCCGGTTTCTTCGTCTCCCTCTTCGTGCTGGGCTTCGTCGAACTCGGAGCCTCGGTGAAGGCGATCACGGGGCGGGGCTGGTACGGCCCCGTCCACCCGGCCTCCACGCGGGCCTCCTGGACCCGCCCCCTCGAACTCGGTCTCCAGGACCCGGACAACCCCGGGTCCGGAGCCCGTTTCCGGCTCGTCCCCGATCCGCCTCTCTCCGGGGTTCCGGTCGGGGACCTCGTCCAGGCGCTGAACGCAGCCCTTGGGCGCGCCGGCGCGGAGGGGAGGCTCTCCTTCTCCTGGAGCGAGGTCTGGCACAGGGACCTCCTCGGTCGGACCGGAGATCGCAGGCTCCGGCTCGACGACTACGGACACGGTCCACCCCCGCTCCTGCGTCTGAAGGCCGGTCCCGGACTCGCCCCTCTCCTGCCGAAGGCGCGGAACCTCCCGGCCCGGATCCTCCCGGCCTCCCCGGTCGGGGACGATCTCTTCCTCCGGGTCTTCGGAGGAACCTTCCGCGCGATCCTCGCGAGCATGGTCGCCTATCTCTGCGCCCAGTGGTTCGACATCCAGATCTTCCACTTCTGGAAGAGGGTGACGAAGGGGAAGCATCTCTGGTTGCGGAACAACGGATCCACGATCCTCTCCCAGTTCCTCGACACGACGCTCGTCGTCACGATCCTCTTTCTCGGGAGCGAGAACGAGGCACGGATTCCCGCGATGATCCTCGCGGGCTGGAAGTTCAAGGCCCTCGTGGCCCTGGCCGATACACCCTTCTTCTATCTGGGGGTATGGACCTGCCGCCGCCTGGGACTCGCCCCGCCGGGGAAGGAAACGAACGATCACCCTCGCGTCGAGGAGGGGGAGGGCTCCGGATGAGGAACCGCGAAGACCTCGAGACCCGCGAACTCGAAGAACTGGCGCCGGTGGCCGTCAAGGCCGCGAGGAGCAAGGGCCGTCGCGAAGCCGAACCCCCGGACGGGCTGCGGACCTGCTTCCAGCGGGACCGGGACCGCATCCTGCACAGCACGGCCTTCCGCAGGCTCCAGCGCAAGACCCAGGTCCTGATGTCGGGAAGCGGGGACCATTTCAGAACCCGCCTCGTCCACAGCCTCGAAGTCTCGCAGATGGCCCGTTCCGCCTCCCTGGCCCTCCGGCTCAACCCCGACCTGGCCGAGGCCGTGGCCCTAGCCCATGATCTCGGGCACCCCCCCTTCGGCCATGTCGGGGAGGAAAGGCTCCAGGCCCTGATGGAGGGACACGGGGGATTCCGCCACAACGGCCAGGTCCTGAGGCTCGTGGACATCCTCGAGACCCGCGGATGCGGGGGCTCCGGCCTGAACCTCTGCTGGGAGACCCGGATCTGCCTGCTGAAGAAGACCCTTCCCAAGGGCTTTCCCCTCGCCCCGGACCTTCCGCCCCGCGCCGAACCCTATCTCGAGGGCCGGATCGTCGACGCCTGTGACCGGATCGCCTACCTGTCCCACGACCTGGACGACGCCCTCCGGTCGGGGATCATGCACATGGAGGATTTCCTGGACCTCCCGCTCTGCGCGGAGGCCCTGGAGGAGGCCGGGAAGACCGGTGCGAGCCGATCCCCCCGCGGGAACGGGACTCCGGAATCGGATCCCGGCCGCAAGCGCATGGTCTCCGCGCTCGTCAAGCTCCTGCTGCGCGACCTCGTCGTTTCGACCGCGCGCGCTTTTCAGAGCGCCCACCGCCTGCGCGATCCCGAGGAAGCCCGGCGGGAGGGGAAGCGGCTCGTCGGGCACAGCCGGGAGAGGAGCCTGGGGATCGAAGCCCTCTTCGAGCGTCTGAACCGGGAGTTCTATCGCGCCCCCCGGATCCGGCGCCCGATCGAGGCCTCCGCCGAAGTATTGAACCGTCTGTACCGACACTTCCGCGACGATCCCCGGACCCTTCCCGAAAGCTTCCGCCGGCGCATCGACGAGGACGGCCCCGATCGCTGCATCTGTGACTACCTTGCGGGGATGACGGACGACTTCATCGGAAAACTGGCCCAGGAGGTCTTGATCTGAGACCTTTTCAGGGATTGAGGAAATCCTCGCCTCCTCCCCTTGCAGGAAATCCGGGGATCCGGCATCCTCCCGAAACGTCCGGAAAACTTTCCGGCTCCGGCGATTACCGTCCCCGAGTCCGCTCCTTTCCTGCTCTCTACCCGATTTTGCTCCGGTTCTGACAACTGGGGCGAGGAGCGGGAAAAAAACTGGTCCGAACATGCCCTGAATGTCGATCAGAGGCGGGGTGCCTCTCCCTCGGATCGGCGGGCGCTCTCTCTTCCAGAGTCCTTCCACGTCACGATGCTGCCTGAGTTCCTCTTTCCGCAGACGATGCTGACCGGCGCCGCCCCCCTGCCTCCGACGCTCGAGAACCGGCTCCAGGATACGGCCCGGATCCTCGCCGAGGATGTACCCGGCTTCGTCTCCCTGTATCTCGTCCAACCGGATCCCCCCGAAACCCATTTCTTACCGCGGTGCGGGCTGGTCCTGATCGCCCGCAAGGCCCTCCGGCTGTCCACGCGATTCGCGCTGCGCGCCGCCCTCGCCCGCCATCTCGACGGACCTCAGGTCGAACTTCTCGATCTCGCGGTGGAGGATCTTCCCGCCGTCCTCGAGCAACACCGTGCGGGTTTCGATCTGGTCCAGGGCGGCAAACTTCTCGCAGGGATCGAGGTCCGTGAGGACCTGCCGAAGGGCTTGTGCGTCGGCCCCGCTCTCCGGGCGGCTGAGAAGAACCTCAGCGGAGCCTGGGAGGTCCTCCTCCGCTCCTATCCGGAACCCCAGCTCCTCGTCCGGGAGGACCTCCTCCCCCCCCCCGCGGTCGAGAGCACGCTGCGCCTCGCCCTCAAGGACGTCGCCCGCAGGCTGGCCGACTCCCTCCTTCTCGCTTCGGGCGACTACTCGGTCGACGGGAAGAAGCGCAAGGAGATCCTGGCCGCGAAAAGGATCGAAGACCCTCTCGAGCGGAAGCTCGTCGATTGGGCGATGGAACCCGATCTCTCGACCCCCCCTCCCCTTCAGGGAAAGATCCTTCCACTCTGGAAGGAACTGCGCCGGTGCCTCCTCGGCAACCTGCGCCGATTCGTCGAGGATCGTACACGCCGCAAGGCCCGCAAGCCGAGGGTCCTCCGGGATCGGACGCACCCGACCCCTAAGAGCAAGACCGCCCGCCTCCTCCAGGCCTTCCGCGGCAGGATGCCGGACTGGGAGGAGGAATACCGCAACCTCCTACTCGGCCTGATCCTCGCGAAGGGGGACGACAAGGTGGACCGGATCCTGTGCCGGGACGCCTGGCAGACCCTCTCCAACCTCGGAGGACCGATCCTCGCGCATCCGGAATGGCTCCACCTCCGGCGGGAGGCGCTGCTGCTCCGTCCGGTCGACCTCCCGATCCCCGAACCGGCTATCGCCGAGGCCTGACCCTCAGAGAGGGGAAGCGGGCTCTTCGGCCGCCGCGGCCATGCGCTGGTGGATCTCGTCGATGACCCGGCGCACATAGGCCCGCTTCTCCCGGTAGGGGCCGGGCCAGAAGCTTCGCTTGAACCCATAGAGGAGGAGATGTTCGAGTTCGCCGGCGCGGATTTCGAAGGTCTTGACCGCCTTCCAGACCTCGTCCGTGACCGTCGTGTTCGAGACGAGGCGGTTGTCGGTGCAGATCGTCGTCGAGAGCCGCGCCCTGCGCATCTTCCGGAACGGGTGCTTCGAGAGATCCTCCCGGAACTCCGGAAGGGTCTGCTGGTTCGAGGTTAGACAGACCTCGAGGGTGATGCGCCGCTCGGCGACGTAGCGGACGAGCTTGTCTACATAGGCCCTGCGGTCCTCGATCGAGCGATCCTGGATCCTCCGCTGGGAGAAGAGCCAGGTGCCGTGCCCGATGCGATCAGCGTGACAGACCGTGATGGCCTTGAAGATGGATTCCGGTCCGTAGTCCTCCCCCGCATGGACCGTCTTTCCGAGGAAGTGGTCGTGCACGCACTGGTAGGCCTCGCGATGCGCGTCCGCGGGGAATCCCCTCTCCTGTCCGGCGAGATCGAAGCCCACGACCGGCAGCCCCTCCTCCGCCGCCGCGACCGCCACCCGGGCGAGTTCGAGCGAGGCGAGGGAGGCGATACGTTCCTGCCCGGCCGTGGGCATCGCCTGATAATACGCCTCGTAATGCGGGCTGAAGTGCCGGTTGAAGAATCTCATCGCGCAGACGATGACCCCGGCCCGGAAGGGAAGCACCTTGCCGTCGCGCACATCGGCCCGCTGGTTGAAACGTTTCTCGGCCCTCGAGAGCCCCCTGCAGACCGCCTTGACGACATCTTGGAGGGAGAATCCCTCCGAGACATGGAGCTGCGGCGCGAACCGAAGCTCGAGGTAGTGGACGTTCTCAGCCCGGGAATCCTCGGCCAGCTCGAAGGCCGCCCGTTCGAGGGCCTCCGCGTCGCGGAGGCAGGCGACCGTGTATTCGAAACCCTTCAGGTACTCGGGAAGGTTGCGGTAGGCCCTCTTGAACACGAGCTTGCGCAGTCCCTCCGGGCTCCGCGAGGGAAGCTTGACCCCCCGCTCTCCGGCGAGTTCGATCAGGGTCTCGAGCCTCAGACTTCCGTCGAGGTGAACGTGGAGATCGGTCTTGGGCAGGGCCGCGATCAGTTCTCTCGTCAACGGGGCACGAGGTTTCCTCCCGCTCCTACGAACCCTTCCCTTCCCTCGCTTCGTCCTACTCACGGTCCTCGCGCGACCCTCCATCGAAACCCCATCCCTCCTACTCGGCAGGTCCCCTCCAGGCTCCCCTTCCCGCATCATGCCGCGCGAATCCAGGAAGAACCCGGGAGGAGTTCTCACTTTTTTCCGCGGCTCCCGGATAATCCGGGGGATGGGCGAATGTATCTGGATCCGTCCCGGCGAAGCGAAGCTGGAGGAACTCCGAGCGGGAGGTTTCCGGACCCTGTGGAATGGCCTAGAGGGGAAGGTCCTCGACCGGAACCGGTTGCGGCGGGTCGAACGGATCGAGTATCCGGTCAAGGGCTTCCTGAAACGCTTCCTAGGCATCCAGGCCAAGAACGCCTTGCGTCTCGCGCTCACGACCCGTCCTCGTTGCCGCAGCCAGGCCTTTCGGGAACTGCGCATCCTCGAGGAACTCCACGCATTCAAGCTCGGCGCGCCTCGAGCCCTCTGCGCGGCCGAGCACTGCATCGGACCCTGGGAACGGCGTTCCCTCCTCCTGACCGCCCCCCTCCCGGGGAAGCCCCTCTCGGACCTCGCGGAGGGTCCCCGAGAGGACGAGGCCCGGGCGGCCGCGGAGACCTACGGCAAGGCCCTCCGGGCCGGGATCTTTCTTCCGGACCAGGGCTTCGACCACGTGTTCCGGAAGGAGAACGGCTCGCTCTCGCTGCTCGACTTCCACAACGCCCGCACGGCTCCGCCCCCCTCTCCCCGCGAACTCGGCAGGGCCGTGGTCCGCCTGTTCCTCTCCCCGGGATCCGAAGGGATCCGGCGCCTCGAACTCGCAAAGGAATGCCTCCTCCTCTTCCTCGAAGTCGGGGCCCGGCTCGAAGCCCGACCTGGAGCCGAGGCTATCTTGACGAGGAGGCTCGCTAGGTGAATCGCACGGCCCCGGGCGGCGATACCCCCGGTATTCCTGATTCGGCCTCCCGATACGAGGTGGAAGGCCGCGCGACCCGCTACCGGGATCGGAATCCCGCCCGGGCGCGGCGGGAAGCTCTGCTTTGCCGGCGCCTCCTGGCTCGGGCCGCGCTCCCGGAGAAGGCCCGCCTGCTGGATGCGCCCTGCGGCGCCGGCCGACATCTCGACCTGCTCGGAACAAGGGGCGGTGTCCTCGGGCTCGATGCCAGCCCCTCGATGCTCGCGGAGGCCCGGGAACGCGTCCCGGGGATCCCCCTCCTCCGCGGCGACCTGTTCCGGCTTCCGTTCGGAGATCGAAGCCTGGACATGGTCCTGTGCTTCCGCGTCCTCCACCACTACCCCATCGAACGGCAGGCCGATCTCTGCCGGGAACTCTCCCGAGTCGCGGCGCGCTACGTGCTCGTGACGGCCTTCCACCCCTTCTCCGCCCATCATCTGACCCGACGATTCAGGGCCACATTCCTCGGGAAGCCTTCATCCCGCTTCGCGACCCCACCCCGATTCCTGAGCGCATGGTTCCGACGGGAAGGATGGAACCTCACCGCCCGGACTCGAGAAGGCCCGCTCCGGGACCTCTACGCCTGCCTCTACGAACGGTTCGCATCCCCTCCTTGAGAGGAGTGGGGAGGGGCTCCTCATTTCTTTTTGCCAAGTCTAGGCTTCCGCCATGAATCACTTCGCCTCATCCTCCGCCCTAGTAGCCGCCGCGTTCGCACTTCTCGCGCCTCCCTCCGCCGCCCAGGTCGGGACCTGGAAAGTTGTTCCTCTCCTCCCCACCACTGCGAACCTCAAGAGTCCCACCTGCATGGCCGTCGCCAAGGACGGGCGCTTCTTCATCACCGAACGAACGACGGGACGGATCCGGATCTACGACTGGAAGAACCGCACCCTTCTCGCCACCCCCTTCGCCTCGGTCACGGGCACGAACTCCTCCGGCGAGCGCGGCCTTCTCGGCATCGCCCTGGATCCCGCCTTCCCGACGACGCCTCATGTCTACGCTTACCAAACCTACAGGTCGGGAACCGTCACTTACGGGCGCATCCTCCGCTTCACGGCCCGCGGGAACGTGGCCGTCGCGGTCTCGACGATCCTCGACAAGCTTCCGACCAGCACGAACCACAACGGGGGAGTCCTCGCCTTCGGGCCGGACGGAAAGCTCTATTTTCCGATCGGGGATACCAGGGTTCCCAAAACCTCCCAGAACAAGAGCGCAACCGTCTGGGCGGGCAAGATGCACAGGATCAACAAGGACGGGACGATTCCCTCGGACAACCCGTTCGGATCGGCGAATCCCCAGTTCGCCCTCGGCATCCGAAACGCCTTCGGGCTCGCCTTCCATCCTCTCGACCGCCGTCTCTACGAAGTCGAGAACGGACCGACGACGAATGACGAGGTCCAGATCCTTCGGCCCGGGGGGAACTACGGCTGGCCTGTCGAACTCGGCAACCAGAACAAACCCGGCTACGACAAACCGATCTACACCTGGACACCCTGCATCGCCCCTTGCGGCACCGCCTTTTCGCGGAGCAACGTCTATCCCTCGACCTGGCTCCACAGCCTCTGGGTCTGCGACTACGTCTTCGGAAAGATCCGCATCCTCCGCTTCTCGGGACAATGGCACGACAAGGTCCGAAGCGAGACGATTCTCCCGGCCGCGACCTATCCGACGGACATCAAGCAGGGCCCCGACGGGAAGATGTACTTCTGCTCGATGTATCGCGGTCAGATCTACCGGATCGACTGGACCGGAACCGCCCCCGTCCTCCCCGAGTTCCTGGTCACCGGGCCGATGATGATCGGCACCCGCAACTGGCTGCACCTGCGCGCACGACCCCGTTCGGTCATGGTCGTCATCACGGGCACGCCTCTTTCTCCTCCCCGCAACACGCCCTGGGGGATCCTACGGACGAACCCCCTGCTCGTCTTCGGAGCCGGCGTCTGCGACGAGAACGGCGTCTCCAGCTTCCTGATGCCGATCCCCTCGGTCGCGAGCCTCAAGGGTATCCGCTTCCGGCTTCAGGGCGGGGAGATCACCCCGTCCTTCACGATCCGACTGGCGAACGCCGTCGATCTCGTGATCCTCTGATCCCCCACCGACACGCGGGTCCTCCGCCACGGGTCAGGGGCCGCGTCGTTCCCCGCGGACCGGAGCCTCGGATCGATCACCCCCGTTGCCGGTCCGCCCCGCGGAACGACTCGGGATCGATCCCGTGCTTCTTCATCAACCGATACATCGTCCCCCGCGGGATGCCCGCCTCCGCGGCAGACTTCGAAACGTCACCGGAATTCCTCTCGAGGACCCCCCTCAGATACTCCTTCTCGAAATCGGAGATGCGCTGCCGCCTGGCCTCGAAGAATCCGTCCATCCCCGTTCCCCGATCGATCGCCCCCAGGAGAGCGAACTCGTCCGGCAACATGTCCATCGTGATCTCCCCCCCCTCGGACAGGGCCACGAGTCGTTTGAGGACGTTCTGGAGCTGTCGGACATTCCCCGGCCACTCGTAACGCACGAGTACCTCCATCACGTCCCCGCTGATGTTCGGCTCGGCCTTCCCCATCTTCCCGGAGATCTCGCGCAAGAAGTGTTCGACCAGGGAGGGGATGTCCTCGCGCCTCTCCTTCAGGGGGGGGACGCGGACCTCGACGACGTTCAGCCTGAAATAGAGGTCCTCCCGGAACCTTCCTCCCCGGACTTCCTGGACCAGGTTGCGATTCGTGGCGGCGAGGACCCGGAGGTCCGCCCGGATCTCCTTCCTTCCTCCCAATCGGCGGAAACAGCGCTCCTGCAGGAGGCGCAAGAGTTTCGCCTGCAAGGCGAGGGGCAGCTCCGCGATCTCGTCGAGGAAGAAGGTCCCCCCCTCGGCGATCTCGACCAACCCGATGCTCCTGCCCGAGGCCCCCGTGAAGGCCCCCTTCTCATGCCCGAAGAACTCGCTCTCCAGGAGGGTCTCCGGAATCGCTCCGCAATCGACGGGCACGAAGGGCTTCCCCGCCCGTGGACTCGATTCGTGGATACTGCGCGCGACGAGTTCCTTCCCCGTTCCCGTGTCCCCGACGATCAGAACGTCGAGATCGGCCTCGGCCACCTTGCGGACCACGTCGTACAACTTCCTCATCGGAGGGCTGTCGCCGATCATCCTCCGAAAGAGGTATTTCTTCTCGACCTGCCTCCTGAGAAACCTGTTGGCGATCCTCAGCTCCCTCTGTTCGAGGATCCTCTTGACGGTGGCCTCGAGGTCGTCCGGGAGGAAGGGTTTGGTGATGTAGTCGTTCGCCCCCGACTTCATGCTCGCGACGGCGCTCTCCACGCTCGGGTAGGCCGTCATCATCAAGATGCTCAATTCGGGGTTCGCCTTCTTTCCGATCCGCAGGAGATCCAGCCCGGTCTTTCCCGGCATCCGGATATCGCTGATCAAGAGATCGAAAGTCTCGCTCTCCAGCATCCTCGCCGCTTTCTCGCTGTCCGAGGAGAGAGTGATCTCCAGCCCCTGGATGTCGGAGAGGGTGTCCTCGACGACCTCCAGGAGCCCCACCTCATCGTCGACGACCAGGATCCGGATGTTCTTCACGATCGGACCTCCCCGGAGAACTCGGGGATCCAGACTTCGAAAACGGCGCCTTTCCCCCGCTCGGAGGCTGCTTCCATATGGCCTCCATGCGCCTTGACCAGGCTGAAGGAGATCGACAGACCGAGTCCCGTTCCCTTGTTCGGTTCCTTGGTCGTGAAGAACGGCTCGAAGATCTTCTCCCGGATCTCGGGCGGGATTCCGTCTCCGGAGTCCCTGAAGCGGACGCAGAATCCCGCATGGCCGTGCCGGGACATCCTCTCGAGACTCACTCGGATCTCTCCTCCCTCCGCGATCGCGTCGATCGAGTTCATCAGGACGTTCAGGAACACCTGGGACAACTCGGCTTCGTTCCCGTTCACGAATGCGGGTTCATCGGGCAAATCGAGCCCGGTCCGGGTCTTCTTCAGGATGAGTTCCTGCTTGACGAGATCCAACGATCCCCGGACAACCTTGCGCAGATCGAAGACGGACCATTTCTTGGGGGAGGGACGGGAATATCCCAGCAAGCCCTGCGCGATCTCCGCCACCCTGTCGGAGAGATCCGCGATCTTCTTCAAGTCGGAGGAGACCTTCGCGGGAACCTCGGAACCGTATTTCGACAGCAACAATCTCGCCTTCGCCCCCATGATGGTCACGGGGTTGTTGACCTCGTGCGCGACATGGCTCGCCAGCTTCCCGACCGCGGCGAGCTGTTCCGCTCGGATCATCTGGACCTGTTCCTCCTTTTCCGAAGTGATGTCGGAGGCCAGCTCTACGATCTGCGCATCCTCGCCTCCGAGGCCGTCGATCGCTGCGATCTGCAACCGGAAGAAGACCTTCCTGCCCTCGGGACCTTCCGTTCCTTCGATCTCGATGGTTCTCGGGATCCTGTCCTCGAGCACCCCGGCCTCTGCGTCCTCGGCCTCCTCGTAGGCCTCGAGGCCATCTCCGAACCACTGTTCCCAGATCCTGTTCCGCCATTTAGTCCGCTTCCCACCGTCCAACACCCGGATGGCCGTCTGGGTGGAATCCAGGGACTGCTCGAGAATCTTCTGCGTCTCGATCTTCTCCATGGCCATTCCGTGGATCCTCTCCTCGTTCGCCCGGCTCTGCGACATGATCTTCGTCGTGAAATAGGCACTCAGGAAAAGGGCGATGGAATAGATCGCGGTCATGCTGAAGGCGTATCTGGCGTCCTTGCTCGCGTGCATGTCTAGATCGTGGCCGTGGGGGACGATCGCCAGGGTGTAGTGCTCGACGATCCCGGACCATTCCACCGAGGCCATCGCCGCGAGCAGGAGACTCGCCGCCCCTGCGACCATGTAGCACTCCCTCGGAGTCAGGATGATCCCCGCGATCACGACGTGGAAGAGGATCAGGATGACCAGCGGATTCTCCAATCCTCCGGTGAAATGAAGCATCCCCGTCAGGGAAAGGAGATCCGTGAACGCCTGGATGAGGAGGATGTGCTTGGGTAGACGCCCCTTCAGCAGGAACCTCTGCAAGGAGAGGTTGAAAACGATAAGCATGACGAGGATCGAAAACAGGCCCGGAACGACCTTCTTGGGCAGCCAGCCCATGATCCCGATCGAGAGCACGAGGAGGGCGACGGCGCTGATGATCGCGACCCATCGCATCCGGACGTACCAGAGAGAGAGGAAGAGGACACGGTTCCTCTCCCTGCGGGATCGATCGAAGACCTTCCGTTCGTCCTCCAGATCGTCTTCCACGGCCTCGAGGGGGGAGGGAATCGAAAGGAGGGAACCGAGGATCACGACCGAGAAGATGACGAGGGTCACGAAACCCTTGGCCATGCTCATCGATTCCCCTCGGCCCTCGCTCACCTCCCCGAGGAAGAAGACCTGGAAGATCCAAAAAGCCCCGCTGACTCCGAGCCAGGCCACGAGGAGGTAGATGAGCAGCAGGGAGAAGTTCAGGCTCTTCCTCGGAAAGGGTTCTCCCGCGCCGGGGACGGAGCCCACCTCCCTCTCTGTTCCGGGCCTCATGGTCTTTCCACCCTCCGACCTGTTCCGCTCGATCGCACCGGGATCGACGGGCTCACGAACGCACGGCCCCGCCCTCGCACTCCCCGGAAGAGGAATTCTACGGCTCCCGTTCATCCGGCCGATGTCACCTTTTTGAGAATCCCGGCGGGCCTCATGTCTCACTCATGTGACAGATCCGGCTCCTGAGGAGCGGAATCGGCCGTCCTCCGGGGTGTTTCCACAGGGTACGGGTCTTGCGGAAACACCCGTCGATCACGTTCGTGGATCCGAGAACAGGAGAGCACCGATGACTCAACGGACCAAGACGGCATCCATCTTCCTCGCAAGCGCCTTGACCGCCTTCCCACTGTCCGCCCGCGGACAGGTCCCCGCCAAGACGGACTGGAAAGCTCCGTCCCGAGCGAAGCGGAAGAGGAACCCCTTCAAGGCGGATCCGGCGACCATCCTGGCTGGGAAGAACATCTTCCTCAGGAACTGCATGGTCTGCCACGGCTCCACGGGGAAGGGGGACGGTCCGGCATCCGCCGCCCTTCGCCCCAAACCCAAGGACCTGACGGATCCCGCGGTCTCGAGCCAGAGCGACGGAGAACTCTTCTGGAAGATCCGGACCGGGAAGGCGCCGATGCCGACCTTCAGGTCCACCCTCGGCGAAAAGGACATTTGGCGGGTCGTCGTATTCCTGAAGAGCTTGGGGAAGAAGAACGACTCCCCGAAACCTGCCATGGAATCGCTGCCGCCGCGCAAGGCGGTCGAGACCATCCTCCGCCGCTACCTCTCCCTTCTCCGTGACCTGAGGGCGGAACGCTGGGGGGCCTCCGCCCGGCGCACGGCCAAGAACCTTTCGAGGCTGGCCGGGTCCCTGCGGATCACCGGATCGAAGGCCAAGAAGGCGAACGATTTCTGGCGCTCGGCGAAATCCAGGATCCAGCATGGAGCCTCGATCCTGGCTTCGGGGAACGATGGTTTCCTCGAAGGATTCCAGGAGATCACCAACACCGTTGATTCGCTGATCACCTACTTCGGGGTCCGGGAAAAGGAACCGCTTTCCCTCTTCGTGTGCAGGATGAGTGGAAGTAAAGGTGGCAATCTCTGGATCCAGACGGGAACGAAACCACGCAATCCCTTCCCTTGGGGGATCAAGATGCCTGACTGCGGGGAGCGCGTGAAAACCTATCCGACCGCGACCGATTCCGGAGCGAAACACTCCTCCAAGTAGAGAATCCCGAAGACAAGGACGATCGAAGTGAACACGATGAAACGAGTCGCGGCGTACTTCCTTCCCCTCGCCCTGGCCGGCGGACTCCACGCCCAGGACAGGACAAAGGCCCTCAAGGAACTCAACGACAGGATCGAGCAACTCCAGAAGGACACGGACGAAGCTTTCGAAGAGTTCGAGAACCGCTTCCTCAAGACGGACCAGGAACTCGGACGCCTCCGGCCGGGGACCACGGGTTTCCTGTTCAGCGGATTCTCTTCCTTCACCTACACGGACAGGGCGGGCTCGCCGTCCAGTTTCGACGTGACCTTCAACCCGATCTTCCTCTTCAAGCTGAACGACAACCTGTTCATCGAGTCCGAGGTCGAGTTCGAGCTTTCCGACGTTTCCTCCGCGGGGGAACCGGGCTTCGAGACCGATGCCGGCCTCGAGTACGCGCACATGGTCTGGGCGCCCCGAGACGAGATCATGGTCGGAGTCGGGAAGTTCCTCCTCCCCTTCGGACAGTTCGGGGAACGGTTGCACCCCGCCTGGATCAACAAACTCCCGGACTCTCCACTGCTCTACGGCCATTCGGGCATCATCCCGATGAACGACATCGGGATCGACATCCGCGGGGGGATACGGGTTATGGAGAGGGGCTCGGTCAACTATGCCTTCTACCTGACGAACGGCCCGATGCTCGACACGACCGAGGGGACGATCTCCACCGGAGACCCAACCGACAACAACTTCAACAAGGCCCTCGGAGGGAGGGTCGGATTCCTCCCCCATCCTTCGGTGGAGATCGGGGTCTCTTTCATGTCGGGCAAATCGGCCTTCGACACAGGGACGGTCTCGGGCGACCTGGACACCTTGCTTCTCGGAGTGGATGTCGCATACATCCGCTCCTTCGATGCGATCAAAGGGACCCTCGACGCCAGGTTCGAATGGGCTCAATCCGACGTCGACTCCGATCCGGCGATCCTCGGAGGCGTCGACAACCTCAGGCGGGGATGGTATTCCCAGATCGCGTATCGACCCGACAAGCTCGAATCCCTGTTCAAGAACTTCGAATGCGTTCTCCGCTTCGACTCGGTGAAGCTGCCGTCGAGCCTCAACGAGGATCGGAGCAGGTTCACCCTCGGCACGAACTACTGGATCGGCAACAGCACGGTCGTCAAGCTCGCCTACCAGTTCGACGAGCGCGACGATTCCTCACAAGAAACGGATTCGTTCATGTTCCAGGTGGGCATGGGCTTCTAGAAGGATCGAGATCATGAAGACGAGAACTCATTCCTATCGGCGTGGACCTATTTCGCTCGCCGTCCTCTTCCTGGGAAGCTTCCTGGCCGCATGCTCCTCGACCCTCGGAGGCCGCGGCGAGAAAGACGCGGCCCCGTCCTCCGGCGGACTCTCGGGGGCCGAGATCTGGGCGAACAACTGCAGCCGTTGTCACAACTTCCGCGATCCGTCCTCTCTGAGCGATGCCCAGTGGGATGTGGCGATGATGCATATGCGGGTCCGCGCGAAGCTCAACGGGGCGGACGCGAAGGCGGTACTGAAGTTCCTCCAGGCGAGCAACTGAGACGGACCGGGCCCTCAGGGTCCCGAGCCGTATAGCACGTACCAGACGAGCACCCCCGAGAGATCGACGTAGAGCCAAAGCGGAAGGACGACGCGGGCCAGCCGGCGATGGGCCTCGCGTCGATCCTTCAAGGCCAGGTGGAAGACCCTGAGGATGAAGGGGAGGAGCAAGGGGGCCAGGACGACGTGGGTGATCAGGACCGCGAGGTAGGCGGTCCGCGCGAGCCCCGCCCCGTCGAACCGACGCTCGACTCCGCCCCCGAAATGGAAGACGAGGTACGCGGCGAGAAAGGCCGCCGAGAAGGCGAGAGCCGCGCACATGCAGGCCTTGTGGAGCCCGATCCGGCCTCGACGGACCGCTCTCCAACCCACGAGGAGGGAGAGAGCCCCCGCCGCGTTCAGGAGGGCCTCGAGATGGGGGAGGTCTTGGATCGACATCGGGACCGCCGGGGGAGAGGGGGACCGGGGTGGGCCGCCCGGAATCAGGGAACGAGTTCGAAATCCAGGAAGAGGACCAGCATCAGGCAAGGGAGATAGGCCAGGGAGGTCAGGAAGAGCAGGCGCGCATCTTTGCGGCGCCGATTGAGAACGAGGGGGAGCGCGGCCGACAGCAGCAGGACGCCGAGCGCCAGGGCCCCGACGAAGTAGTAGCGTCCGGCGAGCCCCGTCATCGCCGGGAGGAGGCTGGCCGGAACCAGGCCGACCGCGAAGACGACGATCTGGGCCATCGTCAACCGACCGTCGTCGTCTCCGACCGAGAGCATCCGCATGCCGGCCCGGGCGTAGTCCTCCCGATAGAGCCAGGCGATCGCGAGAAAGTGCGGCACCTGCCAGAAGAAGAGGATCAGGAAGAGCAACCAGGCGCCGAGGCCGACCTCCCCGGTGACAGCCGTCCACCCCATCAACGGGGGCATCGCGCCGGTAAGGGCTCCGACGAAGGTGTTCAAGGTCGTCCAGCGCTTCAGGGGGGTATAGAGAAGGACGTAGGTCCCGGCCGTTCCGGCGCAAAGCGCCGTCGTCAGGAGGTTCGTTCCGAGATCGAGGACCCACAGCCCCGCGGCGATCAGACCCAGGGTGTAGAAGGCGACGGGGAGGGGCCGCAGGACTCCGGAAGGGAGCGGTCTTCCCCTCGTCCGAGCCATCCGCGCGTCGAGACGGCGTTCCAACCACATGTTCCCGGCCGCGGCCCCCGCCGAACAGAGGCCGACACCGAGGACCGCCGCGAGGAGAAGGAGAAGGAAATCCTGGAATGGAACAGGCTCCGCCTGCTTCTTCCGCGCGAACGAGGCGCCCGCCGCAACCATGACGAGGAGGAGTCCGGTCAGTCTCGGCTTGGTCAGTTCGAGCCAGGGCGACAGGAGCCCGCGGGCGCGGGAAAGGGTCCGGCGGGGAGGATGGGTCGCTTCCGGCGGGCTGGAGGGATCCGGGGCCACGTAACTTACGGACTCTCGAGGGTTCGGGATTCCGTCCTGGTCGGTCCGATCGCGCGTCCGAGGCGCAGGGTCAGGAGGAGCATCGCGGCCAGGAGGAGGGCGCCGTTCAGGAGGTGCGCTCCGCGCACGAACATTCCGAGACTCAAGGGGAGGGAGGCGACCTCCGCCTCCCAGGTCACGAGCCAGGCGCCCAGGCCGAGCGCGAGCTGGAGAAGGACGAAGATCAGGGCCAGGACCGCCGGACGGCGGAAGAGTCTGTATCCCCAGAGTTCCCGGGCCGACAGCATGGAGGTGAAGGCAACGAGGCCGGTCACGAGGATCGCGAAGAACGCGTGCAGGACGAGAACCGTTTCATACCCCGTCATCGGTTTTGGATAGACCGCGTGACGGGCGAAGGCCCCGAGCAGGAGCTGCAGGAAGAGAAGCAGGGTCGTCCTCCACGCGAGCTTGCGCAGGCCTTCGAGCCGATCCGCCGGCAGGCGGAGGGCCGGAAGTTCGTACCAGGCCTTGCCGCAGGCCGCGCCGAGCAGAAGGAATAGGGCCAGGGTCACCTGGGCGAAGAGGGCGTGGGCCATCGCGAAACCCACCCGGATCGGATCCACCGCGCCGTCCTCCCCGAGGATCGAGGAGGCCGCGGCCCTGAGTTCGGGCTTGGAGACGACCAGGACCCGGACTCCGCCGAGCACGCCCTGGAGGATCACGATCCACAAGGCATAGGACGAAAGCCTCCGGAACATCCGGCGGCCGTCCTTCCGGCCGAGGAGGAAGAGCGCGATCGCGAGGATGCCGATCAGTCCGCCGAGGACGCGGTGACGGAGTTCATACCACTGCCCCCCCGTGACCTCGCGGAGCCAATCGAAGGCCTGGAAAGGGTTCCAATCCGGATCCGTGTCCCCGGCCCGCATGCTCGTGACGATGCCTCCGAGAACGAGTTGCAGGAGGGTCGTTCCTACGGCGAGCGCGGCGAGCGCCCGGAGGAGACGTTGGAGATTCGTGCGGATCTCGGGGAGTTCCCCGCCGTCCTCCCGGAATCCGAGGTCTTCCCCGGGCGTCTCGTCTTGCTCCTCCCGGGAGTCTCCTCCCCGCCCGTGGTCCGGAACCCCACTCGACTCCGCGGTCTCCTCCTCGAACCGGAAGACCTCTTCCGGATCTCCGGATGTCGCCATGATCGGCCCCCTTCCTCGTCTCCTCGGTCTCTCGTCGCCTTTCGTGTCTCGCCGTGAACGGCGGGAGGATCATGGCTCGACCGACTCCGGACGGCATCGCCGCCGCGCGCGTCGGATCGTCGCGCCTGAAAAAACCGCGTCTTCCGGAGGACCGCTCCCTCTCGGGGGAAGGGAGAATAGCGGTTGACCCCGGCCATCGGGCGACCTACGATTCCGCGCCCTCGATTCCGGCGCAAGCCCCGCGATCCGGGGATTTCCGGCGGTTTCGAGGCATCCGGGCCCCCATCGTCTAGTGGCCTAGGATACATGGTTCTCAGCCATGGGACAGGGGTTCGAGTCCCCTTGGGGGTACCACGACGGGCTCCGCCGGAACCTTCCGGCGGGGCCTTTTTCTTGGCGGGCCTCGGAGAGGAGACCTCAGGGAAGAGAGGCCTCGAGATCGGCGAGGGCTTCGTCGACGTTGCGACGATGCGTGCGGTGGCAGAGGATGCAAAGGCGCGCGAGGAAGCGGCCCCGGGCGACGCAACCGGAGATGTGCACCCGGTTCTTCTCGTTGACCCGCCGGACGAGTTCCTTCGTCGCGGCATCCTCCTCCTCCGGACTCCCTCCGGGAAGGGAGACGCGGAAGGCGAGGATCGAGAGCTGCGGAGGACCTTGGAGTTCTAGCCCGTCCATCGCCGCGATCCTCTCCGCCGCGTAGAGGGCGAGTTCCCGTTTCTCCGCGATCGTCCGCCGGATCCGCTCGGCTCCATAGAGCTGGACGCACAACCAGATCCGCAGGCCCCGGAAGGGTCTCGAGAGTTCGGGGCCGAACAGGCTCGGATCGTAGAGATCCTCCTCCGGGAGGTCGGGAAGGTAGTCGGCGGTCGCGGCGTGCGTGCGGCGCAGCGCCTCCCCGTCACGCACGAGAAGGGCGCCGGTCCCATACGGCAGGAAGAGGCCCTTGTGCGGATCGAGCGTCAGCGAATCGACCTCGGACAGACCCTCGAGGAGGTTCTTGAGCCCGGGGACCATGTGGAAGAAGGCCCCGTAGGCGCCGTCGCAGTGGTGCCAGAGCCCCTCGCGGCCGGCGAACTCCTGGATCTCCGGCAACGGATCGACGGCGCCCGTGTTCGTCGTTCCGGCCGAGGAGACGACGAGGAAGGGGCGCAGTCCGGCCTCGCGGTCCGAGACCACGGCCCGGGCGAGTTCGTCGACCCGCATGCGGAAGTCCTCGTCGCTCGGAATCCTCCGCACGCGGTCCCCGGCGACTCCCGCGAGCTTCGCTGCCTTCGCCACGCAGTGGTGCGTCTGGTCGGAAACGTAGATCGTCCCCTTCCGGATGTCCGGCCCCAGCTTCTCCTCCCGGGCGGTCACGAGGGCGGAGAGGTTCGAGAGGGATCCTCCCGAGGTCAGCAGGCCGCGGGTCCCCTCGGGAAAGCCCATCCAGTCCCGCAGCCAATCGAGGACGTGGGCCTCGAGCTGCACGAGCATCGGAGCGGGCCGCCAGACTCCCGTGTAGCGGTTCACGGCCGAGGAGATGAAGTCGGCGAGGGCGGCGGGATAGAGCCCTCCCCCGGGCACGTAGGCGAGGTAGCCGGGACCCGGGGTGAGGAACGAACGCGGGATCCAGTCCTCGAAGAGCCGGTCCAGGATCTCCTCGAGGGGTCGTCCCCGCTCGGGGATCCGCCCGTCCATCGCCCGGCAGTCCGCGGCGGCCTCGACGTCCCCGCAGGCCGGCATCTCCGACAGGGAGGCGAGATGGGCCGCGATCCTCGCGGAGACCTCCCGCCCCATCCGCTCCATCACGTCTCGGTCGAAATCCAGTTCCACGACTCCGAACATAGCGGCGGAAGGACCCCGACCGGGCTCTCTCTTCCTCCCCGCCTTCCCAAAGGAAAGGGACGCGGGGGAGATCCTACTTCCTCGCCTTTCTCTTCTTCGAGTCCAGGGCTTTCGCAAGACTCCCGGGATCGGGCTTCAAGACGAGTTCGATCCCCTCCCCTCCCCGCGGTCCGACCGAGAGACGACCTCCCCAGAGCCCCGCTCGGGAGAAGGCCGTCACCCGGTAATCCCCGGGAAGGACGGAGTCTAGCACGAACCCGAGAGGCGATTTCGAGGAGTCCACGGCCGTCCCCTTCCGGAAATCCTCCGACTCGAAGCCGAGGTAGGTCGGGGGATTCTTCTCGGCGAAGGCCCGCTCCTTCGGCTTCAAGCCCGAGAGATCCAGGCGCAGGAAACCCCGGACCCGGCAGCCCGGCCTGGGCCGGATTTCGACCTCGACCCGGTCCCCCGGAGCGAGACGGAAGGATCGGTTGGGCAGGAGGAGTTCGAACCCGCGGGGAGGATTCGCCCCGGTCTTCCACCGCCCCGAGGGGAGCCCCTCGAAGAGAAAGGTCCCGCGGTCGCCGGTGACGCCGAAAGCCCAGGCCCTGGCCCCGTTCGAGTCCGGCTCCTTCCTCAATCGCACCTGGACCCCGGCCAGGGCGCCCCCCTTCGAATCACGGACGCGCACGAGGGCGGACCCCAGATGGAGTTGGATCGGGACCTGGATCACCTCCTGCCCCTTCAGCTCGAATCTCCGCTCGTAGAGGCTCGTCGGAACGGGGCCCTCCTCGTCGGAGGAGCGGACGGCGAGGGTATAGGTTCCGCTCGGAAGGCCGTCGAAGCGGAACGCCCCGGCGGCGTCGGTCCGGGTCTTCAGGAACTCCCGCCCCCGTAACCGGATGTAGTACCCCGCGCCCGGTTCGCCCCCGATCCGGAGGGTCCCGGCGATAACGCCGAAGCCAACGGGTCTCCCCTCGGCCAGTTCGAGGCGGACGCGGGCCGTCCCGCCGGAGGGGATCTCGACCCCGACCCGGACCGAGGCGCGCATCATCCCTTCGAGCTTCAGGAAATCCCTCGGCGAACGGATCGTGTGGAGGGGGAAGAAGGGCCTGGCCTTCCAGGATCCGGGTTGCAGGCCCGCGAAACGGAAGTTCCCCCGCGCGTCGGAGACAGCAAGGCGGGGCATGACCAGGCCATCGAAGTCCCGGGAAAACCGGCCCACCGGTTCGGCGAGGATGGACGTCGGTTCGGGCGGGGCGCCGTTCTTCACGACGACCCCCTCGAGGTTTCCGAGGGCCCGCAGGCGGAAGCGGACGACGGTTCCCTCCGTCACGACCGCCTCCAGGGTCTCGATCGCATACCCCGGATGCCGGACGAGGAACCTCGCCTTTCCCCGGGGGGGACCCGAGACCTCGAGCAGACCCTCCGAATCCGTGCGCCCCAGGGTCACGGGCATCGGAGTCCACATCTCCTCCTGCGCCCAGAGGATCCTCGCTCCTCCGACCGCGGCCCCTCCCTCCTCCCGGACCTCGAATCGACAGCGCAGAGCCTTCCTAAGGTCGAGGAGGCAGGGCTTCCCCTTCCCCTTCTCCGGAAGTTCGAGTTCTCCGGAAGCGAAGGCGAAGCCATCCTTCCCCGCCGTGACCCGGTAGACCCCGGGGGGCAGATCCTTGACCTCCCAGCGACCCAGTTCGCGTTCCTCGAGATGCAGGGAAGCCGGAAGAAGGTCACCCTCCCCCGGGAGCCCCGAGAGGCGCATCTTCCTTTCGATGCGCAACCGCGCCCCGCCCAGCGGACGCCCCCCGGGCCCCCGAACGATCACGAGCCCCGTCCGAAGCCTCGCGAGGCGGATCTCCACCGGATCCCCCCCGCGATACGGCCCGAAGACCTCCCACGCCGCCCCCTCGAACTTCCGGAGCGCGAGCCAGAGTCTCCCCTTCCTCAACCCGGCGATCCGGAAGTCCCCCGACGCGCCGCTTTGGACCGGCCGTCCGAGCATCGCCAACCCGCCCACCGGCAGTTCGGCTCCCGCCGCGCACTCCGCGCCCTCCACCCCCTCGCCGTCGGCGTCCAGGATTCTCCCCTCGAGAACCTCGCCCTCCGGCATCCGGAGATCTCCGAGGTCCTTCGTCCTCCCGGCCCGGATTCTCGTCGTCCTCGTCAGGCGGCCGTATCCCGGAAGCGTGCACAGCAGGGTCGAGGGGCCCGGCCGGATCCCGCGGACTTCGAAACGCCCGTCGGGTCCGGTTCTGCCTTCCCCGAAGGGAAGGACCGCATCCAGCTTCGCGAGCCATGCGGGAATCGGAAAGAGCGTCCGGCCCCCGGACCCTCCCACGACCCCACTGTTCGTCTCGAGGATCATCCCCTCCGGGTCCCAGGCGCTCAGCCCGAAGTTCATCACGATCCTCGGAAGATCGAGGACCCGAACCCGGACCCCCCGGAGGCCCTTCCCTTCCCCGTCGACGATCCGCCCCTTCAGGATCCCGCGTTCGACGAGGACGATCTCGCCGAGATCGGTGACCCGTCCCGGAGAGGGGGAGCGGTCGACGATGCGGAACGCGGCCTCGTCCGTTCCCAACCCGATCGCGAGCACGAGGATCGCCCGGGAATGAAGACCGATCATTTCGAAGCGCCCGTCGGCGTCCGTCCTGACCCTCGCCTTGAACTCGAGCGGGTTCCGGAGGCTCCCTCCCTCGAGGACCTCCTCGAGCCGGAGGCCGAACGGCGTCCCCCAGACCTCGACGGCCTCGACCGCGATCCCCGCCACCGGGCTGCGGTCCTTCTCCCGGACGATGCGGCCGCGCAGACCTCCGAGCGCCTTCCGGTATCCGGAGTCCTCCGCTTCCCCGGAGCCTTCTTCGCCGGCGGAGACCTCACGCTGGGCGGGGTTGGAGACCTTCCCGGGCTTCCCCTCGATCTCGATCCCTCCCCCCGGCCCGGTCTGCACTTCGACCTTTTCCGGGAGGGCGCCGCTGTCCCCCGGGTCCCCGTTCCGGGGAACGAAGATGAGGACCGCCCCGGCGGCCGCGGCCAGGACGAGGGCGAGAAGAGCATGGCTGCGTTTCATGAGGGCTCTCTCGGTTCAGAACGCTCGGGCGCCGAGGTCCAGGATCCACTCCCCCTCGAAAAAACGCAAGGAAGCGGGGAAAGCAGTCGAACCCGCCTAGCCGTCCCTCCACACGATCCGGGTCGTATCCCCGGGACCGATCTCCACCTCGACGGCGGGTCCTCCCTCTCCCCCCAGGCCCGCCTCCTCCGCGAGCTTCAGGAGCCGGGTGAAGGGGGAGCGGATCCTATCCAGGCCGTCGATCGCGTGGATCCTCCAGGTTCCCGGCTCGAGCCCCTCGAAACGGAACTCCCCTCCCGCGTCCGCTCTCGCGAAGCGGAACTCCGGCCCCGTCCTCGGGTCCCGGTCCCACCGCAGCGCGAAGAACCTCGAGGTCCGGGATCTCAGAAGGTCCGCCGTTTCGACACGACCCACGAGTCTCCCGAGCCGGGGCAGCCGCAGCTTCACGAAGGCTCCCGAAACGGGGGGAGGCTCGAATCTCCCGATCGCGAAGGCCGGATGTTCGACGGTCAGGACCTTGGCGGTCCTCAGCGGGAGGCGGACTTCCAGGTCCCCCCTCGAGTCCGTCTCCCCGAGAAAGATCGGAATCCTCGAGAGGAAATCCCATCGACCGGGGATGGGAGCCTCCATCTTCAGGAGGGCGTGGAGCCGCGCGCCAGCGAGCGGGCGCCCCGAAGGATCCACGACCCGCAGGCGGAACGACCGCGGAGAGGGTAGCACGAGGCGGCAAGCGCCCTCCTCCTCCCGTTCCGGGAGGACTAGGGTCCCCTCCGCCCACGGTCCCCCTCGTCGTCCCGCCAGAACGGTGTAGGACCCCGGCGGCAATCCCTCGACCCTCCACCGCCCCGGCCCCGCCGCCCGCAGATGTCGGGAGGAGTCCAGCGGATCCTCGTAGCCCTCGAGACGGTACAGGAATCCCCTCGTCAGGATCCGGGCTCGGACCCCGGAGGGCGGGCGGCCCGAAGGATCCACGACCTCGAGGCTCCCCGACCGGAGGGGGGGAAGGACGATCTCGGCCTTCCTTCCGAACGGAAAGGGTCCGAAGATCTCGAGGGGCATCCCCCGCTCCCTCGAGATTCCCACGAAGACACCCAATCTCCGGAGCCCGTGGAAGAGGAATCGATCCGGGGGTTCGAAACGGAACGGTCTGTTATAGAGAAGGCCCAGGTGGCCGAGGTCGTCGGGCGAGAAAGGGATCAGCGGGCCCTCGAGGATCCGGAACGGACGGAAGGCCTTCCGATCCGGTCCGAGAATCCTCGCCTCGAACTCCGTCCCGGCCGCGAGACGGAGGACCCCGAGATCCTTCTCCTGTCCGGTCCGGACCCGCAGCGACCTCCGGAAGGGAGGGAAACCCGGATGCAGGGCCAACAGGACCGAGACCCCGGGTCGAAGATCCCGGATCGCGAAGGTCCCGTCGGGCCCGGTCCTCGCGGTCCGGAAGGCCATCGCCTCCCAGATCCTCCGGACCCAGCCGGGTATCCCGAGGTGGAGGCGGGTTCCCCCGCCGCGGAACCAGAACGGCCGCCCCTCCCCCCCGAACAGGCGCGGCGTCCGGGTCGTCACGAAGAAGGGAAGGTCGGCGACCAGGACCCGGACGCCCTCGACCCCCTTCCCGTCCGGCCCGAGGATCCGTCCCCGGACCCCGCCCCGCTCGAGGAGGAGGAGATCCCCGAGATCGGCGGTTTCTCCGGAGCCGAAGGAACGATCCGGGATGCGGCAGGTCGCCCACTCCGTTCCGGAACCGATCGCAAGGAGGAAGAATCCGCGGGGGTGCAATCCTCCGACCGAGAAGCGGCCGTCCTCGGCGGTGCGCGTCCGAGACTCGCGGAGGAACCCGGTCCCTCTCGGAGCTTCGCTTCCTTCGTCGAGAAGCCGGTCCAGGGTCACGAACAGGGAGGGAAGCCGCAACTCGAGGACCTCGACCTCGAGACCCGCGAGCGGGCTCCGGTCCATTCCGCGCAGGAGGCGGCCGCGGAAACCGCCCAGGGCCTTCTCGATTCCGGGGTTCCTCCGCCCGGTTCCTTCCCTCTTCCGGTCCCGGACCTCGGCGCTCGCCGAACCCCGAGGCTCTGGACCCTGGGATCGCGCGGCCTGGGCGAGGAGAGGACCCAGAAAGAAAAGGACGAGGGCGGTCGGGCGGAGGTTCATCGCGATTCGGAGAGGCCTGGAACAGGATCCCGCCTTCCGCCGCGCGGGACAAGAAGGCCGGAACCGAATCCCGCAGGGGGATTCGCGGCTGGAAGAGGCTCCGGGCGGCGGGCATGCTCCCCTGCCATCTGCGGGTCGACGGGGAACCTCGGAGTCCCCGGATCGGAAGGAACCATGGTCAAGAAGGTCGTGTTGGCGTATTCGGGGGGTCTCGACACCTCGATCATCATCCCCTGGTTGAAGGAACGGTACGGCTGCGAGGTCCATTGCCTCGCCGGAGACGTCGGTCAGGGCGCCGGGGAGCTCGAGGGTCTCGAGGAGAAAGCCCTCGCGACCGGAGCCTCCTCGTGCCGGATCGCCGATCTCAGGCGGGAGTTCCTCGAGGAGGTCGTCTGGCCCTGCCTGATGGCGGGGGCCGTCTACGAACGCCGTTATCTCCTAGGCACGGCGATGGCGCGCCCGATCCTCGGGCGCGCCCAGGTCCGCTACGCGCGCGAGATCGGCGCGGACGCTCTCGCGCACGGTTGCACCGGCAAGGGGAACGATCAGGTCCGCTTCGAACTCGCCTACCGCGCCCTGGCGCCGGAACTCGAGGTCCTCGCGCCCTGGCGCCGCTGGGAGATCCGCTCCCGCGAGGACGCGATCGACTACGCCGAAGCCCGGGGGATCCGGGTCTCCGCGTCGAAGACCAAGATCTACTCGCGCGACCGGAACCTCTGGCACGTCTCCCACGAGGGAGGGGCGATCGAGGATCCGGGCAACCCACCGCCCGAGGACGCGTGGATGCTGACCGTGGACCCCGCGGAAGCGCCGGACGAGCCCCGGGACCTCGAGATCACCTTCGAAGGGGGGCAGCCCACGGCCCTCGACGGCCGGGAACGCGATCCCGTCTCCCTGCTCGAGGACCTGAACGAATGCGGCGGCGCGCATGGCGTCGGACGGACCGACATCGTCGAGAACCGGCTCGTCGGCATGAAGAGCCGGGGGCTCTACGAGACGCCGGGAGGAACGATCCTCTTTGAAGCCCTGCGCGCTCTCCAATCCCTCGTCCTCGACCGCGACACGCTGCACACGATGGAACGCCTCGCGCTGCGCTTCGCCGAGATCTGCTACTTCGGGCAGTGGTTCGGTCCGGAACGCGAGGCCTTGCAGGCCTTCTTCGAAAAGGCCAACGAGGTCTGCACCGGCAAGGTCGAAATCCGCCTGTTCAAGGGGAGGGCCGACGCGCGGCGCATCGAGAGCCCGAACTCGCTCTACCGGGAGGACCTCGCGACCTTCGGGGAGGGCGGATCCTACCGGCAGGAGGATTCGGAGGGCTTCGTGCGCCTCTTCGGGCTTCCGCTCGAGGTCGCGGGCGCCGTCAGGCGCGCCTCGGACCTCCGCGGGACCTGAGTTCCGGCCGGCTCAGGACCCGCTCCGGGCGACGGCCCCGGAAGCTCCCCGCGAAGCGGCGTCCCGGCCCGTCCCGCAGTCGACGGCCGAAGCGGCGCGCAGGATCCGCTTGAGCCGCGCGGCGGCGAGCAGGAGATCGAGGTCCCTCGGGCGCCCGCGCAGGGCCTCGGTCGAGGCCGCGACGACGCACTTCGTGCGCGCGCGGGAGAGCGCGACGTTCAGCCTCCCGGGATCGTAGAAGAACTCGGCCCGGCGTTCGCAGACGTCCCGGTCGCTGCAGGCCAGGGAGAGGAGCAGACACTCGCGCTCCTGCCCCTGCAGGCGTTCGACCGTGTCGACGACGAGGTTCGGATCGTGCAAGCCCTCCTTCTCGAGAGCGTGGCGGATCGCCCGGACCTGGGCCCGATACGGGGAGAGCACGGCGATCTCCCCGGGCGGCAACCCGTGCCGCCCCCGGAGTTCCCCGACGAGGGCGACGAGGAGGGCGGTCTCCTCGGGGGACCGCCGCCTCCTTCCTCGATGGTCGAAGCGCGCCCAGACGAGCGGACGCTCGGGATCGAGGATCGGGTCGTGGCGTCCGCCCGGGTTCCAGGGGAGCCTGCGGCCCGCGGCCTCCGGAGCCGCCCGAAGCCGTCCTCCGTAGAACTCCCTGGAGACGACGGAGACGAGGCCGTCGTTCAACCGGAAGCTCAGGTCGAGGAGGATCGGCTCGACGTATCGCTGCATCCTGAGGAACAGGGAATCTCCGAGCGAGGGGTCGTGCCGATCCCCGACCCGGACCGGCGAGAGCTGGGCCGGATCGCCGACGAGGACGTGGCGGCGGGCGACGAGCATCGCGATCGCCCCGTGCACGACAGGCATCTGTCCGGCCTCGTCCATCAGGAGGAAATGGAACCGGGGCTCCTTCGGGCAGCGGCGGAGCGCGAAGGGCGTCCCCCCGACGACGACCCCGCCCGGAGGGAGCTTGAGTCGGTTCAGGCTCGGGGCGAGCCGGATCCCGCGGGCCCTCAACCCCTCGTCCTCCGCGCGCCGGCCGAGCTTGAACAGGGGGAGACCGGGTTCCCGCCGGCGGATCGCGAGGAGGACGTTCTGGATCGCGCGGTGCGTGTAGCCCGTCACGAAGACCCGCGCCCTTCGTTTCGCGAGATGGACGGCGATCTCCGCGAGGACCCGGGTCTTGCCGGTGCCCGGCGGTCCCTGGACGAGGGTCACCCCCTCCCCGCCGACGGCCCGCACGAAGGCCTCCCCCTGCGCCTCGGTGAACTCCGACTCCCCGAGGCATTTCCGGGCCTCCCGCTCGCGCGCCGGGTCGGGCTCCCGCGGGAAACGCCCGAGAAGGGTCTCGACCCAGGCCTCCCGGCCCGGCTGGAAGAGCTGGGACAACCCCTCGAGGAGGAGGGCCTCGAGTCCCAGGCCGCGGCGGTCGAGACAGTAGGTCCGCTCCGCGGTCAGGACCGGGGGATCCCTGCGGTCGAACCGGTCCGGCGAGATCCGGACCTCGCCGGTCCCCGGGTCGAAGGACTCGAAGGTGCAGGGGAAGCCCTCCTCGACCCGCTCTCCGTCCCCGAGATAGAGGGCTTCGCCCTCTCGGAACTTGGCGAGGAAGGAAGGGGCCTCGAAGCGGAGGATCTCCCCGCGTCCTTCGACCCCGAGGAAGCGCAGGCCCTCCAGGCAGCTTCCGGATTCGACCCGCTCGGGGATCGGCTGGGCCCAGGTCTCTACGAGGGAACGGCGCGTCGATTCGCCCTCGTGCGCGATCCAGGCCCGCATGCGCTCCCGGAGTTCGAGAACCTCCGACTCCAGGCTCATGCTCCCGCCTCCAGGCGCCGCTCCGCCGCCGCCCGTCCGGCCTTCTCCGCCGCCGCGGTCTTCCGTCGCCCGGGATGCGCGCGCAGGACGGAGACCAGCGCCTCGAGGGTCTCGAGCCTCCTCCGGGCCAGGGCTCGGAGCCCCTTGGAATCCCCCTCCTTCAGGCGCAGCGCGACCGAATCCCCGTCCGGGTCCCAGGCTCCCTCTCCTCCGGATCCCGGGCCGAAGAGGGCGAGCGCCCGCCCGGGGTGGCGGACCGGCTCGGGAAAGGCATACGCGCCGCGGACCAGGGACATCAGGTCCACCCATCGGCCTTCGAGCCGCCGGACGAGGGGCGCGAGGCTCGGATGGCGCACGGCGAAGGAATAGAGGACACGGGGCAGCTCGCCCCCATGGACGAGCGGGCCCCGATCGCCCGACGCGCGACACAGGGCCTCGAGGGCCGCGACCTCGGAGCCGGGATCCGGCGCTTCGAAGCCCTCGAAGCTCTCTCCGCCGGGGCGGGCGATCGCGAAGAACGGGAAGCGCCGGTCGAAGGCGTCCTCGAGCACGACGGCGAAGCGGAGTTCCCCCACGAGGTCCTCGACCCTAGGGGGATGCGTCGGAACCGGACGGCCTTCCCGGAGCGCGAGGGCGTGGTGTCGGGCCCTCGCCCAGGTCGACTCCGGAAGGCGGCCCCGCCGCCCGAGTCTCCTCGGGTCCGCCCAGCAGAGGGCCTCCGCTTCCTCGTATCCGAGTTCCGCGAACACTTCGCGCTCCGCCCGGGTGAGCCCCGGAATCCAGTAGAGGTCCGCGCGACTCCCGCAGACCGCGCGCCACTCGCATCCCGCGCAGGCGTAATCGCGGTGGGGCCTCGAACCCGAGGGCGCGAGGAGCCACCGGTCCATCTCCTCGAGGATCTCCTCGAGGACGGAATCGAGTTCGCGGATCGGCACCGACTCCTCCTCCCCCTCGCGCAGGATCAGGAAACCGCGCTCGGGCGTCCTTCCCTGGATCTCCGCGAGGAGACGGCTGTAGAAGACGACCTGCATCGCCTGCCCGGAGCGGGCCGCGTAGGAGGACTTGATGTCTCCGACCTCGTAATGGAAGGAGCCGAGGCGGCTCTCCCCCTCGACCCTCCGGAGCAGGTCGGGGATCCCGAGGAAGGGCTCACGGAGGAGCACCCCCTGCGAGACGAAGGGTCTGCCCTCCGCGAGGAGCTTCCGGGTCGCGATCGCCCCCGCCTCGAAGTCCCGCGCGGGGTATTCGGGTTCGGCGACCCCCTTCAGGGAGGCGACGACCCGTGCCTCGTGCCGCCGTCCCCGTTCCCGGAGCCACTTCTCCTCCTCGGAGAGGGGAAGGCGGCGGTCCGGATCCCCGAAGAAGGCCAGGTGGACCGAGTGTTCGCAGTGCAGGAAGCCGTAGATCAGGGAACCCGTGATCCTGTGGCGGCGGGCCCCCTCCGGAACGCGCGGCGCCCGGAGCCCCGCGGGCCCTCCCTCCTCCCGGATCCCGCTCACCTCGGCTCGACCTCCACCCGCAGGTCGAGGTAGGCCGCTCCCCCCCCGAGGTCGGTCTCGACGGCGGGGATGATCGCGTTCGCCGCGCGGCCGAGGTCGAGACTCCCGCCCTTCGGGACGCAGACGAGGTCCGTCCGCAGCTCCGGGTCGTGCCGGAGCCGCACGGCCAGCCTTCCGAGCGGGGAGACGAGCCAGGCCGGGGAGCCGTCGGCCAGGCCCCCGGCGGCCTCGGGATGCAGGCGGGCCTCGGGAGGCTCCCGCGGCTCCTCCCCGATCCACTGGGAACACTGGCTGTCTCGGTGGCTGTTGCTGAAGAGCCAGAGCCCGCCGCCGGTCTCGCCGGGCTCGAAGTCCGCCCGTTCCAGGAGGCGGACCTTCCCCTCGGGGGTCGCGACCCGTCCGTCCTCGAACAGGACCCCAGGCGCGAGGGGGTTGCGTTGGGGCCCCCGCTCGAGGGCCTCGGGGTCGAGCCCGGCCGCCAGGACTTCCGCGCTCAGGAACCGCCGCGCCCACGCGGAACCGGTTCCGGCCAGCAATTCTTCACGGCCGAGCCTTCGGGCCAGGCCCTGGAGAATCTCGAGGTCGTCTAGGGCCTCCCCCGGGGGGCCGACGAGGCGATGGGCGCGCTGGATCCAGGGATGTCCGTAGGCTCCGCAAAGGTCCTCGCATTCCCCGATCCCCGCGACCGGCAGGACGAGATCGGCCCGGCGCGTCGTATCGTTCTCGTGCGTATCGGCCACGACGAGGAAGGGCACGGCCTCCAGGGCCTCGGCCACTTCCCGCGAATCCGGAAGGGATGCGACCGGATTGCAGCCCGCGACATAGAGAAAACGTATGGGGGGGGCCCGGAGAGCCTTCAGATCCCGACCGAGACGGGTCCAGGAGATCCGCCTGCCCCGGGCCTCGCCCTTCAATCCCCGGTCGAAGGCCCGCTTCCGGCGGTGATAGAACGAGGCCCCCCCTCCGGGGCGCCCGAGGTTCCCGGAAATCGCCGCGAGGGCGTCGAGGGCCCGGACCGTCGCCCCCCCCCGCCGCCTCCGCTGGAGACCCCAGCCGATCCAGAGCGCGGTCGGCCCCTGCGCGAAGGCCCGCGCCAGTTCCTCGAGATCCCCCGGTCTCAGGTCCGCGGCCTCGGCCCATTCCGCGACGCTCCGGGACCGGCAGAGAGCCCGATACTCTTCCAAACCCTCGAAGGAAAAGGGGTTGGCGGAATCGGGGAAGCCTTTCTCGCACAGGATCCGGCCGACCCCGAGGGCCGCCTCGAGATCCCGGCCCGGGCGGGGGGCGTACCTCCGGTGAGGAGGGAGCCCCGGGGCGGGAGTCACGGGGTCCACGACGTGGATCTCCCCCCCCCGGGCCCGGAGGTCCCGCAGGAGGGGGATCCCGTGGATCCAGGAGACTCCGGGATTCCGGCCCCAGCACACGAGATTGCGCGCGTTGGCCAGGTCCTCGGGGTCGTGGCTGTCGGAAACCCCGAAGTCCCGTTCCTGGGCGGCGATCCCGGCCCCGCTGCAGATGTCCCCCGCGGCCTCGACGACCGGCCCCAGGGCCCGGAAGAACCGATCGGTCAGGCCGCGGACCATGCCCAGGCTCCCGGCCCCCCGGAGGAAGCCCAGGGCTTCCGGACCATCCCCGTTCAGGACCTCCCGGATCCTGTCGGCGCAAAGGTCGAGGGCCTCCTCCATCGAAACCGGCCGGAACCCGCCGGGACCGCGCAGGAGCGGGTGGGTCAGCCGGCTTGCGGCCCTCATCCTCTCGGGGTACCGGCTCGTACGTTTGCAGAGGAACCCCCGGGTCACCGGATGCTCGGGATCCCCCCGGAACCGGACGATCCTCCCCTCGTCGATCTCGACCAGGAGCCCGCAGGCGTCCGGACAATCCCGGGTACAGACCGTCCGCCGAACTTCCCCTCTCATGCCTCCCTGCATAGCCGGCCGCTCCGCCGGCCGCCACTTCGGAGCCCGGGCCGCCCCCGCCGGCTCGCCCCTCCAACTCGAATCCGCCGTGGGACCGGGGATTCCGAACCGAACATTCCCCGAACCCACGGCATGGCAATGCTCCGGATTTACCGGGGTTTTTCTTGTGGCCGTCCGATTCCTCCTTCACGCTTTTCGCCTGAATCGGGGATCTCCGGGTTCCCGAGACCTTTCCTTGAAGCTTCCGATTACCTAACTGGGAGGAAAACCAATGCGTAACCCCAAAGGGTTCAGCATGCTGGCTCTGGCCTTGGCGGCTCCGGTCGCTTTCGCCGGCGGCAACGACGGTTTGGACACGGTCCGCGTTCCTGCGCTCCGGGGCGACACCTCGGTCGACATGTCGGCGGGCAAGGGGATCACCTTCGAATCGGGTGGCTCCTCGATCAACGTGGGGGCCTGGGTCCGATGGGAGTATCGCTTCTCCGGAGGCGACATCCAGCCCGACGTCGGGACCTTCGAGTTCCTCGACGCCCGTTTCGGCTTCCAGGGCCACCTATGGAGTCCGGACACGAAGTTCAAGATCTACTTGGACGCAGCGGACTCGACGAACCTCGTCAAGGACGCTTGGGTCCAGCAGAAGATCTGGGCAAACGACAACATGAAGGTCGAGATCCGCGGCGGGCAGCAGAAGACCCTCTACGGCCGGTCCGAGACCGGATCCTCGTCCCTGCTCGAGTTCCCGGTCCGAGGCGTGGCCGAGTCCACGTTCTCCGGCCTTCGTTCCCAGGGTCTCAACGCCTTGCTCTCGATGATGGAGAACCGCCTGCATGTCAACGCCGGCGTCTGGAACACCTCAACCGCCGGCGGGACGAAGCTCACCGGCCAGAGCGAGGACTCGCTCAACGCCGACAACGAGTTGAACTTCGGCTTCGGCTTCACCCTCGACAGTGACAACGAAGGCGGCATGAGCGGCCTCCGGTACTCCCAGGGCGACCTCGAGGGCGCGGAGAACCTCCGCTGGTCCGTCGGCGGCGGTCTCTGGGTCGGAAATGAATCCACAGGCGTCGAGGCCGACACTCTCGGGATCAACCTGAACGGTGTCGTCAAGATCAACGGCTTCCACGGCCTCGTCGAGTTCTTCCTCCGCAACGCGGAGGTCGACGGCGGAACGGCGGACGCGAGCGCGACCGGCCTGACCGTCCAGGGCTCCTACACGATGAAGAACCCGAAGTACACCTTCGGGGCCCGCTATTCCTGGGTCAACATCGACGATGACACCGGCGTCAACAGCGCGATCTCCCTGATGACCATGGCCAACGGCGGCAGCTCCCTGAACGCGGCCAACGGCGATGTGACCGAGATCACCTTCATGGTCGGCCGCTACCTGAACGGCCACGCCAACAAGATCCTGGCGGACCTGACGCTCCAGTCGGTCGATCCCGACACCGGGACCTCGATCGACAACATGATTTTCCGGGTGCAGCACGTCGTCAAACTCTGATCCCGGGATCGACCTCACCCGGTTCCCCGGAACCGGGTAGAACGAGGGGCGCCGGAAGTTCCGGCGTCCCTCGTTTTCATTGTTCGCGGGGTCTTTCTCGTAGATGCCGGACGGACGGAAACTCCTGGCCTGCCTCTGTCTCCCCCTCCTCGGCTTCCAGGGCCGGGAGCCGGGAATCGAGACGGGGGAAGCGCGAGAGGAACCGGTCCAGACCCTTCCCGTCGAGGCGAGGGTCCTCCCGGATCCCGGCGGGCGGCCCCGCCTGGTCTTCGGCCTCGCGACCGGGCCCGGGACCTTCCGTCCCCTCCTGCGTCTCGAAGGGCTGCGGGTCCGGGAAGCCGGCCGGGAACCCAAACCAGGTCCGGGCTTCGAAGCCTTCACGAAGATCCACCGCAGCGGGAAGACCTGGGTCCTCCGGGGCGGAACCCCAGAAATCCAGGCCTTCACCTGCAGGATCCTTCGCCTGAGCCCTGGACGTTTCCGCGTGGATTTCCGAGACCGGATCGGCCTTCCCGTCAGGCTTCTCGATCTCGCGCTCGTCTACCGCTGGATCGCCCCCGAACCCCCGGAACGGGTCTCGACCCCACGAAGGTGCCCGACTCCCGAGGAACGCTCCGACGACCGGAGCGCCGGAACCCCCCTCCTGGCCCTCGGCACCGGGAACCTGGGCATCGCCTTCCTCCCCGACCCGCGGACCCTGGCCCGCGACCGGCGGATCCCCAGATATTTCCGGATCGAAGCCCCGGCCGCCTCCCCCCTCTGCCTCCTCGGCGCGGGCCGGAATCGGCGGACCGGGGACGGCCGGATCCTCCCCGACCCGACCCGCCCAAATCTCCTGATCGACGAGGACTGCGGCCTGCGCCACGAGATCTGGTTCGCTGACCGGGGCCTCGACGAAGATTTTTATATCCGGGCCCTCGACGAGGTCTGGTCCCGGGGCCGCAGGATCCGCGACGCCCTGGAGTCCTCCCATCCCCCCTCCCCCCTCGCCCTCCCGGCGGCCCTCGAACGCAGCCTCGAACGGCTCTTCCCGGTCCCGGGCGGGAGGGACGCCCTCTGGATCGCGCCCACCCCCCCGACCACCGAATCGAAGCGGTCCTTCCCCCCGGCCTTCGAAGCGGGGCAGATCCTGGACCTGGCTGGCGACCGCGGAATGGAACTCGCCCTCTCCCTCTGGGCGAGCGGAGGCGAAGAGCGGAGGGCTCGGGCCTCCGCCCTCGTGCGAACGGTGCTCTCCGCCCCCTCGAGGGGTGGACTCTTCCCGACGCGGGCGCGGGTCACCGAAAAAGGACTCCGCTGGATCCGGGAAGGCAAGGGCCCCTACCGGACCGGGGACTGCGCCCGCCTGAGCCTCCTCCTTCTCCGCTGGGTCCGGGCCGGCGGTCATGGATCGGAGAAAGCCGTCCTCAAGATCCGCGATTTCGCCCGCTTCCTCCGCCGCAACCAGCTTCCCACCGGATGGGTCCCGGCCCGCTTCGGTGACGACCTCGTCCCGATCCGCGGGGAAGACGGAGGAGACCCCCGGGACGCCCTGGCCTGCGGGCGCTTCCTGGCGAACTTCGCAGCCTATTCCGGGACCCCCACCGACCGGAAGCGGGCGGGCCGGATCCTCGAGGCGGTCCTCGCCGCCGGGACACGATCCACGGCTCAGCCTCGGAATGTCGGGTCCACCGGTGCGCGGATGCCCGCCTCGCTCGTGACCCCACGGCTCTCGGCGGTCCAGGCCCTCGACGGTCTAGCGCTCTCCCTGGGCCTCGGCTCCCGCGGGACGCGCTTCGCGGCCGCCCTCTTCCCCCTGATCCGCGCCTGGCATCCTCTCTGGGAAACCGCCCCACTCCCTCCCCTCCTTCTCGCCACGAACGAGGGGCGCCCCCCGGGCCCTCCTGCGCCGGGCGGCGAGGCGGCCTTCCTCCTGGCCCGGGCCTGGATGGCCGGAGCCCCGTTCTCCTGGGCCGAACGGGCCGCCTGGCTCGCCCGCCATGCGAGCGAACCTGCCGACGGTTCCTGGCTCGAGGGACTTCGCAGGGAGATCGGCGAGGTTCTCGTCGATCCCGCACTGGGCAAGGCCGTCGCCTTCGGACCCTGGAAGGTATCCCTCGAGGCGGGGACCCGGAACCTCCGCCTCGAGGGAGGACGGAAGAACCCGCGCAAGCTGCGGATCCGCGCGCGCCTCCCGGAAGGATCCTCCACGGCCCGGCCCTGGTCCGTCAATGGCGCCCTCGTGGAGACGAGGACCGACCCTAAAGGATTCCTCGTCTTCGAAGCTCGTCCCCTTCCCGGGCTCCGCATCCGCTTCCGTCCACCGTCCCTTCACGACCACCGGGTCGACCTGGACCTCGAGGCGGACCTCGAGGGATTCGAAGGCTCCGAACCCCTCGAGGTCCGCTTCGAGGTCTCCGGAGAAGGGACCGGGAGGCTCGTGTTCCCCGCCCATCTGTCCCAGGGACGCGCCCACGGGGCGAGACGCGCCCGGATCCTGATCCCTGCCGGCAGGCTTCCCGCTTCCGGCGACCTCGTAGTCGCCCTGACCGCCCGCCAGGGGACGAGGACCCTCCGCGACCCACCCCAGGGAGGGCATCGGATCCGGCTCGGAACCGTCCGGGAGGCGGATTGCGGAGACGACGCGGAGACCTGGCTCCTCGACGCCGGAGCGAGCAGGGTCGTCCCCGCGGCCGACGGGCGGGGAAGGGCGCGGGTTACGCCACCCTCCGGGAGTTTCCGGTACCGAATCCCGGTTCCGGCCTCGGCGATCCGGCTTCGGATCGACCTCCGGGTTCAAGGGAACGGCCTCCTGGAAGCGGGCGGATCCCGCTTCCGGCTCCGAAGCGAGGAGGAAAGGGGCTTCGCCGACGTTCTCCTCGAACTCGCAAACCGCGAGGACTGGGAACGGGGCCGCCTCGAACTCGTCTTCCACGGGACGAGCACCCGCGAGAGCGGCCTGGTCAGGATCCGCTGGGAGGCCCTGGGCGAGGCCGCCCCACCTTCCGAGATCGGCCGGAAGAAGATGGCGGAAACGAGAACCCCACCGGTTCTCGATCTCCGGATCCGCCCCCGGTTCCTTGGAGGCTCACCGCCGGCGACGATCGAGGCTTGCCGTCGCTTCCTGTTCGGAGAGGGGGACGTGGGCAGACGCAGCCTTGCGTCGACGATCCGGGACTGGTCCCGGGGGAGACTGCTCCTCCGCGGGAGGATCTCGGCCTGGGAACCCCTTTCCAAACGACCGGACCCCATCCCGCGGGGGGAAGGGGAAGCGGGAGCGCTCGAAACGATCCTCTGGGGAGGGCCCGGACCTTGTCCGCTCCGCTCCGGCGCCTCTCTTCTCCTGGAAGGCCCCCCCGGCGCGGAGCGGGTGCGCCGCTGGGCGGAAGCGCTCCTCGCCCGTTTCGAGGATCCCCCCTGGCCCTCCGAAGAGGAGATCCTCGAGGATCCGCCCTCCGGAGGTCCAGCGGATCTTCCTCGATCCCCCCGGCCCCCGGCCTTGCGGTTCTTCCGCCTGGGTTGGCGGGAAGCGCGCGAGGTCCCCCCGATCCCCCGGAACAAGCTGGCCCTTCCCGCCTCTCCAAATCGACCGACCCTCTGCCTGCTCCCCGAACCTCCGTTCCCGGGGCGGGGGAGCCTGAGCCTCGAGACCCGGGGCCCCGGCGCGCCCCCCCTCGTGCTCCGGGACCTCGGGCGGAACGACACCCTGGCGCTTCCCGGGGGCGAGGCTCCCCGCCTGCTCCGCTACCGGCCCGGGGCCCGCTGGCTCAGCCCGCAGGGCGAGGAGTTCTGGACCGGAAAGGTCCACCCCTCTCCTCCGGGTTCGGAAACCCTCGTCCTTTCGCTGACCCCCCGCTTCCGGACCGATCTCGCTGCGAGGGCCGAGATCTCAACCCGCCTCGGGGCCGGCGGAACCTGGGTCCCCCGGCAGGTCGAGGAGGGAGGGAGCGGAGGAGCCTCCCCCAAGAGGGACACCGGTCTCGGAGACCTCCGCCTGCAGGGAGGGGCCCTGTCCGGAAGCCTCCCGAAACAGCCGGGCTCCGCCCTCCGCCTCCGGATCCGCGACGAACTCTGGTCCGGCGGGGCGCGGCTCCTCCTGCGGGCGGCCTCCACGACCGGATGCATCTCCTTCCGCCTCCAAGGAAACGAAGGAAGGTTCTGGAGCCTGGATTCCGTGAACGGACCCGTGGCGGACATCCTGACCCTCCCCCCGAGATCCGCAGGACCGGGGAAGGTTCCCGTCTGGACCCTCGACCTCGTCTCCGCCTCGGGAGGCGGAGAGCGCTTCGAGGGCCTTTCCCTGACCCTTGCCGGGACGAGCCCGCTGGTGCTCGACCTGATGGACCTTGCTCCCCCCGGAAGCCTCGTGGATCATTCCCCCGTCCTTGCCGACGGCTTCCGATACGGGCCCGTCCTCAAGCTTCCGACGACCCGGGAGGAGGGACGGGCGCTGAGCCTCCCCCTGACAGTCCCCCGGAACGGGGGACTCCTCCGGATCCGCGCCGGGCGCGCGGATCCCCGCCGCGCGGAGGACACGAATCTGCGGCTGCGTTTCCTCCCGACCGGAGGGGGGAAGGCCCGCGTCCTCTGCGGCAGGGGGCCCCTGCGCCGGGCCGGCGGGCCCTGGATCACCTACCGGATCCCCCTCGGAGACCTGGCCGGAGCGAGCGGTTTTCTCCTGTGCGAAAGCTCCGGCCCCGCCGGGGAGACCTGGATCCTCGACGCCTCGATCCGGGAGGACTGAGGGCGCGGCAGAGCGTCGCGGATCCGGGAATCGAGGGAGGATGACACTGTGCTGACACCCTGAACTCGAAACGACCCGACAATTCCAGCGGTTCATTCAACGGCAACCGGATCGGAGCGAAACGCGATGCAACGCCTCTACCTGATCGGAACGAGTCATCAGCTTTGCGACCCCTCGAAGCTCGCAAGGCTCCCGGCGCGGGAGCGGCTCGAAAGTCTGATCGAGGATTCCTGTCAACTCGGAATCTGGAACGGCGCCGTTCTTGTCGCGACCTGCAACCGGATCGAGTTCTACCTCGATCTCGAGGGTTCCGAGGATCCCCGCCTCGATTCGCTTCGCGCCCTCTTCGGGGAACTTCCTTTCTACGAGCACGAAGGCCGCGAGGCCGCCCGCCATCTCTTCCGGGTCGCGGGCTCGCTCGACTCGATGGTCCTCGGCGAGAACCAGATTCTCGGCCAGGTCCGGCGCGCCTGGGAAAGGGCCCGGGAATCCGAGACCTGCACATCGCTTCTGGACGGGCTCTTCCAGGAGGCGCTGTCCGCGGCGAAGGAGATCCGGAACACGACCGGCCTGGGAACGCAGTGCGTCAGTGTCGCCTCGATCGGCTGCCATGAATTACTGGACGCCTTGTCCCCGCTCGCCGGCAGGAAACCCCGGATCGCCCTCCTTGGAGCAGGGACGATGGTGCGCAAGGCCGTCGTCACCCTCGGCGACATCTGCGAGGCCGAACTCCTCTTCGTGAACAGGACGGCCTCGAAGGCCAGGGCCCTGGCCGAAGAGCACGACGGACGCTCGATGCCCCTCGAGTCCTTTCTCGCCTTCCCGCCGGTCCTCGACGCGATCCTCGTGGCCGTCCGTGGAGACGAACCGGTTCTCCGCCGCGAGTTCCTCGAGCGCCTGCCCCTTCCCGACACCCGGCGGATCGTCCTCCTCGATCTCGGGGTTCCCTCCTGCGTGGATCCCGAACTCGGGGACGACCCCCGCGTGCTCCGCATCGACATGGACCATCTCCAGGCCCGCAGCCGCAGGCACGCGGAGGAACGCCGCGAGGCGGCCCGGCGCGCGGAGCCGATCGCCGCGCGCCACGTCCTAGCCTTCGCCCGGCGGCTCTCCGCCCGCAGGCTCGGCCTTGAACGGGTCCGGGCCAGGCACATCGAAATGGCCGAACAGGAGTTCGAGGCCCTTGTCCGGAAGGACCTCGCCTTCCTGCCCGAGGAGGAACGCGAACGTCTGAAGCGCCGTTTCCTCCGTCTAGCCAAGGCCCACGCCCATCTCCATCTCAAGGACTTGAAGGTCCTGGCCTCGGAAACCTGATCGGTCCCCCGGCCCGGGGAGGAGTGGCGGAGCGCGGTCCCTTCCCCGAGAATCCCGGACCGGCTTCCCGCATTCCCGTCCACCGAGGACGGATCTCCGCGACGAAGAGGACACGATGATCCGCATCGGAACGAGAGGCAGCGACCTCGCCCTCTGGCAGGCGAGACACATCGCGTCCCTGATCACCGCGAAGACCGGCGAGGAGCCCCGCCTCGTCGTCGTCAAGACGAAGGGCGACCGGATCCAGGACCTTCCGTTGACGCCGGACCTCGGGAAGAGCTTCTTCACGAAGGAGATCGAGGACGGACTCCTGCGCGGGGATTTCGATCTCGCGGTCCACAGCCTGAAGGACCTCGCCGTCGAACAGCCCGAGGGGCTCTGCCTCGCCTCGGTGCCTCCCAGGGCCCCCGCCGGAGAACGGCTCCTGGTCCGGCCCGAGGCCTGGGCCCCCGAATGGTCCGGCCTGCCCCTCCGCGAGGGAGCCCGGCTCGGAACCTCCTCGCCGCGACGTCGGCTTCAGGCCGCGAGCCTCCGGCCCGATCTCGAGTTCGCCGAACTCCGCGGCAACGTCCCGACCCGCCTGCGGAAGCTGCGAGAGGGAAAATACGACGCGATCCTCCTCGCCCAGGCCGGGATCCGGCGCCTCGATCTCGACCTCGACGGGCTCGAGGTCTACGACCTCGCCCCCGAGGACTTCCCCGGAGCGCCGGGGCAGGGGGCCCTCGGGCTCCAGGCGAGGACGGACGATCGGGAGGTCCGCGCGCTCCTCGCCTCCTTCGAGGACCCCGCGACGCGGGAAGCGGTCGAGGTCGAACGAGGACTCCTGAAGGCCCTGGGAGGCGGCTGCTCCCTCCCGCTCGGGGCCCACGCGCGGAAGGACGCGGAGGGTCGCCTCCACCTGACCGCCTTCCTGTTCCATCCGGACGGGAAGGCCCCGGCGCTGCGTTTCACCGGTTCAGGCGAATGCGGGGAAACCTTGACCGCCGCCGCGCACCGGCGTCTTGCGCCCACTCTCGAGCAACCGCTGGCCGGGACGAGGCTCCGCCTGCGCGGGGGGCCGGTCGAACCCTCCCTGGCCGGCGACCTCAGGGCGGCCGGAGCCTCGGTCGAACACGAATGCTGTTTCGAGATCGAGGATCTCGATCCCCCGGGCGAGGACCTCCAAGCCCTCGAGGAAGCCGATCACCTCTGCCTGGCGAGCAAGGGCGCGGCTTCGAGGCTGGCGGCCATCGTCCGAGACGGGAAGGCGGAGATCCGCGGGGACGCCGTCCTCGTCGTTCCGGGAAGGGGAACGGAAGAGGTCGCGGCGCGGGCCTTCCCCGGGAACCCGATCCTCCGCGCCGATCCCCCCCGCAGCGAGGGCCTGGGCAGGACCGCCCTCGCGAACGGGGCGAAGAAGGTCTGCTTCCTCGGCGCGCTGGGCGGTCGCCTCGACGGCCTGCGGATCCTCGAGGAAGCCGGGACGGTCGAGGGCAGGCACATCCCGCTCTACCGCACGAGCCTCCGGCCCGGCGAGGAGGAAGGCCCGGCGGACCCGGACTCCGATCCGGTCCTCTATCTCGCGCCCGCGGCCGTGCAGGCGCGCCCGCCGAGCGGCGGGGAGCGGCTCGTCCTCGCGCTCGGCCCGACGACCGCCCTCCCTCTCGAGGCCCTGGGCCTGCCCCGACTCGTGAAGCTCTCGTCCCCCGACCTCGAGGCCGTCCTCGGGGTCCTGCCTCCCGGGAAGGAGGAACGCTCATGACGGCGAACCACGCCCTGTTCTCCCGAGCCCTCGCCGTCCTCCCGGGCGGGGTCTCCTCCCCCGTCCGGGCCTTCGGAGCGGTCGGGGGCGAACCGATCTTCTACCGGGACGCGAAGGGCGCCCGCTTCCACGATCTCGAGGGGAGGGAATACCTCGAGTTCGTCATGTCCTGGGGCCCGATGATCCTCGGGCACGCGCATCCGCGGGTCGAGGAGGCCGTCCGCCGGGCGGTCTCCCGGGGAACGAGTTTCGGAGCCCCCTGCGAGGACGAGGTCCGGCTCGCCGAGAAGGTCCGCGACTGGCATCCCGCCGTCGAGAAGCTGCGCTTCGTCTCCTCCGGGACCGAGGCCGTCATGAGCGCGATCCGCCTGGCGAGGGCGGCGACCGGGCGCCGGCGCATCCTCAAGTTCTCGGGCTGTTACCACGGGCATTCCGACGCCCTCCTCGTGGCCGCGGGCTCCGGTCTCGCGACCTTCGGAAAACCCTCGTCCGAGGGGGTCCCCGAGGACTTCACGAAATGGACCTCCGTGCTTCCCCTCGACGACGAGGAAGCCCTCGACCGTTTCTTCGCCGAGTTCGGAGGGGAGCTTGCCGTCGCCCTGATCGAACCCGTTCCGGCGAACAACGGCCTCCTCCTCCAACGCCGGTCCTTCCTCGAGCGCCTTCGGGAACGGACCCGGGAGCACGGCGCCCTCCTCCTCTTCGACGAGGTCATCAGCGGGTTCCGGCTGGCCAAGGGCGGCGCTTCCGAACGCCTGGGGATCACCCCCGACCTCGCGACCTTCGGCAAGGTCATCGGCGGGGGCATGCCGGTCGGAGCCTTCGGGGGTCCAATAGAGATCATGGATCTCTGCGCGCCCCTCGGTCCCGTCTACCAGGCGGGCACCCTCTCCGGGAACCCCGTCGCGATGGCCGCCGGCCTCGCGACCCTGGAGGTTCTCGAGGAGGAGGACGGGTACGCCCGCCTCGAGGACCTGGGCGCTCACCTCGAGGAGGGCTTCGCGGCCCGCGACCGGGACCGGCCCTTCCCCTTCCGGCTCGTGCGCGAGGGCTCCCTCTTCTGGCTGGCCCCGCGCATCGGCGCCGAGGCCCCGCGGAAGGCGGAGGACCTTCCCGGAGACCTCGGGCGTCTCTACGCGGACATCCACGCGGCCTTGCTCGAGCGGAGGATCTACCTCGCCCCGAGCGCGTACGAGGTCGGCTTCCTGTCGACCGCCCACGAGGAGTCCGACTGCGACCGTCTGCTCGACGTCCTCGTCGAGATCCTCGAAAAGGAAGGTTGAGGCCGGTCCCCCCGGCGAAGGCGCGATGCGAGGATCCCCGGGAATCACCTTTTCGCTGCTCGTCGCCCTGGTCCTCGCCCAGGTCGCCTGGTGGATCTACTTCCAGGTCCAGGACACGCGCCGCGTCGAAGTCTCGAAGCGCAAGCAGATCGAGGGGCTCTGCTACGAGGCCCTCCTCGAGATCGGGGACGACCTTCCCGAGGGCGCGAGCCCTCTCGCCGTCCGAGAGGCCCTCGAACGGAGGCTCGCGGCCCGCTACCCGATGCTCGAACTCACCGACGAGCCCGGCTCGGGAGGGGCGAGACTCGGACGGCTCCGTCCGGACATGCACGAGAGCCTGGCCTCCCTGCTCATCCGCCCGCGGGAGAAGGCCCTCCTGCGCATCCTGGACGAGGCCCGACGGCGCCGCAGGATGTTCCTGCTCGAGGGCGCGACCCTGACCCTTCTCGTCCTCCTCGGGCTGCTCCACCTCTCGAGAGCCCTCGGCCGGGAACGGAGACTCCAGGCCCAGCACGAGCGCTTCCTCGCCGGCGCGACCCACGAGCTGAAGACCCCCCTCGCCTCCCTGAAACTCGGCCTGCAGACCCTCTCCCGATCGGGGCTCGACCCGGAGCGTTCCCGGCATTACCTGAGCCGCATGAGCGGAGAGGTCGACCGGCTCCAGATCCAGATCGAGAACCTCTTGCACATGGCCGCCGGGGATCGGTATCGCGAGCGTCGCGAGGTCGGCGACCTCCGGAAGGACGTGGCCGAGATCCTGATCGAGGTCCGCCGGCGGGCCGAGGAGAAGGGTATCGAAGTGCGATTCGAGGACGGAGAGGACCCGATTCCCGTCGAAAGGGACCGCGAGGCCCTGCGCCAGTTGGTCGGAAACCTCTTCGACAACGCCTTCAAGCACGGGCCCGAGGGGAGCACGGTCCACGCCTTCCTCGGGATCGAAGAGGGGAAGGCGGTCCTCCGCATCCGAGACGAGGGCCCCGGAGTCCCGCCAGGGGACGAGGAGCGGATCTTCGAGAAGTTCTACCGGGGGGAGGACGCCGTCTCCCTGAGCCAGGGGGGGAGCGGACTCGGGCTCTACCTCGCCCGGCAGACCGCGCGGGCTCATGGCGGATCCCTGGAACTCGATGGAAGCGGCGGACCCGGGGCCGCCTTCGAACTCCGGCTCCCCCTCCATTCCGCCGCCGAAAGATCCCGGGAGGCGCGATGAGCAGCCCCTGGATCCTGGTCGTCGAGGACGAGCCCCTGCTCGGGGAACTCCTCGTCGACAATCTCCGCCACGAGGGTTACGGAACCGAACTCGTCCAGGACGGAAGGACCGCCCTGGAGCGGATCCGCGAGGGCGGCATCGACCTCGTCATCCTGGACCTGATGCTTCCGGGAATCGACGGCCTCAAGATCCTCGAGACCCTCCGCGGCGAGGACAACCCGGTGCCGGTCCTGATCCTCTCGGCGCGTTCCCGGGACCTCGATCGGGTCAAGGGTCTCGCCCTCGGCGCCGACGACTACCTCGGCAAGCCCTTCAACCTCAGGGAGCTCCTCCTCCGCGTCCAGGCCCTCCTCAGGCGGGCCCTCAAGAAGGAGGCCCTCGAGCCGATACGAAAGATCGAGTTCGGCGGGAACCGGGTCGACCTCGACACCTTCGAGGCGGTCACCCATGATGGGACCGAGGTCCAGTTGACGAACCGCGAGGCGCAGCTCCTCCGCTACCTCGCGGGCAAGCCCCGCAAGGTCGTCTCCCGCAAGGAACTCCTGGACAACATCTGGGGACTCGACGCGGCCACGACTCCGAGGACGATCGACAATTTCATCGCCCGGTTCCGCAAGCTCTTCGAGAAGGACCCTCGCGACCCCGTCCATTTTCACACGCTCCGAGGCGTGGGGTACAGATTCGAACCATGAAGACGAACGAAGACGCGCCGATTCTCAAGGTTCTGCGCGGCGAGCGCGGTTCCCGCCCGCCGATCTGGTTCATGCGCCAGGCGGGACGCATCCTCCCCGAATACCGCGCGCTGAAGGAGCGGAAGACCTTCGAGGAACTCCTCCGCGACCCCGAACTGGGCTTCGAGGTCACGATGATGCCTCTCCGGCGCCTGGAGGTCGACGCCGCCATCCTCTTCACCGACCTCCTCGTCCCCCTCGAGGCCATGGGAAACCCCGTGACCTACAAGCCGGGCCCGGTCCTGCGCTGGACCTTCGAGGGCGAGGCGGACCTCCCGCGACTCCGCGAACGGAGCCTGCCCGAGGCCGTCGAGGTCCCCCTCGAGACCGCGCGTCGGGTCCGCGCGGCCCTCCCCCCCGAGAAGACCCTGCTCGGCTTCCTCGGCGCACCCTGGACCCTCGGCGCCTACCTGGTCGAGGGCGAGGGTTCCAAGAACTGGTCGAAGTACCGGGCCTTCGCGTATCGGGAACCCGGGACCTTCGCAAGCCTGATGGAGGGACTCGCCGACGTGGTCCTGGACTTCGGGCTCGCCCAGGCTCGGGCGGGGTGCGACGCCCTGCAGCTCTTCGATTCCTGGGCGGGCGTCGCCGACCCGACCTTCTTCCGGGAACGGGTCGGCCCCTCGCTCCGGCGCATCGTCGAGGGACTGCACGAGGCGGGGATCCCGGTCATCTACTACGTCAATGGCGCGGCCGGACACCTCCGAACGATGGTGGAGACCGGGGCGGACTGCCTGGGGATCGACTGGAGGATCGACATGGCCGATGCCTGCCGGCGCCTCCCCGAGGGCCTTCCCGTCCAGGGGAACCTGGATCCGGCCGCCCTCTTCGCGGATCCCGAGGCGACCGCCGGCGCGGCCTCGCGCGTCTTGCGCGGCGCGGCCGGCCGCCCGCACATCTTCAACCTCGGGCACGGCTTCGACCCCGCGACGCCGATCGCGCACGTCGAGGCCCTCGTCCGCTTCCTCCGGACGGTCGAACCCGGGGAAGGAGATCCTTCATGAACGAGCCCGCCGCGATCTCGACCGAACTCCTCCTCCGGTACGACCAGCCCGGTCCCCGGTACACGAGTTATCCGACCGCCCCGGTCTGGACCGAGGATTTCGGGGAACGGGAATGGCGGGAGGCCCTCGCCCGCGCGAACCGCCGTTCCGCGGCCCCGTTCTCGCTCTATGTCCACATCCCGTTCTGCCGTTCGATGTGCTTCTACTGCGGCTGCAACGTCGTCGTCACGCAGCGCGAGGAGAAAGCCCGCGAATACGTCGACGTCATGCTGAAGGAGGTCGCCCTCCTCGCGGAGGCCCTTCCCGATCGGCGGACCCTGAAACAGCACCACTGGGGAGGGGGGACGCCGACCTACCTTCCCCCGGAGGAGATCGTCCGGCTCTACCGCGGGATCGAGGCCCGCTTCCCCCCCGCGGGGGACGCCGAGATCAGCATCGAGGTCGACCCCAGGGTCACGACCTTCGACCACCTCGAGGCCCTCCACCACCTGGGCTTCCGCAGGATCAGCATGGGGGTGCAGGACTTCACCCCGAAGGTCCAGCAGGCGATCCACCGGGTGCAGAGCCGCGAGCTGACGAAGTCCCTCGTCGACGAGGCCCGCCGCGTCGGCTTCACGAGCGTCAACGTGGACCTCGTCTACGGCCTTCCCCACCAGGAGCCCGAGACCTTCGGCGAGACGATCGAGACGATCCTCGATTGGAAGATCGATCGGATCGCCTGCTACAGCTACGCCCACGTCCCCTGGCTCAAGAAGCACCAGCGCGCCCTTCCCGAGGAGGCCCTGCCGGGGAGGGAGGAGAAGTTCGCGCTTCTGGCCCTCGCGCTCGAGACCTTCGGGAGAGCCGGTTACGAGATGATCGGCTTCGACCACTTCGCCCGGGCCGAGGACGACCTCGCGTGGGCGGCCCGCGAAGGGAAGCTCCACCGGAACTTCATGGGATACTCGACCCGCATGGAGGCCGGCAGGGAAGGGGAGGACATGCTGATGCTCGGCGTGACCTCGATCGGCGAGGTGGCCGGCGCCTTCGGCCAGAACCCGAAGGAGCGCCGCGACTGGGCCGGGGCGATCTCTGAGGGGAGGCTTCCGGTCCACAGGGGGCACCGGCGGAACGCGGAGGACGAGGAGCGGCGCAGGATCATCCTCGACATCATGTGCGACTACCGGGTCGAGTTCGCGAACTTCGAGGCGGAAGGCCGCCCGCCGTTCCGGGAGCGTTACGCGAAGGCCCTGAGGAGCCTCGAGCCCCTCGTGGAGGACGGCCTCCTCGAACTCGGGGACGAGGCCCTCGTCGTGACCCCGAAGGGCAGGGTCTTCCTCCGCAACATCTGCATGCCCTTCGACGCCTACCTCGAGAAGCAGAGGGCCGAGGGTCGCCCGATGTTCTCCCGAACGGTCTGAATCTCCCCGCGCCGCGCAGCCCGATGAGGAAACCCCAGGACCGAAGATCACGAGGACGCCGGAGTCCGGAGACGGAAAGAGGCCGATGACCCGTACCGCGATCCTCCTGCACAACCTCGGGGGCCCGACCCGCAGGGAGGAGATGGAGCCCTTCCTCCGGGCCCTCTTCGAGGACCCCGAGATCTTCCGCCTCCCCCTTTCCCGGTGGACGCAGGGCCCCTTCGCGCGATGGCTGGCCCGCCGGCGGGCGGATGAGGCCTGGGCGAACTACGAGAGGATCGGGGGCTCCCCCCTGCTGGAATGGACGCGCCTGCAGGCCGAGGGTCTCGCGATGGGCCTCGCCGAGACGATGGATCCCGAGAGCTTCCTCGTCCTCCCGGCGATGCGGTATTCGAGCCCCTCGATCCGCGAGGCCCTGGAGGCGGCCCGGGATTTCGGCGCCGAACGCATCCTCTCCTTCCCCCTCTATCCGCACTATTCCCTCGCGACGACGGGTTCGAGCGAACGCGAACTCCTCCGGCGGCTCGAGGAGATGTCCTGGAACCCCGAACTCCGGAGGATCGAATCCTGGGCCACGGAACCCGATTACCTCGACTGCCTCGCCTGGAGGCTCCGCCGCTGCCTCGACCGGCTCGACCCCAACCTGCGCTCCAGGACGAGGATCGTCTACGCGGCCCACGGAACGCCTCTTTCCTTCGTCCGGCGCGGTGACCCCTACGTCCCGCAGATCGAGGCCTGCCTCTTAGGGGTCGAGGAACGGGTCCCCCACGGTCTCCGGCATTCCCTCGCCTGGCAGAGCCGCGTCGGCCCGATGGCCTGGACCCGCCCCTACCTCGACGAGGAGGTATCCCGCCTCGGACGGGAAGGCCTGCGTTGCCTGGTCGTCGTTCCCCTGTCCTTCGTCTCGGACCACGTCGAGACTCTCTACGAACTCGACATCCTGACGCGGAACCAGGCGGAAAGGGCCGGGATCCGCGAGTTCCACCGCGTGCCTTCCCTCAACGCCGACCCGGATTTCCTCGGCGTCCTGACGCACCTGGCCGGGGAGGCGCTGGCGGACCCCGCCCCCTCGAATCCGGCCCATTCCCCGAAGGGAGATCGGAGAGCAGGATGAACCTCGACATCTGTGTCCTCGGCGCCGGAATCAGCGGCCTGAGCTTCGCCCACCGCTACCTCGCGCTCCGTCCCGAGGCGAAGCTCCGCCTCCTCGAGAAGGAGTCCAGGCCCGGCGGCCTGATCCGCACGAGCCGCGAGCGGGACACCCTCCAGGAATGGGGTCCCGAGACCGTCATCGACGACGGGAGCGGACTCTCCGGGCTCGTCGCCGACCTCGGCCTCGAATCGCGGATCCTCGACTCCCGCCCCGAGGCCAGGGTCCGCTGGCTCGCGCTCGGGGATCGGCTCGAACCCCTTCCCACGGGTCCGGGCGCCTTCCTGCGGACCCCCCTCCTCTCCCTCGGCGCCAAGCTCGGACTCTTTCTCGAGCCCTTCCGCCGCAGAGGGACCGACCCGGAGGAGAGTTTCGCCTCCTTCATCGAGCGCAGGTTCGGAAGACAGGTCCTCGAACGCTTCGCCGACCCCTTCGCCTCGGGGATCTACGCCTGCGTTCCCGAACGCATGGAGATGGCCTCCTGCTTTCCGAAGCTCTTCCGGGCCGAGCGGGAGTTCGGAAGCGTGATCCGCGGCCTGCGCAAGGTCGGATGGAAACCCGGCCGGATCAAGAGCTTCCCCGGCGGGGTCGAGGAATGCGTGGAGGCCCTGCGAACTTCGCTCGGCGACCGTCTCCGACTCGGATGGGAAGCGACCCGGATCGCCCGGACCCAGGACGGGACCTTCGAGGTGACCCCGGCCGGCGAGCCGAGCCGCCCGATCCGCGCCCGGCGACTCGTCTGCGCCCTCCCGTCGAGGGCCGCCGCGCCTCTTCTCGAGGACCTGTCCCCCGAACTCGCCCGCGAGCTGCGCTCGATCGACTTCGTCTCGGTCGTCTCGGTCCACATGGCCTTTCCAATGGCCCGTGTCCCCGGACACCTCCGCGGCTTCGGCTACCTGATCCCCCGCCGCGAGGCTCGGGACCGGGTCCTCGGCGTCCTCTTCAGTTCCTGCATCTTCGAAGAGCGTGCGCGGCCCGGAACGATGTTGTTCCGGACCCTCCTCGGCGGCGCGCGGAATCCCGTTTCCCCGGACGAACCCGACGAGGCCTTCGGCAGGGAGGCCCTGGAATCCTTCCGGAGGTTGACCGGGGTCGGGGGCGAACCGCTCTTCCTCGAGGTGCGCAGGAGGCCGCATTGCCTCCCGGTCTACGAGCCCGGCCACCGGGAACGCCTGCGAAGGATCGACGAAGCCTGCTCCGGGATCCCGGGGCTGCACCTCTGCGGCCTGTCCTACCGGGGAAGCTCGGTCGCGCTGTGCGTCGAGAACGCGAGGAGGCTCGCGGCGGAACTCGCGAAGGCCCCCCTCCTCCTTCTCTTCGCCCTGATCCCCTTTCTCCTCCCGGCCCTGTCCGGCTGCGCGAACCGCCCGGAGGCCCCGATCGCCGAAGCGGCCCCGGAAGGCCCCCGCAAGCAAGGGGGGCGGATCTTCCGGGTCGGATCCGCGGGGACCTACCGCACGATCTCCGCGGCTCTCGCCGACATGAGGGACGGGGACGTCTGCCGGATCTCGGAAGGCGTCTACCGGGAACGCCTCGTCGTGCGCCAGGACGGCGTCACCCTCGTCGGCGAGGGGAAGGTCGTGATCACCGGCTACGACGAGGCGGGGACGATGCGGTCCATCCTCGTCAACGGCCGGCGGGGTCTGTCGGCGGCCGTGGAGGGACCGGTCTACGAGGTCTTCCAAGGAAAGCGCTACTTGATACCGGCGCGCCATCCGAACAAGACCGCACCGATGACCTCGAACCGGGATTGGGCGGACACCTTCATCGACGCGAAGGGTCGGATCCGCTTCCTGACCGGGGCGCCGCCGAGACGGGAAGAACTCCGCGACGGTTTCTACGTGGGCCTGCACAGCCGCGGCAAGAAGCTCTCGAGCTGGTATTCGCTCTCCCTTCCGGTCACCCGGGTCGGCCGGGACGGCGCCGTCCGCGTCGATGCGAAACGGGCCTCATCCGGCTTCCTCGGCCGTCACGGACAGGGCAGGGGGATCGGCTACATCCTCGGCGCAAAGGCGGCGCTCGACGCCCCGGGGGAGTGGTACACGGACGGAAAGCGCGTCCTCTTGATCCCGCCCCGCGGGGGAGAGGGCCCCTACGAGTTCCGGACGCGGCTCTACGGGGCGGTCATCACGGGTCGCGGGGTGAAACTGAAGAACCTCCGCTTCACGGCGGCCGCGGCCAGGGTCGTCGGCGACGAGGTCGCCTTCGAGAGCTGCGTCTTCGAATACATCTCCCCCTTCCGCCACAACGAGAACGACTCGCCTCGAAACGCGCGAGGCCAGAGCCTCGCCTCGGGATGGGGGATCCCCGACAACGGCACCGCGGGCGTCTTCGTCGAGGGGGACGCTTTCACTGCGGTGGACTGCCGTTTCTCGAAGAGCTGGTGGAGCGCAATGACGCTCAGGGGAAACGGGGCCCGCATCCGCAACTGCCTGTTCGAAGACGTGAACTGGATCGCCAAGAGGTGCGCGGCCCTCTTCTCCTGGGGGAAGGGGAACGTCGTCCGCTTCTGCACGTTCCGGAACCTCGGGGCGGCGGCGATCGAAGGGGGCAACGCCAACTGGATCGAGCAATACGCGACGAAGAACCTCTGGGAGCACAACCTCATCGAGAACGCCTGCACGCTGGTCGTGGACCAGGGCTTCTTCTACGTGAACCAGCAAGCGGGCGACAACCCCAGGGGGGATTCCATCTGGCGTTACAACCTCGGAATCGGGGGTCGGGGCCCCGAAAAGGGGAACTGGAAACGGATCGTCGCCGCGTTCTACGTCGACAACTCCTCCTCGGGATACCGGATCCACAACAACATCGCGATCGACGTCGCCGAGGCCTTCCGTTTCAACGACACCAAGGACGGACCCAAGGCCGGCAAGGACATCTGGTGCGTGAACAACACCTTCATCCGCTGCGGCCCTCCGGCCTACGGTTTCTGGATGAGGGGGAAGCCCGACGCCGAGGTCATGCTTGTCAACAACGCGGCCGTCGGCTGCGAGCCCGGCTTCTTCTCGAAATGGGCCGCGAAACTCGGGTGGAAAAACAACGTCGTCGTTCCGTCCCTCTCCGCCCTGAAGAACCCCGACGGACTCGACTTCACCCCCGTCGACGACCGCCTGAAACACGGCGGCCTCCCCGTCCTCGGCCGCCGCGTCCCCTACCTCGGTGCGGTCGACCCGACCCGCGGCATGTGGCGCTTCGGCGCCGACGAATCCCGCCTCCCCTCCCCCTGACCCCCGAGGAGGACCCTGCCGCATCGTCTTCGCCGCGGCTCGAGCCGGAGGCGTCTCGAGCCGCGTACAGATCTCCTGGGACCTCCGCTTCCGCCGCTCGATCCGCCCTTGCGCTTTTGGTCAGTCCTTCCAGGCTCCCGGCATCAATCGGCCTTCACGACGACCCGTCCGCCATTGGCGACGACCCTGAGCACCGCGGACCCTCCGGAGAACAGGTACTCGGCGTGGCCGTCCGAGGCGTCGATCTCCGGGATGGCGGCAGCAACGGCGGCCACTGCGGTTTCATCCGCCAGCTTCACCTTGCCCAGCACGAAGTCCGTCCCCTCGACCGCTGCGAAGCGCAAGCGCAGCGTCTTCCCTGCCGGCGGATCGATGTCGGTGCTCGCCAGCCTGTGGTCGACTCCGATCATACCGTAGTAGCACGGCTCGGCGGCTCCAGCCGGCCCGACGACGAAACCTGTGAAGGCGACTCTCATCGCTCCTTCATTGACGATACGCAGTCGCGTGCCGAGCTGCACACCGGTGGATTCCGGAGATCCGCAGCCTGCGGCGAACACGAGGGTCAAGAGGATGGCGCGAACTCGCATGACCCTCTTGTAGCAGGAGCGGAATGTTGCAACTAGTAGAGGCCGCCACGCCTTTCTTGCCCATCCCGGCGAGTCCGCTACCATCCGCTTGCATGCGGGGATCGAAAAGGTCACCGGCATCGGCTGTCGTCGGGGCGATCAAGGTCTTGGCCTTCCTCGCGGCCACGCAGATCCTTCTCGAGGTCGTGGTCTTCACCGCCCTCGCCGCCCTCTCCGCCAGGCTCTGGTCGCGCTACGACGGCCGGGGGTTAAACCTGCCCTGGTTCCTCAGCTCCGGCCTCGCGAGCCTCGGCGTCACCCTGCTCGTCTGCTTCGCGTTCTTGGAGTGGATCGACCACGAACGGTGGGCGCACATCCGGCTGCGCGCGCGTCACGGTCTTCGCTTGTTCGTCGCCGGACTCGTGATAGCTGCGGTCGTGGTTCTGCTCCTCACCGCGATCGCCGTCGCCGCGAATGCCGTGCAGGTCGACTTCCGCCCCGATCCCTTCCTGCCGGCTGTCTCCTACGTGCTCGCGGTGCTGGCCGGTGGATTCGCGCTCGTGCTCCAGGAGGAACTCGTCTACCGCGGCTACCTGCTGCGGACACTCGAGGCAAGCGTCCAACCATCGGTCGCCGTCGTCGCGACGTCGCTGATCTTCGGGCTGTTCCACCTCACGAGGGCGCACGTCTCCATTCCCGGGGTCCTCACGATCTTCGTCATGGGTTGCCTCCTCGCCGTGGTTTGCATTCGGACGGACAGCCTATGGCCGTCGATCGGGTTGCATTTCGGCTGGAACTCGTCCTTGTATCTCCTGGACTTCCCGGTGAGCGGCACGACCTATCCCAACCCTCTCCTGGATCTGCAGTATTTGAACCACTCGTGGATCGTGGGCTCGGCCTTCGGGCCCGAGGATTCCATCCTCGTGACGGTGGTCATTGCGTTGCTCCTGGGCGCCGCCCTTGCATGGCTCCCGAAACGCGGAGGCCCGCCCGACGCTGCCGGTGTCGATGCTGTGAAGTGATCCGCGGGCGCGCGCAGCCTGGTCGCGACCCATGCGACGACTCCCCTGATATCGGGGGATCCGTCCTCCTTCGAACCGGGCCCTGACCCGCCGCTTGCTCGAACGATGGAACCCGGATCCGGGCTGGGTACACTCCGCCATCGTCGAGCCGTTTTCTTCCCCGGCATTCCGCTTTTCCCGAACCGCATCACGCTGGAAGAAACGGCCGGCTTCTACTCTCCTGGAGAGAGATGCGGCTGGATCCGGGGGGGAGGTCCTGTCGAGCCGGAGGCCGCGATGCAGAGACAGGTGCAGGTGATCGGCGCCGGATTCACCGGTACGGAGACGGGCTTCTCCGCCGCCCGTGTCGCGGGCTCCCTGGAGTCGGCCGCGACCTTCTTCCTCGCGGGATTCACCGCGGTCCGCCGGGTCGAAGCCTCGCGGTGAACGCCGTGGAGGATGGCCGCTTCGACGATCCAAAACGAGCGGCGCTCTTCGATTTCACCGCCCTCTTCGAGCGGGATCGGGCGCGCGGAGCCGTCCGCCCCCTCGCCGAGTACCAGACCCGCTTCCCGGGTTTGGAGGCCGCGATCGCCCGCGAATACGAACGCCTCACGCGCGCGCCGACGGCGGGGCCCGGCCCGGCCGAGGACCGGCGGCGGATCGGCCCCTTCCTTCTGCTCGAAGTCCTCGGCCACGGCGGCCAGAGCGTCGTCCATCTCGCCCTCGACACCCGGCTCGGGCGGCGGGTCGCCCTCAAGGTCCTCGCTCCTGCGGCCTTCCGCTCCGAGGCGGCGCTGGAGCGCTTCCGGCGGGAAGCCGCGGTCCTCGGGCGGCTCTCCCATCCCGGCATCTGCGAGGTCCACGAGGCCGACTTCGCCGAGGAGACGCCGTTCATCGCGATGCGCTACGTTCCCGGACGGACCCTCCTCGAGGAGGTCCAGGCGGTGCCGTCGGGGGAGGAGCGCGTGCGCCGGGCGGTGCGCCTCGTCGAACGGGCCGCGCGCGCGCTGCACGCGGTCCACGAAGCCGGCGTCGTTCATCGTGACGTGAAACCGAGCAACGTCCTCGTAACCCCGGACGGCGATCCCGTGCTCGTCGACTTCGGGCTCGCCCGCGGGCTCGACGCCGACACGCTGACCGAGCCGGAAGCGGTCTTCGGCACCGCGCCCTACCTTGCGCCGGAGCACTTCGCCGGGCGGGGGGCCGATCGGCTGACCGATGTCTATGCGCTCGGGGTCACGTTGTTCGAACTCTTGACCGGGCGGCGGCCGTTCGAGGCGGGAAACCCGGAGAGGCTCGCGGCCCTCGTCCTTCACGAACCCGCACCAGACCCGGCCAAGCGGAACCCGCAAGTACCGGTCGATCTCGGCGTCGTCGTCCGGAAGGCGCTCGAGAAGGATCCCCGGCATCGGTACCAGAGCGCCCTCGAGTTCGCCGAAGACCTCCGGCGCGTGCGCGAGTACGAACCGGTCCAGGCGAGGAGGAACCGCCCCCTCGTGCGCCTCCGGGCCTGGATCCGGCGGCGGCCGGTGCTCGCGAGTTCGACGATTTTGAGCGCGGTCCTGCTGAGCGCCGGCCTGGTCGTCGCCCTCGTCCTGCTCGCCGACGTGCGTGAAGGGCGCGAGGCTTTCCGCGCGCTCTTCCTCGCGACCGAGGCCCGCCGCCTGACCGAGGTCGATCCCTCCCTCGCCCTCAGGGTCGCCGTCACCGCGGCCGAACTCCGGCGCAACCGCTGGACCGAGACCGCGCTCTACGAGACCCTCGCCGCCAGCCGCGAAGAGGCGGCCGCGGTCCGTGTCCAGGGAGGGCGTTCGGTCGCCTTGTCCCCGAGCGGGGACCGGGCCGCCTTCGTCATCGGTGGGGAGTGTACGGTCCTTCCCCTCGGCGGGAGCGGGGTCCTCCGCCTCGAAGGGCCGGCGGGGGCGCTCTCCGTCGCCTTCGACCCGAAGGGCTCGCGGATCCTCCTCGGGGGGGAAGGCGGCCGCGCGACCCTCCACGATGCGCGCGGGCGGCTCGTCCGTGGATGGCGAGGGCTCCCGGGGCCGGTCGATCCGGTCCTCTTCGCGGGCCCTGTCCCGTACGGTCTCGCCGGAGGCCGGGCCTTCCGCCTGGCGGGCGGGGATCCGGTCGAACCCGGCGCCGGCCACGGGACCCCCTTCGCCGGACTCGCGGCGGCCGGCCCGGACCGGCTGCTCGCGCTCGGCCGCGGGGGGCGCCTCCATCTCTTCTTGAACGGGCGCTGCGCCGGGGAGTGGGGCCCGCGCGTGCGCCGCTTCACGCCCTCGCCGAATCGGGAGCTGCTCGCCCTGGAACGGCCGGGCCGCGTCGAGGTCCACCGGCTCGGGGGGGGCGCCGTCCTCCCAAAGCTCGCGGTCGGGGACGAGGTCCACTCGCTCGCCCTCTCGCCCGGCGGGGACCTCCTCGCCCTGGGCTTTCGCGGCCGGGTCGCCGTGCACGAACTGCCGTCGGGCCGGCTCCTGTTCTCACGGGCGACGCACGGGCGGCGGATCGTATGGACCCTGGCCTTTTCGCCCGGCGGACGCCGGCTCGCGACCGGCGGCCTCGACGGGACCGTTAGGATCTTCGCCATGCCCAACGGCCGCCCCCTCGACGTCCTGCATGGGAAGTGGCCGCACATCGTGCAACTCCGCTGGCTCGACGACGGAGAGGCGATCCTCTCGGTCGCCTCGAACCGCCGCGTGCGCCTCCACCGGTTGACACCGAGGCCGGGAATGTACGTCCTCGATCCCGGCGGCGGGGCGGTCCGCGATGCGGTCTTCTCGGCCGAGGGGAAAAGGTTCTACGCGGCCTGCGCCGACGGGCGCGTGCGGGTCTTCGCGGCCGCGGACGGCCGCCTTCTGCGGATCCTCGAGGGCGGGGCCGGAGCGCTCCTCTCGGTCGCGGTCCGGGCCGACGGCGCCGTGCTCGCGAGCGCCGAAGAGGGGGAAGTCCTCCTCTGGCCCGCGGGGAGCGCGACCCCGGTGCCGCTCGAGACCGGCCGCCCCTTCGTCCTCGCGCGCTTCCTCGCCAGCGGGCGCATTCTCGCAGTCGGCCGGGACGGCCTGATCCGACTCCGGAGCCTGGACGGGACCTCCATCCTCGCGGAACGCCCCCCGAATGGAGAGGAGGTCGGCGCGGCCGCTCTGCACGAGGGCGCCGGCCTGCTCGTTCTCGGCCGGCGCGGGCCCGTTCTCGAGTCCTACGCGCTCGGTGACCTCGCCCCCGTCTCCCGCGTGGAGCCCGCCTCGACCAACGAGGCCATGCCCGAACCGCGGGTCCTCTCGCTCGCCTTCGCCCCGGGGGGGGAGAGATTCGCGGCAGGCACCGAGGACATGGTCGTGCGGCTCTTCGAGACGAAATCCCTCGCCCAGCGCATGGCCCTCGTGACCCCGACCCCGGGGCCGATCCGTTTCTCCCCCGACGGGCGCACCCTCGCCGTCGGCGCGCGCCACAACCCGAGGGTCCTGTGCTTCACCCTCCCCTCCGGTGCGCGGGTCTACACCGGCGCCGAGCACGGGAACCGGATCTCGTCCATCGCCTTCCCGTCTTCGGGGGAGGCCTTCGCGACCGCCTCGTTCGACGGCTCCGTGCACCTCCATGCCCTTCCCGGCGGCGGGGTCCGCGCGGTCCTCGACGGCCACCGGGACGCGGTCGCGAAGGTCCTCTTCGATCCGGCGGGGCGATCGATCCTCTCGGTCTCCTTCGACGGCACGATCCGGCTCCGGCCGGTGGACCCCCTTCCCCTCGCAAGGACCCGCCTGGTCCGGGAATTCACAGAGAGGGAGGCGGCCCGCCTCGGTTCGGCTCTTCCCCGCTGAGGATCCCGGCCGCACCCTCGGCCCTCAGGCGGGCGCGCAGCCTCTGCCAGCGCTTCTTCAGGGCTTCCCGCGAGAGCCCCAGGCGGGCCGCGGCCTCGCCCTGGGACAGGCCCTCGAGCCCCAGGTGGACGACGAGGTCGCGGTCGGGTTCCGGCAGCTCCTCGAGCCAGCTCCCGAGGCGCCGGAGTTCCTCGTCGCGCGCGACGCGCCGGGTCACGCTCGTCGCCTCGTCGGGGATTCCCTTCAGGCGCAGGATCTGCGAGGTCCGCCCGGAGCCGATCGAGAAGCGCCGGAGCCGCGCGGCCCTGCGCGCGGCCTCGAACAGCACGTTCTTGGCGACGACGAAGAGCCAGGCCCGGAAGCTCGAGCGTTCGAGGTCGAAACGATCCCGGATCCGGTAGGCCCGGAGCCAGATCTCCTGGAGGAGGTCGTCGGGCTCGAACACGCCCTCGAGGAGCGGGGGCGTGCGGAGCCTGAGCCAGATGTAGAGGGCCGGGGCGAGCGCCACGTATCGCTCGGTGAAGCCGTCCCTGCCGCCGCGTGATTCCGGAGGCGCCTCCATGGGCTGGATCCTATGAAAAATCGCCCTCCGCGGCCGGTCCCGGCCGGTTTTTTGTCCCCGGACCGCCCCCTCGGGTCATGAGGGAATGGAGTCCCTCCGTCCCCTCATTCCCTTCAGGAGTTCCTCATGTCCAGACGTCGTTCCCTCCCGATTCTCGCCCTGATCCTCGGCGCCGCCCTCCCGGCCGGGGCCGGCGCCCAGGGACCCTCCGCGATCAGTTTCTCGAACCAACTGCACAGCCTCCCCTCCGGGTGGCGGGCCGAGTCGGTCGCGATCGGCGACCTCAAGGCGAACACCGGCGGCTTCGTCCGGCCAGAGATCGCCATCACCGCGGCGAACGCCGCGACGGCAAGGGTCTTTTACCTCCAGGCCTCCGGGGCCAACTGGTCGAGCGCCTTGCCGGGGGCCGTCCCGAACTTCCCGTCCGTGAGCGCCGGCGAGCGGATCGCCGGCGTCCTCGTCGCGGAACTCGGCGGCAGTTCCTCCTACCGCGACCTCGCCGTGGCCTACGAGGGAAGCGGCAAGGTGCGGGTCAAGATCGCTCCGTTCAGCCCGACGCCGCCGCTCCAGACCTTCGCCTGGACCGGGGCGAGACCGTTCCGGCTCGCGGCCCTCGACCTCGAGCGCGACGGCGACCTCGACATCGCGGTCCTGTCGTACACCGCCCCCCACGTCCGCTTCCTCCTGAACAACGGGAGCGGGGTCTTCACCGTGTCGACCGCCTCGATCACGCTGCCGAACCAGCTCACGCCGACCGCCTTCGCCGCCGGCGACTTCGACCACAACGGCGCGACCGACCTCGTGATCGTCCGCGCCGACGCTTTGCTCACGGTCTACCGCAACACGACGACCATCTTCTCGAGCAGCATCTCGTTCACGGCGGGGCAGACCTTCGGGACTTCGAACCGGCGGCGGATGGACGTCTGCACCGGCGATTTCGGCGGCGACGCCTGGCTCGATATTGCGACCCCGGTCATGTACCACCCCTCGAACCTCGAGGGGGCGACGGTGTTCCCGAACAGCGGTCCGACGGCCTTCACGATGAGCCAGACGCCGTACAACATCCAGAACCTCAAGGGCTTCTGGGCGATCGGCAGCGGCGACTTCGACTGCGACGGCGACCTCGACCTGTTCGTCACGAACGTCGGCAGCAACCGCGGGTACTTCGGCGAGAACAACGGCAGCGGGACCTTCAGCTTCACCTCGACGACGCCGATCTCCCTCGGCGTGTTCCCGCACGATGTCGCCGTCGGCGATCTGACCGGCGACCTGCACGCCGACATCGTGACCGCGAACCGCGGCGGAACGACCGGTTCGGTCTCCCGGCTCACGAACCTGCAGTGCAACAAGGCCTTCAAGCATGTCTACATCGGCGGGATCCCGGACGCCTACGCCGGCTCGGTCCCGACCGGCTCCGAGCACGCATGCCCGCAGGGCGGATTCCAGACCTGGCTCGGCGCCTCGCCGGCGCCGTTCGACAACATCCTCTGCAACAAGAGGCTCGGCCACACCTTCCCGCGCAACGGGTTCGTCTTCCCGAAGGGGGTCGTCGCCGGACGGCTGACGATCCGCTTCCGGACGAACTGCCCCGGTTGGACGAACGACATCCTCGCACTGCAGTTCGTCGCCGGCCCGAACCGCTTCGCCTGGGGCCGGCGGCTGCGCACGCTGGTCCCTGCCTACGCCTCGGGCGGAGACCACACGGTCGTCCTCGATCTCGGGAACCTTCCGGGCGGCTACAACATCCTCCCGCGGACGAATACGACCGGGAAGTTCGACGTCTACATCCAGGACGACACGCGGGTGGACTACGTGCGGCTCGAGCTCTTCACCTGCGAATGCCAGTGCCGCAAGCGTTTCGGCCTCAAGCTCGGCGGCTTCCCCTGGGCCTCCGGGGCGAGCGTCAGCCTGACCGCCTACGACGTGCCGCCGTCGAACTTCGTCTTCTTCTTCCTCGGCCCCCAGACCGGCGCCCTCGGCAACACCTGGTTCTGCATCAAGCAGCAGATCTGGTTCCTAGGGATGGTCCAGGCAGGAACGAACGGCGTCGCCACCCTTCCGCTGACCCTGCCGAGCTTCAACCCGCCGCCGTGTTCCACCCTCTCGGTGCAGGGGATCGCCTGGCCGAGCTTCTACACCTCGAACACCTGGACGGCGCAGCTCTTTCCCTGAGGATCCGCGGCGGAACGGCCGGGAGCGGGTCTTCCCGGCCGGGTCAGTTCCGGAGGACGAGGATCGCCGGTTCCTGCTTCACCGCGTCCCAGATCGCGTTGGCCCGGTCCTCCATCTCCCACAGGGAGTAGTACCGGGACCAGGAGGGGACCTGGATCTCGAAGGAGCCGTCGGCCTCGGTCGGCCTGGAGACGAGCGGGGGAAGGTTCAGGCCCCGGATTTCGACGTACCAGGGAACATTCTTTCCCTCTGCGGGGTTCGCGTAGACGACCCTCCCCTTCACCCCGTTCCCATCCTCGTCGATCAGCCGTCCGTGAAGGCTCAGGAAGGGTTCGAGTTCGACCTTCCAGCGAAGGGGACCGTCTCCCAGCCCGACCTGGAACTCTCCTCCTTTGACCCCGTAGCGGTCGTTCCATGCGATCATCCCGTAGGTCCCGGGGAAGAGCCGGATCCCGCAACGGCCCTTCCGGTCCAGAGAAGGCTCGATGACCGGGGGGGGCATCCCGATGAGTTTGGGGAAGACCCGGATCTTTCCGCCCGGCACCGGGCGCCCGTTTCCTGAGACCTCGATCTCGACCTCGCGGAGCGATTTCAGGTCGAAGGTCCACTTCTGTGGAAGGAGCTTCCTCGTCCCCATCGAGATCGGAATCGTCTCTCCTCCTTGCATGAGGAACCCGAGGATTCCCTCGTGGGGTCCGAGACAGTCCGGAATCGGGATCCGTCCCGGGCCCTCGAGCGGAAGATCGACCCAGAGGAAGACCTTCCTCTTCGGTTCCTTGGGATTCGAGGACCAGAGCCGCCACCAGAGAATCCCCTCCGGCGGTCCGTTCCCGCCGTCCCCCTGCACGCTCCACTCCATTCCGCGCCCGGGGGGAAGCTCCAGGACCGCCTCGATCCCCCCCTTCCGCTTCCCGTCGCGTTTCGCGAGCAACTCGGCCAGCGTCCGATGGCGGACGATTCGATCGGGGGCGATCGCGAGGAGCCTCGAAGTGTAATGCGCCCGCTCTCCTCCGTCCCGATAAGGAAGCCAGGCGGTGAAGCTCCCATCGGCCCGAAGGGGGATCTCCCGTCCGAGACGCATCACCGAATACTCGGGCCTCCAGAACAGGCGGGCTCCGGCCGCCTTCGCCCCCTCGGTCCCCTGGACCCTCCCCTCGACCCGCACCGGTTCGGCCAGGATGACCTTCTTCAACGGGTAGTCCCGGTCATAGAGGGGTTCGACCTGCGGATCCCCCTCGTGGAAGGCCGGACTGAAGTAGACGAAATCCAGCAAACCGCCCCGATCGTCGATGAGGGCGGGAAAGAAGTTTCCGAAGGGCAGCGGAGGGTGGCGAAGGACCGGAACCTTCTCCTCCGGGAGTTCGACCGTGAAGATCGAGGACGGACTCTCGGACGTGACCCAGGCGAAGCGCAGGCGCTTTCCGAAGATCTTCCTCCATTTCTCGAGGCCGACGACGGAGAGATACGGAACGGGGAAAGGCTCGAGGATCAGTTTTCGGGGTCGTCCCGGCGCGATCGGGACCTGCCGGCTCGCGAAACGGAGCCTGCCCTCGTCATGGACGGCGAAGACGTACCAGCTTCGGCCCGCCGGAAGGCGGACGCGGACCCGCCCCCGCGCGTCGCTTTGGACCTCGCGACGCTCCACGGAGATCCGAGGCAGGGCCTCGGGCAAGCGGCTCGACACGAAGAGGACCCGCGCGCCGGCAACGGCCCGGCCCTCATGGTCGAGAACCTTGACCAGGGCCGGGAGTTCGCGGGGCGCCCGCCCCTCCTGGGCGGTTCCCGACCTCGTCGAGACCCCCAGCAGGAGGGCCGTCGCCGCGGCCAACGAAACCCGAAGGCTCCCCCTCCCTCCTTCACCCGCGACTCGACGTCCCGTTCCTTCCATCGGACCTCCGTAACCCGGCTCGACCCTTCCGCAGGATCCCCCTCCGACTTTACGACAGGATCGCCGGAATCGGGCGGCGCTCCGCACCGAGGGGGGGGAACTCAGCGGGATTCCAGCACGATCTCCTGCGCCTTCCGGAATCCCCGCCGCGAGACCTGGACCCCGCCCCGCCACCTCTTCCGGCCTCGTTCGAAGGTAGCGAGGATCTGGCAGAACTCGACCTGGGAGGGAAGGCGGAACTCGAACCAGCCGTCCTCTCCGCTCCTCAGGTTCAGGAAGCCGGTCCGGAGCAGGATCCTGAGAAGGGCCGGCGGGTAATCCCCTTGGAGATCCTGGAGATGGCTCGAAACCGTGATCCTGGCGTTCGGAATCGGCTTTCCGTCCTTCCCCAGCACCCGCCCCCGGATCCTCACGAAGGGGTCGAGCCGGAGGACCGGGGACAGGTCCGGCTCCTCTCCGCCCGTATCGAGGGCGAGCCACCCCGCCCCCTCGCCCTCGACCCAGGCCGCCAGGTCGAAACGCCCCGGGGGCAGGGGGAGGGCGACCCGCCCCCTCCGATCCAGCGGGATCCTGAGGATCAATCCCTGCTTCTCCTCCTTGTCGGGGAGCAGCTCCAGCCAGGCTCCGCGGATCGGGGACTCGTCGCGCCACGCCACCGTCAACCGGACCACTCTCGCGGTCTCGAGGTCGAGGGTCCGCGGCTTTGGGGGATGGTTCCTCACGGCCCGGATCCAGGGGACGACGAGACCTCCCCGCGCGAGACAGAGGGTCCAACGCTCGAAGAATCGCCCCGGAAGGGGGAGTCCGAGTTCCCCCCCCTCCCCGACCGGGATCGGAACCGTGACGAAGCGGCGGAAGCTCCGGTCAACCGGGCCCGGGATCGAAGCCGACAGGAAGAAGCGGTCCCCCTTCCGGAGTCCGCGGACCTTCCAGACGCCCTTTCCCCTTCCGGGATCGGAGGGCGGAAGGCGGAGATCGAAGGAGGTTCCCGGCCCCAGGCTCTCCGTGTCCACGTAACGAGCGACCCTTCCGGGGGCGAGGAGCAGGAGGAGGAGGGGCTCGGCCCCGGACGGAGGAGCCCCTTCCTCCCTCGCGGGGAGGAGGAGCGGGATCCTCCCTTCCGCGTCGGTCTCGAGTTCGCGTTCCAGCGGGCATTCCTCGTTCCGGGCGATGGCGAGAACGCGCAGGCCCGGCAGGGCCGAACCCTCCGGATCGAGGAAACGCAGGCCGGCCCGGCGGGGACGCCCCATCCGGCAGCGATAGACCCCGGAATCGTCCTCGGTGACCCGGAACGTCGCGAGGAGACCGCCGCGGGGTCCGACGAGAGCCAGCATCAAGGGCCCCTCGGGGAGTTCCGGAAGGGGGATCTCGGGTCTTGCCTCTCCCTCGGGAACGGGAAGGCGCCGCACCGGCCTCCCTCCCCGCCCCCCCCTCGGAACGGAAGCCGCTGAGGAAGTCGCGCAGATCGCGAGCCCGGCCCCCGGGGGCAGCGCCCCCTTCCAGGCCCTCCAACCCTCGAGGACGAGGATCCCCTTCCGGACCGGCCTGCAACGAATGCGCAGGGGACGTCCCGGAACCCGCCCGGCCAGGAGCCGACTCGCGTAGCGTCGTCCGTTCTTCTCCCCGACGGCCCAGAGGTCCCAGAAGCGGCCCCCCGGCACTTCCAGCCGGGCCCTGCCGCGGGAATCCGCGCGGGTCTTCGCCTCGATCACCCCGTAGGCCCGGGAACCAGCCTGGGAATCGGACGTGAAGATCTGCGAGCGGGCGTAGATCCGCGCGCCGGGAATCGGAGCCCGGTCCTCGTCCTCGACCCTGCAGGGGAAGACGGCTGCCTGGAGGCCGAAAACGAACGGGATCAGGATCATTCCCACCCCTCCCGGGATCGATTCAGCGATAGAAGGTCCCGAGATGGCCGCCGTCGACCGTCAAGGCGGCGCCGGTGGTCGGCGTCTTCCGGGCGGCGAAGAACGCGACGGCCTCGGCGACGTGATCCGCCGTGACCGGAATCCCGAGCAGGTTCCGCCCTTCATAGTAGGAACGAAGCTCGGAGGGCTCGAGCCCCCGGGACTTCATCCTCGCGGGTCCGACCTCGTCCCAAAGCCCCGAACTCCGCCCGCTCCGCGGATCCGCGAACACGGCGTCGGGATGCACGAGGTTCACGCTCACACCGATCGGGGCCAGCTCCAGGGCGGCGACCCGGGCGAGTTGGACCGCCCCCGCCTTGCTCGCCGAGTAGGCGCCGAACTCCGCGCCGGGCATCGGAACGTTCTTCGTCGCGACGAGGACGATCGCGCCCCCGATCCCCTGCGCGGAGAAGAGCCGGGCGCTCTCGCGCAGGGTCAGCATCGTTCCGGTCTGGTTGACCGCGACGACGCGCTTCCAGTCCCCGACCTCGAGGTCCGCGAGCGAGGCGACGTGCGCGATCCCCGCGTTCGGAACGACGACGTCCAGGCCGCCGACACCGCTGCGGACCTCACGGAAGGCCTCCGCGACCGAAGCCTCGTCCGTCACGTCCATCGGGAGGAGGAGGAAGTCCCCGGCATGGCCGGCGGCCTCCATGTGCGCGCCCGCGGCCTCGAGGCCCTCGCCTTCGAGGTCGGTCAGGACGACGAAGGCCCCGTCCGCGGCGAGCCTCCGGCAGACCGCGAGTCCGATCGCTCCCGCGGCTCCCGTGACCAGGGCCGCCCGCCCGGCCAGGGGGGGGCGCGACCCGTGGGGGAGCTTGGCCTGTTCGAGGCTCCAGGTCTCCATCGCGTATTGCTCCCCCTCGGGAAGGGGCGCGAAACCCGAGAGGGCCGCGGCCGCCGTCTTGCCCGCGAGCGTGCGTTCGGCGATGTCGGCCGCGATCCGGGCCTCCCGCTTCGTGGTCCCGAAGGCCGCGATCCCGAGTCCCCGCAGCAGGCAGACCCGCGGGAACGGATCCAGATCCTCCGGGACCGGACGCTCGGGGGAACGGTTGCGTTCGAGGTAGGCCTCGTATTCCTTCACGAAGCGCGCGACGGCATCCTCGATCTCCGAGGGCTCCGTCCCGCATACCAGCCAGGAGCCCTTCGTCCGGATCAGGTGGTCGGGGGTCAGCGGTCCCGCGGAAAAGAGTTCCCGCGCCCCTTCCGACTCCGCCGCCGAGAGCGCGGCCTTCGTCGGGCGCCATTCGAGGAGCATCGGCCCGCCGCGCTCCGCGCCGGTTCCGCCGCCCGGACACAGAAGCCCGCGCAGCCTAGGGAACAGCTCCGCCGCGGTCCCCGCGAGTTCCTCCCGGTCCTCCTCCGTCCCCTCAGGGTCGAGGACCCCCGCTCCGAGACGACCTTCGACCACCCCCTCGATCCGGGAGATCAGGGAGGTCATGCGTTCCCGGCAGACCGCCGCGTCCTCCGCCCAGGTCACGAGGCCGTGGGAGAGGAGGATGACTCCCGAGGATTCCGGGTGAGCTTCCCGGAACTCCGCCACGGCCTCCGCCAGGGCCGGTCCCGGACGGATCCAAGGAAGAACCCCGAAGCCCTCCGGAACCGCCGCCTCGAGGAGATCGGGCCCGTCTCTCGACGAGGACAGGACGCAGACTACATCGGGGTGCGCATGATCAAGGAAGCGATCGGGGAGGAAGGCATGGAGCAGGGTCTCCAGACTGGGAGGAGGGGACTCGGGATCCAATCGGGCCCGGAGAAGGGCGCGGCGGAGTTCCCGGTCGGAGAGATCCCCCCTTCCGCGCAGCCGCCTCAGGAATTCCAGGTCGAGCGGGACGAGTCCCCGGAGATCGAGGGCAGCGAGATCCGCCCCGGAACTCTTGACCCAGAGGACGTCCCGCTCCTCTCCCGAAAGGTCCGTCTCCCGGGTCTTGCAGGACACGTTCCCCCCCCCGTGCAGGACCCAGGATGGTTCGGACCCGAGCAGCCGGGCCCCGTAGATTCTCCGGGCGAGGATCCCTCTCGGATCCAGGCCGAGCCCGGAGGCAAGGGTCTCGAGTTCCTCCTCGTTCCAGGAGCCGTCCATACCCCGCAGACTAGCATCCGGAAGGCCCCCGCTCCCCCCCGTTCCGGAGATCGACCCAGCCCGGGACGGAAGGAATTCCTCGACCACTCCCCCCTCACGGCCACGGTGGCCCCTTTCGGTTTCGGCCTCTTCAGGGGGAAAGCACCCCAATTCAGTGTTAAAGATTTGCAGCTGATCGCCCGAAGAACGAACGGGCCTTGAACACCGCCTCCCGTTCACGTCCCCCGTCCTCGATAGCCGTTTTCCGATGGAATTCCGGAGGCATCCCATGCTCAGAGGCAGAAACCTCTCTCCACGCACCAAGACTTCGATCCTCACGATCGGGATCATTTTCACCTCAGAACTCATCGTGATGAGGGTCCTTCCCCTCTTCGGAGTCGACGGCCTGCTCGAGGCCCTCCTCGATTCGTTCCTTCTCACCCTCCTGACTCTCCCCTGGATCCTTTCTCTCTACGAACCCCGCGGGAGAGCCGGCGGGCGGCGATCGGACGGCTCCGAAACGAACTCGGGACTGGAAAGGGTGATGTGGGGAACCCTGTCGGTGATCGGGATCTCCTTATTGGCGATCACGTTGATCTCCACCAACCACATTCTGGGGGTGGAGGCGGAGAGGTCCCCAATGACCTCCATCTGGACCGGCATACACGGCTACATTTCCTCCGTCGCGGTCTTCACGTTCTTCATCCTGCTCTGCACCGGCCTGCTCGCACTCTGTATTCGGAAGGTCTTCCGGAGCCTGAAAGAATCCGAATCCCGGGCGCGGGAACGGGAAAACGAAGTGAAGATGGTCGTCGACCACGCAGGGTTTCCGATCCTCGTCCTGGACGGAGAGGGACGGATCCCGAACCGGAACCGGAAGGCGGAGGAAATCCTGGGCCCGGAAGGGATCGACAAGATCTCGGAAGTCCTCCACCGCGTCTTTCAGGATCCGCGATCGAATGGAAATACGAGCAAGGAGATACGGATCGAATCTACGGCCGGGGATTGTCGGGAGTTCCGCGTCGACTGGAACCCGGTCCCCGGGACCGACGGAGTCAAGGTGTGCATCCTGCACGACCTGGAAGTGGAACGACAGCTCCTGGCCCAGGAAGCCCATGCTCAGAAGATGGAATCCATCGGTCAGCTCTCCGCGGGCATCGCCCACGAAATCAACACTCCTACCCAGTTCGTCGGCGACAACGTCCGCTTCTTGAAGGGGGCCTTCGAGGACCTACTGCCGTTGTTGGAGACCTCGGAGAAGGCCCTCGACTCGATCCTGGAGGAACTTCCCGACCTCGAACCGGCGAGGAAGGCCAAGGAAGCCTTCGAGGATGGCGATTTCGAGTACCTGAGAGGGGAGATTCCCCTCGCTCTCGACCAGTCCCTCTCCGGAATCGGGAAAATCGCGAAAATCGTGGCCGCGATGAAATCCTTCTCCCATCCGGGCACCGAGGACCGCACGAAGACAGACCTCAACAAGAACATCGAGGACACGATCACCGTCGCCACGAATGAATGGAAATATATTGCGGCCGTCGAACTCGACCTCAACCCCGATCTTCCACAGGTCCCCTGCTTCGCGGACGAGATCAACCAGGTCGTTCTGAACCTCGTCGTGAACGCGGCCCATGCGATTCGGGATTCGCAGGACTCCGCTTCCCCGGAGAAGGGGAGGATCCTCGTCGGCACCCGTGACCTGGGCGACCGCGTCGAGGTTCGAATCTGCGACACCGGAGGGGGAATCCCACCCGAGATCCGGAAGAAGGTTTTCGATCCCTTCTTCACGACGAAGGCCGTCGGAAAGGGGACAGGACAGGGGCTCAGCATCGCCCACAACGTGATCGTGAAAAAGCACGGAGGAAGGATCCGATTCGAAACGGAGATGGGGCGCGGCACGACATTTTTCTTCGAACTTCCACTCGACCCGGAACGGCCGCTGGAACCCGACTTTTCAAAATGTCGGCCCGACTCGACGGAACCCGTGTCGGAATCGCTCGATCCCGCCCTCTCCCCGCATGGTTCCTGAGCCCGGACGGGCGGCCTCTTGAGCGTTTCCCGACCCACCCCTCCTGACCGCGGCCCCCGCACGTCCTCCAGGAACCTCGAAACCGACCGGGACATGGCCCTCCTCCGGGAATAGGGGCCTCCATCCTCGACCGGAATCCGACGCCACCCGGATTTTATACTTTTACTCATTGATATCTTGATATTTTGAGCTATATATCTCTTCATGAGGTCGAAGCGCAGGATTCCGGAAGAGAGGCTGGAGCGGGCGGCCGTTTGCCTCCGGGCCCTGGCCCATCCCCTGCGGCTTAGGATCGTCGAGATCCTCGACAGCGAGGACCTATCGGTCACGGATCTGGCCGAGCGCCTGCGCCAGCCTCAAGCGGCCGTCAGCCAGCATCTGAACCTGATGAAGGCCCATGGGCTCCTCCGTTCCGAACGCCACGGGCGCAGCGTCCACTACCGCCTCCTGCATCCCCAGTGCAGGCAGGTCCTCCAATGCATCCGGAAAAACCTCGACTCCAAGGGTCTTTGAGGAGGTCGTCATGAACCCGGACTCTCGCAGGGTCTTCAAGAGTCGCATCCCGCCCCGGCGCGCCGTAGGGAGCCCCTCCCTGTGGATCCCGGCCGTTTCCGTCCTCGTTCTCGGATGCGCGGGCGGAAAGGTCCGGCGGGCCGGCGCCTGGATCGAACGCGCCTGGCCCCAGCCGGCGAACAAGGCCGAGGAAGGCCGGCTCCCAGAGACCGAACAGGACTCCCGGCCCCGGAATCTCCCCCGGGGATCCCGGAAGGATTCGGGCGCGGGGGATGAGCCGATCTCCGAAACCTGGTCCCTGGATCAGGTCCTCACGCGGATCAAGGAGGCCAACCCCCGCCTCTCGATCGCGGAGGCCAACCTCGAGGCGGCCCGCGCAGCCCTCGACGAGGCCAAGGCCGCCTACCGGCCGATCCTGAGCTTGAGTCGGAGCTACCTCGTCACGGACGAACCAGGCACCGCCTTCGGCCTCCTCCTGAATCAGCAACGCCTGAGCCTGGGGCCCTCCTTCGACGCGACCCCGGGCACGATCGACAACCACCGGACCGAGGCCCGGGTCGATTGGACCCTCTTCGCCCCCGGCCGCCTCGACCGGAAGAGGGCGGCCGGCGCCGCGGCCCGCGCGGCCGAGATCGCGCGCCGCGCCGCCGAGCACAGGCTCCTGAACGCCGGCGTGCAGGCCTGGCTCGGTCTGAAGGCGGCCGACGCCCTCCATCGAGCCTCCCTGGACAATGCCCGGATCGTCGGAGAACGTCTCGCCGAACTCCGGAAGCGACGGGAACTCGGCGCCGCGCTCGAGGCCGACGTTCTCCGGATGGAGGCGAGGCTCGCGCTGTCCAGGCGGGACGTCGAGGCCGCGAAGCTCGTCAGGAACAAGGCCGAGGCCGCGCTCGACCACCTGATGGGCCTGCCGTCCACGACCCGGATCGACCTCGGAGGAACCGCCGCCGAGGAAGTCCGCCGGAGCGCCCTGCCCGAGACCCTCGAGGAAGCGCTCGCCCGGGCGCGCCGCACCCGCCTGGACCTGCGGGCGCGGGCCTGGCTCCTGCGGTCGCGGGAATTCGAGGTCGCCGGAGCCGAGGCGACGAGGAAACCCGTCCTTTCCGCCTTCGGCGCGGTCGACCTGGACGGGGAGGATTTCGGGATCGACAGCGATCTCACGAGCTACCAGGCCGGGATCTTCCTGAGCTGGACCCTCGATCCGGGAAGGGAGGCGCGGATCCGCCGGGCGAAGAGCGGATTGCGCAAGGACCTCGCCGCCTTCAGGGCCTTCGTCCTGGATCTCTCCAAGGAGGTCCGGCAGGCCTGGGACGCCCTCGAACTCGCCCGGCGGAACCTCGAACTCGCCCGGAAGGGAGAGCGGGCCGCCGTCGAGGCCTGGCGCATCGTATCGAAGGCTCACGGCGCGGGAGCGGCCACCACGACCGACCTTCTCGCCGCCGAACGGAGCCGAAGCGCCGCCGTCCTCCGCAGGACCGCGGCGGAAACCGCATTGTCCATCGCCGAGATCCGACTCTTGGGAAGCATGGGAGGGATCCAATGAAGACCCTGCTCAATCGACTGTTCATCCTGTTCCTGTTCGCGGCCCTGGTCGTCTCCCTGCTCTGGTTCCAGGGATTCCTCTTCCGGCACGAGGCCCTTCTCGCCGACATCCAGGCAACACCGGTCGAAGGCCTGAGGACCGCCGGGGTCGAGCGCAAGGAACTCCCGAGGATCCTCGTCTTCCCGGGAACGGTCGAGGCCGTAGATCCGGTGACGATCGCGCCGCGCGCGATGGCGCGGATCCTCACGGCTCCGCCGCGGGAGAACGACGCGGTCGAAAGGGGGGCGGTCCTCTTCACGATGGACGACGCCGAGGCGAGGGCGCGCCTCGCGCAGGCCCGCGCCGCCGAGACCGCCGCCCGCGCGGCGGCTCGCCAGGCATCCCTCGCCCATGAACGGGTTCGAAGGCTCCATGAGAACAAGGCCGCGACGACCCGGGACCTCGAGGCGGCCGAGGCGGCGGCCGCCGCGGCCGCGGCGGGGGTGGAGCGCGCGGTCCAGGCGGTGGCCGAGGCGGAGGCCTTCCTCGCCCGCTTCCGCGTCGCCTCCCCCGTCGAGGGGCGCGTGCTCCGGCGACTCCAGACCCTGGGCGATCTCGCGATCCCCGGCCGACCCGTCCTCACACTCTACGACCCGTCCAGGCTCAGGCTCGTCGTCGCCGTTCCCGAGGAACTCGCCGGAAACCTGGAGGCAGGCGCAGGCTTGAAGGCCGACTTCGGGCGTCTCGGGGTCCGAAACCTCCGACTCGAGCGCGTCCTTCCCGAGGGCGACCCCCGCAGCGGGACGTTGACCCTCCACTGCCGGATCGAGAACCCGGAAGGCCTCCGCCCCGGACGCCTCGGAAGGCTCGCGCTCGAGGTCGGCCGGCGGAAGGTCCTCCTCGTCCCGGCATCCGCGGTCCGGCGCCTGGGACAGGTCGAATCCGTCCGGATCCTCGCGCCCGAAGGCGATCCCCGCAAGGCGATCCGGGTGAACGTGCGGACCGGGAAACACCACGGCGACTCCGTCGAAATCCTCAGCGGTCTTCGCGAAGGCGACACGCTGATCCTCGACCGCTGACCCGAGACCCACCGGAGGACCCGATGGAAGAGCATGCCCCCTCAATGCCCGAGGAACCGAAGTCCCTGACTTCGCGCGTCGTCGCCAAGTTCCTCGACTCGAACTTCTCGATCCTGCTGATCCTGCTCGCCCTCGCCCTCGGGCTCGCGGCCCTGCTCGTGACCCCCAGGGAGGAGGACCCGCAGATCGTCGTTCCGGTCATCGACGTCGCCGTCGAGGCGCCGGGCACGACCGCCGAGGAGGCGCAGAAGCTCGCGGCCATCCCCCTCGAACGCCTGTTCTGGGAGATCAAGGGGGTCGAGCACGTCTACTCGATGACCTCCCCCGGACGATCGCTCGTGACCGTCCGCTTCGAGGTCGGGGAAGACCGGGAGAAGGCGCTCGTCAACGTCTACAACAAGATCCAATCCAACCTGGACCGGGTCCCCCCCCAGGTGTCGCGCTGGATCGTCAAGCCGGTCGAGATCGACGACGTGCCGATCCTGACCCTGACCCTCTACAGCCGTCTCCGGGGAGAGAGCGAACTCGTCCGGTTCGCGGACGAACTCTCGGTCAGGCTCCAGGAGGTCCCCGATTCCTCGAGGATCACGATCCACGGCGGGCACCGGCGGAAGGTGCGCGTCCTCCTGGACCTTCCGTCCCTGGAAGCCAAGGGCATGACTCCCCTCCAGGTGGCCCGGGCCCTCGGGGCGGCGGATCGGAATCGCAGGGTCGGGACCCTGGTCCGCGACGACTCCGTGATGCCCGTCGAGGTCGGCCCCTTCCTGGAATCCGCATCCGAGGCCGCGGAAGTCATCGTGGGCGTGGTCGAGGGCCGACCGGTCCGGGTGCGGGACGTCGCGCGCGTCGTCGAGGACCCCGGCGATCCCGAGACCTACACCCGCATCCGTTTCGGGCGGGCGGCGCTCGGAGTGACCCGCGGCGATCCGGTGGACGGAGACTTCCTCGACGGCGAGGGACATCCCGCCGTGACTCTCGCCGTCGCCAAGAGGAAGGGGACGAACGCCGTCGTCGTCGCCGAAGACCTGCTTCGCCGCTTCGAGGAGATCCGCGACGTCCTCCCCAGCGACGTGCGCGTCCAGGTCACGAGAAACTACGGGGAGACCGCCGACGAGAAGGTCAACGAGCTGATCGGCCACCTCCTGATCGCCGTCGGCACGATCGTCGTCCTCGTCGGAGCGAGCCTCGGCTGGTCCGCGGCCTTCATCGTCGCTCTCGCCGTGCCTCTGACCTTGGCGGTGACCCTCTTCGGGGACCTCGCCGTCGGCTACACGATCAACCGGGTCACCCTCTTCGCCCTGATCCTGAGCCTCGGCCTGCTCGTCGACGATCCGATCGTCGACGTGGAGAACATCCACCGGCATCTCGCCAGGGGCGGACTCCCGGCCAGGCTCGCGACCCTGATCGCCGTCGACGAGGTGCGTCCTCCGACGATCCTCGCGACCTTCACGGTCATCGTCTCCTTCCTGCCGATGTTCTTCGTCACCGGGATGATGGGGCCCTACATGCGCCCGATGCCGTTCAACGTGCCCGCGGCGATGCTCCTCTCCCTCATCATCGCCTTCACCGTCACTCCCTGGGCGGCCTTCCACCTGCTGCGGAAACACGCGGGAAAACACGCGGACAGCGAACACGGCCTCGAGGAGGGCTTCCTCCTCCGCGGATACCGCGCGATCGCCACGCTCCTCTTCCGGAAACCCGTCGCGGGCCTCGGATTCCTCTTCCTCGTCCTCCTCGCCTTCGGCGGGTCGGTGTGGCTCGCGGTCGGAGGGAAGGTCCCGATGAAGATGCTCCCCTTCGACAACAAGAGCGAGTTCCAGATCGTCGTCGACGCCCCGGAGGGATGGAGCCTCGAGAGGACCGACCGTCTCGTCCGCGATCTCGCCGCGGCCGCGGCGGAAATCCCCGAATGCACCGACGTGGAGAGCTACGTCGGCCACGCCTCTCCCCACGACTTCAACGGCCTGGTCCGCCACTACTTCCTGAGAAGGGGACCCAGCGTCGCCGATCTGAGGATCAACCTCCTGCCCCGTCATCAACGCGCGAGGCAGAGCCATGAGATCGTCCTCGCCTCCCGTCCCGTCTTCGAGGAGATCGCGCGGAAACACGGGGCCGCGATCAAGATCGTCGAGACCCCGCCGGGGCCGCCCGTGCTCGCCGGCGTCGTGGCCGAGGTCTACGGCCCCGAGGACGCGACCCCCGCGGACATCCAGGCCTTCGCGGAAAACGTGCGCCGGCGCTTCGAAAAGATCGACTACCTGCACGACGTCGACACGATGGTCGAGGCCGATCGGCGGAAGCTCCGCTGGGTCGTGGATCGCGACAAGGCGGCGATGCGGGGGATCGACACCGGCAGGATCGTCCAGGCCCTGGGCCTCGTCTCGAGCGGAATGCAGGTCGGAGCGATCCACGCACCCGGAGAACGACTCGCCCTCCCCCTCGAGATCGGCGTCGAACGGGCGGACCGGTCGACGAAGGAGGACCTGAGCCGCACGAGCCTCCTGACGCGCGCGGGAACCCGCGTCCCCCTGGCCGAACTCGTCCGTCCGGTCACCGAGCCCGAGGGCAAGACCCTCTTCCGCAAGGACCTCAGGGATGTGCAGTACGTCCTCGCCGAACCCGTGGGCAAGAGCCCGGTGGACGCCGTCTTCGCCCTTCAGGACGACCTGGCCGCCGATCCCCCTCCGGAAGGCTTCGAGGTCGAGTTCGCAGGCGAGGGCGAATGGCAGGTCACGGTCGACGTCTTCCGGGACCTCGGGTTGGCCTTCGCGGGCGCCCTCGCGGGGATCTACATCCTCCTCGTCGCCCAGATCGGCTCCTTCGCGGTGTCCGGCCTCATCATGCTCGCGATCCCGTTGACGATGATCGGGATCTTCCCGGGGTTCTGGCTCCTCAACAGCACCCTGACGAGTCCGGTCGGGGCCTTCGCGAATCCGATCTTCTTCACGGCCACGGGAATGATCGGCATGATCGCGCTCGCCGGCATCGTCGTCCGCAACTCGATCATCCTGATCGATTTCGTCCACCACCACGAGGCGAAAGGGATGTCCACGGTGGAGGCCTGCATCGAGGCGGGAGTCATCCGGCTCCGCCCGATCCTCCTGACCGCGGGGGCGGCCGTTCTCGGAGCCTGGGTCATCGTGTTCGACCCGATCTTCTCGGGGCTCGCCTGGTCCTTCGTCTTCGGGATCCTCGCGAGCACGGCCTTCACGGTCTTCGTGATCCCCTTGGCCTATATCCACACGAGACCGAAGCGGGCCTGATTCCCTCCGGTAGTGCATTGCGCGGCGGGCCTCCCCCGCCCGCCGCTCCGTCCGAACCGAGACCCCCGCCTCCTCGAAACGATGAAACGCGAACCCCCGAAGATCGGCGACCTGGAAATCCCCGTCCTCGGACAGGGCACCTGGCGCATGGGAGAGGACCCCGCGAAGCGGACCGCTGAGGTCGCCGCCCTCCGCGAGGGGATCGACCTCGGAATGACCTTGATCGACACGGCGGAGATGTACGCGGAGGGAGGCGCCGAGGAGGTCGTCGGCGAGGCCTGCGAGGGCCGCAGGGACGAGGTCTTCCTCGTGACCAAGGTCCTCCCCGCGAACGCGAGCCGCCAAGGGACCATCCGAGCCTGCCGGCGGAGCCTGAAGCGACTGCGGACCGGACGGATCGACCTCTACCTCCTCCACTGGGCCGGGCCCCACCCCCTCGAGGAGACCTTCGAGGCCTTCGCCCTCCTTCAGGAACGGGGCGAGATCGGCGCCTACGGGGTCAGCAACTTCGACCCCCGGGCCATGCGGGAGGCCCTGGACCTCGCGGAATCGATGTCCCTCGCCCCTCCGGCCGCGAACCAGATCCTCTACAACCTTCGAAGAAGGGGACCGGAGAGGAGTCTTCTCCCCCTTTGCAGGGAACGGGGCGTCACCGTCATGGCCTACAGCCCCTTCGACCAGGGCGGACTCCCGACGGAGGGGCCTCTGAGGGAGATCGCCTCCAAGCATCGAACGAGTCCGGAAACCTGCGCCCTGGCATGGATCCTCGGCAGGGAAGGCGTCGTCACGATTCCCAAATCCTCCAACCCCGCCCACGTCCGAGCGAACGCGGAGGCCCTGGACCTCCGCCTCGACGAGGAGGATCTCGCCCTTCTCGATCGGGCCTTCCCGATCCCCGAGGCCGAGGAGCCCCTCGAATGGAACTGAAGGCCCCTCGATTTCCCGGCCTGCTCCGGGGCGATCCGCGGTGGCCCGGGGTAGCATCCCCGCCGTCATGGACATCCCCCAGCTGGACCTGTCGCGGCAATACGAAGAGATCGGCCCCGAACTCGAGGAGGCGGCCCTCAGGGTCATGCGCTCGGGCCGCTACATCCTCGGCCCGGAGGTCGAGGCCTTCGAGGAGGAGGCCGCCTCCTGGATCGGAAGCGGGTTCGCGATCGGCCTCTCCTCGGGGACCGACGCCCTCCTCGCCGCCCTCATGGCCCTCGAGGTCGGGCCGGAGGACGAGGTCGTCGTTCCGACCTACAGCTTCTTCGCGACGGCGGGTTGCGTCGCCCGCCTCGGCGCGCGGCCGGTCTTCGTCGATGTCGGGGACGAGGATCTCTGCATGGCTCCCGATCAGGTCGCCCGGGCCCTGACGGAACGGACGAAGGCCGTGATCTGCGTCCATCTCTTCGGACGCTGCGCGGACACCCGGACGCTCCGGAAACTCTGCGATACGGCGGGCATTCCGCTGGTCGAGGACGCGGCCCAGGCGATCGGCGCCAGGGACGGGGGAAGGCCCGCCGGAACCCTCGGTCGACTCGCCTGCTTCTCCTTCTTCCCGTCCAAGAACCTCGGCGCCCTCGGCGACGGGGGCATGGTGACGACCGACGACCCGGACCTGGCCCGCAGGATCCGGAGACTGCGCAACCACGGCCAGGAAACCGCCTACGAACACCTGGAGGTCGGGGGGAACTTCCGTCTCGACGCCCTGCAGGCCGCCTTCCTCCGCGTCAAGCTTGGGCGCCTCGAGGACTGGATCGAGGGGCGGCGGCGCGCGGCCGAGAGGTACCGGAGCCTCTTCTCCGCGGAGGGTCTCGACGGCCTCCTCCGCGCTCCAAGGGACGAACCCGACCGGCATGTCTACCACCAGTTCGTCGTCCGGGTTCCGGCGGACCGGCGGGATCCCTGCCTCGAAGCCCTCCGCGAAGCCGGGATCGGTCACAACGTCTACTACCGCGTTCCCTTCCACCGGCAGCCCTGCTTCGGGCCGGTTCCCGGGAACTTCGAAGTCGCGGACCGCGCGAGCCTCGAATCGATCGCCCTGCCGATCTTCCCGGAGCTCCGGGAGGAGGAACAGGTCCACATCGCCCGCACCCTGGCCCGGGCCCTCGGGGCCTGAACCCTCCGCCTCCTTTTCGCCCGGACTTCAGGGCTTGGCGAACAACAGGTAGGCGAGGACGAAGGGTTCGAAGGTCTCCCCCGGTCCCGGACGGACCCCCTCGGGGGGCTCCATCCCCCGCCTGAGGAGGAAGGCGAGGGCCGGCCGTTTCCCCCAGGTGATCGTGCACAGGATCGCCCGGCGGTCGGCGTGGTCGACCGAAACGAGGACGGCTTCGGGAAGGGGCTGCTTCGCCCACTCCTCGAGCCATTCGGCCCGACTCCAGGCCCGGCCCCCGGGAAGGGGATCCACGGCCCGGAAGAAGGGATGGAAGGCTTCCGCGAGGGAGGGGAAGGCCGGGCGGCCTTCCGGACCCCGCGCCTGCGGGGAGGACCCCTCCTCCGCCCCCGATCCGCTCCCCGCCTTTAGGAGGCGGGCGCGAAGGGAGGCCAGGGCCTCGAAGTAATCCATCGCCTCGCCCCGGGCCGCGTGGCTGACTCGTCCCCTCGCCCCGCGAAGCGGTTCGACGATCGAGGCCAGGAGGTCCGTCTGGACCGCGATCAAACGAGCGAGCCGCTCGTCGACCAGCCGGCGCGGGGCGGCCCGTTCTCCTACCTCCTCCCCGAGGCCGCGCCCGTCCCCCTCGAGGAGGCCGACCGACCCGAGGACGAAGAGCCCCGCGAGGCAGAACAAGGTGACCAGCCAAAGGGCCCGCCGGCTCGGCAGGCGCGTACCCCCCTCCCGCGGCCTCCTCCGCAGGGCGTCCCCCTTCAACCCGGTCGCGGCCTGCCAGGAGAGGCGAAAAGTCTCCGCGCAGGCCTCGCATTCATGGAGATGCTGGGCCAGAGCCCTCCGCTCGGGGCCGTCGAGATCCCCGGCGATGTAGGGCGAGAACAGATTCTCGAAATAGCGGCAGCGCTCGACCCGATCTTCCGCCTCCATGTCCCTGGGATCGGCAGGTACGAGGCCCCCGCTGAAGAATCGGCTCCGGGAGCCGGCGGGCCGGAAGGATGGATCGGGAAAGGCTCCCCTCAGACGGGGCCGGCGGCGGAGCGGCTCAGGCGGCAAGCGCGGCGGAGCCAGAGCATCGCCCGCTCGACCTCCCGGGGGGTCAGCACGGGAATCTGGACGAATTCGCGCCCGTCATCGCTCATCGAGCCCTTGATGCGCTTGGCGTCCTTGATCTTGAGAGCCTCGGCCACCTGGGGCGGCGCCAGCTTCACGACGACGCCCTTGCGGCCCAGATACGCGAAGACCTGCCCCCGGACGAAGAAGGACTCCTTGCGGTTCCATTTCTCCCGGGTCACGTCTTTCCAAGCCTCGAGACGTTCTGCAATCGTGGTCAGCGGATCCATTGGGCGAAACATTGTAACGCCGAGCTTCCCGAATGGAAGCCGCGTCCGGCGGATCTCCCCCGATTCCGGCCGAATTCGGATTCCATGGCCCGCTCAGCGCCTCCCGGTCAGGACTCGACCCAGATTCCGGGCCACGGCGCCGGCCATCGAGGGGTTCTCCTCGAGGCGCCGCCGGCAGTAGGCGAGGGCGTGGGCCCAGGAGGTCGCGAAGGGCACATAGAGCCGGACCCGGACGGGTCCCCCGGCCCCGACCCGGCCTTCGACCAGCTTCCGCTGGAACGAGGCCCTCGGAACCCCGTAGAGCATCTGGATCTCGTAACGGTCGGAACCGGCCCCGGTTCCGGGGACGACCTCCTCCAGGAAACGCCGGATGCAGGCCTCGTCGTGGGTCGCGAACTCGACGTAGTGGCCCCGTTCGAGCAGGGTCCGGGCGAAGGAGAGCATCCGCTCCTTCATCAACCGCTTGTCCCCCGTCGCGACCTCCTCGGGCTCGAGGTAGATCCCGATGACGAGTCGCACGCGGAGCCCCTCGGGCAGGGCTTCGATGTCCCCCGCAGTCCGGTGGAGCCTCGTCTGCAGGACTCCACCGACATTTCGATACCCCTCCTCCCGGAGCCGCCGGAGGAGGTCGAGGGTCCAATCCGTCCAGTGCCGGTCCTCCATGTCGATCGTGAGATCGACCCCGCGGTCCTTCGCGAGGCCGGCGATCTCCCGGATCGCCCCCTCGCTCCCCGCCGCGTCGGCCCCAGGGCTTCCGTCCAAGGGCCTCGAGGTGTAGGAGGAGGGCTTGAGGGAGATCGTCGGCCTCGAGGGCCCCTCGGGACATCCCCCGCAGGCCTCGACCATGTCCCGGTAGACCGTCCGGACGGCCGCGATCTCGGACTCGTTCCGGATCCCCTCCCAGAGCAGGTCCAGCGTCGTTTCGAGGCGCCGCTCCTCCCAGAGACGCCGGGCGACCTCCATCCCCCGGTCCAGGGAATCCCCGGCCACGTAAGGGCCGGCGAAGACGCGGACGAGCCAATCGGGGAGGAATCGGACGGGAAACGTCAAGGCGGACCTTCTCCGGGAAGCCTGAGGACCCGCGGCGGAGGAGCCGGGGCCTCAGGCTTCCCGACGAACTCCCGCGCTGCGGAACGAGGGGGCAGAGCCTACAATCCGGGCCTTTCCGGACAATAAAACGGAACGGACGAGGGTTCCGACTCCCGGCGGCAGAGGGTCGCAGGGGGCGTTCCCGGCTTCCCTCCAGGAGTGGCGACATGGCCTTCAAGCGCATTCTCGTGGCGATCGATTTCTCCGACATCATGGACCGCATCCTGAGCACCGCGAAATCGGTCGCCGAGACGAACGGGGCGGAGATCCTCTGCTGCACGGCCCTCGAGATCCCTCCCGAGAACACCCTGCTCGGGGGGTCCTTGAAGCCCTTGATCGATCTCGAGGCGGAGCGGGAGAAGGCCCGGAAGAAGCTCGAGAAGGCCGTGGCCGACGCCGGGCTCACGGGACTCTGCTCCCGGATCCTCGTCCTCGACTACCTCCCCGGCGACGAGATCCCGGAGGCCGCGGCCCGGGAGAAATGCGACCTGATCCTCCTCGGCACCCATGGGCGCTCGGGACTCAAGCATTTCGTCGTCGGATCGGTCGCCGAGAGGGTGCTGCGGGGCTCCCCCGTCCCCGTCCTCGTCGTGAAATAACGGGCCTTCGCCTTCCGCTCCGGGGAGGGAAATGCCGATAGGAAGGGGCGCTCGGCCCCTTTCCCGGCGGAATCCCCTGAGACAGGATCGGCGATGGACACCGAACGCCCCCTCAGCCTGGTCTACCTCCTCGAGAACAGCCTCGAACTCTGGGGCGGCGTGCAGACGGTCTTCCGCGAGGCGGACGCCCTGACCGAACGCGGACACCGCGTCACGATCCTGAGCAAGACCGAGGCGCCGGACTGGCATTCCCCCCTCTGCGAGTTCCGCCGGGTCCCCGACTTCGAGAGCTGGTCGGTCCCCGACACCGACCTCGTGATCGGGACCTACTGCACGACCGTCCCCGGGGCCCGGCAATGTCGCCGGGGGAGGCCGGTCCACTACTGCCAGGGATACGAGGGGGACTCGCCGAAGCACGTCGAGGTGCTCCACCTGATCGAGAGCATCTACCGTCTTCCCGGCGTTCCCCTGCTCGCGATCTCGACCTTCCTGGCGGACCGGCTCCGGACCAGGTTCGACAAGGAGGTCCTGACCGTCCCCTACGGGATCCCCGAGGGAAGCTTCCGCCCCGAGGGGGAGACCGTCCGGACCGAGCCCCGCCCGTTCCGGGTCGGCCTCGTCGGCCCATTCGACATTCCCTGGAAGGATCTCCGGACCGGCGTGGCCGCGGCCCGCCTCGCCTTCGAGGCCGGACTCGACCTGGTGCTCGTCCGAGCCAGTCCGACCCCGATCTCCGAGGAGGAGCGGGAGGCCTGGGGGAACCTTCCGGTCGAGGAGCACACGGGCCTGCGTCCCGAGGACATGCCCGCCTTCTACCGGAGCCTCGACCTCTTCCTCGGCACGAGCAACGGGGGAGCGGAAGGCTTCTTCCTCCCCGCGATCGAGGCGATGGCCAGCGGGGTTCCGACCGTGCTCTCCGACATCGCCTGCTTCCGTTCCTACGGCGGTGACCGCGACCGCGACTACGCGGTCTTCGTCCCCCCCGGCGACTTCCGGGGCTTCGCCGAGGCCCTGGTCCTGCTCTGGGGCAGGGCGGATCTCCGCCAGACGCTCCGGGACCTGGGCGTCGTCGTGGCAGGGCAACACGGGTTCCGGCCCCATGTCGACGGCGTCGAGCGGGCCTTCCAGTCCCTCGTCCCAAGCGGGGACTCCCTGGCGGAAGGGGGGAAACCCTGGATCCGCCGCCGTCCCGAGGAGCGCGGCGAGGACGGAGGCGAGGCCGCGAAGGCCGACCTCAGGCTCGATCTGCTCGAAACCGGGATCGCCCGCTGGGCGGAGGGAGAACGGACCTGGGCCCTGGAGGCGGCGGAGGCCGCGACCCGCCTCTTCCCCGAATCCCCCGACGCCTGGAATCTCCTCGGGCGGATGCTCTGCCAGGCCGGGTCCCCGGAGGCCGCCGTCCGGGCCCTGGAACGGGGTCTCGACCTCGCCCCTCGCTCCCCGGCCCTGCACGAGTTCCTGGGGCGCGCCCTCCTGGACCTGCGGGATTACGAAGGAGCCAGGACCCGCCTCTCCGAGGCCCTCGAGAACGGAATGCCCGGAGCCCGGGTCCGGGCCCACCTGGCCATGGCCTGCCTCGGCCTGGGACGCCGCGCCGAGGCCGAGGAGGCCCTGCGGGCCGCCCTTTCGCTGGACCCCCGCTGCCCCGAGGCCCTCGAACTCCAAAAGACCCTCGACGCGCCCCTCGCCCCCCACCGGGAGGAGCCGGCATGCGCCTCCTGACGAACTTCCCCTTCGAGATGTTCGGGCCGCGCGAGAGCTTCCCCTTCGAGCGGATCGTGACCTTCGGCCCGCCCGAAGGACGGAAGGTCGGCCCCGAGACCTTCCGCTACGACATCGGTTTCGAGCCGGCATGCGGGGAGTACGAAACCCTGCTGCGCTCCCTCCCCGAGGGCTTCGAGCCCGATCTCGTCTGGATCTGGTGGCCGGACCAGGAACCCCTGCCCCGCGGGCTCGAACGCGCCGGGATCCCGGTCGTCGGAACCCTCTCCGACTACAACCTGACCCTGCCCTCCCTGACCGGGCTCTGGCCCTTCTTCGACCTGATGCTCTGCGATCGGCCCGGCCTGCAGATCCTCGGACGCCTCCCCTTCGCCAGGGTCGAACCCTGGTGCCAGTTCTCGTTCCGTCCCGAGGCGCATCGGATCCACGTCGATGCAAGCGGGAATCCGCAGCCCCGGGACATCGATCTCTGCTTCGCCGGCAACCTGAATCCGGTCATCCAGCGCGAACGCGCCCCCTGGATCGATCGCCTGCGCGCCTTCGAGGGCGACTGGAGCGTCTTCCTCGGCATGACGCCCCAGGGAGAGGCCTACGGACGCCTCCTCGCGCGTTCCCGGATCGTCTTCAACCGCTCCGTGCGCGGCGAGATCAACCTCCGCTGCTTCGAGGCCGCCGCCTGCGGCGCCCTCCTCTTCATGGAGAGGGAGAACCTCGAAGTGCGTGACTATTTCGTGCCCGGGGAGGAATGCATCCTCTACGGCCCGGAAGACCTCGAGGACCTCCTCGATCACTACCTGAGACACGAGGAGGAGCGGGCCCGGATCGCCGAGAACGGAAGGCGCAAGGCCCGCTCCCTGACCCTCGCGGCGCATTGCCGGAAGATCCTTCCCCTCCTCTCCTCCCTCGACCCCTCGAGGCGTCCGGACTGCGACGCGGCCCGACTGGCCCTCGGCCGCGCGAAGGCGAGACTCACGGGGCGCAGCCTTCCCGCGGACGTGATCGGGGAGCTCGAGGAGGCCCACCGTCTCGCGCCCGAGGATCCGCGGATCTGCAACGACCTCGCCGTTGCCTGGATCCACCACCATCCGGAAGGCGCGGACCCCAACCGCTGGGTCTCCCTCCTCGAGCGCGCCAGTCTGCTGTCCCCCTCCTATCTCCCGCCGCGGCTCAATCTGGCCTACCTCGCCCGCGAACTCGGCGACGCCTCCGCCCTGAGCGGGCTTGGACGCCAGATCGAGGCGATCCTCGAACGGCGACCGGAGATCCCGGACTTCGACGGCCTCGTCCTCCCCCTCGGGTTCAACAGCCATCAGTGCACCTTCGCCGCAGCCTACTGCGACGCGCTCCGCAGGTGCGACCCCTCCTCCCTCGAGTTCTGGGCCAGGGAGACCGCCCGGGCGGGCGAGGGACTGGGCCCCTCGCCGGCGTTCCGGCCCGCCTCCCCCGCGTTCAGGGGGCTCCCCCGCCTTCGGGTCCCTCCTCCCGGACCGGCGCCATGTCTCTCAGGAACGTGAAGGTATAGAGCCCGGTGTCGTGCCCGTCGCTGAACCGGAAACGGAAGGCGTAGCGCCCGACGAGTTCGACATCGACGAGGTGGACATCCTCCGGAACGGAGGAGGGGTCGAGGAGGGGCTTCCCGGTCATCTCGTCGACGCAGGACGCGCAGGGACAGGCCAGCCTGAGGGCTCTCGCCTCGTAGCGGCTCGTTCCGCCCCCCTTCCATCCGAGAAGGATCGTGCTCGGATCCGGCTGCCGGAACGATACGGGTTCGATCATGGCGTCCTCCACCCTGCGCGGCGCGAATCCCCGCCGCTAGGCTTTCCGGGAAGCATGACCTCGATTGGGCCGAAAGACGAGAAGCCCCTCCCTTCCCTCTGCGTCCTCGCGGGAGGATCCTCGCGCCGGATGGGGACGGACAAGGCCTGGCTCCCCTTCGAGGGGGAGCCTCTCCTTGTCCGGACGATCCGAAGACTCGCCCGCCCGGGGACTCGGGTCCTCGTCGCCGCCGGAGATCCGGATCGGGAGGCGGAGATCCGGGAGGGCCTGGGCAGGGAACCGTCGCTCGCGGGGATCCCCCTCGAGGTCTTCCGGGATCCGGTGTCCGGAACGGGACCCCTGGGCGCCCTGAGCGGGCTAGCCCTCCACCTGGGAACGGACACGGAGCGGACGCTCGTCTGCGCCTGCGACATGCCCTTCCTGAAACCGGAACTCGCCCGGATCCTGGACGAGACCCGAGCCGCGACGGACCCGGAACCCGCGATCGTCGTTCCGAGGGCGGGGGGTCGTCTCCAGGTGCTCGCGGCCCTCTACGACCGCCGCGCGCTGGATACGGCACGCGCCCTCTTCGCCACCGGCGAACGGCGCCTCCACGCCCTGCTCGACGCCCTCCCCGTACGGAGCCTCGGCCCCGAGGAGTGCGCTGAACGCGGCGTCGAGGAGGCGGACTTCGAGAACTGGAACCGGCCCGAGGACCTGCCCCGTCCACGAAGCACCTGAGTTCTCCTCCGGAACGGAGGAGGCCGCCGGCTCGTGTCTCGGATCAGTAACGTCGCGGCGAACGACGGCGCTCCTGCGCCTCGTTCACGCGCAACGGACGGCCGTCCATGTCCTTGCCGTCCGCCGCGGAAATCGCGTTGTCCGCGTCCGCGTCTTCCATCTCGACGAAGCCGAAGCCCCGCGAGCGACCGGTGTCCCGGTCGAGAATGATGGCTACCGAATGAACCGAGCCGTATTCCGCAAAGAAATCCCTGAGCTCGTCTTCCGTACAAGTCCAGGGGAGGTTACCAACGTAGATCTTCTTCAAAGGTCCGCTCCAGGGTCGAGGACGGAAGGAACCGTCCTCTTTCGAAACAAAACGCCCGGACCGGACCGATCGAAGACCCATCACGGACTCAGGCGGTGCCCAATCGTAGCCCAAGAACCGCCCTTGCAAGCCCCCAATGCGTTTTTTTCTCGGAAACCGGTCGATCCTCCGGAAGAAGCGGACTCCCAGGAGGCGGGAAGCGGGGCGGTGCCAAGGACTTCCATCCGGAGCGGCGGATCCGGCTTTTTTCCCCGCTCCCGAAAACCGCTCTTTTTCCTTCCGGGGATTTCGAAAGGCGTGCGCTTGTGGAGGGTTCAGGAGTCGATCGAGCCTTCCCCGCCATGCAGGACTCCGGCGAGCGCCCGGCGGAGGATGGGTTCGGATCGAAGGAGGGCTTCCGCCTCCTCGAGACCCAGACCGGAAGCCAGACAGATCGCCAGGGGAACGACCCCCGGACGCGCGAGGCCGCGGTGCGCCTCGACCGGCAACCGGCAGAGGGAGGTTTCGGGCCGCTCCGTGCGGTGGAGGGCTCCGACGAGGCAGCGGAGGGCCTCCCCCTCGGGAACGCCGCAGAGATCCGAGACGATCCGGCAGGCTCGATCGAAGAGCTTGGCGTTCGAGAGTTGGAGGTCGACCATCCGGTTCCCCCAGACCTTGCCGGCGCGGGCGAAGGCGCCGGTCGTGATCGCGTTGCAGCCGAACTTCGCGGCGAGGAAATCGACGTCCTCGTCTCCGGAGGACGGGAGGTCCTCCCCTTCCGGCAGCCCGAGACGGAGCACGAAGTCGCCTTCGCCCGTTTTCGGAAGGACCTTCCGCTCGGCGAAGGAGAGGGAGAGCGGACGGACCCGATCCAGGAAAGCACAGTCTCCGGCCGGACCGAGGAGCGCCGTCCATCCTCCCGCGAGGAAGGCCCGGGCCTCTTCGGGGGACGCGCCGAAGGTCGGGGGGCACTCGCTCGCGTCCAGGACCGCCGCCCTTCCCATGCCGCCCGCTCCGAGGCAGAGAATCCGCCCGCCTCCCCGCAGGGCTTCCCCCGCCCGCGCGATCCGCGCGGCGACCCACCCCTCGGGGAGGAGCCCCCAGGCCTTCCGGAAGGCCTCGTCGATCCGCGCGCGGATCCGCTCGGGGCGCCCTTCCTCCTCCGGAAGGAGGAGGCTACGAAAGAGTTCGTGCAGCAGCACCCAGGTCGCCGTCCCCCCTTTCAACCGGCTCGAGCCGGTCAGGACCTCCGGTCCGAGATCGGGAAGGAGGAAGCGGAACTTCCCGCGTTCCTCGACCCGGGCCAGGAGCCCCCGGAACCCGTCCGGGGCTCCGTCGAGGGGATCCGTACGCGCCTCCTCCGGAGTGTTGACCCCGAAGAGTGCAACGGGCGCTTCGCGTTCCAAGGCGGCCTGCAGCCCCCCCGCGACGCAGGGGGCCGAGAGCCCGCAGGAGATCCCGAAGAACACCGAACCCGGTATCTCGAGGAGTTCTCCGATCCCGGCCCGGGCCGCGGGGACATCGTCCTCGGCCCCCTCCACGGCCTCGGCGAGCGCCCTGCTCCCGCCCGCGATCCAGGGGAGGAGTTCGATCCCGAGGCGGCGCAGGCCGGGTCCATGCCTCCGCGCGAGCAGCACGGCGAGCCGGCCCGAGGTTCCGGCCCCCGCGAGAACGATCCGGCGGGGCGGTTCCCGGATCCAGGAAGCCACGAGACCGGCCACGGTCTCGCAGATCCCGGAATCGCGAAGCCCCTCCCGCGCCTCCTCCTCCGCCGCGCGGAAGAGACGGGCGAGACTCTTTGGATCCATCAGGTCCATGTCCTTCGAAGCGGGATGCGGCATCTCGCTCCGGGGAAGCGGTTCCATCGGATGGATCCTAGCCTCGACCTCCGAGGTTCTCCCCCGGGAGGTCGGTCCCCAGGCCCGCCTTTCCCCTTCGGACCTCATGGAATCCCGATGGGATCGTTCCTTCCGCCGAGGTTCAAGAAGGGGCCACTTGGATCCGAAGAACACCCGGTGCGATTGGGCCGGAGAGAATGCGCGGAAGGGGGATCCGGATGAAGATCTTGATCGTGGATGACAGCAAGGCGATGCGGATGATCGTCAAGAGGACGCTCCGCCAGGCGGGGATCAGCGGACACGAAGTCCTCGAGGCGGGGGACGGCAAGGAGGGCTTGGAAAAGGTCAAGGCGGAATCGCCCGAACTCGTCCTCTCCGACTGGAACATGCCGGTCATGTCCGGCCTGGAGTTCCTGAAAGCCCTGAAGAGCGAGGGGATCGACGTCCACTTCGGGTTCGTCACCTCGGAGACCACCCAGGAGATGCGGAAGCTGGCGGAGGAGAACGGCGCCGAGTTCCTGATCGGAAAACCGTTCACGGCCGAGACCTTCGAAGAGATCCTGGACCCGATCCTCAACTGACTCACGGACGGACGGAACGATGCCGGCGACGAAGCAGATCGAAGCTCAGGACTGCAAAATCTTATTGAAGAATCTCCTCGGGCGGGACATCACCGTCGAGACGGGCGATCCTGTGGACCCTTCGAAGACTCCCGCAGTCCTTATCACTTTCCACAACGACGAAGGAGGGCTCCAGGCCCTCTGGGCGGCCGATCTCCGTTTCGCCGCCTTTTCGGCCGCGGCCCTGACGATGGTCCCCCTCCCCGTCGCCGAGGAAGCGGTCTCCGCGGGGAAACTCCCCGAGGACTTGATGGACTGCTTCCGGGAAGTCGCGAACGTGGGGTCCTCGCTCTTCAACCACGCGGGCCCGCATGTCGTCCTCGCCGACTCCCTGGCGGTCCCCCCCGTTCCCGAGGGCCCCGGGAAGATCCTCGCGTCGCCCGGCATGCAGGCAGCCTTCCGAATCGAGATCGAGGATTACGGGAAGGGGTCCCTTTCGATGTTCACGCTTTGATCCCCGGCAGACGGGAGAGACCGTCCTTCTCTCCCGGAAACCTTCCCGGGCTCCCCTTCGAGGAATCCTGCTTCAACGCCCTCCGGATTGACAGCTTCCGGTCCGGGGAGAGAATGCCTGCATCCGGCGTGGGCTCCGTAAGGACGCAGCCGGACACTCGTTCGTCTTTCTCTTATTGGTTCGCAGGAGATCCTCATGAAATCCTTTTTCCCTCTCGCTATCTCCCTATCCGCCGCGGCCTTGTCCGCGCAAACCATCAATGTGATTCCCGACGGCTACGCGAAGAAGGAAGGGACCGGCTACCAATGGGCCTTCTCGAAGTACGGCCCGAGCCGCTGCCAGATCCTCTTCAACAAGAGCATCATCAAGACCGCCCCACGGGTGGTCTCGAAGATGTCCTTCCGTAAGGATGGCGCCTATGTCAGCACGACTCCCGCACCCGCGCATTCTTTCATCACGACGGTCTCGATTGCTTCGTCCGGCGTTCCCGACGCGGATCAATCCGCCTGGCTCTTCAGCCTGAACCGAGGGAAGAACTTCACGACGGTCATGTCCAAGGCCACCGTCAACTGGCCGAAGGTCGTGATGGACGGAAAGACCCAGCCCGCGAGTTTCGTCGTGACCTGGACCTTCACCCGCCCGGTCGTGCTCACGGGAGGCAACCTCCTGATCGAGATCGACACGAACACTTCGAACGGGCTCTACACATTTTATCATCCCTGGTATGTCGACGCCGTGAACTTGACCCCGGCCGGGGGTACGAACGGTACGATCGCCTTCGACGCGACCAGGATCGGTTGCAACGGAACGAACAGAAGCTACCCCTCCTTCTACGCTTCCCCCGCCACCTATTCCGCGAGACCTGGGGCCTTGATGCGTGCCTACATGTGGAGGATCTCGATGAAGGCGACCGCGGCGATCGGTTTCCTCGGAACCCAGTTGACGAAGTCCGTCGACCTCTCGCCCCTCGGGATGACCGGATGCAAGTTACACATCCTTCCCTTCCTGATGCTCCCGATGAAGCTCGGCAACCCGAATGGAACCTCCTACATGCGGGCCTACGGGCACGTCCCGATTCCTAACCAGACCAGCCTCGCCGGAGCCAAGTTCCAGATGCAGGCCCTCGTCGTCGACCCCGGGGCCAATCGCGCAAACATGATCATGTCGAACATGTCGACGACGACCCTGGGATCCGCCCTACCCTCGACCGGCTACCGCCGAGGCATGATGTTCTATTCCTACGGCTCGGATCAGAATGCGAAGGTCCTGACCTGGGACCACGCCCGTTACTACACGACATTCGTCCCGGTCATTCGGCTCAACTGAACCGCCCCTCGATCCCGGTCCGGGACCCGCGAGGTCCCGGGCCCCGCCGGGATTCCCGAAGGCCCGTTCCGGACCCCGAGCTGTCCGGGACGGGCCTTCGCGTTATCTTGAAGGGGCACGCGCCTTCCCGAGGAATCCACATGAAACGAACACGCCGCCTTCCCTGCGCCCTCCTCACGGTCCTCCTCAGCATCCCTCTGGGTTCCTGCGCGACGAACCATCTCTTCCACTGGAGCCGCGGGGAGGCAAGCATCTACCCTCAACCCTCCGACAAGGCGAAGCCCTACGTCGTTCCCGCCGGAACCGTCATCGTCCTTCCGGTCGCGCTGGCCTGGGACGTCGCGACCTTTCCCTTCCAGTGGATCTGGGGGGCCCACCCCTACGGGGACGTCCTCGCGCCCGAGAACCTAGCGGACCCGGCCGACCGGTGAGGCTCCGGCTCGGCCCGCGAAGAGACGCCGGACGACGAGGGTCGCGTAGGCTCCGCGCGGCAGCGTGAAGGAGAGTTCGAGCTTGAGCCTTCCCCGGTTCCGCTCGTCGGGTCGCGGCTTCCCGACATCGAGTCTTTCAGGGGTGAGAACCAGAGCGCGCGGCTCCTCCTTGAGTTCGAAGCCCGGCATGCCTCCGAGGTCCAGTTCCTTCAAGCCGAGACCGAGGCGGGCGCACACCTCCTCGAGGGCTTTCTGGAACCCTCTGTCCGGGCACCGGGTGCGGGCGTCGGGGAGAGGGAGACTCCGCCCCCCGAGGCTCGAGGCCCGCAGCGCGTCCCGCGACCCCCAGAACGTCAGGGGACCGCAGAGGGAGGGGAGGACGGGCGGACGTCCGCCCAGGAGTTCGGCGAGATAGAGCGATACGGCCCGGTTCCAGAGGAAGGACTGGAACGTGAAGAGGTGAAGCGTGCGGGTGCGGAGGGGCACCTTCGCGAGCGCGCCGCGGAAGTCCCCGGGGTTCGCCCGCAGGTGGCCGAAGACGCCCTGGTACATCGGACCCCGCGCGAAACGCAGGATGGCCTCCCAATCCCCCCAGTGCTTTCTCAGGAGCCCGCGGATCCTCTCCCCGGGTGCTTCCCGCCCCCCCGGGGTAGAAGAGGCCCGGCGGCCTGCCCGATCCCCCCGCGGGCCGGGAGGTCTCCCGCTTCCCCCTCCCCGGCGGCCGGGAGTCGCGAGGAGGGCCTTCAACGCGCGTTCGGGACTGCCGCGGCAGAGGTCCAGGAAGACGAGCCCCTGCCCCTGCGCGAGGCTCCCGAAGCGCTGGTCGTCGAAATAGTTCGGGAGACCGAATTCCTCGACCACTTCGAGGTTCCGCTCCAGACGCCGGAGATCCCTCTCCTCGAGGTCCCGGACGACGATACGGAAGGCGTTCCCCGCGCTGTCCTCCGAGCGGACCTTCGTCGCGCTGCGGCCGAGGAAGCGGAGCCGGAGATCCCCTTCCTCGAGTTCGAGTCTCCGCCCCTCGACGGAGATGTGCTGTTCGGTGATCCCCTGGCGATCCTTCAGCCCCGCGTAGGCGATGGCCGCGCGCGGCACCCGGCAGCGCCGGACGATCCGGTCCAGGGCCTCGGGGGTCGAGAGCTTGACCTTCCGCAGGAGGTGCACGTAGTGCGTCCCCGCGGGGTCCCTCTCGAAGTCGAAGAGTTCGCGGACCCGGAAGTCGGAGGGACCCTGCTTGATCTTCATGAGGATGACTCCGGGGTCGGAAGACCCGTCCCCTCCCGGGCCCGGTCGAGAGGATCGACGAAGGCCTCCTCCTCGGCCTCGAGCCCGCCGAGGGTCCAGGACGGCGCCTCGCGGGCTTCCCCGGGAAGCGCCGCGTGGCGGCGCAGCGCGCGCAGCGCGCGCTCGAAATCGCGGGGGAGAGGCGCCTCAATGCGGATCTCCTCGCCCTCCGCTCCGCCGGGAAAGGCCGTGAAGGCGGCGTGCAGGCTGAGCCTCGCGAGCAAGGGGACCTCGGGCCTTCCCCGGTGCGGCCTGTAGCCCCGCTTGAACTCGCTGAGCAAGAGCGCGGGATCCTTCGCGTAGAGGGTCTCCACCGCCAGGCAGTGTCCGATCCGCCGCAGGTGGGCGCGGATCTGGTGCATCCGGCCCGTGCGGGGCCGCGCCTCGAGGAGGGAGAACTTCCGGAAAGCCTCGAGAAGCCGGAAGTCCGTCCGCGCCGGGCGGGCGCCCTTGCCCGGACCGAGCCGCACCTTCCCTCCGCGCATCGTGCGTCCGATCTCCACCTCGCAACGGAAACGATCGCGGGCCGGACGACCCCGGACGAGCGCGAGGTAGGACTTGCGGACCCGACCCTCCCGGAACCAGCGATCGAAGTCCCGCGCGGCCAGGACTCCCTTCGCGAGGATCAGGACACCGCTCGTTCCCCGGTCGAGACGGTGCACGATCCGAAGGTCGGAGTCCCTCCCGAACCATTCCGGAAGGTGTTCGTGCACGCTGGGTTCGCCCCGCCGATCGGGGACGCTGGCCAGGCCGGCCGGCTTCGCGAGCGCGAGACAACGTCCATCCTCGTACAGGACCTCGGGACGCTCGAGGACCTCTTCGTTCTTCGGCCGAGGCGGCGGGGGGAGGGTCCCGGGGTCGAGGTCCTCGGGGAGCAGGATCAGGTCCCCCGCCCGGAGCCGGAAACGGGGGGCGAGTTCGACCCCGTTGCGGAGCACCCGGCCGTCCCGGAGCATTCTCCGCAGAGCCGCCCGATGAATCCCGGGGAACAGGCCCTCGAGCGCCCGGTCCGCGGGCAGGCCGGCGAGTTCCTCGGGCACCTCGACCCAGTTCTCGAAATCGGTGGAGTTCATCGGGGATGGAATCGGGAACGAAGCGCGGCGCCCGGCGGATCCGGCGACGGCGCCTTCCTGCTTCCTGAAAAAAGGGCGGAGGATCTTAGCCCTTTCGGCCCCGTGGAGACAGGGGGGCGGGGAGCATGGGCTCAATCGACCGGAAGGCGGAAGGCGTGCCGGGGCAGGCGCAGGGCGGGGGGAAGCGCCGCGCACAGGGACACGACGCAGGCCGCGCCTCCCGCCAGGAGGCTCTCCCTCCACGGAAGGTGGAAGGGGACCTCGAGCCCGCTCACCTCCCGGAGCCCCTCGATGAGGATCCAGGCAAGGGGAATCCCCGCCAGGAGCGCGAGGACAGCCGCGAGAACTCCGACGACCAGGGATTCGAGAGCGAGGACCGCGAACCACCCCCTGCGCGTCATGCCGAGCGCCCTCAGGATCCAGATCTCACGGGCCCGCGAGATCGCGGAGAGGGTCAGGAGGTTGACCTGTCCGGTGCCCGCGAGCAGGAGAAGGAGGCCGAGGAGGACGTCGAAGAAGAGGAAATCCCGCCCGACGTCCGCCACGTGGAAGGCCTCGACCTCGGCCCCGGTCCGGATCCACCCGACCTTCGCACCGCTCTTCTCCACCCGCCGTCGCAGGATAGGGATCAGAGCCTCCGCGTCGGCGTCCTCCCGGAGCCGGAACGCGAATCGCCCGGCCCTGTCCGTCCGGAGGCAGAAGTCCTTCCGGAGCCATTCCCGGTCGCAAAGGGCGAAGGCCCGCTCGTCCGGAAAGAAACCTTCCTCGTCCGAGATCCGGAGCACCTCGTACCGGACGATCCCCCGGTCCGTCGGGACGGGAATCCTCGATCCGACACCGAGGCCGCGCAGCCGAGCCAGCCTCGTCGAGATCCAGATCCCCCGCCTCTCCTTCATCGCGGCGAGGAGTTCGGGCGCCCCTTCCGGAGGGGAGAGGGCCTCGGCTTCGATTCCGAGAACGAGGAAAGGGAAGGCCGCCCGGGCGGTGAAGGGGAGGACCGAACGGACCCCGGGCAGCGCCCGCAGTTCCTTCCACGAGGATTCCGGCAAGGGATCGCAGCGCAGGAAGATGCGACCGCGCAGGGCCCGCGCGCCGAAGGCCCGAACCTCCGCCTCGAGGGAGCCGGTCAGGGCCCGGAGTCCGAGCATCGCCAGGGCCACGAGGGAAAGGCCGCAGACGGCCGAGGCGATCCGCCCCGGGGAGCGTCCGAGGTTCTTCCCGACCAGGAAGGCCGCCAGCGGCGCGCGGGCCCTGAAGGGGCGGAGCACGAGGGCCCCGAAGCGCCGGACCAGCCCCGGGGCCAGCAGGAGGAGGCCGAAGAAGAACCCGGCGAGCCCCGCGACCTCGAGCAGGACGAGCCCGGCCCCCCGGCCTTCCTCGGCCAGCAAGGGGGTCATCGCCAGGTAGGCGGCGGGGAGCGCGCAGACGACGGCGACGAAGAGGAAGACGTTGACCCCCCGCATCAGGTCGGCGGGCGGGGCGAGGTCGCGGACATGCAGGATGCGCCGCGGGGAGAGCCCGTGCGCCTTGGCGAGCGGAAAGGCCGCCCCGATCATCGTGAAACCGACGCCGAGGACGAGGATCCAGATCGTGGGCCCCCAGGGGATCTCGAAGGTCGTGACCGTCTTGCCGAGCCCCAGGGTCGTGATCTTCATCCGGGCGAGGACCGCCGCGAGGAGCAGGCCGAGACCGAGACCCGCGGAGACCCCCAGGAAGCTCAACCCCGCGGCCTCGCCGAGGAAGATCCGCAGGATCTGCCCCCGCGTCGCGCCCAGGCATCGAAGGATGCCGACCTCCCGCATGCGCTCGGCGAGCGAATGGGAGAGGGTGTGGAAGATCACGAACATGCCGAGCACGAGGGCGAGGCAGCCGAGCACCTTGACCCCGTTGCGGAAGGCCCGTTCGTCCGCGCCCTCGCCGATCAGGGCGGAACGAGCGTCGTCGACCGCGAAACGCTTCTCGAGCCGCTCGCGCAGGCGGTCGGGGTCGACCCCGGGCTTCCTGCGGACCTGGATCCTCGGAGCGAAGACGGTCGCCGATCTCCGCGCCAGGGAGAAGCGGCCGATCAAGATCCGCCCGGCGTTGCGCCGCGCGAGCCGGAAGGGGGCGAGGATCCCGGCGACCTTGAGTTCGACGGCCTTCTCGGGTTCCGGGGCGGACCTCGAGACGCGTGTTCTTCGCCCGTCGAGGCAGGCGAGGGCCGCGGCCCGCGGCAGGGCGCGCACGCGGAGCCGGCTCCCGGGTCGAAGCCCCAGCTCCCCGGCGAGCAGGGGAGACACGAGGACCTTCCGTTCCTCCCCGAGCGGATCCAGATCCCGGCCTTCCTGGACCCGGTAATGGCCGAAACCGGCGGTCCCAAGCGGATGGATCCCGAACAGGGGAACCGGGATCGGGGCCCGCCCGGGGACCTCGCACAGGACCTCCGCCCGTCCGAGCAAGCCGACCTCCGCGAGATCCCCATCCCCCGAAAGGGCGGCGAGTTCCTTCCAGAGATCCGGCTTCGCCGCGAGGGGCCGGAGTTCGAAGTCCACCCTCCCGAAATCTCCCCGTTTCCGGCGCAGCTCGGACAGGACCGTGTTGTGGTCGAGAACGTGGATCGACGTCACGACCGCGACGCCGAGCGCCACGCCCAAGAGGGTCAGGCCCGCGCGCAGCGGGTTAGATACCCAGTTCTTCCAGACGAGCGAAGACCGAAGCCGCATCGAGATCGGGTCCCTCCAGGGCGTGCGCGGGATCGAGCCGCCCGTCGAAGAGGAAGAGCACGCGGTCGCCGAAGGCCGCGTCGCGGGGATTGTGCGTCACGAGGAGGATGCTCGTCCCGAAGCGACGGTGGACCTCCCGGAAGAGGCGCATCGTCTCCTCCCCGGCCCGGCTCGCGAGGTTGCCGGTCGGTTCGTCGGCGAGGACCAGGGGCGGCCTTCCCGCCAGGGCCCGCGCGATGCTCGCCCGCTGCATCTCTCCGCCCGAGAGGCCGTGAGGTTGCCGGTCGCGGAGATCCCCGAGTTCGAGGGCGTCCAGGATCTCCTCGATCCGTCCTTCGTGGACCGCGGGGTCCTCCCCCTGGAGGCGCAGCGGCAGTTCGAGGTTCTCCCGGACCGTCAGGTCCGGGAGCAGGTGGAAGAACTGGAAGACGAAGCCGATCCACTTGCGGCGCAGGAGGGTGCGGTCGCGGTCCTTCATCGCGGCGAGGTCCTTGCCGGCCAGGAACACCGAACCCTCGCTCGGGCTTTCGAGCCCCGCGCAGAGGTGGAGGAGGGTCGTCTTCCCCGAACCCGAGGGCCCCATGATCGTGACGAACTCCCCCTCTCCGACCTCGAAGCCGACATCCTTCAGGATCCACTCGGTTCCGGTCTCAGGATTCCGGATCCCCAGGCCTCGGACCTCCAGGAGATGCATGCCCTCATCATGCCCCTCGGCCCCGGCATCGGAATCCTCCTTTCCGGAATCCCGGGCTCCCGTTTTCGGCACGATTCCCGAAACCGAGAAACCGGAGCTGGGAATCCTCGACTCGTCGATCCGGTCGATTCGGAGCGAAATCCGGCTTCTCCGGAGTGAATTAACCGGAAATCGCAATTTTCGGATTCCCGCAAGGAGATCGCCCCGAATTCCCGCCTGCGACTTTCCTACAGGAAAGCCTGGTTTGCGATTTGCATACCTGGGGGCGGAAACCCGGGAACTCCGAGGCCTCCACAGGATTCCCGGCCTCCTGAATCCACTCCATCGGACAGGACAAGGAACCCGATGCCCTCGAAGACGCAGAGCCCCGAACCGACGAAGACGAAGGCTCCGCGAGTCCTGGTCGTCGACGACGACCCCGAGATCCGGAGCATCCTCGAGGAGCGGCTCTCCCTCGAGGGCTACGAGGTCGAGAGTCGGGGATCGGGGGAGGAGGGCCTGATCGCCTACCTCGGCCGGGCCGGAACGGAGAGGGCTCACGACGTCCTGATCCTCGACATCAAGCTCGAAGGGGTCAGCGGGAGCGAACTCCTCAAGGTCATCCGGAGACAGGACGAGGCCCCGACCATCCTGATGATCTCGGGATTCGGGGACCTGCACTTGGCCGTCCAGTGTCTCCGCGAAGGGGCCGACGACTACTTGAGCAAACCGATCAAGACCTGGGACCTGAGAGCCCGGGTCGAGACCGCCCGGGGGAGACGGAGGTCGATCCTGTCTCGACTCCGGAAACGGAAGGACCGGGAATGCGAGGGACTGCCCTGGGGAGCCCTTTTCCTCCCCCAGGTCCCGCCCGAGCTCGAGGGGGAGATCCCCCCCGATCCTTCCACGGAGAAGCGCATTCCGCCTTCCGGAAACGGGGAGGCGCCACGGAATTCCGGACCGGAACCGACCCTCCGGCCCGCCACGACCCGCGAACGGGAGAGAGTGAAGCGAAAGGGAGAGGCGCCCTCCGGGGCGCGCCCGCACGGTCCAGGCGAAGGCCGTGCCCGGAAGACAGGGAAGAGAGAGCGGTCTTCCGGGGAATCCGATCCCGCGTCGGAGGGGTCGCGGGTCGAGGGGGCGGGAGGGTCGGACGGTCCGGTTCTGCGACCGGGGGAGGGGAGGTTCCCACCCTCCCCTCCCCTGGAAGCCCTTTGCCGGTCCACCTCCGCCTGGGAGGAGGTCCACCGTCCGTTCCGCCGGCACAGCGGATCCCTCGCGGAGTTCCTCGCGCGGCTGGCCGCCTACTTCCAGCCTCAACTGGACCTCAGCCCTTCGGAACTCGAAGCCCTCCGTCTCGCGGCCGCGGTCCACGGCTTCGGCAGGAAGAAGAAGGCGGATTGCGGCGGAGAGGGGGACCGGACGACGGATGCCCCGCCCCCCCTCGCCCCGGGACAGGAGGAGGAACGACTCGCGGTCCCGGCCGGGCTCTGCCGGGCGCTCGCGGACTCCCTGGACTCCGCCGGGGAGCGGGAGATCCCCTCCCTCGCCGCGGACCTGCTCTCGTCCTGCCTCTCGTTCCGGAACGGAGCCCCCCCGCCCTCCTCGCGGGGGATCCTCCGCGCCCTCCCCCTCCTCGAACTGGCCGACTCCTGGAGGCATTTCCGGGAGGAGGGATGGGAACCCTATCCCGACCTCCCCCCCCGGCTGCGGGCCCGCTTCGACGGGCGCATGGGAGATCTCCCCCTCGAGGATTGTCTCGAGGCCCTGACCCGGCTCGACCAGGGCGAGTTTTGAGCCACCCTTCGAGGGGCGCGCCCCGCGAGCGCCCGGGCGGGACGGCCGGGAGACTTCAAGCCCTCTCGGACCAGCGCTCGGGGAAGGGCGTCCCCTCGAGCCGGAGCAGGCGGAGCTTGAGGGGAAGACCCGCGGTCCCGAACCGGCCCGGTCCCGACGCGGCCACGACGCGGTGGCAGGGAACGAGGAGGGGCAGGGGATTCTTCCGCATCGCGGTCCCCGCGGCCCGGGCGGCCCCGGGGGCCCCCGCCCGTTCCGCGAGTTCCCGGTAGGTGATCAACCGTCCCGGCGGAAGCAGGCGCAGGGTCTTCCAGACCCGGACCCGGAACGGGCTCCCCCGGAGGTCGAGCGGGGGCGGGCAGGCATGCCAGTAGGCCGCGGCCTCGGGTCCCCATTCCCGGATCCAACCCGCGACCTCGGCGCAGAGGACCTCGGGATCGTGGGTCCGACGGCCGGCGCCGCGAGCCGCCCCCTCCCCCCGGGGAACCGCCCAGAGCCGTTCGCATTCCTCGAGGAAGCGTCTCTTTCCGGTCCCCGGCAGGGCCAGGCGCAGCATCCCGAAGGGACCGGCGGCGAGCCTCCACACGCCGCCCGGCCCGCGGACCTCCAGAGTCCTCCATTCCCTCGGGCTCCCCGAACCCATGGAGCCGTTATACCCCCCGAAGCCCTTCACCGGGGAAGCGACGAAAACTCCTTCTTCGGTTGGGGAGGGTGAAGCCCGCGGCCGATAAAAGAAGAGGAATGCCTTCCCTCCCCGGATACCCCAGCCAGGCCGGTTTCGCCGGACCGAGGATCTCGGTCGTCATCCCGAGCTGGAACGGACGGCGGCTGCTCGAGCACTGCCTCGAGCGACTGGCCCTCGCCCGGCGATGGACACGCCAGCCCTGGGAGGTCCTCGTCGTGGACAACGGCAGCGACGACGGAACCGAGGCCTGGATCCGGGACCTGCGGCGCGAGCGCCCCTGGCTTCGCTGCATCCGGCTCGAGAAGAACCACGGATTCGCAGGGGGGTGCAACGCGGGCATACGGGAGGCGCGGGGCAGCCACGTGCTGCTGCTCAACAACGACACCCTCCCGGGGATCTGGATGTGCCACGAGATGCTCCGCGTCCAGCGCAGGATCCCCGGTGCGGGCCTCGTCGGCGCGGTCTCGAACTACGTCAAGGGCCGCCAGGTCGTGGCCCTTCTCGAGAACGAGGGCCCGCACGACCTCGCCGCGATCGAGGAGCGCCTGCGCGCCGAGGCGGGCCCCCTCGTCGAGGAGGTCGAGGAACTCGCGGGCTTGAGCCTCCTCGCCCCGAAGGCCTTCTTCGACGAGGTCGGAGGATTCGCGGAGGAATACGGTCTCGGCAACTACGAGGACGACGACCTCTGCCTCAGGGCTCGGATCGCGGGCCATCGCCTCCTGATCGCCCCGGGCGCCTATTGCCACCACCTCGGGAACAAGACCTTCGAGGCCCTCGGGGACGACTACCGCGCCCGGATCGAATCCCAGGCCGAGATCCACGACCGGAGATGGAGGACGCGGCCCCTGTACGAGGTCGAACGCGCCCTCGAGCGCGGAGACTGGAACGGGCTCGAGGCTCTTCTCGAGGGCATCGCCCCCGAGGGTTCGGAATCCGCCTGGTTCGAACGCGCGCGGGCGCATCTCCTCGAGGCCCGCGGGCGTTTCGAGGAAGCGGTCCGGTACTGGGAGGCCTTCCTCCGGGCCCATCCTCTCCACGCCGAGGGCCGCTGCCACCACGCCCTCAGCCTCCTGCAGGCGGGCCGGGAGGAGGAGGGCCGCAAGGCCGCGGCCCGCCTGATGGGGGAAGTCCATCTCTCGACCCTCGCGGCCGCCAGTCTCCTCTCGGGGATCGCCCGATTCGAAACCCGGCGGAAACGGACCGACGAGGCGACCTTCTATCTCCGCAAAGCCCTGGAGGTCCACCCGGGCTTCCTACCGGCGCTCAACCTGGAGGCGGTCCTCCACCTCGAAGCGGGCCGATTCGAAGAGGCCGAACGCGCCCTCGCCCCCTTCGGCGACAAGGAGGATCCCGACGTCCTCACGAACCTCGCGATCGCCCGCTATCGCCTGGGCAAGGTCGAGGAGGCGACCCGCCTCTTCGAGAAGGCCGCTTCCCTCGCGGGTCCCGACAGCCCCGCCGCCGCGAACCTCGCCGCCCTCGACGGCCGCGCCCCCCCCACGGGATCGAGTTGAAGCCCGGTCCTATTCACCCCCACTCTCAAGCTTCCACCCTCACTTCTTGGAAAGCACCCCTTCCACGGTGTCTTCTCCACATCGTCGAGGACTTTTCCATGGAGTTATTGTCAATAGCTGTGGATGGCTGAATCACGCGGCGACCTTGGTTTCATCCTTGAATCGCATTCCTCGGAGGAGGTCTCCGAGGAGTTGGTATCCGTTCAGCTTCCGCCACTTGCGCTCTGCGGGCTGACCGGGCTTGAAGACCATGGTCAGGCAGGCCACGCAACCGCTTTGGGGAACTTGGCCTCGTAGTTCTCTATGAAGGGTTCGAAGGCGCGAAGTTCGTCGTCCGTGCGGCGCCCGCACCGCTTCGAACGCGTCCCCGGCCAGACTTGTGGAAGCGCCTTCCAGAAACCGAGCTCGCCGTCCCCGACCGCAAACCCGGGGTCCTGAGTGAGGCCGGTGGACCTTGACGCTTCAAGGTCCGGTCTGGATTTTCCGCTCGGCCCAGTGCCCGTTGCGGACGCCGAGGTGATGGCCAGCTTCATCGCGGGCTTCCGCGAATTCGACAAGGAACCCGGTGACTTAGGCCTTCAACGCCGCAGTCAACATCCGCCGTACTCCGGTGCGCAGCACCTCGGACAAAGCATCCTTCGGGGTCGTGGCGTGTCCTTTCGTGGCAATCGGCAAAGGCCTTGATTGTGGCGTGTCCGTCCCCCGCGTAGGGGCCAGAGGGTGTCGGTACCTTGTCCAGAATCAAGATAACGCCGCGTTTCGTTTGTCAGCTCACCGCTCACAGATTTCGACCCTATCTCTAAAGTTCTCCGTACAGTCAAAACAAATTAGAATAAACGCTTCTCATAATTGACAGGCAACACAACAATCTCCTATTAAAATAACCCAAACCATGAAAGGCACGCACTCTTACCCCCGAGGGAATTGCCGTTTCATCGCAAATGCAAAAAGCAAAAAGGGACACATCCCAAATGCAGTTCACTCCCTTTTAATAAATACATTCTTTCCCTTTTTAGTTCTACCAATCGCAAACTTCAAGTCATTCTCTTTGCCGTACAATACATAGCCGCATTTTGTTTGGTCTAAACCAAAAACCTGCCTGCCAATTCGTGGAGAACGCAATGCTAAGCAAGCTTCTTCCGGAGCGGTTAAAACCTTAAAAACCTCACCATTGGTGGACCACATTTCAAGTCCCGAATTGAAATCATTCCTCGTGCCGATCAAACAATTGTAATTTTCGCCGTTTAGATAAAGCCAGGAATCTTTATTTTTGCATTCAAGCATAATCTGAGGAACACCATTTCTATCCCCCCTCATATCTTTAAACATCTTCAATGTGGCTTCATCGCCATTTACCCCTAAAATAATTTTCTTCTTATTACCTCGCCCAATACCCATTACAACCATTTCATTATCAGCTTTGACTAAAAACCATTTCTTCAGCTGAAATTTTGAAATTCCACCCTCCCCATGAAGAATAATACTCGACTCGACCTCTCCATCCTTTCGAAAATAGAAAACGCCGACTTTCTTATCTATTTTACCGACCACGATCTTCCCTTCAGGAACTACAACAACGATATTCTTCTCAGGGCGATTGCTTCCTTCGATCAGCCCACCAAGGATGAAGCCAAAAGAAAAAGAAACAAGGCAAGAAGATCTGAAAATGCCTAAAACCTGACATGAATTGAAATGCATATTCATCTTCCGCCCTTCGAGAATTGAATCCGCCTATTAGAACCATCATATCCCCAAAATAAAATCCTATTACTTTTTGCAAATGCAGTTCTCATTTTCCTCCCGATAAAAAGACCTGCCTCCTTATCCTTATCTAACGCCCCTAAGGACTCCGAGAAGCCATAATTGTCTGCCATTGTCAAAAAATTACCTCTTTTTCCAGAACCAAAAACGGCAATGCAATTCTTTTTCTTTTTTTGTTTGATGTAATTTGAAAAAAATGTCATCTCGCTTCCAACCTGAGAATGAGTTCTTAACAAGGAAAAGCAACGATTGTTACTAAAGGAGACAAAGGATGCGTTTCCCTCTTTAGAAAATATGAATGAACTTGATTTTCTCTTCATTGAATCAGCAACAGAAATCTTAAAATGGCCATCAGCAGCATTGCTCTTCAAGCTCACCTCACTATTTTTACAACGAAAAGATAAAGCATTGCCTCGGATTAAAAATTGGCTTCCAAATTTAATCACCATTCTCTCTTGGCTGTCGACCCCAAATTCGCTCATCTTGACGCCATCAGGATTATTTCCAATAAACCTTACACCCCAAATTTCGCCTTCACTCCCTATCACCAAGTCACCTTCTTTGAATGAAATCCTTAGGTCTTTACCGTCAATACCTCTGATTTTTTGATTTTGCGAAGTAGCTCCTATTTCTCTTGAAGCCTTCGAAACAGCCAATGCGAGTATTACCGTATACACCAAAGGCTGTGCAAATCCTTTAAGTATGTTAATCATATTCACTTCCTTTCAGGCGAATCCGAAAAGACTTCAACCTTATTGCCTTCATATTTTATCAAAGGCACATAACGCCCGACCTCAATCCCAAAATTTAATTCAGAAGGCGTACCAGCTACCTTAATTCTTCTTTTTTTACTTCCGATACTATAGAATATACCTTCTTCACTCATAACTATACTATGCCCCTGAGCTTTGGCTCTACGCAAATCAAAATTAGCGCCCTTCCCCACCATTGCTGCACCGATATGCGAACTCCCTGAATGCATTCTGAAAAGCTGGCCATCTTGATTTAATCCTAAACTTAAATACGGACTCCCGCCACCGCTTCCAGCAATTCTAAAAAAAACATCTTCCCCTGAATCACTAACGCCCATAGAAAATTTCAACCCCTCTGTGTTTCCACTTGAAAGAACAAGCCTCTCTTTTGATATTCGAAAGTTTACACCTCGATCCCCACCAAAGTACGCGAAACCTTCTGGCGAATCGAAAACGACAATTGGGATTACTTCTTTTTCAAGCCCTCCCTTCTTCTTCAAAAATATGCCTACTGAATGATCCACCTTTCCAACAACCATCTCTCCTGTTTCGCCATAAATTGCAAGATTGCCTAAAAATATTTCGTCCTCTCCACTTCCCTTGAAGATGGATACAATGAATCCAGTTAAAATCAACAATGATTTCACCAGACATGACCTAGTTTGAATCATAGTTGCCCCTCCTCAGAAATGAAAAGAGGGTCTTCCGGATTCGTAGTGGGGTGGGCTTCCCTTGGCGAGAGGGCCGGGTAGGGTCCAACGGATGGACATCTACAGCTTCCTTTCGGAGATCTTCACCCTCGGGAAACCCTGGTATGTCGGGGAG
>Ga0256830_1000033_pt1 | contig 118291 bp, 108 predicted proteins | sample 128326metaG_FD_190537 | JGI IMG/M metagenome (GOLD analysis project Ga0256830, IMG submission 190537) | Hydrothermal vent microbial communities from Lau Basin, Pacific Ocean - 128-326 | ecosystem: Environmental > Aquatic > Marine > Hydrothermal vents | place: Pacific Ocean: Lau Basin...
CCCGTACTACCGATACTTAAACATACCGATTGTATTAATTAGTTGGCTATATTCAAAAACGATTAAAGCAGGGTTTAAAAGGAGTGTAAGCCATCATGAAAAACGATTATAAGTCTTTTTTAAAAAAAGTTAATTTTGGAACAAAAATCATCACTGTTGTGGTGATTAGCTTTGTACTGAGCTATGTTGTAAATTTTTTCTTTATAAAAAAACAGATCGAAGAGAATGCTATTAACTCTCTTATCTCAAAATCCAGAGCGATCACCATTCAGGCTGAAAATGCTAGAAATTATGTATCACAACAAAGAAAACTCAAGGTGTTTGACGAAAAAAGATTAATGAAAGAGGTAAAGAGAAAAATTGCTGGAGCTAAAACGCCTGAGGAAATAATTAAAAGAGTTAGGACAACTGCTTACTACAACATAATACCTATTGTGGCAGGATGGACTGTTGGCCAGACAAATGCCGAAAAAAGTGGTTACACATTCAGAGTTACAAAAATTCAGGCAAGAAATAAAGATAACGAGGCTATCCCCATCGAAAGGGAAATGATTAAAAAAATGTCGGCATCTAACCTGGAAGAGTACTGGGTTGTAGACGAAAATATAAATTCACTTCGCTATATGAGAGCTATCGTTCTCCAGAAGGAGTGCCTGGTCTGTCATGGTACGGAAAAAGATTATCCCGCAGGTAAAGGTTATGATCCACTTGGGCTCAAGATGGAAGGATGGGCTGAAGGTGAACAGCATGGAGCTTTCGAAATATTGGCAGACCTGGGACCTATGCAGGAGGTAGTGGCCTCCACCTTAAACAGAACAGTTATACTTGGGGCTGTTATCCTGTCAACTCTTGTCGCCATCTTGTTTACTCTCATGAAAAAGCTTGCCATAACACCTGTAAGAGATCTCAGAAAATTGCTCGATAATGTTGCTGAGGGAAACCTTAATATTCAAGGAACAACAAAAACTGAGGATGATATCGGGCAGGCTATTTTCAGTATCAACAACATGGTCGAAAAACTCAGCAGTGTTGTAGGTCATGTAAGATCTGCAACCAATCAGGTAGTCTCTAACAGCCAGGAATTAAGCAACAGCTCCGAAACTATGTCGCAAGGTGCAACAGAGCAGGCGGCAGCTGCCGAGGAGGCATCTGCGTCGATGGAGGAGATGACATCCAGCATAAAACAGAACGCCGATAACGCTATTCAGACCGAAAAGATAGCTGTGAAAACAGCCGTGGATGCCAGGGAAGGTGGCAAAGCCGTTTCAGAAGCTGTAAGCGCCATGAAGGATATTGCCAACAAAATTTCGATAGTTGAAGAGATTGCCCGCCAAACAAACTTACTGGCCTTGAATGCCGCTATAGAGGCGGCACGGGCAGGTGAGCACGGCAAAGGCTTTGCCGTGGTGGCTTCTGAGGTGAGAAAACTTGCGGAACGCAGCCAGATAGCAGCATCCGAGATCAGCCAGCTATCAATATCCAGTGTAGAAGTAGCAGAAAAAGCCGGCAGTATGCTGGCAAAAATCGTTCCTGACATACAGAAAACAGCAGAATTAGTTCAGGAAATTAGCGCTGCAAGCAACGAACAGAACGCTGGGGCGGAGCAGATAAACAAGGCGATACAGCAATTGGATCAAGTTACACAGCAGAACGCATCCGCATCAGAACAAATAGCCTCTACGGCCGTAGAGTTGTCCGCTCAAGCTAAAGACCTGGAAGACACAATATCTTTTTTTAAAACCGGCTAATAGACGATTGCCATAGAAAGCTTCCTCATGATCTTTTCAGCAGGCGTGGCTGGCCGGAATCTATTACGAATCCGCCTGGAAAACCTCGACCGTACATATTTTACGCTTGGAAATTCCAAGAAAGGTGTAACGTTCCGGCGTATTTATAATTTCAGCTTCCTTAATACTGAGAAATAACCGATCGTCGTTAACTATGTCCATGGGCATCTCACCGTTACTCGGCACAAAAAGTCCGCCTTGAATCTCAAAATTCAGAGTTTTAACCCTGATTTTGTAGAAACTCCCAGGTATTTTATTTGCTACAATAAGGGGTGTTTCCTCAAGAACTTGAACATAATCAATATGTTCCTTATTGATAATAAACTCTGAGTCTTTACGGATTGGTTCATAAGAACTTACGTTTTTAATTTTCAGAAAAGGTTTCTTGTCATTTAAAAGATCCGACATACGGTCCACGTTATCAGGCAGTTGAACGTGGCCTATATACTTATTGCCATCTACACTGACACGAAGCTTTATAACACGTCTTCTGTTTACAGAATCCATAATACGTTTCTCCTTAAGTAGAGAGGTGATCTTGTGTACAGAATAAATTCTACAGAATGTACCGGCTTAAATCTTTATCTTCAACTATATCGTTTAGAACCTTTTCTACATGGGCAGCGTCTATAGAAATCTCTGTTCCAGCCATTTCCGGAGCATTGAACGAGATATCCTCAAGCAGGCGTTCCAGTACTGTCTGAAGTCTTCTGGCACCGATATTTTCGGTTTGTTCATTTACATACTCTGAAATCTGGGCAATCTTATCGATGGCATCATCCTGGAAGGAAAGGGTTACGGATTCGGTTGCCAGCAGGGCACAATACTGTTTAATTAGTGCATTTCTGGGTTCCGTTAAAATGCGTATAAACTCATTCTTACCAAGCGAATCAAGCTCTACACGTATAGGAAAACGGCCTTGCAACTCAGGTATAAGATCCGAAGGTTTAGCCACATGGAAAGCACCTGCGGCTACAAACAGGATGTGATCCGTATGTACCGGTCCGTACTTTGTCGATACGGTAGACCCCTCAACTATAGGTAAAAGGTCCCTCTGAACGCCCTCACGCGATATATCCGGCCCATGTGACGCCTTGCCGGCAACCTTATCCACCTCGTCAATAAAGACAATGCCAGCCTGCTCAGTCCTTGTGACGGCTTCCTGAGTGACTTTCTCAATGTCGATCATCTTGGCTGCCTCCTCCCGTGTAAGAAGACGAAGAGCCTCCGGAACCTTTACCTTGCGGTGTTTCTTTTTCTCAGGAAGCATGCTGCCAAGCATTTCTTTTAAGTTTTTCTCAAGATCTTCCATACCCATATTGGAAACCACACCAAAAGGCATGATTTTTTCTTTTACTTTAATATCAACATAGCGGGTATCCAGTTTCCCCTGGCGCAGCAATTCCCGTAATTTTTCACGTGTTTCTACTGCTGCCGATGTTGACGTATCGCCACTTTCCAACACATCTACGGCAGAAGAAGCAGAAGGGGCTGAAGCTCTGCGTGGTTTTGGAAGCAGAAGGTCCAGAAGCCTCTCTTCCGCCTGAGCCTTAGCTTTTTCGTTAACCTGCTCAAACAACTCCGACTTTATCATATTCACCGCAAGTTCTGTGAGGTCACGAATCATTGACTCCACATCACGCCCCACGTAACCGACCTCTGTGAACTTCGATGCCTCAACCTTAATAAACGGGGCGTTTGTGAGGCGGGCCAGGCGGCGGGCTATTTCCGTCTTGCCGACGCCTGTCGGTCCGATCATAAGTATATTTTTGGGCAAAACCTCATCACGAAGCTCATCCGGCAGGCGTTTGCGTCGCCACCGGTTTCTAAGAGCAATCGCTACAGCCCTCTTGGCATCTCCCTGACCAATTATGTACTTATCAAGCTCTTCAACAATTTTTCTTGGTGTAAGATCATCCATCAAACAGTTTCCTTTCATCCATATTGACAATTAGGCAAGCCACAGGGTACTTGTGACCTCCTACAACTCCTCCACATGTATTTGTGTATTTGTATAAATACATATATCAGCCGCTATCCGCAACGACTCTTTCACCATGCCGGCGGCATCAAGGCCGGAATGCAAAAACAAGGCCTTTGCCGCAGCCTGGGCATAGGCTCCTCCTGAGCCGATGGCCGCTATGCCGTCCTCAGGCCCGATAACATCGCCTGTACCTGATATGATAAGAGTATTTTCCTTGTCGGCAACAATCAACAGAGCTTCAAGCCGCCGGAGCATTCTGTCTGTGCGCCAATCCTTTGCCAGCTCCACAGCAGCCCTCATAAGATTGCCGTGATAACTTTCAAGCTTGGCCTCAAACTTCTCAAACAGGGTAAATGCATCGGCTGTAGCTCCGGCAAAGCCGGCCAGTACTTTGTCGTTATACATTCGGCGTACTTTTCTTGCATTATGCTTCATCACGGTTTGTCCAAGAGTTACCTGACCGTCACCGCCCAAAGCTACCTTGTCACCGCGTCGAACACTTATTACGGTAGTTGCATGAAACATAAACCTAGTTCCTCCTTATAATGTGCTCATTCTTTTGATGCCCGTGGATGCGCCCGGTCGTAAACATCCATCAAATGCGCAACATCCAGATGCGTATACACCTGAGTGGATGAAAGCGATGCGTGTCCCAGCAACTCCTGAATAACCCTAAGATCGGCTCCTGACTGAAGCATGTGTGAAGCAAAGCTATGCCTAAGCATGTGTGGTCCAAGCCCGGCTTTGAGCAATACTTTACGACCATACTTTACAACTATACGCCTAATGCCGCGATCGCTGAACCTGGTTCCACGGTTGTTTAAAAAAAGCGCACTATTGACCATCTTACTTTTCTGATTTCGAAGTCGGATATATAACTTAAGGCTTTTTTGGGCCTTTTCCCCCACCGGTAGAATTCTCTCCTTACGTCCCTTGCCCAACACCCTTACCATGCATTCAGTTAAATTGAGATCCTCCATATTCAGAGCCGACATCTCGGCTACTCTGAGGCCGGAAGAATAAAACAACTCCAGTATCGCCTTATCGCGCCTGCACAGAAAGTCATCTCCTTCCGGGGCCTCCATAAGACTGAACACCTCGTCTACTGTAAGCAATCCTGGAAGCGACTTAGGCACCTTAGGGGACGCCGTAAGCCGTGCCGGGTTTTTCTTTACAACTCCCTCCCTGTGGAGATAACCGTAGAATGAACGAACTGCTGAAAGCTTTCTAGCAATAGAGGTTCTGCTCAACTCCCGCCTGTTTAGGAACGCCAGGTAGCCACGAATATCTATGTGATCACAAGTATCCGGTTTTTTCTTCACTACCTGAAAAAATTCTTCCAGGTCGGTCATATAGGCCCGTAGTGTATGCTCAGAAACATTTCTCTCGGACTTCAAGTATTTAATAAACAAAGCATAGTGATTCATGGCCTGTTTTACTATCGTAAGCTTACGGTAATTTAATCAGTCCTGACAGGTCTGATAAGTCTTGCTTATTAATATAACCAATAAAACCAAATAGAACCAGAAATTAAAGAGCTGCAAGAAACGCCTCCCAGGCTTTTAAGGCACGAGCCGAGATGCATTCGTAGCGTTCTTTTTTGTTTCGTATTTTTCTCTCAAAAGCAGGCAACAGGCCGAAATTGATGTTAGACGGCTGAAACCTTTCAGGTTTCGAAGCCGTAATATGCCCCACAAGTCCGCCATGAGCGGTTTCTTCTGGTGGAATTACCGGTGCTTCGCCCCTTAACAACCTTGCTGAGTTCACCCCTGCAAGCCAACCCATGGCAGTGGATTCCACATACCCTTCTACTCCTGAAATCTGTCCGGCTAGTATTATATCGGGCCTGGCGCGAAACCGGAGCGTATTATCCAGAAGTTCGGGTGAACAAAGATATGTATTCCTGTGCAGGCTGCCGAAACGCAGGAACTCTGCCTGCTCAAGCCCTGGAATCATCCGGAATACTCTTACCTGCTCCGCCTGCTTAAGCTTTGTTTGAAATCCAACCATGTTGTAAGCTGTTTTGTGCCGATTTTCCGTCCGCAACTGAACCACAGCATACGGCTCTCTACCGGTTTTCGGATCCGAAAGGCCAACCGGTTTCATAGGCCCGAAGCATAGGGTCTTCCTGCCGCGGGCGGCCAGCACCTCGATTGGCATACAGCCTTCAAAAACCTTTTCCTCTTCAAATAAATGGGTTGCGGTTTTTTCTGCAGTTGTAAGCGCATCATAAAATCTGTCGTACTCCTCGCGCTGCATCGGGCAATTCACATAGTCATCACCACGGCCGTACCTGGAAGCTTTGTAAACACGGGACCAGTTTATACTTTCCGCATCCAAAATAGGAGCTATTGCATCGTAGAAATATAGCTGGCCAGCACCTGTAAGTTCTTGAATAGAGGCGGTCATGGAACTCGATGTAAGAGGACCGGAGGCAAGCACAGTAAGACCGTCATCAGGAAGACCGGTCACCTCTTGCCTTATCACTTCCACGAGCGGCTCATTTTCCAGGCGGCGGGTTATAAAATCTGCAAACATAAGCCTGTCCACAGCCAAGGCTCCTCCGGCCGGTACTCTGGTCTCATCCGCAGCCTGCATAATCAGGGAACCCGCTCTTCGTAACTCTTCCTTTAAAAGGCCGACTGCATTATGGATGGAGTCCGAACGAAGAGAGTTTGAACAGACAAGTTCGGCCAAACGGTCGGTCTTATGAGCAGGAGTATGTGTTACAGGCCGCATTTCGTAAAGCCGTACATGCACTCCACGCCTGGCCGCTTGCCATGCTGCCTCAGAACCAGCCAGTCCGCCGCCGATAACAGTTAGATTATACATTCAATTACAAAAAACAAGGCACGGACAATTAACGCCCGTGCCTTACATAAAACTTCAGTTTGGAAATTGACCTGATCCGTCCGGCTTAGGCCGTCTTGTTTTTAAGAAATGCAGGAAGACCGTTTGCTTCTCTTGGACCCACCGTAATTTTCCATCCTGGAAGCTTGTCTTCAAGCGCGCCGCTAAGAATTGCCACCTGTCCCGGAATAACCAGTTCTTTATGGGAAACAGCGTTGAAGTCTTCAGTTTCATTAATAAACTGCGCAATTTTATTGGCGGTGAATTTCCCGGCAGCCCATGCGGTAAGAACCGACAATCCTTCACAGTCCATAACTGCAAGCCTGGTCGGCACCTTGGAATTCTCTACTTCGCCGGCCACTATAAAATAGGTTAATGAAAAATTGGTTGTAATCAAAAGTGGCGCATCCGCTGCCGGATCACTTATTTCATAAACTTTCTGAGGTACCTGCATCGGCACCTGAGGATCTGTATAAATGTTTTGGCGTAAAGTAAAAAGCGCAAGGTTTTTCCAGCGCTCTATATGGTTCAATAGTATTATAGATGCATACTTTGCAATCGCGACAGCGGCAACGTTGGCCTCTACCATGGTATCATCGCGCATGCAATTATTAATCACAGGATAACCCAACTCTTTTACCCCTTTCTTTATTGCCGAGCGACGGATCTGAGTATTATGCTCTATAATATCTTTAGCCGTTTTTGCTCCGGTATCAATTACAATATCATCGACACCAGCCTCCTTGGCCTTTCTGGTAAGATCCATAACCGCCTCAATTCCATCCGCACTAACACCGAGTATTAACTTGTGCTCTTTAGCCAGGGCAACCATCGCATCCAGGTTTCCCTCATCAGCACCATATATCATGGGTTTTCTGGCGGCAACAACCTTAACGGCCGCTTCAACCGCCTGAGGGTCGGTACAATTGAGAATAATAGCAGCTTCAGGAGCCTTATCAGCCACAAGTTTTACGGCATCTGCATATTTACCTGCGTCACCTGATGCAAACTCCACCGAGACGGCATCAACACGAAGTTTCTGCCCCACACGGTCTATTTCTGAAGCCGCAACTTCAACGGCTCTTGCAGCAAGATCATCATCAGATAACGTATCAGAAAGATTTAACGCTATAGCACAAGGATTTACGAATTTTTTTTCATGCCGGAACATTACGTTCTCTTCGCCCATTTTTACGGATTTGTCACCTGTTCCAAGCATGATTCCACGAACAGGCGGCGCCGAAGCATCGCCAAGAGTTGCCTTGGCTTCTTCGGAAACATCCGGACACGCGCTTATCTCCGCTTGTCTCTGTGCAAGTTTCATTGCAAAAGCCAGGCAGGTTGGAAAACCACACTTCTTACAATTTGTTTTTGGAAGAAGTTTGAATATTTGAACTCCAGTTAATGCCATATCAGTTCCCTCCTAGGTAAGCTCATCAAGGGTTTTGTTTACCCCTTCCACCGCCTTAGGGTGGCGCATTATAAGTAGGTTGACTCCAGCCACCATAAGAGACGTGGCTGTTATGGATTCCCACGCAATACCGCGTTCTTCGATCGCCCCCCACTCCGGAAGATCCGTCTCAGGTGCCATTACTTCCTTTATCTTCCAGACGTACATTCCTACATCACCTACAATTGGTGGTTGCATTGTCGTATCGTTTTGTGCAAGCGCTGCCAGGCGAATTCGTTCCATAACCGAATAAGTATACTCCAAGCCGTAACCAAGAGCCGAGCACATGGGATCGGTTAGAACCCTGTCTGAGCTAAACCCCATCTGGCCTATAAGAATGTTAAGCTGCTTTGCCAGGTTTATATCCAATTCGCTCATTGCTATCAACTTGTGATTATTCGCAAGAGCTGCAGCCACGATAGTTTTATAGTTAGCCTCTTGCGCTTTGCCTATAACACAATTCTTTCCAGAGGCCGCCTCAGCCGCTGCCACAAGAACCTGGGAGTCCTTTTCAACATGGTTTGAACCAAGAATTATAAGCGGAACATCCACCGCATCCAGCACAGCTTTTACCGTACCGACCGCATCCTCGACGCTACGGTTTTCGCGATCAGGGTGTGTACCTACCAACCTTAGGGCAACTGCCTTGGCTCCCAGATCATTCTGACAGTACTTAGCCCATCCGGCAGGATCATCCGAAACCGATGAGTACTGTTTTTTAACCTCGTCAGGCCAGTCAGACGGCGGAACATCCTGGATCTCAAGAGCGATCAACGGCCTCGTAGAGCCTTCGCCCTCGAACGAATGAAACGGAAGTGCGCTGCCTCCGCCCACAACCGCAGCCTTGTCTCCAGCTCCGAGTGTCATCTCGAGAACTTTCCCACTAAAGTTTTCTTTTGGAATAACGTAAGCCATATCTCTAGAAATCCCTCCTTTACATCTCCAGATAGGAATGTGCGTAAAGTGTTTTATTCATTATAATATCAGTGGTTTTCATAGCGGTCATAACCTCTTTTTCGAGCGGATCGGCAATTGCAGCAGAAAGCCCTGCATAGATCAGAAATGACAGAAAATAACTGTTCAGTATCGGCCTTATATGCTTTGGACATCCGTTTGATATATTGCTGAGACCAACCACCGTCTTCATAGGTGGATCGTTTAAGTCCTGAAACATCTTGATTGTTTCTATAACCTTTATTGCCTGATCCTGTGTTGTCGCTATCTGCAGCACAAGCGGATCAAGGAATATATTCTCCATCGGGACACCATACTCCATACCCCTTGCCATTATCTCGGCAGCAATACCGGCCCTTTCCTCGGCATCAGCCGGAAGACCGCCCTTGCCCACTGTAAGACCGATCACCTGGCAGTTATACTTTGCCGCAAGCTCAAGCACCGGAAATCTTTCCGGGTCGTTCGAAGTGGAGTTAAGAAGAGGCGCCCCCCACTCATTATTGTGGACTTTAAGCCCGGCCTCAAGAGCACTAATGTTTGTAGTGTCTAGACAGACAGGAGCCGGAACTTTCTCTTGAATGGTTGTTATCATCCACTCCATAAGTCCTTCTCCATTGTCCTCGGCAGGCCCGATATTGGCATCTATCATGCCGGCACCGGCTTTCCATTGGGATTCAGCTATCTCCTGAATAGGGTTCTTATCCCTGTTCATCATAGCTTCACGAACTCGCTTGGCGATAATGCTTAGTTTTTCACCTATAATCAGCATCTTTAAAATTCCTCTCCTTTCTTTCTAATATTATATGGTAAGGTAATTCGGCACATCACCACTCCACTACCGCCGAACTTATTGCTGTAAAAGCAAATTCAGATATATTAGCATAACAGATATTATTAGGTAAAGAGTTTTGCAGAGCCCTACTACTACATTACTAAAACACTATAAACAATTAAGGAATGACCGGTTAACCGCTCAGTTTGGGTTTGACAAAAGCCTGCTAATGGTGCTATTTTGCATAGAACCTTTAATATTATTGTGCAATAGAGTACAAAAAAACCTGTGAAAAATATTTAAAATATTTTTTTAAAGTATTTTTGGAGGCAGAAAACATGAAAGCAAAGATATTTATACTATTTTTAGGCGTTTTTATCCTCGGTATAATAAGCCTTGGGAACGCCGAAGATAAAGCGGTAGAAACAGAGCAGTCAGGTATCCAGGCAAATTATGTCTGTATGGTGAATGATAAATACATGGGAAAGGAACAGATCCCGGTTGAGTACGAAGGGAAGATATACTATGGCTGCTGCAAGGGCTGTGTTGGCAACTTGCGAAACAACCGCGCCGTCAGATATTCGGTAGATCCCGCCACCGGCAAAGAAGTGGATAAGGCCACCGCCTATATTGTTATGAAACCTAATGGAACAAGTGAGGTTCTTTATTTTGAGTCGGAAGAAAGTTATAAAAAATACAAAAAAAGCCACTCTACTCAGAAATAGTGCGGTATCTACAAATATAAAAAAATAATTTTTAAAAATATAGTTTTCGAGAAAACCCAAAAATAACAAACGATTAAAACACTGTTTTTAAGTCCTTAATCTATTTGCAAAAAACTATTTACTTGATAACGTAAAGTAAAACGTCGCGCCTTTATTGACCTCACCTTCGGCCCACACCCTTCCCCTGTGACGGTGTATAATGCGCTGTACAGTTGCCAGGCCGATACCGGTACCTTCGAACTCCTTGCCATGCAACCGCTGAAAGGGGCCGAAAAGTTTGCCTGAGTAGTTCATATCAAAACCAGCCCCGTTATCGCAGATAAAATAGATCTCTTCCTCTTCCTTTATAATATGGCCGAACTCTATATGTGCCTGCGGCTGCTTACCAGAGAACTTCCAGGCGTTTTCAAGCAGATTTTTAAGAGCTACGCGCAATAACCCAGGGTCACCTTTGGCTACAAGCCCTTTACTTATGATAAACTCCACCCGGCGTTCCACCTGAATCTGCTTTAATTCTGCGGCAATTTCCTCTGCCAAAACACTTAAGTCAACGGTTCGGCAATGCATTTCGCTGCGTGTAACACGAGACAACGTCAGCATGTCATCAATCAACTCACCCATACGTTGACTGGCAGCACGTATACGCCTGAGATAGTCTCTGCCTTGCTCATCCAAGCTTTCACTGTAGTCCTCCAACAGCGCCTGGCTGAAACCGTCAATACATCGAAGCGGTGCGCGCAGATCGTGAGAGACCGAATAGTTGAACGCCTCAAGTTCTTTATTGGCAACCTCAAGCTCCGTGGTTCGTTCCGCTACCAGTTCTTCCAAGTGATCACGGTGTTTTTTAAGTTCATCTTGCACCCGTTTGCGCTCAATCACTTCAGCCAATACATTGGCAATCGATTGAAAGAAATTAACATCATCCTTACTAAACATCCTACGGCTGTTTGTATGCACACCCATCACACCAAAAGGCCGCTCCTTGCCCCTGATAAGAACGCTGATACCGCTTATAACCCCATGGTCATAAAGCAACTGAGGACCGCTGAATCGTTTTTCCGTTCTAAGGTCTTCAACAATAATCGGCTCATCAGACAGCAAGCTATAGCCGGCTTGTGACTGCTTCCCTGAATCCACAGTTGCACTGCCTACAAGACCATCCTTCCAGCCAACCCCAGAAATCAGAAGAAATGCCTTACCATCAGGAAGCAGCTCCAGGACCTTACAATGATCAGCGCCTAAGATCACTGATACCAAGGTCACAGCCTGGTCAAACAGTGCATATAAAGGCGGATCGGACAAGGCATACTGGCCCAGTTCAGCCACAGCCGCCTGCTGCTGTGCACGCTTTGCCAGCTCATCCTCAAGATTCTTATTCACCTTAAATTTTCGTATCTAAAAAAAGCCTGTACGGCCGGTTCAGGTATAAATAAATAAGTTCAGGGCCCATATCACCTGCAGACGGATTATGAGCCCTGAACCTTAGAGTGCCGGGCCTTAGTTATAAGCTCCGCTGTTGTTTATTCCGTCATTGTCATTATCAGTGTCGTAATCATCACGAATGCCATCATCGTCTGAATCATTAATTTCATCATCGTCATTGGCGTCACTTATTCCGTCGTTATCATCATCGTCATCCTGATCGTCATTTATTCCGTCATTATCATCATCAGGGTCGTCTTTATCCGGCAGACCGTCGTTGTCGTCATCCTTGTCTTGGCCATTGCTTATACCATCATGGTCAAGATCGTTATCGTTTATTCCATCTCCATCATTATCATTATCGTCAATATCCTTTATTCCGTCATTATCGTCGTCGTCGTCATCCCGGTTGGATATGCCGTCGCCGTCGTCATCCTCATAAACATTAATAATTCCATCGTTGTCGTCATCCATCGGATCATCGGTTTTTAGAACGATCACAATGGCGGAATCCGTAACAGTAACCTCCAGGGGAAAGTCTTCCACTCCATCCCCGTTGCTGTCTGAAGACATATCACTACGACTCAAAGGAAGATCTACAAAACCAAGGTCTATATCTTCTCCGCTACTTGTAAATACGATGCTTGTATTGCCGTCCTTGTCCGTCAGTTTTATAGACGTTACGACTTTAGTTGTTTCATTCTCTTCATTAGTGATAAGCACCACACGGCATGACAGGTTTTTGGGTAACTCCAGGTCAAATGGATGCCTGTCGGTCCCATTGTCCGTGGATTTTACCGAGTAATAACTTCCATCATCGCAATATGCCTCGATAAGTGTACCCGGCACAGTACCCGTTAAAGAGTAGGTTGAACTGCTGGTCCCTCCCCCATCGCTGCTACTACCACCACATGCGGCAATCAATACGATCAGAAATAAAATACCGTAAAGTGCTTTCGTTTTCATACAGACCTCCTCGTTCTGAGTGTTAAATATTACTTCCGACAAAACCGGTAGTTTGCATGATGCTGACTGTTACTCTGACTTACAACTGCGTTATTAAGTGTTGCATCGGGTATACAAAAAAAAACAAAAAACCCGAGCCCCCTATTTAAAATACAAAGACCCGGATTTTCTGTTGTTTTTACTAAAGACACCTGCTATATAACCAGTTCAACATTTGCATGTGCCGCAACTATTTTCCGCAGACTGACCCCCTAATGGATTTTCTGAGGTTATTGCAAGCCCTGAACGGTGACCATCATCTACATGATCAATTGTGAGCTTTCCCAGGGAGGTCAACAACTTTTCATCGACCACAAACTTTAGACTGTCAAACTCAAACACCTTGTCGTTGTTCTTTGGCTCATCCAGAGCCAGGCCCAAAGAGGGGCCGCCTCAGCCACCGGAAAGATACACCCTAAGCGGTGACGACTGGTTTTGCTCTTTTAGATAGCCGGTCAACATATCCTGTGCTATTTTAGTTACTTCCAGCATAACATTTTCTCCTTCAAAGAAATATCGTACTATTCTACTTACTAGTATCGACCAAAGGGAGACTTTTTTTAACTTAGGGGTTAAAACAGCCTCGTTATCCCTGTGTCAACATGACAGTATGAAAGATAAAATCTATCCATGCTATCTATACTAATTATCCGACAGTTATACTCAAACTGTCAAATGAACAAATGAAGAGACTCCGGTATATTAAGGCAGAAAGATTAAAAAATTAAAAAATAAGTGCAGAGTTCTTTGCCATGGCAAGAAGAGCCTCAGGGTAAACCCCTATCAACAACACTGCCAAAGCTGTTACGGCAAGAACAATTGTTATGGATACCGGCGCAGTCGACATGGAAGCAGCAGGTATTTCTCCTTCCTCAGGCTCTTCCATATACATAAACTTAACTACGCGCAGGTAAAAATACGCTGATATCACGCTGAAAAACACGGCAGCCAGCACTACAAAAGTATACCCGGCTTCCACCGCATTCATAAACAGGTAGAATTTACCCATAAAACCGGCTGTAGGCGGAATACCGGTAAGAGAAAACATGAATATCAGCATTAAAAACGCCGGAACAGGATGGGTTTTGGCCAAACCCTTGAAATTGTCCAGCCGGTCGGATGATGCCGGGACTCTGCCCTTGTCAAGAATGATCACGATCGAGAAAGCTCCTATGTTCATAAAAGCGTATATAATAAGATAGTTCATCATAGCACTGATACCGGCTGATGTTCCGGTAATCAGACCGATCAGGGCATAGCCGGCATGGGCAATGGATGAATATGCCAACATGCGTTTTATGTTTTGCTGGCTCAAGGCTATGATATTTCCAACAGCCATGGTAAGTATCGCTATTGGAACAAGTACCGTTGTCCAGTCAGCCTGCAGTGAATGCAGTGCCACCAGAAAAACACGGGCCATAACGGCAAAACCGGCAGCTTTCGGCCCCACAGACATAAAGGCGGTCACCGGAGTTGGAGCACCTTCGTAAACATCTGGGGCCCACATATGAAATGGCGCTGCTGCAACTTTAAAGCCGAACGCCACAACAAACATAAGCAGTGCCATGAATAAAACCGGATTATCTACCAGCCCGCTTTCTGAAATTGCAGATGCCACAAGGTTTAACCGGGTGATGCCTGTTAAACCATATATCAGAGAGATTCCATACAGCAGAAACGCCGATGAGAATGCGCCAAGCAAAAAATACTTCAGGGCCGATTCGTTCGATTTTACCTCACCCCTTATAAAGCCTGCCAGCACATAAGTCGACAGCGCCATAAGCTCCAGACCCAGGTAAATCGTTATAAGGTCTGCAGCCGAAGCCATAATCATCATACCGGCGGTGGATAAAAGAATAAGCGTGTAGTATTCGCCATGTTCTTCGTTTCGCCACCGCAGGTACCTACCGGAAACAAGAATCGCCATGGCAGCGCTTAGAATAAAAATATACTTAAAAAACGAACTATACGCGTCCACTGAAAACATACCGCCGAATGTAACACCACTGGGTGTGGAGTAAACCGTAAATCCCGTTACCATTAAAAGAACAAGGCTTATAAAAGCGGTTGCATTTTTGTTTTTTATAGACAGATCAATTAACAACAACAGAAGCGCACCTAAAACCAAAAAGGCTTCCGGCAGCACAGGAGTCAGGTCAGGAAACTGAAAGTTCATTTTTTTATTCTTTATCCTTAATGATTTTCATGGTTAGTTAATTAGTAGTAATTACCTCTCCAGAAGGAGTTGGGCCAGGCTCATACCCCCGGTTCCATTGCTCACCTGCTCTATAAGATGCTCAACTGAAGCGTGCATAAAACCCAGAAAAACATTCGGATACAACCCTATCCAGAAAACAAGTACAAACATTGGTATAAGGGTTAATGTCTCGCGCAGGTTTAGATCAACCAGAGCCTTTACATTATCTGATAGCTGTTGGAAGAACATACGCCGGTAGAGACCCAACATATAACCGGCGCCCAGTATGACGCCGGTAGCTGCTAAAACGCCAAGAGTTCTGTTTTTGGTAAAGCCGCCAAGCAGTACAAGAAACTCACCGATAAAACCGTTTGTCGCAGGAAAACCGATTGCCGAAAGCGTAAAAATCAGAAAAAAGACGGCATAGACGGGAACCTTCTGTGCTATTCCTCCGTAGTAGGCGATCTCGCGGCTGTGAGTACGCTCGTATATTATACCGATCATAAGAAACAGTCCACCGGTCACTACGCCGTGGTTGATCATCTGCAGAATTCCGCCTTCAAGCCCATTAGTGTTAAGAGCGAATATTCCCAGGGTGATAAAACCCATGTGGCTTACCGAGCTATAGGCGATAAGCCGCTTCATATCGGTCTGTGCAAAGCATATGACGGCGCCATAGATTATGGCCGCAACCGAAAGTACCATCATCGGAACCGCCAGCAACTTTGTGGCTTCTGGAAAAAATGGAATCGAAAACCTCAAGAAACCGTAAGCTCCCATTTTAATCAAGACTGCGGCCAGAATCACAGAGCCGGCTGCCGGAGCTTCCGTATGAGCGTCAGGAAGCCAGGTATGCACAGGCAGCATGGGGACCTTTACTGCAAACGCCGCAAAAAACGCAAACCACAAAAGAAGTTGTAACTTCAAAGGATACGAGCCGCTTAATGACATGAGTTCAGGAATAAAAAAGACTCCGCCTGATTTCAGATATAAGATAATAATACCCACAAGCATAAGAAGACTTCCGGCCAAGGTGAAAAGAAAGAATTTGATAGTGGCATAGAGTCTGCCAGGGCCGCCCCATATGCCGATAAGAAGGTACATGGGAATCAGCATCGCCTCCCAGAAGATATAAAAAAGGAAGAAGTCAAGAGCGCAGAAAACTCCTATCATGGCTCCTTCTATAAAAAGAATCGCAACGTAGAACTCTTTAATCTTTGTGGTAACCGCGTTCCATGAGACAAGTACGCATAGAATCCCCACAAGAGCTGAAAGCATCACAAATAAGATACTTATTCCATCTATGCCAAGGGCGTAGTTTATATTCCAGGCCGATATCCAGGCCTTGTACTCGGCAAATTGCCACTTCCAGGTCGTCTTGTCAAAGTTCGTTAAAAGCGGAATGGAAAGGGTAAAGTTCAAAAGAGTGACTGCAAGAGCCCAGAACTTTATACCCGCATTTGACGCACGCGGCGCCAGCATAAGCAGCACCCCTCCCAGTATCGGAAGAAATATCAGCACTGTTAGCACCGGGTAAGACAGGCTGTTTAATATAATCGAATTCACCCTAGTTTCCCCCTGCCCATATCAGGGATGCCGCAATCATGATAAAGAATCCGAAAACAATCACTGCTGCGTAATGATGAAGCACTCCGCTTTGCGCTTTCCGTATCCACTGGCTGATCCTGCCTATCGATCTTGGTATTCCGTTTACGATCCCCTCGATTATTAGTCCGTCGGTTACAGTCACCAGTATGTTTTTAGCCACCCATACAGTGGGGCGGATAATAAGGTAATCGTAAATTTCATCCACATAATATTTATTAAAAAACAATCTATAGGGCACGCCTGACATTGCTCCGGCCGCCCGCTCCGGCAAGTCGGTCTTTCTGGCGTACATAGCCCAGGCAAGGCCAAGGCCCAAAAGACCGGCTGCAACTGATATCGCCATGATCATCCATTCTTCGCTGTGGCTGTAATTTCCGTGCTCTGCCGCCACATGCCCGACCACCGGTTTCAAAAACTCGGCAAAGTGGTTTTCAAATCCCCATAGTGCCGGAAGACCGATCCATCCTGCGCCGACCGCTCCGGCACAAAGCAACATGAGAGGTATGGTCATCGATGCCGGAGATTCGTGCAGGTGATCTTTCTTCTCCACCTCTCCACGGAATTCGCCGTGGAAAGTACGGAAAATAACCCTGAAAGAATAGAAGGCGGTCAGAAACGCCACAAGGGTTCCTGTAGCCCAAAGCATCTTTCCGAAGCTTCCGCCCGAGGAGTAGGCCAGCCATAGAATCTCGTCCTTACTGAAAAATCCGGCCAGAGGTGGCAGACCTGATATACTTAGAGATGCTATCCAAAAGGTTATTGCCGTGATCTTCATATGCTTGAAAAGTCCACCCATGTTTCGGATGTCCTGGTCATGAACAGCATGTATTACGCTGCCGGCCCCGAGAAAAAGAAGGGCCTTGAAAAACGCATGAGTATAAAGATGGAAAACTCCTGCGGAATAAGCTCCTACACCGCAGGCCAGCACCATATAGCCGAGCTGGCTGATAGTGGAGTAGGCTATTACCCGCTTTATATCGTTTTGCACAAGAGCAATCGTCGCTGCAAACAGGGATGTTAAGGCCCCTGTCACCGCCACAACAGCCATGGCGGCAGGAGATAAGTTGAATATCGCGTTACAGCGGGCCAGAAGGAACACACCTGCCGTCACCATTGTGGCTGCATGAATAAGAGCGCTGACCGGAGTCGGTCCCTCCATTGCATCAGGAAGCCATACGTGCAGGGGCACCTGGGCGGATTTGCCAACTGCACCGCAAAACAGCAGAAGAGCTATCACTGTTGCCAGATCGGTTTCAAGGCCCAGAAGACTTATAGCAGGACTTTGCCAGCCGTCAATGGCGGAAAATACCGTCTGGTAGTCAAGGCTGCCGAATGTAAGGTAGATAAGAAAAAGCCCGAGTGCAAAGCCAAAATCGCCGAATCTGTTGACGATAAAGGCCTTCATTCCCGCCCTGGCCGCTGATTCCTTCTGATGATAGAACCCTATCAACAGGTAAGAGCAAAGACCCACCGCCTCCCAACCGAAATAGAGCTGGAGAAAATTATTCGACATAATAAGCATGAGCATAGAGAAGGTAAAAAGGCTCAGGTATGCATAAAACCTCGAGTACCCCTCTTCGCCGTGCATATAACCCACAGAGTAGAGATGAACAAGGGTAGACACGGTCGTCACCACTATCAGCATCACCGCTGTTAACTCATCTATACTGAATCCTACGGAAACCCTCAGCCCTCCGGAAGATATCCATGTATAAATATCTCCGTAGTACGTATGCCCCTGCATAACCTTAAGAAGCGTCATAACAGAAAGAACCCAGGAGACCGCAACCGCCAATGCGGCAATCCAGTGGGCCTCCTGCTTAATCCACCTGGCTCCGAAAAGACCGTTGATCAGAAAAGCCAGAAGTGGAAGGCCGGGGATTAACATATGCATGTTTGTTATTTCCATAGTCATCCCTCCATCTCCTTGATTTCATCAACATGCACCGTGGCCCGGTTTCTGAAAAGAGATATTATTATTGCAAGACCTATGGCTGCTTCAGCCGCTGCAACCGCGATGATAAAAAAGACCAAAATCTGTCCGCGCATATCTTGAAGGTAGTGGCTCATCGCCACCAGGTTGATGTTTACGGCATTTAGCATCAGTTCTATAGAAATAAACATAATAATCACGTTTCGCCTGGCGATAAATCCGAATATTCCTATACAGAAAATAGCTGCCGACAGCATCATATACCATGTAACGGGAATCATCTTGTTATTCCTTCAGCTTTCTTTTAGCAAGAACTATTGCACCAATAATAGCTACAAGCAGAATCACCGACGTAATCTCGAACGGAAACAGATACTCTGTATACAACATCCGGCCGATGGCATCCGGCTGACCAAGATCACTGAGCATGACCGGCTCGGAATCTGCGATCTCAAAAGCTTGAAACGTTATTATTACCAGCAGAAACAGCCCGGCAACCAAAGACACGGCTATTGACCAGATGTCCGTGTACTGCTCGCCCGCGATCTCTTTCTTTAAGTCAAGAAGCAGAACCACAAACAAAAACAGCACAAGAATCGCCCCTGCGTACACTATAACCTGGATTATGGCGATCATTTCCGCATTTAAAAACAGGTACAAACCGGCTATATTGAAGAAAAGAAGCAGCATCCAAAGCACGCTGTGCACCGGGTTTTTTCTGGTCACCACCAGAACCGAAAGGCCGGTTATCATTGCGGCAAAATAAAAGAAGAACAGTTTAGGAAGCAATGTTATCTCCACCCTTGAAATTTTTCTTTTTCGGTGTCCAGAAGCGCTCGAAATACCTGCCGCCGTCTTTGCCTGCCATGTATTTGTCCCAGTTTTCGAGCAGCCGGGGCATATCGTACACAAAATCCTCCCTGCTGAAACCAGAGTATTCGTAATGACCAGTTAAAACCACCGCACCGTATGGACATGCCTCAACACAGAGAGCGCAGTACAAACATCTTAAAACATCTACACGATAACCGGTGACGGTTTTTTTAAAGTCCGCACCTTCGGATGTATGAATATGAATACATTTAGACGGACACATAGCCGAGCACATACCGCAACCCACGCACTTCATTTTTCCGTTTTCATCCTTGGCAAGCGCATGAAGACCGCGAAAACCCGGCGCCGCCGGCCTTTTCTCCTTGGGATAGCGACGTGTGACAATGGTTTTATTGGTTTTCTTTTTAAACGGATCAAAAAGACCGCTGATCCAGACCCTCAGTGTAAGGGCCAGGCCCTGAACAATTTCATAAAGGAATATTTTTTTAAGTAGTGAGATCATTAAAAACCTTAAAAAACAACCTTCCAGAGCCCTGTGAGAATAATATTAGCCAGCGAAATAGGTATCATAAATTTCCAGCCCAATGCCATGAGTTGATCGTACCGATACCTGGGCAGCGTAGAGCGTACCCAGAAATAGATAAAGAACAAAACATAAACTTTCACCAGGAACCACCATACCCCCGGAGGAAAAATCCAGCCGAGCCCTGGAACCGGATTCCAGCCGCCCAGAAAACATGCCACGGCCACGGCCGCCATAATGAACATACCCATGTACTCAGCCATAAAGAAAAGAGCAAAGCGAAAGCCGGAGTACTCAGCAAAGTAGCCAGCAACCAGTTCGCTTTCCGCCTCCGGAAGATCAAAAGGCGTACGGTTAGTCTCAGCCAAGGCCGCTATACAGAAGATCGCAAAGCCCGGAAATTGAGGCACAGCGTACCAGCCCAAAGGCCATGCTGACGCCTGTGCTTCGACAATGTCAGAAAGGTTCAGTGAGCCGGAAAGCATAATTACGCCGATCAGGGAAAGTCCCATCGCGACCTCATAACTTATTACCTGGGCAGATGAACGCAGGCTGCCCAGAAAAGCATACTTAGAGTTTGACGCCCATCCGGATAGTATTACACCGTAGGCACCAAGCGAAGACATGGCTAGTATAAACAGAAGCCCTATGTTAAGATCGGCCAATGAGCCTCCCACAGTATAAGCTCCTATCTTAAAGCTGCCAAAAAAGGGCACCACCACTATAGAGCTCATTGCCCCGAAAAAGCATATCATCGGGGCTATCATAAAGACGTGCCTGTCCGCATTAGCCGGAATAATATCCTCTTTAAACAGGAGTTTTATTCCGTCGGCTATTGGCTGCAGCAATCCGTGCCACCCGACTTCCATCGGTCCCATACGCACCTGCATATGTCCGATCACCTTGCGTTCGAAATAGCTGGCGTAAGCTACGTGCAGCAGGGCAATAGAGATCACAACGGCTATCTTGACAAGTATAATGATCAAATTCAGCATAGTATCTATAATCCCGGCGGTTTTTCCCTTGTTAAAAGTTTTCCTTAAAGTTGCCTAAATCAGACCGATTAAACCAAAAAAAATAAAAAACTAAAAACTAAAAACTAAAAAAATTAAACGGCTTCCACAGTTACTCTGCATTCTTCAAACGCCGGAGCTTTTGTTACAGGATCAACCGGCAGATTGGTGATCAGGCTGAGCGCCCCTACTCCAAGGTCTTCCAGGTACTCCGGAATCTTGACGGCTCCACGGGGTACTGAACTATCAAAAACCGTCTCAAGTTCGAGCGTTTCTTCAGAACTCGGCGACGAGACCCTGACACGTCCGCCCTCAACAAGACCGGGTGCAGCATCTTCAGGATGCATCCTGAGTACTGCCGCATCCGGGCGTATCCGTGATAATGCAGGAGTTTTTCGGCTTGTAACTCCTGAGTAAAACAGGGAGCGCTCTAAAAGCAAGACAAAATCACGGTGCATGCTTTTTTTATCATCAAGGCTCCCGCCGGGCCGATCACAGGTTTTGATTAGGTCTTTAAAGCCTTCTCCATGGACAACACCGCCGGCCTGGCTTTTTGATGGTTGCCCCTTGTAAGGCCGGCAGAGCATTGTTCCTTTTTCGATATCAGGATAGCGTAAGTCACGGTGAACAGGAGAGACCCGCACTATCTCAGCCATAATATCCGCCGGCGATGAGAACTTCATGGCAGTACCCATACGGCTTGAGATTTCGGCTATTATACGCCAGTCATCCCTGCCATACGTCATGTTTTTCACAGCACGGCGCAGCACCTGAATTCTGTGTTCGAGGTTTGTATAAGTACCCTCGCGTTCAGCCCATGAAAGCGCTGGAAGCACCACATCAGCCATGGCCGATGTTTCCGTAGGAAAGATATCCTGAACAACAAGAAGTTCCAGGCTCTTGATTTTAGATTTCCGGGTATCTCCGGCCGGCCAGTTTGGCAGATTCAGTGCAGGGTTTTCACCCATAACGTAAAGCCCCTTAATCTCTCCCTCACTAATAGCCTTCAACATAGGAAACAGGGTAAGCCCTTTGTCAGGCGGTGCGGTAAGCCCGGATATTTCCTCATACTTTTTTCTGAATCCATCGATGGCAAGTGACTGTCCGCCCGGCAGTCTGTCCGGCAGACATCCCATGTCAATAAGTCCCTGCTCATTCGGCCGGTCGGAAAGAAGAAATATACGGCCCGAAGCCAGGTAAGAAATACCGGCAAGGCAGAAAAGTCCGCAGTGTCCGGCAGCACGCTGAACTATATCACTGCCGATAACCACGGCAAAAGATTCAGCAGAGGCAACGATTTCAGATATTTCAGCCATCTCGGCCTCAGTGACTCCGGTGACTTCTGTTGTTTTCTCTGCCGGCGGGGCGGCTGCGGCAGCTTTCAATTTTTCTTCAAACGCTGGAAGCTCGCCTGTCATCTCTTTTTTCGAAAACAGAAGGGCAAGAAGCCTTTCCAGAACTTTGTTCTCGGTAAAAAGATTCGCGGTGATTTCTTTCGGCTTAGAGCGACCAAGCCCTGCTGCCCGGCCCAGGGTTATTATCTTTGCACCCTTGGCCGCGGCTGCCCGAATATTTAAACCCAGAACAGGTGTTGCTATTGTGGGATCTCCGCCCACAACAAATATCACATCTGCATCCTCCAGATCTGAAATCGGGTTGGCTGTAATTCCCTGCCCCATCAAATTCTCCAGATAAGCCTGAGCACCTGCAAAACCCAACCTTGCCGTGGAATCTATGTTGTTAGTTCCCAGAACTCCACGCATGAATTTCTGAAATATATAATTGTCCTCGTTCGTACACCGGGGCGAAGCTATGCCGGCCAGGGCAGAACCGCCACTGGAGTTCTTAATTTCATTTAGTTTTAAGGCCACAAAATCCAGAGCTTCATCCCATGATGTCTCGACCAGTTTTCCGTTTTTCCGAACCATTGGCGAGGTCAGGCGCTCTCTGCTGTCAACATACTCGTGGCCGAAGCGGCCCAGGGCGCATAAAAGTCCGCGATTTAGACTCTTACGGTTTTCGACAGAATTTTCATACAAATTTTTCTCTGTATTTTTCTCTGCAACGCCGGGCCCGAAGCGCTCGAAAGAACTGCGCAGGGCAGCGTCTTCCACCGGTATAACCTTTTTTATCGACTCGTCCCGCACCTGAAGGTTCAACAGGCAGCCAACCCCACAGTAACTGCATACAGTCGCTATGTTGGCGTCCATCTGCCACGGGCGGTAACTTGATTTAGACGGACGGGAAAGAATCGAACCAACCGGGCAGACCGTGAGGCAGTTGCCGCAGTACTCACAATCAAAACGGTTTCCGGAAAACGGCTCCATCAGTGTGCGGTCTCCCCGGTTGGTCATGGCTATGGCGTATGCTCCTTGAACATCTTCACACATACGAACACAACGTGTGCAGGCTATACATCTCTCCATATTTCTTGCAAGCAGCGGATCCGTATTGTTTTCCGGATGTTTGATCTTTTGCTCTTTAAACCGTCCGCTGCTTGGACCGTAAATGTAAACCGCATCTTGAAGCTCACACTCACCGGCCTTATCGCAGAAAGGACAGTCCAGGGGATGGTTGATAAGTATGAACTCAAGTACGCCACGCCGGACAGCGGATATCTGCTCGCTTTCGGTCGTAACCACCATTCCGTCACTAACCAAAAAGGAGCAGGCAGGTTGAAGACGTGGCATTTTTTCGATCTCAACCAGGCAGAGACGGCAACCTCCATACATCTTGAGCCAGTCGTGATGACAGAGGGTCGGAATTTTTATCCCTGCCTTTCTTGCCGCCTTTAAAATTGTTTCCGGCTGCTCGAGCTCGATTTCTTTGCCGTTTATAGTGACCTTTATCATTTCAGTAATTGCCTGCAGGGTGCGGAATTACGCATCCGGCTTTTCCCGCATCCTGATATCTGCCTCATGTGAACTATTAAAAAGGGCATCCTCTGCCTGTTATATGACTTTCAAACTCTGCCCTGAAGTGCTTTACAAAGTTCTGTACCACAGAGGCTGTTCCATCGCCCAGAGGACAGAAAGTTTTTCCTGCAATGTTGCCCGCTATTGAGACAAGAAGATCTATATCATCTTTATGACCTTCACCCTGTTCAATACGGGCCAGAATACGGCGAAGCCATCCTGTGCCGTCTTTGCATGGAGTACATTTGCCGCATGATTCGTGTTCGAAAAATTTAATAGCTCTAAGACAAACCTTTACCATGCATACGGATTCATCCATTACTATTACAGCGCCTGACCCCAGCATGCTTCCGTGCTTTGGCATATTTACAAAATCCATCGGGCAGTCTATCTTGTCATGCGGAAGCACAGGAGTTGATATACCGCCTGGAATAACAGCCTTAAGAGTTTTTCCTCCCTTTATTCCTCCGCAATGCTCGTAAATAATCTCTTTAAGAGAAGTTCCCATCGGCAGTTCCAGAACTCCGGGCCGTTCTACATGTCCGCTTACCGAGTAAAGCTTGGGTCCCGGGCACTCGGGCGAACCGATGGCTGCGTACTGCTCCGGTCCGATGCGAATGAGCAGCGGAAGATTAGAAAGAGTTTCTACGTTGTTGACAATGGTCGGCAACCCCCACGCTCCTACGCTGACGGGAAAAGGAGGTTTAAGGCGGGGTTGTCCCTTTTTGCCCTCCAGTGACTCGATAAGCGCTGTTTCCTCTCCACAGATATACGCTCCGGCGCCTACGTGGACAGAAAGGTGAAATTTTTTCCCGCTTCCCATTACGTTATCGCCCAGGTATTTTTTTTCGTAAGCCTGATCAATAGCCTGCTCAAGTATTACTCTGGCATCTGGATATTCACCCCTAAGATAGATATAACCGTAATCCGACTTGAGCGCATGTGCTGAAATCGCCATGCCTTCGATCAGTATGTGAGGATTTTTTTCAAGGATAGGCCGGTCTTTAAATGTGCCTGGCTCACCTTCGTCAGCATTACATACGAGGTACTTGGGAAATTTCGGATCTCCAGAAGCAAAGGTCCACTTCATACCGGTCGGAAAACCAGCACCGCCCCGGCCGCGAAGGTTGGCATTTTTCACATTTTCGATGATAACGCCCGGGTCCATGGGAAGAGCTTTGCGAAGACTTTCGTAGCCTCCGTTTTGCTCGTAAAAATCTAGATCAGCCGACCGGGGATCATCTATGTTTGCTAACAGTGTTTTGTTCAATTTTTTACTTTTTTTTTTACTTTAAATTAAAAGTTTTTTACTTTTTTTATTTTCCGATTAGATACGAATTTCCCAACAGGTAAGCAAACAGAACAGGTGTTTGCAACTGTGCCTATTTATATTCATCCAGAATCTTAATGATGTTTTCCTCTGTAAGATTCTCGTGAAAATCCGTGTTTACCAGCATAGCCGGAGCTGTGCCGCAGGCGCCTATGCACTCCATAATCACCAGCGAAAAACGACCGTCGTCGCTTGTTTTTCCGGCCTCTACACCGTAATGTTTTTTTATGATGTCCACCAGCCGTTCTGCGCCGAACAACATGCAGGAGATGTTTGTGCATAGCTGTATCAAGTGCCGGCCCATCGGGTGTTTTTTATACATAGAGTAAAAAGTCGCCACACCGCGCACAGTCGCCTTTGGAACATCGAGTTCTTTTGACACCGCCTCCAGAGCCTCAAGGCTGAGCCATTCAAACCGTTTCTGAGCTTCATAAAGCGCCGGAAGAAGAGTGGCTTGCAACGTGGGATAACGCTTTCTTAAAGAGACCGGACTAAAAAGGCTTTTATTATCAAGATCATTTTGCATAACTTCTTTTTTCACCGGTCACACTCTCCCAGCACTATGTCTATGGTTCCGATGTTTGCTATTACATCAGCCACCATATGTCCTTTGCTTAGCCTGCCCAGCACTGAAGCATGGACAAAAGACGGCGAGCGGACATGCATTCTGTAGGGTTTTCCGGTTCCGTCGCTTACGATATAAAATCCGAGTTCGCCTTTGGGCACCTCGGTAGAAACGTATAGTTCACCTACAGGCGCCTTTGGTCCTTCCGCGACAAGCACGAAGTGATGAATAAGGTGCTCCATGTCGCTAAGGACATCTTCTTTTGCCGGAAGTATGTACTTCATCTCTTCCGCAAGAATCGGCCCTGACGGCATTTTATCAATGCATTGCCGGATTATTCTGTTAGACTGCTCCAGTTCGATCATCCTGCACCTGTATCTGTCATAGACATCGCCTTCTTTACCCACAGGCACCTCGAACTCAACTTGATCGTAGGCGTCATAAGGCATGTACTTTCTTACGTCATAGTCTATCCCCGATCCCCGCAGAGTTGCACCAGACAGACCCCGGTTAATTGCCTCCTCGCGGCCTATAACTCCTATGCCTTTTGTCCGCTTAATCCAGATACGGTTCTGGTTTATAAGTGTTTCATATTCTTTGATCCTGCCCGGAAACTCATCAGTGAAACTCTTGAGTTCATCCAGCCAATCTTGGTCGGGTATATCGTTTCTTACACCGCCTATTCTTGGATAGCTTACGGTAAGGCGTGCTCCGCATAGACGTTCGAAAAGACCGAGTATTGTTTCGCGTTCACGAAATGTATAGAGAAATACCGTCATCGCCCCTATATCCAGAGCGTGTGTAGCCAGCCAGAGCAGGTGACTTGATATTCTGGACATCTCACCGGCCATAGTTCGAATGAACTTGGCACGCTCCGGAGCCTCAATGCCCAGCAACTTTTCTACGGCCAGGCAGTACCCGATATTGTTCGACATGGAAGAGATATAGTCGAGCCTGTCTGTAAGTGGGATTATCTGCAAGTAAGTCCGGTGCTCCGAGAGCTTTTCGATGCCACGATGAAGGTAGCCCACATGTGGCGTGCATTCGACCACTGTCTCACCATCAAGTTCAAGAACCAGCCTGAGCACACCATGAGTTGCCGGGTGCTGTGGCCCCATGCTTACGGTAAGTGTTCTTGTTTCAAGAGGCTTTGCTACTGTTTCCACTGAAACTCCCTGAAACTACGGCTCTTTTCTTTAACATTCCTGTAACCCCGCCACTCTTTTTCAGGACCTTTAAGCGGGTAGTCTTTTCTCAATGGATTTCCCTCCCAGTCTTCCGGCATCAATATCCGGCGCATATCAGGATGTCCCTTAAAGGTTATACCGAACATGTCGTAGGTTTCCCTCTCATGCCAGTTCATGCCGCTCCAGATCAAAGTAACAGAATCAATAACAGGATCGGATTCCGGCACCTGGGCTTTAAGTATTATCCGGTGGCGGTATTTAGTTGAATAAAGATTATAGATAACTTCAAATCGTGTCCGGCCGCGCCCAAGGTTATCCACTGCGCAAAGATCGGTTGGATAGTCGAAGCTCATATCAGGACTGTCGTGAAGGTACCTGCATATATCGACTATCCTGTCCTTACTTAGACTTACGGTAACCTGTCCACGAAATTCGGTGAAACCTATCACCTCATCAGGAAAAGTCTTCTTTATCTCTTCTGCTATTTCCAGCGACCCCACCGGTGTTTTTCTCCTCTTATTTTTTCCTGAAGTTTGCCAAGCCCTTCCATTAAAGCTTCAGGCCTTGGCGGACAACCGGGTATGTAGACATCCACGGGCACAAACTCGTCAACTCCCTGCACAACAGAATAGGTATCGAAAACATTACCGGAACAGGCGCATGATCCCATAGATATAACATACCTTGGCTCTGGAAGCTGGTCGTAAACCTTCCTTACAATAGGCGCCATTTTCTTACAAACCGTGCCGGCAACAATCATGAAGTCCGCCTGCCGGGGAGAACCACGGAAGATTATGCCGAGTCTGTCCAGATCGTAGTGCGATGATCCGGTTGTCATCATCTCGATAGCACAACAGGCCAAACCAAAGGTGACCGGCCACATAGAGCTTAAACGGGCACGGTTTACAAACCAATCAATCAGCTTTTCACCAGAAGCCACCATTACATTCTGAGAATAGATACGTATGCCCTCAGGCGTTTCGGTTGGTTCAACAGCCAGGTTGTTCATTCCCAATTAAAAGCCTCCCTTTTCCAGGCGTAGGCATATCCAACCAGTAAAACAGATATGAAAAGAAACATCTCCACTATAGCGAAGAGGCCGATTTTATCATAGGCAACAGCCCATGGATAAAGAAATACCGTCTCAACGTCGAATACCACAAATAGCATAGCGATGACGTAGAATTTTACATCAAAACGATAACGCGGCTCGCCTACAGGCGGCATGCCGGATTCGTAAGGAGAAAGTTTTTCAGGGTAGGGTCGCCGGAGCCTTAAAAAATTACCGATGGTAAGCATCACCAATCCAAAGCAGGAGGCGATGATAAATATAATAAGAACCGGAAGATAGTTGGTTGGTATATAGCTTCCTGGCATGATAGTCAGATTTTATAACCAATGACGATCAAAATTGTCAATACAAGCTTTGCACATGTTAGGATATTCATCATGACGTTTTAAAGTCTGCAATACTTATGCCAAAGCCAGGGGCAAGGTACTACCTATAAAACAATATAAGGTTAAAAAGGTTAAATACGATTCTGTGGTTATTTATCATTGAATGAAATAAGACAGCAAAATGAAGGATATGCTACATGCTGAGTAAAAACCCTAAATCTCTAATGAACGACAGATTGAAAAGTAAGGAGAAAAAAACAGTGAGGACAGACGGACGAAAGAATGACCAGCTTAGAAAGGTAAAAATCATCAAAAACTATATAAAAGCAGCAGATGGATCGGCTCTTATCGAGATGGGAAAAACAAGAGTTATTTGTAACGCTACCATTGAAGAGCATGTACCGCCTTTTCTCAGGGGAAAAGGACAGGGTTGGATAACCGCTGAGTACGCAATGCTTCCCCGGGCCACTCAGCAGCGTACTCCCAGAGAATCATCAAAAGGTAAAGTGGGCGGCAGAACGCATGAGATCCAGCGTCTTATAGGCCGTTCCGTCAGAGCGGTTGTAGATCTCGAAATGCTGGGTGAACGAACAATTTGGCTGGACTGTGATGTGATCGAGGCGGACGGCGGCACCAGAACGGCCTCAATTACCGGTGCTTACGTAGCACTTGCATTGGCCTTAAAGCGTGCTGTAATGATAGGAACAATTCCGGAAAACCCCATTAAAGATCACCTGGCGGCTGTAAGTGTGGGAATAGTCGGCGACACACCTCTTCTAGACCTGGCTTACGACGAAGATTTCAAAGCAGAGGTTGATATGAATATTGTTATGACAGGCAACGGCAGATTTGTAGAGGTGCAGGGTACGGCCGAAGGTGAGCCTTTTACAAAAACGCATATGGGTAAACTTCTCACACTTGCCCAGGCAGGAGTACAGGAACTTATCGAAATTCAGAAAAAAACGCTAGAAAAAAAGACTGTAAAAAAGAAAGTAACCGGGTAAGGCATGAAAAAACTACTTATAGCCACACGCAATGAAAACAAGGTGCGGGAGATGAGGGCGGTTCTGGGTGACAGCGTAGAACTTGTTCCACTTCCGGATAATGCTCCGGAAGTTGTGGAGGATGGAAAAACATTCTATGAAAATGCACTTAAAAAAGCACGTCAGTACTCTCAATACTCAAACCTGCCTACTATTGCTGAAGACTCCGGCCTGGAGGTTGAAGCTCTTGGAGGAGCTCCTGGAATATATTCTGCCAGATTTGCCGGCGCCTCAGCCGGTTCGAAAGAAAACAACCGCCTTCTTCTGGAAAAACTTGCCGGGATTTCAGCTGAAAATCGTAGAGCGAGATTTGTTTGCTGTATTGTATACAAAGACGGTGATGTCGAGAAGTCCTTTGAAGGGGAAGTATGGGGCACAATCGCACTTGAGGAGGCAGGAGAAACTGGTTTCGGCTACGATCCTCTTTTTATTCCAGAGGGATTCAACCGAACGTTTGCGCAATTACCGATAGAGGTCAAAAACTCTATGAGTCACCGTTTTAATGCGATAAAAAAACTCTGCAAATACATCGGATAAGCAGCTTCTCATATTTATTCTATATTGAATAAATCTGAAAGTTCTGAAATTCATTGACATTTTACAGTAATTTTACTAACATCCATGTTATGACTTAGAAGCAGTGCTGCTTTACCAACCAAACAATAAGGGAGGATAAAAAATGCCACTGAAACGCAACCTACATACTGTAGACAGAATTGCACGTTTTATTATTGGTTTAGCCTGTATTTACATTGGTTTTATTGATCACTCCATCATTAACAATACCATAGTTTCAATATTGGTTGGATTGTTTGGTCTTCTTAATCTGGGTGTAGTAATCTTTGCACACTGTCCTGTCTATAGCATTGCTGGTATTAGCACCTATTCTGATAAAAAAGATACAGCAGATCCTAAATAATCTTCGTCCCCATTATTAATGAGTCTACGAACCAAGCTTATATTAACTATTTCCAGCATAGGTTTGGGGGGGCTGCTCTTCATTAGTTATATCGCCTATCAAAGCGTTAGTGAATTAAGCGCTATAAAACAGCAGGAATTGTTAAAGGTTTTCTCCGAACAAATTCTGCTTAATCGTCCGGATAGCGATGCCAAGCCATCGGTTTGGAAAAGCTGGATTAAAAACAGTCAGCTTCTTAGCTCCTCCAAGTTCTCGGTTGTTACCTATAAGGGTGATAGCGGTTTGTTAATCATTAATGCCGGTGATCAATCCAGCGTTAACATTTCCTATGTCAAGTCTTTATCTAAGACTTTGTTGGATAAAAAGTTTCGAAAACACTATGTCTTGAACCAGGGATTACAGTATGTGTGGTATCGTTCCGATATTTCGGGAACACCTTATACTCTGTTCGTATTTTATGCCTCTCCCCCTGAAGGATTGTCCTTCTATTTTAGGTACATGGGGATTCCTTTGCTTATCGCAACAATACTAGTCTTATGGTTTTCAATCTGGGCGGCTGTCATTTTGGCCAACTTATTTCAGCGTTTAGCCGAACAAAAAAAAATCATGGAACACCAGGCCATGCACGATCCTTTAACTGGATTGCCCAACCGTAACTTGCTGGCTAACCGCCTCGATCATACGCTAAGCGTTGCAAAACGTGAGGGCATTTGTTTTGCGTTTTGCATACTGGACCTAAACCGATTCAAAGAAATCAATGATGTTTTGGGACATGCATATGGAGATAAGTTGCTCATAGAAGTAGCCAAACGCAGCAAATGTATCTTACGCGAGGCCGATACCGTAGCGCGTCTTGGTGGAGATGAATTTGCAATTATTCTGCGTCACGCTGACAGCCAGAGAGCTACCAAGATTGTAAATAGAATCTCTAACGCATTAAAAACGGAGTTTATAATCGAGGATAAAGAATTCCAGATCTCCGGAAGCTTTGGAATCGCAATATATCCTGAGCATGGTGTTTCGTCACAAACTTTAATGAAACATGCCGACCTTGCCATGTATCGGGCAAAACAGAAAAATAATGATTTTGCCTTTTACAACCCTGATCAGGTGAATATTATCAACAAAACTTTACTTTGATCTTGATTCAGTGATCTTGTTGAAGCGGTTAACAACTAATGATTAGGAATATTAGATTGACAAAAAAACCGAATAAAAAACCTGCTGTTTTTCTTGACCGTGATGGAACGGTTATCAAAGAGGTTGAATATCTTTCGAATATGCGTGACCTGAAACCTTTTACAGGTGTCGGAAAATCTCTCCGGATGCTTCGTAACTCCGGATTCGCTGTTGTGCTTATTACCAACCAGTCTGGCGTGGCCAGGGGGTATTTCACAATGGATTTTGTAGAGAGTGTTCATGCCAAGCTCGAAGAGATGCTATCGTTTAAATTTGATGGAATTTATTACTGTCCTCATGGTCCGGACGATGGTTGTGACTGCCGAAAACCCAAAGCCGGCATGATAAGAAAAGCAGTGGAAGAAATAGGAATTGATCTAAACAACTCGTATATGATTGGAGATAAGAGTATAGATATTGAACTTGCAAACAGCTTAGGATTTCCGGGCCTGCTCGTCCTGACCGGCTACGGATTTGATCAGCAAAATAACCGGAATGCGGTGGAAACCGCATACGTGGCAGCAGATCTTAATGATGCATGCAGATGGATTCTTGTAAGAGCCGCGGATAATCCATAGCCCCCCCCAGGTTCTTTAAAAACTCAACCTGGGTTTCTGAATTTATATTTTGTTTTCCGGTATACGCTTCCAGCGCCTGTGTATCCAGAGCCATTCCTCTGGGTACTTACCTACATACTCAGCTATTTTTTTGGAGAAGTTCATGGTATTAACTTCCAGATCCTTATCATGATTTCCGGTATGTACTATTGGCATCACCTCGTTGAAAACAATTCTATGGCTGTTTTTAGTGCGATGAATAAATACCGGGATAACAGCCGCATCGGTTTTAAGCGCCATAAGGGCCGGCATCTTGGTGCTATAAGCGCGCCTCCCCAGAAAGTCGGTAATAATTCCCTCTGAAGGTTTTACTCCCTGATCGATCAGGATTGCTACGGAACCTTTTTTGCGGAGAGTTTTAAGTACATCTCTAAGCGCTCCGTGCTTTGAAATAGAACGGTTTCCAAACATATGGCGAACCCGCTCGATCATACGGTTTAAATAGGGGTTATCCAGTGGACGGACAACAACCGAAAAGATACATCCCTTCCTTGCTACGGCGTTACCGATAAGCTCCCAGTTGCCAAGATGCCCGGTAATAAGCATCACAGGCCGGCCCGCAGCTTTTGACTCGAAGTAGTGCCTTAGTCCTTCGTACTCCACACCTCGAAAAACACTTTTGCGGCCAAGCCATACCTGCGATATCTCAACTATGGACATTCCCAGGCTATTAAAAGACGCCCGTACAATATCATCGCGTTCATGCCCGAACACAAGTTTAGTATTATTAAGAGCGACTTTCCGTCTTCTACCAAAGATGTGATAGAAGAACCATCCAAGAGCCTTACCGGTGGGCTTCACAAGGTATTGCGGAAGAACAGAAAGAGGAAGGATGACAATGACAGCCGCAGCAAACTCTGCGACTTGAAAAAACAACTTATACATTCAACTAACCCTTTTTATCATTTTGGCGGGCGAGTTTTTCTAACTTAACCGATTCTTTGTCTTCTTCTGAATTTTCTTTCTTTTTTTCCTTATGGGCATCGGCAAGCTCAATTAATCTTTTCATAACAGCATGATTAACTGTTGCTTCCGGATATTCTCCGTTTTCATTCATCTCTCCGGCAGGCATATCTGTAAGTACCTGCAAAGCATCCTCCGCCTTGTCTATGGCATAGATATGGAAGTTGCCTTTTTTCACCGCATCAACAACATCTGATCTAAGCATCAGATTTCGTATGTTTCTTGCCGGTATAATCACACCTTGGCTTTTATCAAGCCCTCTTGCCGCACAGATATCGAAGAATCCCTCGATTTTTTCGTTTACTCCTCCTACCGGCTGCACCTCGCCATGCTGATCCATAGAACCGGTAACAGCTATATTCTGTTTCAACGCAATACCGGTAATACTGCTTAAAAGAACATAGAGTTCGGCGCATGTGGCGCTGTCTCCCTCAACTCCTTCGTATAGCTGCTCAAATCCTATAGAAGCAGAAAGGCTTATGGGTTTTTTATGGGCATACTTTCCACCAATATATGACGAAAGAATAACGATAGCTTTTTCATGAACCTTACCGCTCATCTTTGTCTCTCGTTCGATGTTTACAACTCCTGCCTTGCCGGCAAAAACTCTTGAAGTTATCCTGGAGGGCCTGCCGAACATATAGTCTCCGGTTCCGATAACCGTTAGAGCATTGATCTGCCCCACTTTGCTTCCGGATGTTTCTATAATAAGGGTATCTTCAAGAGTAGCCTCTTTCATAAGGTCCTCTATGCGACTGTTTCTGTAGATTTTTTCCTTTCGGGCTTTCTCTACATGCAGAGCACTTACAACCTTGCTTCCGTCCTTGCCTGCCCAGTAATCCGCTTCCATTATCAAGTCCGCCACATTACCGAACCTTGCAGATAGTTTTTCCTGGTGATCGGCCAGGCGGGAACCATATTCCACCACTTTGGCCACACCGGTTCTATCAAAAGGCTTAAGCCCGTTATTTCTACAGCTGTTTGCAATAAAAGATGCATATTTTTGCAGGGTTCCCTCGTTTCGCTCCATCCTTCCATCGAAGTCCGCCTTCACCTTAAAAAGTTTTTTGTAGTCCTCGTCAAGATTATATAAAAGGTAGTAGATATACGGGCTGCCCACAAGAACAACCTTAACGTTAAGCGGTATGGGTTCGGGACGCATTGTGGCTATCGAAACCATACGATACTGCTCCCATACGTCGTCCATACTTATACAGCGGTTTTTCAAGGCACGTTTCAGGCCATCGTAGGCGAAGATGTTTTTAAGAAGGTCCAACGCGTCTATAACAATATAACCGCCGTTTGCCCTATGCATACTTCCGGCTTTTATCATGGTAAAATCCGTAAAGGCCATTCCGTTTTGCACCCTATGCTCCACACGGCCGAACAGATTGAAGTAGGTAGGATTTTCTTCTATCACGACTGGTGCACCGGTTATGCCTTTATTGTCAACCATAACGTTAACCTTATACCTGGTGAAATCTTTATCAGGCTTCATACCCATGCCCACTATCATCATAGCCGGTTGCTGGCCTTCCTCCTGCGCCTTGAAGTCCGAAAGATTGTCAAGGACATCCTCGTACACCTCTTCCAGGTACTTCAGCACCGTTTCGCTTTCCCGGTATTTGCTCTGGAGCTCGGCGATCCACTGCCTGACCTCTTCCTGCGCGATCTCGCGTTCTAATATCCGTACCCTTTTCTTGGCTTCCTTCTCCCCCTGACGCACCTGCCGTACCACATCGTCCAGTTGCTCCTGAAGTCTTTTCCCCATCTTTTCTATGTTTTTTTTAGTATCTGCATCAAGGGCTGCAAACTCTTCATCCGTAAGGGCTTCACCATCTTTTTTTACAGGCGCTACCACCAGGCCGTGTGTCAACTTACGAATAGAGAAGCTGTTGTTTTTTGCCTCATCCTCCAACTCGGAAAACAGGTCTCTTTGCTTTATCTGTAACGCCTCAAAAATTTTGTTCTTCTGTTTTTCGTACTCCTTTGATTCAAAGACCTTTGTAATTTCAGCCCTCAGAACTTTTGTGAGTTCCACCATATCTTTCTGGAAGATCACACCTTCTCCAGGATGAAGTTCCAGAGTGCGTGGATAGTCGGGCTTTGCGAAATTATATACATAACACTGATCAGGAGGAACCGTCTCACTTGCGGCTTTTTTCAGGATAAGATTTTTGACGGTGGTCATCTTTCCCGTCCCCTGTTGCCCCAGTGCATAGATATTAAATCCCTGCACACTGTTGCTAACATCAAGACCGAATTCCAGGGCGCTTTGAGCCCGCGTCTGGCCAATAGTTCCCTCAAACTCCGGCAGGTCACTTGTGGTCTCGAACCCGAATACGTCAGGAGCACAAAAATTATTTAATTCCTCAGCAATCAATTTCTTATACATAATTTTTTATACATCTCCGTTTCTTCTATCGCCCTTCTCAATTCACTCTTCATAAGTTCATAACTCTCATCCTCTTGGATGAAACTCCTTGTGCACCTTTTTCAACCTGCCCGAGGTAACTTTGGTATATACCTGTGTCGTACTGATATCGCAATGGCCGAGCATCTTCTGGATCGATCTTAGGTCTGCTCCGCCTTCAAGTAAATGGGTGGCAAACGAATGGCGCACAACATGCGGTGAAAGGTCAAGCGAAAGCTCTTTTCCGTACTTTTTTATACACTGCCAAAACCTTTGACGAGTGATACGTCTGCCACCCTGGGATACAAATATATACGGAGATATTTTTCCCTTAAGAATCATAGGCCTTCCATTTACAAGATAGTTGTTAACCGCCATAAGCGCGCGTGAATTGACAGGCGTAACACGGCTTTTATTCCCTTTGCCGGTAAGCTGGATAAATCCTGCCTCGAAGTTTATATCTCCCAGCTTCAATGATATGAGTTCACTTACACGGAGGCCTGAGGAATACATCAGTTCCATCATGGCAGTGTCGCGAAGTCCCATATGGCCTTTTCTGGGGGTATCAAGCAGTCTCTGTATCTCGTCCGAACTTAATGCTTTTGGAAGCCTGCGCCATCCCTTCAAATTCTTAAGAGCTTCGGTAGGATCGTTATCCATAACCTTTTCGGCAACCAGAAACCTGGCATACCCGCGGATGGTTGAAAGCGCTCTGGAGACGGTAGCAGGAGATTTTCCCTCGTCAAGCTGTTTGAGGCAGAAAGAGCCTATGGTCTCCCTGGAAAAAGATGTCATATCTTCATTGCACGACAAAACAAAGCATGCAAACCGCTTAAGATCATTACGGTAAGATTCCAGTGTATTTCCGGAAAGGCCTTTTTCCACAATAAGGAAATCAAGAAATGTCTCTACCATGCAGGTTATCCTAAACGTTCTTAATCATTCATCGCAGTTTAGCTTAAATTTAGCTGAAATATTGCTTTACTGGAATTTACAAGTAATTTCCGGAAAACCTTTACTAAGCTAAACAACATTTATATAGCACAACAAGTTGATCGGTCTTTCTGCTTAATATGCGCATCTCTTTGCGACAGACGGCTCAACCCGGGCGGAGAAAAAAGCTTTGCCGCTAATTACACCAGGTCTTTGTACTTAAGGCCGCAGCCTCCAAAAATATCAAGTGCGCTGCCCACTGTAAAATCCAGCTTTCCGCCTCCGAGCCTCTGAATGCTGGAGATATCCTCCATGGATCTGATGCCGCCTGCATAGGTGGTCGGCAGCATGGTCCACCTGCCAAGGTTTTCGACAAGTTCCGCCTCTATTCCTGAACACTTACCCTCGACATCAACGGCATGAACCAGGAACTCTGAACAATACTTAGAAAAGAACTCCAGTGTTTCCGGAGAAATCTCAACATCTGTAAAATTCCGCCACAACTCGGTAACTATATAGTATCTTCCATCTTTTTTTCTGCAGCTAAGATCGAGAACCAGTCTTTCCCTTCCAACCGCACGAACGATGTTTTGCAGGTGCTCATTATTCACACGGCCGTTGCTAAAGACATAAGATGTAACTATCACACGTTCAGCGCCCGCGTCAAGCCAGTAACCGGCATTGGTGTTATTGACGCCACCTCCAAGCTGAAGTCCGCCGGGATAGGCATGTAAAGCATCAAGCGCAGCCTTATCGTTTCCAGGTCCAAGTTTGATGACATGCCCGCCCTTAAGTCCGTCTTTACGGTAAAGAGATGCATAATACGAGGCCGGCCGGCCGGATTGAAAGTTTGTGTCCGGTCCTGCTGCTTCACTGTTTTGAAGTGTGCCGCCGACTATCTGTTTTACAAGCCCGTTATGCAGGTCAATACACGGTCTAAAACGCATTTTCAGGTTTTTTGTTTTTTAGACTTTTTGATTTTAGGTTCACTAGACAAGTCTTTCGGGATCCAGAAGTTTATCTGCATCACCTTCAGAAAGCAGCCCTTCCTGTATCACAACTTCCTTAACGGTTTTTCCCTGGATATACGCCTTTTCAGAAACTTCTGCCGCCTTATGGTAACCGATGATGGGGTTAAGAGCAGTTGCCATGGCAAGACTTTGCTCCACACGGCGTTCGCATTCCTTACGGTCCGCTTTTATACCGCTGAGGCAGAGATCGTTAAATGTCCGCAAGCCATTGGATAATATTTCGATCGACATCAGGGTGTTATACGCGATTAGCGGCATCATAACATTAAGTTCAAGCTGACCAGCCTGAGCGGCATACGTGATCGTAGCATCGTTGCCTATTACCTGGAAACAGACCATGTTCATCATTTCCGCCATGACCGGATTTACCTTGCCGGGCATTATCGAAGAGCCGGGCTGAACTGCGGGGAGCTTAAGTTCGGCCAGGCCGGTCCTTGGCCCGGAGGACAGAAGCCGTATATCATTGGCGATTCTGGATACCGTAACGGCCAGCCCCCTTAAAGCGGCCGAAAGCTCCAGCGCGCCAACCACGTTCTGAATTCCCTCAAAAGTATTGTCCATGGGCCTGAACTTCATCCGGGTTATCCGTGCTATTTCACGAACGACTTCCGGCCGGTAACGTGGATGCGCGTTTATACCGGTACCCACCGCATTTCCGCCAAGGGGCAGCTCAAGAAGGGTTTGCGCAGTATGTTCGATCCTCAGTTTTTCCCGCTCCAGAGCTGATGCATAGCCTGAAAACTCCTGCCCAAGCCGCATCGGCACCGCGTCTTGAAGGTGAGTACGGCCGGATTTTACTATGGGCATGAATGCCTTTACCTTTCGTGCAAGGGTTTTGCTCAAAGAATTGAGAACCGGTCTCAGGTCATACTTTAATGCCTCTAGAGCGGATATATGTATTGCTGTCGGCATTGTATCGTTTGTGGACTGCGCCATGTTTACATGATCGTTAGGGTTGCAGAGCGAAGTATCTCCTTTTTGTCCGCCAAGAATCTCATTTGCCCGGTTTGCAATTACCTCATTGGCATTCATATTTTGGGATGTTCCGGCCCCGGCCTGGTAAACATCGACACAAAACTGGTTATCATGCCTGCCTTCCACGACCTCTTGGGCTGCCTGTTCAATCGCGGAGGCGAGCTTTTTATCCAGCTTTCCCAGGCGGCCGTTTGTGCGGGCTGCGGCAAGTTTAATTATTCCCTGGGCATGTACAAATCGCCGGGGCAGACGAAGTCCGCTTACCGGAAAATTCTGAATGGCTCGCTGGGTCTGTGCCCCGTAAAGTGCTTTTGCGGGCACCTTAACCTCTCCCAGCGTATCTGTTTCTATTCTGTATTTCATCGAATAACCTCTCCGTAGAGGCGGAGTTGAAACCCTTCCCTACAATATCTATTCCCCTGCAGCATTAATCGCATCGATCAGGTTTCGCAACCTGCCAAAATCCTTGCGATTGAAATCAATAACAAGCCTTGTAAGATAAGCCAACCCAGGTTCATCTGCCTCCTCAGGCAGAGCCCCGCATATGCGCATGCCCTTCCCTCCCGGTGTTAGTATGTCGCCAAAAAGGCTCTCCAGTTCCAGAAGCAGACTTTGTTTTATGCCTGATACAAGCCGGATCACCAATAAACCGTTTACATATCTCAGGCTATGGTAACGGCTGTAGAAACGGTTTATAATTTCGACAACTGCATCAACGGAATCGACACACTCAAACAGTGAAAAATCGGAATCGCTTATATATCCCTGCTTAAGGAGTTCATCCTCGAAAAACTTCAGCCACCGGTGCCAGTATGTTCCGCCCGGCTCATCCACAAGTATAAGAGGCAAAGGATCGCGTTTTCCTGTCTGAAGCAGGGTCAGGGTTTCCATGGCTTCGTCAAGGGTACCAAACCCGCCTGGAAACAGGGCAATAGCATGGGCTTCTTTAATAAAAGCCACCTTACGGTTAAAAAAATACTTATACGTGATAAGACGAGGGTTGCCTTCAAGCACAGTATTGGCCTTTTGCTCAAATGGAAGCCGGATATTGACCCCAAAGGAGTTTTCCGGACCTGCACCTTCGTTAACCGACTGCATGATTCCAGGCCCGGCACCGGTTATAACCATGTATCCGGCTTCCACCAGTTTTTTCCCCAGTGTTCTGGCTGTAAGGTAGACTGGTTCGGACGGATCGGTTCTTGCCGAACCGAAAACAGTCACTTTTTTCATATGCCGGTAAGGAGAGAACACCTTGGAAGTAAAACGCATCTCTTTCAAGGTAGAGTTCATCTGCTTAAGATCCGCGCGGTCCCGCCCTTCCTGGCCGGCTTTGAGAGCCGCAAGTATCATCTCACGAACCAGCCCCGGATGCTGGATATCCTCCACAAGTTCTATCAGGTTGTCTATAGCTTCGTCCGCCGGCCCGTTTGTTTTGGTAAAATGTAGTTCCATAAGCTGGTAAAAGATGTTTTTAGGCTAATTTTCTCCTGTAGTTATTTATAACCATAATAGCTTTTTTTAGCCGTTTCAGAGTTTTTTCTTTGCCCATAACTTCTATCAGTTCGTAAATGCCCGGGCTTGCCGTGCCTCCGGTAAGCGCGACCCTGACAGGCTGAGCAAGTTTCTTAAGCTTGATCTCTGCCTTTTCGCAAATTTCCTTAAAGACTGCTTCCAACGTGTCGTGAGTAAAATCATTGAGGTTTTCTATATGTTCCGTCAATGTCTCAAGAAGTGGAAGAGATTCATCCACAAGAAATTTTTCACGGGCTTTTTTATCATACTCCACCTCGTCGGCAATGTAGTAACGCATAGAGTCCGCCATTTCCACCAGGGTTCTGCTTCGCTCCTTAAGTGTATCAACGGCCCTGGCAAGCCATTTAGAATCAAGGACAGTATCCTCACTGATTAAGCCGTTTTTCGAAAGAAACGGTTTAAGAAGCTCAGAGAGTTTCTCCGAAGACATGCTTTTTATATAATGGGCGTTCAGCCATAGAAGTTTTTCGGGATTAAATACAGCCGCAGCTTTGCCAATACTTTTGAAGGAGAATTTCTCTATCATCTCCTGCATAGAAAAAACCTCCTGGTCGCCGCTTGACCAGCCCAGACGCACAAGGTAATTATTAAGAGCCTCAGGCAGGTATCCCATCTCCTTGTATGCCATAACTGAAGTGGCCCCATGACGCTTTGACAGCCGAGCCTTATCCGCTCCTAGGATCATAGGCAGATGAGCAAATTTGGGTGGTTCCTTCAGGCTGAGCGCTCTGTAGAGCTGAATCTGCTTTGGAGTGTTGTTTATGTGATCGTCACCCCGGATTATATGAGAAATATTCATATCCAGGTCGTCTATTACAACAACAAAATTATAAACAGGCGTTCCGTCTGAACGCGCAATTATAAAATCATCAAGCTGACTGTTTTCAAATACCATACGGCCTCTTATCAAATCATCCACAACCGTGGTTCCAGGCGGCATTTTAAAACGGACGACAGGATCTACACCTTCACGGGGCTTTTTGCGCTGCCGGCAGGTTCCATCATATTTATATAGTTTTTTAGCGGCTACCGCCGCTGCTTTTTTTACTTCCAGCTCCTCTTTTGTACAGTAACAGTAATAGGCTTTTTCTTCGGCCAGTATCCTGTCTATATACTGTTTGTATACGCCAAGCCTATCTGTCTGGCGATACGGTCCTTCATCGGCCTTTAAGCCAAGCCATTGCATGCCGGCCAGGATCGCCTGTATGTACTCATCAGTTGAACGGTCCCTGTCCGTATCTTCAATCCTAAGTATGAATATACCACCGCAGGATTTCGCATAAAGCCAGTTAAAAAGTGCAGTACGCGCTCCACCGATATGCAGGTAACCGGTAGGGCTTGGCGCAAAGCGCACTCGAACCTTTTCATGCTCCGACATTAATTTCTCCTTTTTACTCGGTCATTGCCCGATATAATAAACATAATCCAGCTGCCGCAGATAATCATTAAGCTACTTAAAAGCTGTCCCATGGTTATAAAACCAAACAGAAAGCCGAGCTGAGGATCAGGTTCCCTGAAGAACTCAGCTATTATCCGGAAAAAACCGTAACATATCAAAAACAAGGCGGTCATCTGTCCAGGCTTTTTAAGCCTATGTCTTGCAGACCACATAACTATAAATAATATAATACCTTCCAGCCCCAGCTCATATAGTTGAGACGGATGCCTCGGCAGCGAACCGGCATGCGGAAATACCATGCCCCATGGAAGACCGGTGATTCTTCCCCACAACTCCCCGTTTATAAAATTGCCCAGGCGTCCAAAGCCCAGCCCGATAGGAGCCGTAATCATCACAATATCGGCAAGAGCCAGCGCCGGAACTCCATGCTTGCGGCAGAACCATATGCCTGCTGCCGAAGCGCCAAGCAGGCCGCCATGAAAGGACATCCCGCCTTTCCATACAGCAACAATACTAAGTGGATTGGAAACGGCTTCCTCAAAATCATAAAAAAGCATGTAACCAATCCTGGCCCCCAGTATAAGACCCAGAACCAGGAGAAAAAAGAGATCTTCTATCTGTTCATCCTTGAGCACCTTCCTTTCCAGGTTCAAACGGTATTTTATAAGCAGAAATGATGAGCCGAAACCAAACAGGTACATCATCCCGTACCATCTGAAGACCAGCGGACCTATTCGAAAAATAACAGGATCGATATTTGGAAAGGGAATCATTATTGGAAAATCATCAGAAAGTAACCGGAAATTAAAAAAGGGGCTGAAACCATGTCCTGGGGGACTGGCACTGCCCCTGTGAAAATATTACGTTATAATTTTTTCTGCTTCTACAGCCCTGTCAGTTTTTACCACTTAACAAACAAGATAATCAGTGAAACCACCAAGGCGTAAATGGCAAGCGACTCGATCATTGCAAGACCGATAATAAGTACTGTCTGGATCTTGCTGACCGCGCCCGGATTGCGGGCAATACCTTCCACTGCTTTGCCGACACCAAGACCCTGTCCAATGCCGGCTCCGAACGCAGCCAAACCGATCGAAATAGCAGAAGCCAGGTAAGCCATTGAGTGAAGACTTGTTTCGCCGTCTTCTGCCGCAAAAGCGGTTGAAGCTACCAGCACAAGCAGGGTTACAATAAACAATACACCTGAATGCTTTTTCATAGCATGTCCTCCTTTCTTTAAAAATTTATACGAAAATATATTGGCTCAATGCGCGTGTTCAACAGCGCCTGCCAAGTAAAGAGTGCTTAGCAAAACAAAAACAAATGCCTGAATCACACTCACAAGTGTACCTAATGCTAAAACTGCGCTAGGTATAATCCAAGGAGAAAGTAAGCCCAGAATCGCAAGAATATAATGTTTGGCAATCATGTTGCCGAAAAGACGTACGGAAAGCGTGACAGGCCGGGCTAGATGTCCGATCAACTCTATTGGCAACATCAGAGGAGCCAGCGCCAGCATAGGGCCGGTAAAATGCTTTATATAGCCGGCGCCATGATGTTTAAGACCCAAGTAATGAGTATAAAAGAAGACAGGAAGTGCCAGTGCCAGTGTTGTATTTATGTTTGATGTAGGGGCCCCGAAACCAGGAACAAGGCCGAGAAAGTTTCCAAACAGGATAAACAGGCCAAGAGAAGCTATCAGCGGAAAAACATTACGTCCATATTTCCCCATGGCATCCTCAATGATTTCAAGAAAGAAGTCAAGAAATGACTCAACAAGATTCTGAAGCCCGCCAGGCTTCAACGCCATAGCACCACGCACTGTGACGGCAATGGCCAGTATGAACCCCATTACCAGCCAGCCATGCGTTACGTAAAGCGGTATGGCATGTATGCTGTGGAAAAACTCGAACGGTTCCTTCATGATGGTAAACTCACTCCTTAGGATTTTCTATATAATTTATGAATTTTCGTATAAATATAATAACAATAAAACTGGCTGATAGGGTAAGACGTTAATTTTTTATTCTTCTAAAAAGCCTTTAAAACTTTTTATTAAATAAATTTTAAAAACTTAATATACTACAAACGCCCTATTTAGCATGTCAAGCTCGCTAAGTAACAATATGCGCATTTTTAGACTCTTCTCCACTTTTTTCAGTTTTACATTTTGCACGCTTTGCAACATGGCTCTTGACAGAACAAAAACATAAATGGTAGAAAATACAGGCTTACGTCGTTGGAATTTGGAACTGTTTTTCTATTGAGGTTCCTAATTAAATGCATCTCCTAACGTCTGCTATAGCCCTGATATTTAAAACCTTTTGGAGATACTTTACTGTTGAATACAGGTACGTTCGAAAGAGGTACGCATCCACCGGACAATAAAGAGTTCACATCTGGCAGGGCTATATGTGATGCAAAAATCCCCAAACGTGTAATTATCCCGCTCAGTCAACATATAGGCGCTCCATGTGAGGCTACCGTAAGTATCGGAGACAGCGTAAAGAAAGGTCAGGTTGTGGGCATGGCAAACGCATTTGTCTCTGCACCGGTTCATGCAACTGTTTCCGGCAAAGTTGTGGCCATAGCACCTTTTCCTCACACCATGGGCCGTGATGTCCTCTCGGTGGTTATAGAAAACAACGGCAAGGAAGAATGGGTTGACAACATTTCAGAACATCAAAACTACCTTTCACTCGACGCTGAAACCCTTAAAAAGCTTGTAAAAGACGCCGGTATTGTCGGTATGGGCGGAGCCACGTTTCCCACGCACGTAAAGCTTTCTCCGCCAAAAGAAAAAAATATAGACTGTGTAATCTTAAACGGCGCCGAGTGCGAACCATACCTGACAGCCGATCACCGGGTAATGCTGGAGCAGACAGAAGCCGTTGTTGAAGGCCTGAAAATCCTTATGAAGATTGTGGGCGTAAACAAGGGATACATAGGCATTGAAGACAACAAGCCGGACGCAATATCCGCAATGAATGCCGCTGTTGGAAACGATGGCTCTATTCAGGTCTATTCATTAAAGGTTAAATATCCTCAAGGGGCCGAAAAAATGTTGATCAAGGCTGTAGTCAACCGTGAGGTACCGGCCGGAGGACTACCTATGGATGTGGGTGTTGTTGTCCAGAATATCGGTACAGCTGTCGCTATTTACGATGCTGTGCGTTACGGACGGCCGCTGCTACAGAGAGTTGTCTCAGTAACAGGACGGGGCATTAACGAGCCTAAAAACCTGATGGTGAGAATCGGCACTCCTCTTTCTCAACTGGTGGAGGAATGCGGAGGTTTTAAGTACGATTCCGGCAAGGTAATTGCCGGCGGTCCGATGATGGGCATGGCCCAGTCAACCCTTGACGCACCGGTGATTAAAGGCACATCAGGTCTCTTGGTGCTTACTCCTGAGGAATCCGAGGTGAGCACACACGGGCCTTGCATACGTTGCGGCAGATGCATTGACGCATGTCCTATGGGACTTCAACCCGCCATGTTAAGCCTGCTGGTGGAACACGGTTTTTATGAAGATACAAAAGAATATGATTTAATGAACTGCTTTGAATGCGGTACATGCGCATATATTTGTCCGTCAAAACGGCCGATCGTACAGTGGATCAAACTTGCAAAGATGAACTTAGCGCAGAAGAAGTGAGATAGAACAAGCTTTCTTTCAGGTATAAAAACAGAAATGGGTGAAGAACAACATAAGCTGGTAGTTTCGGTAAGTCCTCATATAAAATGCGAGGTAACAGTCGCGCGCATAATGTGGCTGGTAACCTTGGCTCTTGTTCCGGCTTTTGCCGCGTCAGTCTATTTTTTTGGTATGCGTTCGCTGATAGTGCAGGCGGTAACAATAATATCCTGTCTCGGGTTTGAGGCTATGACCCTAAAGATGGTAAACAGACCGATTAACCTGGCAGACGGCAGCGCCTTTCTTACCGGTCTTTTATTAGGATTCAATTTACCGTCAAATATTCCACTATATATACCTGTCATAGGTTCATTTGTCGCTATCACCATAACAAAACATATCTTTGGCGGCCTTGGATACAATATTTTCAATCCCGCCCTGATCGGCAGAGCTTTTGTTTTAATCTCATGGCCCAAACAGATGACAAGCTGGATGGCACCGGTTAAGTCGATTACAGACATGGATGTGGTTTCGGCAGCCACGCCTCTAAACGTGGTAAAACTTGGCGAAACAACATCTCAAGGCATGCAAACACTTCTTGAACAGTTTGGAGGAAGCGCTACCGCACTCTACAAAAGCCTTCTCTTTGGAGGTGTCTCAGGTTCACTAGGTGAAACATCCGCTTTACTGATACTTATAGGTGGAGTGTTCCTGTTGATAAGAGGATACATCACCTGGCACATACCTATTTCCTTTATCGCTACCGTGGCCATAGTTGCACAAGTCACGGGCAACGATCCGGTATTTCACGTGCTGGCCGGCGGCTTGATGCTTGGAGCATTTTTTATGGCTACGGATTATGTGACATCTCCATCCGTAAGATCCGCTCAAATTGTCTTTGGTATTTGCTGCGGGCTGCTTACAATGCTGATTCGCCTAAAGGGAGGTTACCCCGAAGGCGTCATGTTCGCAATTCTTATCATGAACTGTTTTGCTCCGCTTCTCGATCGTGGAATGCGGACCAAGACATTCGGTGCAGCCGGTAAGAAGAAAGAGGTTGCGGCATGAGCCGGCAAAACACAGATAGCATGACAGGTATGGACATGTTCAAAATAGTTGCCAACCTGATGCTCATCTATATTGCAGGCGGCTTGATACTTGCGAGTGTTTATGCAAAGACATCACCTATCATCTTTAAGAAAGCCAAGCAGGAAAAGGAAAATGCATTAAAAGAGATGATCGAGGCTGACAGTATAAAAGAAATGGGGGAATGGTATCCATATCCGAGAAAACACGCCGAATACTATAAGGCTACAACAGACGGCAAAACAGTTGGTTATATAATCGAAACATTCGGCAAGGGATATTCAAGTTATATAAATATACTGGTTTCCGTAAATACCGATCTTGTAGTACAGAAGATTAATGTGCTGCATCATGCAGAAACTCCGGGTTTGGGTGACGAGATTGAGAAAGATTACTTTAAAGACCAGTTTAAGGGCAAAACTATTGAAACGCTCAAAGTGGTAAAGGACGGCGACCTTACATACGTGCAGGCAATTTCAGGCGCAACCATCTCCAGCCGGGCTGTTACTGAAGCCGGAGTAAGGCCGGCGGTACAGATGCTTTCCGACATACTATCCGGAAAGATCAAAGCCGAAACCGGAAAACATGGAGAGGAAGGGCACTAGTATGACCAATTGGGAGTTAATAAAAAACGGAATATTCACTGAAAATACTATCTTTAGGCTTGCTATCAGTCTTTGTCCATCTATTGCCGTTACAAACAGTGTAAAAAACGGTTTTCTAATGGGAGTGGCTGTTATGTTTGTGCAGGTTATGGTAAATGTAACCGTTTCTATGATGAGAAACGTTATACATCCCAAAATCAGGATTCCGGTTTTCATGCTGATTATCTCCGGATGGGTCTCAGTTGTTGACATGACAATGGCTGCCTTTGCGCGTGAGGCATATGCCCAGATGGGGCTTTACATTCAACTTATAGTTGCATTTGCCTCGATCCTGGCCAGAGCCGAGCTTTTTGCAAGCAAGAATACGTTTGTCCCATCTATGTTCGATGGTATCGGAATGGGAATCGGCTTTCTCGTGGCCTTGGTAATTCTGAGCTTTTTCCGCGAACTGCTTGGCAGAGGAAGTGTCTGGGGCTATGCACTGCTGGATTTCAAGCCTCTTCTTATTATGATTATGCCAACAGGAGGTTTTTTTGCTGTTGGAATTCTGATGGCGTTTTTTAACTGGATGGAACAACGCAGTAAAATAGCCAGCGATAAGGCGGCGGCGCACCAGCATCACTGATCTTAAAACTACAAATTGAGTGGTAATTGGGCGATAAAATTGCTCAACTTGAATAAAACTCTTCTACTCATCCTATTTTTGAATCTGAATAGTTATTATTGCCTATGCTTATAGGAGTTCTTTCTATGGATATTCACATTCCGGAGTCAGGATCTCTTAAGTCAAAGCGTTTTGTTCTGAAAAGCCTTAAAGACAGGGTACATAACAAGTTTAATGTTTCGATAGCCGAGGTGGACTCTAATGATCTATGGCAGCGAAGCAGTCTGGGTGTGGCTATTGTGGCAAATGATTCGAGCCACGCGCATAAGGTGCTGGAAAAAGTGGTCTCTTTTACTGAAAATACACCTGAAATAGAATTGCTTGATTATGAAATAGAGGTATTGTGATGGAATTACTTGTTGTTGGCTCCGTAGCATTTGATTCTGTAAAAACCCCATTTGGGGAGGTGAAAGAAGTTCTGGGAGGCTCTGCCACATATTTTTCCACAGCAGCCAGTTTTTTTACGAATGTTTCCCTTGTGGCTGTGGTGGGTGAAGATTTTCCGAAAGAGCATGTTGACTTTTTAAAAAGCAGAAACATAGATACCACCGGTCTGGTCCGGAGTGCGGGTAAAACCTTCAGATGGAAAGGCGAATACACATATGAGTTAAATGAAGCGCACACGCTGGATACACAACTTAACGTGTTCGAAAAGTTCAGACCCAGTCTTCCCCAAAGTTACAAGGATCATAAAGTAGTATTTCTCGCAAATATTGATCCTGACCTCCAAAGAGATGTCCTTAGACAGATAAACGCTCCAAAACTTGTCGCCTGTGACACAATGAACTTTTGGATAGAAGGCAAGAGAGAATCGCTCATCAAAACCCTTAAGCTTGTTGATATTTTAATTATCAACGATGGTGAAGCCCGTGAACTATCAAGAGAGCCCAACCTTGTTAAGGCTGCTTCTAAAATACGAGAACTGGGGCCAAAAACTTTGATCATTAAACAGGGTGAATATGGTGCTCTGCTCTTTACAAACAACAACGTGTTTTCCGCTCCTGGCTACCCCCTGGAATCCGTATTTGACCCTACTGGTGCGGGCGACTCTTTTGCAGGTGGTTTCATGGGTTACCTGGCCAACAGCATGAATCTAGACGACGACAACATCCGGAGGGCGGTTATTTTCGGAAGTGTCATGGCATCTTTCAACGTAGAAGACTTTTCACTAAACCGCCTTAAGAGCCTTGATTATCAGGAGATAGAAAACCGTTTCAGAGATTTTCGGCGTTTGACACATTTCGACGATATATAAGGTTAATTCTTCCATGAAGATTGTCGTTGGTATGAGTGGCGGAGTGGATTCGTCTGTTACCGCCTTGTTGCTTTCAGAGGCAGGTCATGAAGTCCTCGGACTTTCTCTTCAGATATGGGATCAGCGTTACAGAACAGATCCTAAAACATGCTGCTCCAGGGAAGCTGTTTTATCTGCCGAAACAGCCTGTAAGCGTCTGGGTATCGAACATATATCTATGGATACGCGCCAGGTATTTCTGGAGCAGGTAATAGAACCATTTTGTAAATCATACATTGCCGGTGAAACACCCAATCCCTGTGTTTTATGTAACCGCTTTATTAAATTCAGTTTTCTTCTAAGTAAGGCGGCCGATCTTGGGGCTGACGCCGTGGCCACGGGGCACTATGCCCAGATAGAAAGAGTTAAAACAGGCACCAGGTTCGCTTTGTTAAAGGGAATCGATCCACAGAAAGATCAGTCTTATTTTCTCTACGTGATGAAGCAAAACGAACTTTCCCGCACTATCTTGCCACTTGGAATTCTTCATAAAAAAGAAGTCAGGGAGATAGCAAAACGCGCGGGTCTTCCTGCAGCCGACAGACCCGAAAGCCAGGAGATATGTTTTGTAGGAACCGGCGGTTACACCGATTTTATAAGCGGAGTCTCTCCGGAAGCTGTTAAGCCCGGCCCGATAGTTGATTCATCGGGACGTATCCTTGGAGAACACCGCGGAATCGCTTTTTACACTGTAGGGCAGAGGCGGGGCCTTGGAGTGGCAGCCGGTGCACGGCTTTACGTTATAAGAATAGACCGTGATTCCAACACGGTGGTCCTCGGCCCCCGCCAAGAGGGTATGAGGAGCAAATACCTGGTTTGCGATATAAATTGGATAGCTTCTATACCCGAAAACGGAAATTTCGAGGCTGCCGTAAAAATACGATCAACAATGAAAGAGGCACCGGCCGGAATCAAGATACTGGGAAGAAACAGAGCCGAGATCAATTTCAAACAACCCCAGTGGGCACCTGCTCCTGGCCAGGCGGCTGTGTTTTACAGAGGGAACGAAGTGCTTGGAGGCGGAATAATTTCAACCGCCTGATCCTGTTCAACTATATGCATAAGATTGTCATAGCCATAGGATTTATTAATCTTATGTTCTCAGTGGTAGAATTTTTCAGGCCGGATCTATGGGAGAGTTTCTGGAGGGCATGGTCTTGCCACAGGCTGTTTCGTTTTCACGGGGCTTTACTTATTATAATCGCAGCCGTTCTTGTTGCCGCAATGCCAGTGCCAAGAATGCAGTGGTTTATCTGGATTGCTATTTTCTTCCTGTCACTGGTTGGAGTTGCTATCCTGACAAATCCGGAGCGAACTGCAAAATCTATTATAGAGTTTTACCTTAGCCGCTCTGAGAATGAAATTCACCAGTTCACGTACATGGATGCAGGACTGCGTGTAACCATCTCGCTCTGCCTGATTTTCTCGGTTATAGAGTGATGTTTTCCATTATTTCAGAAACCCCCTACTCTTCTTACTTGTCAATCCTGACATTTTTGCTTCTTTCCTCCGTCACAAGGTCCATTTTTATGTTATGCAGCCGGCTCTCGAGTCCGACAGGATAAACATGTGGATTAACAAACCTCTTTATTGCCGGATGGAAAAGCTCGAGCTGCTGCTTAGTGCGGATTTGAATCAGCGTGATTTCCGGAAGATCATAAACAGGCTTTCCCTGCCTTAAAACCGGAACAAGAAGATCTTCATATTCAAGTGCGGAAGCAACATCTTTTTTATGCATAGGGGTTACGGGATCCACGATTATCCATGACTGACTTTCGTGCTCCTCAATATCGTATATAGCATCGGCCACTGCAAGTCCGTTCTTGTCAAAAAAGCGGCGTACATTAAGAATCCCCGGGTTATTCACCTTTATCACCTGCTCTGAAAGCTTAAGCTTGCGCTGCCAAACCTCGTTTTTTTTGATAGCGGCAAGTTTATAAACCCCTCCAAGTGCAGGCTGGCCATGCCCTGTTACCAGTTTGGTTCCAACCCCCCAGACTGTAATGGCCGCGCCTTGAAGATTTAAGCTTTCGATTATGGTTTCGTCGAGTTCGTTACTGGCCACAATCATAGTATTTCGAAATCCGGCTTCATCAAGCATACGCCGGGCCTCAATACTAAGGTAGGCAAGATCACCGGAGTCCAGGCGGATACCGATCATTTCGTGTCCTTCCTGACGCAGCTTGATTCCGATCTTTATGGCATTTTTTACGCCGTTTAGGCTGTTATAGGTGTCAACGAGAAATATACAGTTATTCGGCATAGCTGCGGCATAGGCTGCAAATGACTCAAGCTCCGAGTCAAAAAACATAACCCAGCTATGGGCATGCGTTCCTTTTACCGGAATGCCGAAAAGCTTGCCGGCAAGAGTGTTGGATGTTCCGACACAGCCCCCGATAAATGCAGCCCGTGAGGCTGCAAGTCCCCCGTCTATGCCCTGAGCGCGCCGCAACCCGAACTCTATTACCGGTGTGGAACCTGCTGCCATGCAGACCCTGGCGGCTTTGGTTGCAATCAGTGACTGGAAATTGATTATATTTAGCAATAGGCTTTCAACAAGTTGTGCCTGTATAATAGGCCCTGTCACACGAACAAGCGGCTCATGGGGAAAAACCACTGTTCCCTCTGGTACAGCATCTATATCACAGCAGAACTCCATACGGCCCAGGTAGTCCAGAAACTCTTTTTCAAACAAAGGCTTTCCATCGCTGCCTGTGAGAGACTCCAGGTACTCCAGGTCTGAGCTATCAAAGCGGAAGTTTTTGAGCAGATCTATAGCGTATTCAAGCCCTGCGGCCACTGTGTAACCGCCCTTGAACGGATTTCGTCTGAAAAAGTGATGAAAAACGACAAGGTCTTCCCCGGTTCCGGTCTTCCAGTAACCATAGGCCATGGTAAGCTCGTAGAGATCGGTAAGAAGGGTAAGCGAGGTGCCGTACGGCAGGGTTGAATAAGAATAAGAGCTCACAGAAACCAGCGATCAGACTGTTAGATTCAAAAGTTCTAAAAGTTCCGGGGGTCGGCGATTTTACCCTCGACAGCTGTGGCTGCGGCTGTAGCCGGGCTCATAAGGTGCACCATGCCGCCCGAACCCATGCGGCCGTTGAAATTCCGGTTGGTTGTCGATGCGCATACCTCACCCGGGGCCAAAACACCATTGCTCATACCTAAGCATGCTCCACAAGTAGGGTTTGTTACACAAAAACCGGCATCCATGAATACTTTGATTATGCCCTCGTCATCAGCGTCACGAAAGACCTTGGGTGTGGCAGGAGATACGATACCACGCACTGTGGAAGCGATTTTTCTGCCTTTAAGTATACCGGCAGCAGCTCTTAAGTCTTCCAGGCGGCCGTTGGTGCAGGAGCCTATGTAAACCTGGTCAACAGGTGTTCCCGCCATCTCCGAGACCCCTTTAACCTGGTCCGGCTTGTACCCAAAGGTCACAAGAGGCTCTAACTGCGAAACATCAATCTCGATCACCTGATCGTAGCTGCACCCATCATCCGAACACCAGCGTCTGAAGTCTTCAAGTGCAGCCTTCTTATCTGCGTAGTCGCTTGAGATAAAAGGCCACAGGTAGTCCACGGTAGTAGCGTCGGGCATGCACATGCCGGAAGTGCCTCCTGCCTCGATAGCCATATTGCAGAGCGTCATGCGGCTCTCCATGGTCATCGAGTCGACCACCGGCCCGCCGAACTCTATCACCTTGTCAGTGGCGCCGTTAACCGTCAGAGTCTGCACAATCTTTAATATCACATCTTTTGCATAAATCCGGCGCGGCACAGTGCCGGTAATGTTTAGACGAATTGTTTTTGGCTCTTTGAAAGCGCAGACACCTTTTAATATGCCTACCTCAAGGTCTGTTGTGCCCACACCAGCGGCAAATGCGCCAAACGCCCCGTGTGTACATGTGTGAGAGTCGCCCATAATTACCGTGTAGCCGGGCCGGATAAAGCCTTTTTCCGGAAACAGCGCGTGGCATACCCCGTTTCTGCCCACGTCAAAAAAATCCTGAATTTTATGTCTGCGCGCCCAGTCGCGAAGTATCTTTGCCTGTTCTGCTGTTTTTGTATCCTTAGCAGGGGTTACATGGTCGATTACCACCTTTATCTTGCCGGGATCGAATATACTGTCCATACCCCGCCCGATCAGATCGTTAATAGCGACAGGCGTGGTGATCTCATGACACATAACCACATCTATATCCAGAACCTTTGTTCCGGCAAAAGGCTCTTCTCTTAGGTGGGTCCGGAATATTTTTTCAGCAAGTGTCTCTGGCATAAAATTATGAAAACAGCTTTAGAATTTTTATTAAAGTAAAATTAAAGTATAGTCAGAGCAATTATGATTGTCAATAATATCATAAAGATAACAGCAAAGTTAAGACACTCCAACGGTTATGTGATAGAATTTTGTTAGAAACATGGTTCAGGTGTTCTGATCAAACAAGAAAACAGCTTTATTTAATAAGGTTCAAGATACACCAGGAGAACTGACAATTATGCCAAGACTTGATGTGAGGGTAAAGACGGAATTACCTGCAAAAGCGATCTGCAATAAAAAAACTTCAAGCGTGATAATATCAGAGTTTAGTTTAAGCGGAGCTTTAGTAAATGGTTTGAATAGTAAGCATACAGGAATTATTACTATCAAACCTGAGTTTGGTGCTAATAAAAATATAGCTTTAACAGGAGAGATTATCAGGAAAAATAATGGCACAACAATTATTGAGTTTTACCACCCGGATAGATACGCCGGAGTAAGAGCCTGGCAATACATAAAACAACATCTTTCTCTTACGGAAGAGTGCCCTTATTGCAATAATAAAAATAGTCTTGGAGCAGATCATTGTGGAAGCTGTGGTTGGCTGCTTGATTTTAATGATATAGATTATCTGGATAAACATAATAGAGAGATTTTTGTACCAAAAATTCTTAGGCGTGCTTGCAGCCTTGATCCGGACCAGATGCATACAGTTATAAACTTCATGGATACTGAACTGCGTAAAAAAAGGATGGAATTACCTGGTATAACTTGCCCTTACGGCATAGAGCACGAACTGCGCGGCAGCTATTGTTTTGAATCTATCCTAGGACATCATCCAAAGATGATAGCTATTTTGAAACTCATTGCCCAGGTTGCAGACACTGCTGCTACCGTGCTGATTTACGGGGAAAGCGGCACCGGCAAAGAGCTTATTGCGCGAGCGCTGCATTACAACAGCAGGCGCAAAAACGCCATTTTTGCCACCATTAACTGTGGTGCTCTGCCGGAAAACTTACTGGATACCGAGCTTTTCGGCCATGTCCGGGGTGCTTTTACAGGCGCTATCAAAGATAAAGCCGGATGGTTTGAACACGCTGATAAAGGCACTATTTTTCTTGACGAAATAAGTGAAATGCCTGCAGCGTTACAGGTTAAACTTCTTAGAATTCTGCAAACAGGGGAGTACAGCCGTGTGGGCAGCACGAAAATCAACCGCTGTGATGTACGTATTCTGGCAGCTACAAACAGGAATCTGAAAAACCTTGTAAGGGAAGGAACCTTTAGAGAAGATTTGTACTATAGATTAAATGTGCTTGATATTGAACTTCCACCTCTTAGAGAAAGAAAGTGTGATATCCCGTTGTTAATACAACATCTGCTTAAAATTTTCAGCGCTAAGTATGCTAAGCCTCACCTGCGTCTTACCAAAGATGCAGAAGCACTGATTTTGGCTTATGACTTTCCTGGAAATATTCGTGAATTAGAAAATATAATTCAAAGAGCCGTACTTCTGGCGGAGAGCAGTATTATTGAAACGCGTCATCTTCCGGCAGATATCCGTGATAAGAGTGTAACTTCTTTGCAGAAAGAAAATAAATTATCATCTTTCAAATTGGCCAAACAGCAGGCGGTAGAACAATTCGAGCGCAAATATATTAGTGACTGCCTGAAAACCACCAGTGGAAACATCAGCCGCGCCGCCTTTGCCGCCGGAATCAACGTGAAGAATTTTTATGAGAAGATGACTAAGTACGGCATTGATCCGCATTCCTTCAAGAATTTTTCAAAATAACACCACAATAAACCAGGGTGCTTTTGCCAAAACCCTGGTAAAAACACCTAACTTTTAGTCGGGGTTATCGCGTCCTGTAAAATATCGAAGCTGGCTTTTTCTTTTGCTCTAACTCATGGCATAAAGATTGCTTATTCAATAACACACAAAGCAACGAAGAAAACAAGGCCATGTCATGAACAAACACTGCGTATTGGTATGCGGACCTAGTGTCGCTAATGAAAAGAAACTGGTTGTTGGAGTTCAAAAAAGTACGATGATACTAAAAAACAAAAACAGCAGCCAGATTGAATCGATAATAAAGCAGTCGCTCTCATTCACTAGTGGTAGCAGAATAACATTGCCACAAGTAAAAACACCTAACCACAAACCAAGTTTCAGGAGAAGATTACTATGAAAAACTTTCCGTTAGAACTCAGACATGGTTCAGGTACCATGATGATGCTTGATCAAACTCGTCTATTGCTTTTCTTTAAAGAAATACAAGAACGTAAGAAGGTTGAAACTCTTATAAAAAAAATTGGCTTTGTTCTTGAGGATGAGAATGATACAAAGCAGGAAAACGTGTCACGCTCACTCGAGGTTATTAACCATACAGATAAACGCTTTTGGATTCGGTCACAACATGGGGACCCCATAGATCAGAAGCGTTTGAGCATGATCGAAAATAAACTTGAATCAACCATAGATTTGATTGCTCCAGTTTACCGACTAATGAGTACTAAAGAACGCGGGGGTCTTCTGTGTCCATTGCCAAATGTATTGTTAATTAAGACAACCACACAACTTGATAAAAAAGCAGAAAAAGATCTATCTAATATGTTTGGACAGTACGGTCTGAAAGAAGTCCTGGCAAAATCCAAATACCTAGGCGACTACCGTTACTGTATTATCAACAATATCAAAAAGCAGCAGAATGCCTATCAGCTTAAGGAAGTTCTACTTAAAAAGGAGAAAGAGTTCATACGCGAAGCACGTTTTGAGAACATGCCAATGCTGGTTCCCATCGCTGTTGTGCCAAACGACACCCTATTCCCACAACAATGGAATATGACACAAATTCAAGCGGGAGGGCCAGGAACTACCGGTTGGGACATTTCTACGGGGGTTGCTACCGTAGTGGTATGCGTGTTAGATGAAGGCTGTGATTTAACTCATCCGGATTTACAGTTTTCAGGGCCGGGCATAAACCTAGGTACAATGATGCCGGATGGATCGCCAACAGGTCCTCATGGTACGGCTTGTGCCGGCATCGTGGCAGGTAGATACAATAACGAGATTGGCGTGGCGGGAGTAGCTGGAAATTGCCAAATCATGCCCCTTGCATTTCAAAACTGGACAGAAACAGAAGTAGCAGCAGGTATCAACTATGCCGCAGATAATGGGGCTCAAGTTATAAGTATGAGTTTTGGCTCGAATAGTTGGGACCACGCAATAATTGATCCTGCTATTCAGCATGCGTTCAATACGAATGTGGTAATGTGTGTGGCAACACACAATTATAACAGCAGCGTAACCTATCCGGCTACTAATCCTTTGGTCATGGCTTGTGGAGCTTCCGACCAAGTGGATAATCGTAAATCACCAACCAGCCCGGATGGTGAATGTTGGGGATCAGATTTCGGACCTGAGATGTCTGTGGTTGCTCCAGGCGTTCTCTGTTATAGCACCGACATTCAAGGCAATGGTGGTTACAACGACAACAACGGAGGACCAAAAAACAACTGGGCTTGTGTAAATTATCCAGTCTGTGGAGATACTGCCGGTGATTATATTTTCATCTTCGATGGAACTTCAGCGGCGACACCCCACGTAGCAGGTTTAGCTGCTTTACTTCTGAGTCAATACCCGACACTGACAAATGTTCAGGTTCGCAACATCATCGAACGAACTGCGGAAAAGGTAGGTACCATAGCTTATGCCGAAACCCCAGGCTATCCCAACGGCACGTGGAATCAGGATATGGGCTATGGTCGTATCAATGTGTTACAGGCATTGGATTTCGCTGATGTAATGATCAAGGACTGGTCAGGTGATACTGGTATTGAACCCTCAACTCCACCGAGCGGTAATTTTTGGACATTCTCTGATATTGTTGTTCGCATCACAGACGATAACGTTTTTGTTCCAGACGACCCCAGTAAATCTAGAAATGTTGAACGTGGGCAGACGAACTACCTGTATATCCGTGTAACAAATAATGGTCAAAGAGAAGCCCGCAACGTAGTTGTCAATGCCCGTATCACACCCTACGTAGGCTTACAATTTGTCTATCCAGCTGACTGGACAACAATAGATGCTACTCACGTCAGCCCGATACCTGTAAGCGCTACTTTCGCGTCAATACCATCGGGCGGTTCCGTCATTGCTAAATTTACTATTTCATCAGCACAAGTGGAAGACTTGTGGGGGTGGATCAGCGGCATGCACTGGCACCCATGCCTGTTGGCGGAAGTAAATGCCGACAATGATTATGCTTTCGCTACTGCAAACATGACAGGGGGTAATCTTACCTTAAGTCGGAATAACTTAGCTCAGCGCAACTTATCGGTAATTGATGTTTTGGCAGACGCAACTGCATCTTTTCCCTTCCTTGCAGGCAACTTACATAATGCCCAGCGTTTCATGGAAATAATAGTAAATAGAAGTCAGCTTCCTAAAGATATGCGACTCCTACTTTCGATTGACGAAGACGGAAAGGCATTCCCCCTTATTGATTTGACACCACCTGCCTTTACCACTAAAGACAGTTGTCATACCGGAACTGTTTTTTTGGAACGAACAAGGATTGAAACCACATTGGGTTGTTGCCGAGGTGTGCTGACTTTAGAAAAAGGATCACGATTTGATTGCCTGCCGCCAACTAAAATTAGAATGTTGGAAATTATTAAAGGAGGAATAGTCATCCTTCAGGATGATAAACGATTTGTAGAGATTAGAGAAGACATCGCAATCATTCGCATGGAAAAACAACCTGATCAGCTTGTTCCTTTAGCTTTACAAACATCAATTCCTGCCAACGCTCAAAAAGGACAACAATTTATGATTAGTGTAGCGCAGCGAAATGAGAAGGAAGAAATAGTCGGTGGTGCATCCGTCATTTACTTTATACGGTGATCTTCTAAAAACCCGCACATAACGCTTTGCGTTAGCTGTAACTTCAGGAAAAAATATTACCTACTTGGAGGAAAGAATTAATTGCCGAACAGCTCTTAATTCGTAACTCTTAATTCCTAAGCTCACAAAAAAGGAGGGTTTACTATGAAAAAAGAAATCGAGGACATTGAGATCAGTCTCGGCGAACCGAAGGTCAACTCCAACAGGAAGGCGGGGACAAAAGACGTCAACATCCCGATGGAGATAGAATCGCTAGAGCCCGGCACAAAAGTGGAGGTGCGCTACAGGGTAAATAGTGGGGAGGTACAAACAGTCACCGCTCGACTGGTCAAAAAAGCGGAAAAGCACAGCCGTTTCACGGCAAAATTGCCAGGTTTGAATGTCGGTGATATTGTCGAGTACTCGGCAATGCCAGTACGGCACGAACATGAATTGCCGACGGGTGAGGAGTTTTCCAACTTCGAAGCCTTTCGAATTACCGAGAAAGGATTCGAGCGCCTTGCTGCCTCGGAACTGGAAAGCGGCCTCCTGGCCAGAAGGCCACCGACGAACAGATATACTTTTCAACAACGTCTGAAGCCGGTACAGCTCATTTTCCAGCCTACGAGCAAGGATGAACCGCCAGTCGAAGAAAACGATTCCATCGAACTCGAACTCGGCGTCGAGGCGTTTTCCGACTTTGTGAAAGAGCGCCAGCTCGCAGTGACGCAGGTACACAAAAGTCTCACACAGATCAAGACGGACCTGACAAAGTTTTTTCCAACGGTCAGGGAGCTTTTCCCAGAAACCATCACGGGTGAGATCCTGAAGCCAGACGGAACCCCGGCTGAAAGAGTATCGGTCGAAGCGCAAGAGCCCGAATACACATCCAGCGAAAACGTCGCCAATATCGCCTGGCCAACGCCAAAAGCCATCACCGACGAACGCGGCGTTTTCACTCTGCAAATGCCACGAGTGCCGATTTCCGCAAAGGGACTTACATTTCGCGTTCGCGGACGCAGCAATTCTACTAGTATCGTTTTGGAAAGAAGTGACTTTTTCGGGACGGGTGGACGACTGGGGCTTTTGATCCTTGACAGGGAGCTGGCTCCGATGCCGACAAGCATCGTTTCTCAGCTCAAAGATATTGTGCCCTCTGGAGCAGAAGACTCAGAAGATAATCCGGAGGACTTTGCGGAACAAACGCCACCGATGATCCTCGGCGATGAGACAGATTGCGCGCAGGTCTTTCATTCGAACAGCGGTGTTATCGACAGGCATCGTTACTCAATTATGTTCCGACTCGTTGATCCGCTTATCAGCCAGGCGCAGCCGACTGTCCGCTTTCCGATCCAATCAGATGAACTCAAGTTTATGTCTCTCTCGTTAACGACGCAGCGCAACAGTCCGGCATTCGAGCGTGCGATCAACCGAGCGTTGCTTGCAAACGGTAAGTTGCGCTACGTTGATCGGGTTCCGGTGTCGCGTCCCATTGATGTTACGGACTTTTTCACCAACATTGCTGAAAATCCAGACGAAGTCCCGAAGGCAGCAAGCCTCGGACTTGGCTATGTCGTCAAAATGCACACCACGTGGGCACCAAAAGGCTTGTCGCTGGGCGATATGCTCTACGCATTGCCGCTGGCGCCAGGCGAAGAGCAGCGCGTCGCCATATTCGAACAGGAGCAACAACTGGCAGTGCGGGAATCGGAGCGTCTCGGTATTGCCGACGAGCAGATTCTGAGTGAAGTCCGCGATTCCTCGACCGAAGCCGTTTTTCAGTCGGCATTGCGTGAAGCGGCAAGCGGCGGCAGCAGCTTCCACACGGAAGCCGGCTCGCGGGGTGTTGGGATTGCTGGCGGTATCGGCGGATTTATTGGCGGGCTGTTATTTAGCGCTGGGGCTGCTGCCAGTTACGGCGGTTCGTCATCCAGCGGCAGCTCAAATAGCTGGCAGAAGGGGAGTCGGGATTTTGTTTCTTCTGCAACACAAGATTTTCATTCTATATTATCACGCGTCGCCAGGACGCGCCGTCAGGTGAACCGCTCCAGCGTCCGCCTTGCAACCGCCAGCGACCGCGAAGAGATCACGACGAAGCTCATCGCCAACCACAACCACAACCACGCACTAACTATGCAGTACTGGGAGGTGTTGCGGCACTTTTCGGTGAACACGAAGGTCGATGACGTGCAACTCGTCTGCTTCGTCCCGCTCGATATTGTTCAGTTCCTGCCAAATGGGCAGCCGTTGACGCTGCCGAGTGTTGAAATCACCAGAGATTTTTTGCTTCATCGCTATCAAATGTTGATTCTGTACAACGATGCGCTTGCGCACCGCCTGCGCAGAAAGCGGAAATATTTTCACGGACTCAAGCTCTTGCGGGACTTCACTGCCAACCCGGCCATGGGTATCGAAACCTCAAGCGGTTTAGCGGAGGATATTGTTGAAATTTTGGTCGAAGGTACTTTCATGCCATTCGAAGAGGTCTTTATCTCCATGTACAGCGATACTGGCAGACGCCTTGGAACCACCAGGTTAAGCCCCGTTGGTTCTGTAGAAGACGTTCCAACTGGCGATGACGGATTTGTTTCCTCGGAGGAATTACTCCAGTATCTTAACAACCGTCGTCTCAACGAGGGAGGGTCGACGCATGAACGTACAGGCGCAATTAGATTGCCGCGGCACATCTCCCGCAGTAATGTTACGCGTTTTGAGCTGACACGTCGTTTTCAATCCTTTACCTACCGTTTGAAGCCGCAGCCGCTCCCTGGTTTGTTAGGCAGTCTTGGTGACAGCATCATCGGCAACATAAATGACATTCTGAATTCCCAAAACCGTACCGTGACACTGAGTCCGACTAATATTGAAAGGGAAATCGGTGGGCCGATGGTGACTACAATAAAAGCCGACATTAAGAATGAAGGCGGCACATCTCTCATCACGTTCGTTGATGACCGAACATCAGAGCGGATGGGAACCCGTCTCTTGATCCCATCGCGTGACATTCCACCAGCGTTAAGCGAGGCTGATATTTTACATATTGAATCGGCATTCCAGCATATTGTCAGCAATACGGTGTCTTATTCGAAAACGATCTGGCAGTCGTTAACACCGGAAGAACGGGCCATCCTTCTCGAACGCTTTACCGTCGGTGTGCCTGAAGGCGGTATCGAAGACGCTACACAGGAAGTGCCGCTACTCAATTGCGTCACCAACGAAGTTCTCGGCTTCTACGGCAACGCGATGATCATGCCGTTCCACATTCCGCCCGATGTCGCTAGTCAAATGGAGGTGACAACTCGTGATGTGCAGGAGGCACTACTCACTTTCCACCGTGAAGGGTTTACTCAAAATCGTTCGACAATTACCCTGCCGACGCAAGGTATGCTCGGCGAGACAGTTCTTGGTAACTGCAATTCCAGCGAAAAGATCGATATCACCCGCTTCTGGAACTGGAAAGACTCACCGCATGATAAGGCAGCACCTGCAGAAACAGCACCAGGTTTCCGCGGTCAAAGCCTGATAGGAAGCACCGGCGCCCAAGCTGCGAGCGTACTGAAACCGCCGCAACCGGTTAACTTGCTGAACGTCAATACTGCAGACGGCAGTGGAGAGGCGAAATCACTGGCTTCGTCGCTCATCGACAAAGCGATTACAACAGGTACTTTTGGCGACCTCACTGGGAAAGACAAACTGGCGGCACTGCAAACCGAGACACTGAAGACCGCCGAGAGCGCTCGTGATAAAGCGTTATCGGCAGCCAAAGGAATGGCCGAAAAAGTCATTGATAAACTCCCGGACGTTATGAAAACCAAAGCCGGTATCGATGAAAAGCAGGAAAAGAAACAGGAAGAGATAAAGGAGAAGCAGAAAAAGGCGAAGGAAAAGAAAAAATCCGATGGCATCGCAAAGCTGAAAGAAGGAGCTAAAGGTTTCACCCTTCTGGCAGGGAGTCATCATCCTGACGAAGAAAAGGCGACCAACGAGGCAAAAAAAATTGTCAATGATATTTTCGGTGATGAACTACCCGGACGTTCAGCCCTCGCAACGCTGCTCGAAACCTTCTCTATCGCAGAAGGTGACTCGGACAAGGTGAAGCTCGGCAAAACGACCATCCTGAAGGCGCTTGGGTTGCCTGTGCCGACGTCATAACCTTTGCCATCTGCAAAAAACAGTGATTTTCAAAAAACACTTTCTAATTTAAGGAGAACAAATCATGACTGAAAAAACCTTACCGCAAAAAGAAGAAGGAGTAGATATTGAAGATCAGGTAATCGCGACACTGCTCGGAGTTTTGAAAGATTCCACCTCACCGGAATTCATGCGCACGCAGCAGATTCTGGCGCAACGCTTGGCACTCACCGGCAGCGTTATTCCGTCGCGGATCCCGGAGCCAAAGAACATCACCGAAATTGGCGGCTATCTAAACCTGCTCGAAAAACTCGATGAAACCGAACTACGGTCACAGACCCTCGCCTCCATTCTTGGTGTCGCTGGCACGAATCCACCTGCTGGATTTATGCCGACAGAGCTAGTGCTTTTCTTTGCCGCCCGCAAGAACGACCGGCCGGAAGTGACGCAACAGGCGACTATTCCGGTGCAATTCACCATGCGCAGCGATTTCGCCGCTGCCTTTGACACTGCATTGAAGGAAATCCACGAGCGCGGCTGCACACTGCCGATTCTTTCCTCAGTACAGTCGCGATCCCAAATCGCGGATGCCGCCAATCCGACGAACATCGATTTTCTCAATGCCATCGGCCGCACACTCGAGCTGATGCCAACGACTGCTCTTATCGATCCTGACACCGACGCCCTCGTGCTTGCTCGACTGGCAGCTGGGGGAGATCAGCAAGTTGTCGCCCGCCAAATCGACGCTACCGCTCCGAAAGCAGGGAACGTCACAACCGAAAGCTGGATCGCCTGGCAGTGCGACGCCACATCCTGCACCGAAACCACTGCGGACCGTACCTATCTTCTCCTCACCCCAATTCTGAACACGGCCGGCTGGTACCAATTTGCTGTACCGGATGTTCCCATGAGTCTCAGTGTATCCGGCAACTGGTTTCGCTGGACAAACATCACAGGGCTTATGCCGAACGTCACCCAATTTGGAGATGAGCTACGGTTGTTGTATACGGAAGCGGAAATTGTGGCGTCTCCGCTACGGGAACATTTGGACAAAGTCTGGGACGGGAGTACGTTTCAGTAATCAGTAAACAGGTAAATAAAAATCCCCGCTGCAAGCAGAGGGGTATTAAACCCAAGCTACGCAATAAACCAGGGTGCTTTTGCCAAAACTTTGGTAAAAACACCATGGTTTTGCTAGGTGACCATCGAGCCTCTTTAGAAAGCGCCAAGGCTGCTTCAACGGCAGCAGAAAGAGCCTTTCAGGTTTTTCCTGAAGGGCTCTTTTTTGTAACCTGACTCATGGTATAAAAACTGCTTATTCAAAGTTATACAGAATAACGAAAAGACTGAAACACTAACACTGAAACAGAGTATTTAAAATCAAGGAGGGATTATGAATACTAGAATTCAGTATAAGTTCCTGGTTTTCCTTTTCGGTCTTGTATTCCTGCTTACCGGAAGGGCCGAGTTCTCTTTTGCAGCAAGCCAAACTCAACTGCTTTCAGGTTTAAGTGCCGCTGTAGGTATAGCTCTTGATGAAGCAAATAATCATCTATATTTTGTGGAGTATAATGCTCCGGACCTGAAACGAATTATTCTTACTCCTGAATGTGAAAACGATCCGGCTGTGACATGTGTTGTAGATACTGTAGCCACCGGATTCACCCATGCTGAAGATGTTCAGCTTGATCCGGGTCATGGCCTGGCCTATGTCACAACCAGAGATGACCCAGGAACCTCAGGTGTCTTATGGAGGGTTGATATTTCTTCAGGCACAAAAAACATGGTGACCTTCAACCTCGGAGCGCCTCAGCAACTGGTTCTGGATATTCCGAACGATCAGGCTTATGTTGTTGGTTACAATGATGGAAGACTAAGAAGGATCAACCTTACAACCGGAGTAAAAACCCCTGTTTTTACAGGATTAAGTCATCCAGTCGGCCTTGCTGTTACGAGTGATGGAAATTATGCCTATGTCACTGAGCAGGGTCCGCCGGCAATAATATCCGAAATTGACTTAACAACGGGTCTCAAGGTAAGAGAGGTTGTTAGAGACGGTGTATCCGGTGTTAGCTTGGTCGCACCCTTTTTCATGGCATGGAGGGATATCAGCCAGAACTCACTGTATGTTGTTGAAAGAGACCCTGCGAACAGGGTTTCAACTGTCGATTTAATAACATCAACTAAGAGTGACGTGATAACAGGCTTGCCCTGGCGGCCTTCGGGAATAGCGGTCAGCAGTCTTGGATCACCGCTTTATATCACGGCGGATAACCGTATTGTCAGGGTGGATATGGTGGTATTTGACCTGACCGAACCTGTTTTTCTGGGAGTAGGACATGTTCCTTCCACCGATATTGTGGATGGATATGCGACCACCGATCCTCTGTATTTTTTCAAGGTAAAGCACTCCCCTTTTGGGGGAACACTGAACATTTTCGGAAACCTGAATAATTTCAAGTCATTATCGGCAACTCATTATGAGGTGCTGGTTTCAAAGGATGGTGGGGCTTTCGAAGCTCTTGACCACAGCTGGCGTGCCTATAAATGGAATCCCGATCCTTTGATAGCAAAATACGAACCGGTTACTATTGCTCCGGAAACAGGCACAACAAGGTACAGCATTCCCAGCGAATATCCTTTGCATGCACAATGGTGGTATCCTCCGTTCCTCTTTATGAGGTGGCCAAGCGGTGAAAACGGCCTATACACTTTCAAAGTAAAGATCTACGACTCTGTTGGAACCGACATAACCTGGAAACTGCCGGCGGCTCAAAATAGTTTGACTGTTCGGATAGACAACACCCCACCTGAAGTTAAACTATCGAACATATGTCAGAAGGGGGTTGCAGGTCTGAGCTCAGATCCATGTTACCCGGATAAGGAGGTTCAGGCCTGTGACATAGTTTCCTCCGGACCAAACAAATATTACTTCAAGGTTAAGGCTTACGACCCAAACCAACACCTTAGATATTACAGTCTGAAAGCACTTTGGGGAGATAACACGTCTGGTCGGATTGAGTTTCATAATTACAGCGGGGATGCTGCACATCCGGCCCCTGCGGGACATGTTGATGCGGAAGGGCCATATAAGTGGAGCGGTGTGATCAATGCCCGTATTCCGTCAAACCCGGCTGGAGTTTGGAAGGCTGCTTGTAACTGTGCGCATACATTTGATCTCTGGGGCGGAAAAAGAACAATCAATGGTTATCACTACATCCTGCGGCGGCGGTACCATAAATCCATCACCATTAACAATACGGGTCTTTCATGTCCATGATAGATAATGAGACAAGGAGGGAAGCTTATGTCTATTATTAGATTTTTTATAAACAGGTTATGGGTGTTATTTTTTGCTGTTGGTTTCACAATATCCTCTTCTTATGCATTTGCGCAGCCGCTTCACAGTGTGATGCTGAGTCTGCCCGCCCACTCTGAAGAAGCGCTTAGCTGGTGTGGTCCTGCTACCGGTCAGATGATCATGGCGGGGTATCCATCTGGAAGTTGCTCAGTCTTGCAGGAAGATGTATGGACGGCCATACAGAGCTATAAAACCGAGACGGTCTGGGATACAGATCCTGCAGGATTAAAGGGGGCGTTAAAAAACCTCTGTCCACCTACCGGCACCTGGAGTATCCATCCAGAAACAGATGCCCAGGCTCTGATGTATTCAGTTGCATTCTGGATGACCAAAAACAACTATCCGGCCGCCGGGCTGCTAAATACTGTGTCTCATAACAGCTATACAGCACACGAAGAACATTGGGTTGCCATAAAAGGAATCATTACCAGCGCAGACCCCACAACCAATCCAACAGTTAATCTTGAGTTTCTCTGGTTCAATGATCCGGCCGTACCGCTTGGTGATCCGGCTCTCGAAAGGTTTGTGACAGGAAGCACGTGGTACAGTGAGTTTCAGCCGGTAAGCAAAGCCGGGAGCAGTTATCTGGGTAAGTATGTAGCGATCATAGAACCTCCCGAGATTAAAGGGCTGGCCATTGCACCTACCGAGGTTTTGACAGGCAAGATAATAAAACCAGATTTTGCTTTGAAACTAGCAGATAGATGGATCGAGAAATTTAAGCTTCATGAACTTAAATCATATGGAATTCTTAAAAAAGCAAAAGCCTTAGCTCCTTTACTTGTAAATGAAAAACATGGCGGTTACTACATTGTTCCCTACTCAATAAAAGGTCAACTTGCCGAGGCTGCTGTTATCGTCAATGCTTATACAGGCAATTTTCAGGAGGTTGGTGCATTCAAGTCTGTTAAGTATATGTCAAGGCAAGAGGCTGTTCAGATAGCGACTACACATCTACAGAAACGTGAAATTAGTCCGCAACCTGAGTCACTATCAGATAAAATACGTACGGAATTGATCTATCCACAGGGAGAACGTGTTGTCAGCCGCTATTTTCCGATCTGGAAGGTCACTATCAACAACAAAGTAATAGGTGTCGGTCATCAGGGTAAAGTCTATACAAAAATCCCAAGTCAGGAATTTTCGATTCCCTTGCCCGGAAGAACTCCGGCGGGTATCACATGGGACGGCAAACAACTCTGGAGTATTGATGGCAAGACAAAAAAACTTCAGAAAATCGATTCTCTCTCCGGTGCGGTTACTCGTTCTTTGGATCTGGATTTAAGCAGGCCCAAGGGGCTCGCATTTGATGGCGTGTCGATTTGGGTTATAGATGAGGCTACAAAAAAGATACACTCCTTTGATCCCGAAAACGGCCGTTTGAAGAAAACCATAAAAATGGAAGTACCGGCAGAAAAGGGGTTTCAATCGGTCGAAGGTCTTACGTGGGATGGGAAGTATCTCTGGACAGCATATTTTGCCGGTTTCTCAAGCTCTTTAAATCAGATAGATCCTCAAAACGGCAGAATTGTCAGAAGCATCTTTGCTGATTGCAATCCCCGTGGGATTTCATCCGACGGAGAGTATTTATGGAGCATCTGTTTCAATGGCAAAAACTTACCAGCCAAGATCGATAAAAGAAAAATTCAGGATAACGAGCATGAGATGCTTCGCTCGAGAAAATTCATTGCCGATATTGAGGGTACGGAACCAACTGGACTTGCTTATGACGGCCGGTATTTATGGTATACGGACAGGCATTTAAAAAGGAGTTTCAGGGTTTTTCCGGAAAAGTCTGAATAAAAAAATGTTCTATTAAACAGTTCTATTAAACAGTTTCATAAAAGGAGGGTTACAATGCAAACCGGGATAATAAGATTAACTCTAGGCTTACTTAGTCTGTTTATTATTTTTTCTTCCGGATGTGCCCATAAATATGCGGTTCTCGTAAGTACGAACAAAGTCACGTCAGACAATGTGTCTTATCACTCCGAGTGGTGGTACGATCTTTTTCTTCAATACAGTATGTTAAGAGATAACGGGTTCAAGGATGACAAAATCTACGTCCTGTACGGAGATGGAACCGACTTCAATACAATGTATGCTGACTACAATGCAACAAACCAGTATGGACATTCTATTACAGACATGGCGGTCAGTAAGGCGAATGTGCAGTCTGTCTTTAACACCTTAGGCAGTAAAGTTAAAAGCAGCGATTACCTCTATGTCTGGTGGATGGGACATGGTGGAGGTTCCGGACCAGGTTCCTGTAATCTCTCGATGGCTATCAGCAATACAGGAGAAACCGTTACGGACACGGAGCTGGCCGGTTATATCAGCAATGTATCTAGTTATAAAAAACGTACTGTAGACGTGATGACCTGTCATTCCGGAGGAATGCTCGACAATATGGACAACGTTGGCAACAAAACAGTTACCCTGACTTCTTCAACCTGTCCGGAAAACTCATATTCCATATCAACGACTTGCAATGGCCGCCCGCATGCGGAGTTCCACTACACTTTACCTAACGCCCTTAAAGAGAAGAACCCCTGTGGTACGGCTGTAACATCAGACTATGACGGTAACGGCTATGTTTCACTGTCGGAAGCGCATCAATATAATTCTGCAACAATGACGACATCAACACCGCAACTGGGTGATCCAGACAGTATTGCGGCCGGCACCTATATCAAAAAGGGAACGCCCTAGATAATCGTTTATTGTAGAATGTTTTTAGAGTGATGAATAAAACGACGCCATGTCATGAACAAACATTGCGTATTGATCTGCGGACCTACTGTCGCTACTGACAATAAACTGGTTGTTGAACTTCAAAAAAGCACGATCGTACTAAAGAATAAAAACAGCAGCCGGATTGAATCAACTATAAAAAATAAAGCAGTCAGTCTCATTATTCTTGAAATAACGAAAAAAGGCAGTCTTACGGAAGTTGAGCTAATCAAAAACATTAAAGACCTCTATCCAAACATAGAAATTATTCTGATTAACGGTCATGGAGACCGTGATATAACTGCCACGGCATTTGCTAACGGGGCTAGAGACGCTTTTCGAATGCCGTATAAAATTTCTTTGATTGTGGAAAGAGTCAATGCAATTCTGGACCAGCAGTGAATATGTAAGGTAGAAGATAAAAAAAGATTAAGGAGTGGTTTTCATGGCTAAAAAAAGAAAAAAGAAACCAGAGGAACCCTGTTTTTTTAGTCACCAAAAATCAAGTTCTTATCACTCCGTATTTTGTACACATGCGTTGATGTCGGCTGTATCGGCAACCCTAGGACAACCTTTTAGGTCTTCCCGAGCCCCTCCATTGATAATAACGGCAAGGTGCCATTTTTCGCCTTTGACAACATATTTATGCAGCAAAGATGGAGTTTACACCTACATCGGAGGCACAACGTAAAAAACACTATATCCAAGGAGGCATATCATGGCTTTTAGCAACTCACCCATTTCTGAAGCGGCAAAAATTGACGAAATAGGATTTCCCGAGTTCACAGCCAAGCTTATTACTGACACGTTTGATGCTTTGATTTCCGCCAACATGCGTCAGACCGAAGCCTATATTGAGCTGGTACAAAGTGTGGCCAAGACCTTAAAGGAGTTTATAAACGACACATCGGATGACATCAGCGGGGAGGAGTTGCTGCAGTTTCTCTCCAGAATCTTGCCCTCCGATCCTGATTCAAGTGACCCGCAACCAAAGGTCAAGGTAGGAGCAACACTGGATAATACTGATGTCGAGACTTTGAATGCTGCTTTAGCACTTCCTGCTGAGGCAGATATTCCGAATAACAACGAAGTTGCCGAATCGGGGGCAATTGATCAAGCGCGATTTGATACAATACTTGACGCGGTCGCTCGCAGGATCGCAACCAGCCGATATGATCTGCTCAAGGAGATGGTTAAGCAGGGTATTTTGCGACTGATTGTGGAAAACGGCCTGATCGAAACCAGACTGACGTTCAGCGCCTATGCATCCAGTTTTTACCAGAAAAATGCTTCCTCTTACCAGAGAAACACTTACAAACGCAGAAGTAAAGGGGGAACAGGACCGATCATATCCTTGTTTGGTAACTATTCCAGCAGAACAACGCGCACTTCAGTAAGCGTCCGCACCACAAAAGAGACGCATCGTGACATCTCTGGCAGCCGGGTACAAATTTTCGGTATGGTGCGTATCAATTTCAAGACCGACTATCTGCCGCTTAACGTATAATGATGTATAACGCTGAAGGATCATATTATGGATGAAAATCTTGCACCTAACGAACTAGGGTTTGCTGAATTTGTCGCCAAGCTGATCAGCGAGATGTTTGATGCAGTGGCAACCGCCCAGTTCGACCAGGAAAGACGCCTGGCCGAACTGGCGGAGGCATCCACCGTTTCAGTGGAAGAATTTGGTGAACGCTACATTACAGATGAGCAAGTATACGCAGAACTAGAGCAGCTGTTCCCGGGCAACTCATCAAAATACCCTACTTCTATTTATGTCGACGCGCCCTACCAACCTCGGCGCAAGGAGATCAATGAATCTCCACCTGTTCAAGCCATATTGGGGATAGCACTGGGAAAAGAAGATTATAGGATCAGAAACAAACAAATACTTCTCAAGCGTTCCGGCGTGAACAAAGTCATTGCGGCGGTTCGCACAAAGCTTGCGGAATCACAGCATGCAGCAATTGCGCAAGTTCTCAAACGGGGCATGCCGCGTATTATTGCCGACGCCGGCAAGATCAATGCAAAACTGACCTATGAGGTATTGAGCACCGAAGAAGCCGCGAAGCCCGAACGCGCCGAACGTCTTGCCATGCCGCTTAAACGCCTGGAGAACATCACCTATTTACCCAAGTCCACGGCACTTTCCAACTTCCGCCTTCTGGTACGTCAAGCTGACGAACGCGCGCCCCAGACCTCGCAACTCAAGGTCAATGTTTTCGGGGAAGTTGAAATAACATTTAAGACAATAACGTGAGTTCCATGTCTGAAGCGACAGGTATTGATTTCAACGAGCTTGCCAGACTCATTGCCGCTGAACTTGATAGCGGCATGCAGTCTGTCAATTCATCCGTTCCCTGGAATGGTAGGCTCCATATTGCTTCCATGCGGGTTCGGCTAGGGCAGATGGAGGAACTATCTGCAGAAAAATATTCACCCAACGCGAACAAATGCCTCTTATATCAGCGTTACCCGCTTGCAGAGCAGGGCTGGATGTTTGAAGTGGAGATTGCCGCCGGAGCCGCACCAGCAAAGGCACGAATCTCCGACAAACCACCTGTAACATTGCCAACGCGGTTACAAACAAGCGCTGCCGTACTGTTCAGTAATCTGCCTGTCAATGCGATTAAAGGCGTAAGCAGCGACTGGGCTGAAATCTTTAAACAAGTTGCTGTAAACTCCATAGGTGATCTCATCGCGATGAAGCATGACGCTCTCAATGAACTGATACGTTTAAACAAAAATAAATATCCGCTTAATCTTCACACAAAGGCACGCTTGCTCAATACCGCAGTTCCAAAAATCCCAGCATCTCCGGCAGATCATTACACACTTTATTCTCTTCTCACCGAGCCACCCAAGGCACTCAGAAAGCTGATAGGTGCTCAACACTTTTCAGCATCTGCAAGTGAACGGTTATCCGATCTATTAGCCCTGTTTTACACCCTGCTCGATAGCCGTATTCTGAAAGATTTTACGATCCGTAATTTGCGGACTATACACCTTGATAAACAAAAACAAATTTAATCCTGCCATCAAGTGATAAGAAAAACCTTTTTTGACAGGATTAACAGAATTTATCAGACTTGTCTGATTCGCTAAGCTGAAGTTCCCCCTGGATTAATTCGCAAACCTGTTGATATTACTGATAAAACAGCAAATTTCAGTTTGTCTGTACTGGGTACATTATAGCTTTACGCTTAACAAGTCCAGTGCTTTCTGTTGTAATAATGTTGGCCGGGTTATTTTGTCAAAAAACTCTGCCCTGATTAGCTTGGACTTTTTTATATGATTTATTCTTATTTTACCAGCCAGTAAAGACAGAGAAAACCATTGTCGTCATAACCAAACTCAACCGTTTCTCTGACTAAAAGAGAAACATCATTTGCAACGTCGTCCAGTTTCTCTTTAAGTGTCTCTGGTTTCCTGTCATCAATGTCATAAAGTTCAAGAAGGTCTATGATCTCTTCCATATCTCCTGTCTGATAACCTTCCAACACGATTCTTCCCTTAATTGTTTCTCCAGCTCTTTGCCTGGCGTTTTCTATCTGGTACTTCAGGCGTTCAAGGCATACTCCGTAAAGCTTAAGACTTTCTTCACTCATAGCATTACCTCGGTTTTTTGTTTTTTTGGAACCTTTTTTGGAGGTTTTTTAGACTAAAAACCACCAATAAAACCAATTCTATTTGTACATGGTATCAAGAAACAAAAACTTTGTCCGGCCGGCCGAGACCTCAACCTGGCCAAGCTGAACCGTACGCCCGTCTTTCAGATCGGCCGAGACCTTGTACGAACCAGGATCTACTAAAGCCATGGAGAGGTAAACACGGCCTGGCAGAGTACGCCAACTCCGAGTATCAGCCTGCTCTATAAAAACATTGGCAATATTCAAAGCCTGCCTGAGCGCCTTCTGTCCTCTTCGGTCACCAGTAACAGCCTTGGATAAGCCATAGAAAGCAGCCTGTTTTGTAACTGCCCTGGCAATGGTTTTAGCAACCACACGAGATTTTCTGTCATCTAGATTTTTAAGAGCAATTTTTTGGATATCTTCTGCAAGGAAAGTTTCACCGCTAAAATTATGCCGGCTATCGGAAGAAACAGCAACAAGACTTGCACCACCAGCTCCGGAGCGGCTTGTTACAAAACGCGGAAACGCAAGAGTAATAGGGCCGGTCTTTGTGGCAATCACCACTTTATCCTGAACCTTACGGGGAGAGAGTCCATCAAACTGGATAAGCACCAAACGTCCCTTGGACTTTATATCCTTGTGAAGCGGCACGGATAGACCGCGGAAGGACTTGCGGTATTGTCTTAAATCATCATCAAAGCCCAGCCTCCGGGCCAATCGCATCAGGTCTTTTTTTAAAGGTGCCGGAACAGGAGTTTCGTAGTATTTTTTATAATCAAGATATGCCTCATAGGCCTTCCGATAGTCTATATATGCATCATTGAGCAGACCTCTGGATTCATATATAATTCCGCTTAAGTACCTACCGAAAGCGTCTTCTTTATAGACATTCTTCTTTGTGTATTTATCGTTGTAAAGCTGAAGTTTCTCGTCCAGCCGCCGGCATTCCACCAGAGCATCATCAGGCTTTTCCATAAGAAGATAGTCAACCGCCGAGACCACGTTGATCATCGCCTTCTCGAAATCTTCTCCCCCATAAGCCTGCGCGTATTCGTTAATAAGAAAGGTAGAGGCCTCTTTAGAGATACTAATCGTCCAGAGCTCTTCCGCCAGCCTTTCTGCATTCTGTAAAGCTTCGGCGCTCTCAACAAACCTGCCACAAAGCAGGTTCACCATCCCCTTGTCAAAGTGGTACAAAAGCTTTGAGTTTCTCCCGTACTGGCTTCGACTTGCCGAAATATCTTCCAGTGCAGGTCCGCACTGTCCCGATGCCATGTATTGTTCAAGCTTAACGTAATGCTTACCGCCTACACCACATGCAACAGGAAGAAACGCTACAGCAATAATTAACCACTTTTGCAGTGATCGATAAAACATACGCCTGCTATGGCTTGAAACGGCTCTGTTTGATAAACTTTTTTATCTTCTTCTCACCAATCCAAACCTTCCGGTTTGTTTCAAGATTTATCAACTCCAGGTTTACCTGGTAAAAAATAACCCTTTTTCCTCCAATCTGATCGACTATGGTATTTATCACGCCTTTAAGCATGAAATCAGCGCCAATCTCTTCACCAGCAGCCTTGGCCGTAGCCTCTGATGCATGGGACGCCTGCTCAAGGCGTTCCTCCCGGAGTTCCTGCCGCTCTGATTTACTGGCAACAAAATCCACCTGGCCGGAATTAATAAATGCACGCTCCAAGTCCTTTGTAAAGGTCTGAACATTTATATGCTCTCTGCTGCGGTTCAAGACAGTACCTACAATAACAACAGGGGGCTTTCCGCCATGCGATGAGGCAAACCGGGAAAGCCATGGACGGTTCAGGCAATCCTGAATCATCTCCTCCGACACAAGACGTGAGTCCGTGTCATTCCACCTGCCGCTTAGGTCTACGACTGACTCTGTATCAATCCTCTTTACAGACCTGCCTGAACATCCGGAAGTAAACAGCATCACTCCGAGAAGCAAAACCGGCACAATCAGCAAAACCAACCTATCACGCATAATCAACCTCCTTGATTAACGAATGTTCTATGGAGCAACAACAGGTCACTCCTAGACTTTGGATTTTCATACATCTCAGTTTACCACACCTTTCAGCATTTACCATGCCTTAAAAGGCACCGGCATAAACGTTAGCAGAAAAACGGCAATTGAAAGCCATCCCATCAATTTTCTCCTACCATCCAGTTCGACAAACGGTAGTACCACCGGCGGATGTTTTTTACCAAGAATAAACATCAGCAGACCCCAGATCGCCCAGCCCGGCCAGAGCCATAAGCCAAGAGCAAGTAGTACCGGAATAGCTACATTTGATATCAGTGCGTGCCGTTCAGGACCAAACAGGGCATAACTTATATGCCCACCGTCAAGTTGACCAACCGGCAACAAGTTCAATGTTGTAATAAACATACCTATCCAGCCGGCAAATGCAACAGGATGAAGAAGCACTTCACTTTTGTCTGGATCAACACCAAGCACAATATAAGAAAGGAATTTAAACATAAGCGAATCACCAAGGGCAAGAGTTCCGGCAGGGATACCGGCAGACGGTACCACATCCGAGTAGAAAAGGCCTGCAACCACAGCAATCATAGCCACTACAAAGCCTGCCAGTGGACCGGCAGCACCTATATCCATAAGCGCCCTTCTATCTATTATCGGAGGCCGCATCTTGATAACCGCCCCCATGGTGCCTATAAACGACGGCGCAGGAATGAAATAGGGCAGAGAAGCAGGCGTACCGTGATACCTGGACATCATATAGTGACCCATCTCATGTGTAAGCAGAATCGTCATAAGAGTAGCGGAAAAAGGAACTCCATCAAGCAAACGGGCAGGCACCTCCAACAAGGTCGCGCCTTTCATCATCGTCCCGGCTGCCAAAGTGGTAAAACAGGTGGTAAGAAACAAGACTACATGAGTTACGGTAAGGCGTCCCTCAGGCATGGCGCAACTTCTTCCGCATATTCGGGATACCTGTCTCCTGTTGGGACTCCACCTCCAGCGATCCAATCAGATCGTAATCCTGTGCCTCTGTTATCCTTACTTTTACAAAGTCCCCCGGAGACAGGTTCGAACGAACGATCACATTACAATCAATCTCAGGAGCATCAGCACTCGTCCTACCGATGGCGGTGTTTCCGTCGCATTCGTCAATCAAGACATCTTGAACACTTCCAACCGACTTCAAACCACGTTTATACGAAATCTCAGCCTGAAGTCCCATCAAGCGGTCAAGCCGTTCCTTAATCAGACCCTCTGGAACCTGTCCGGTCATTGCAGCGGCAGGTGTTCCTTCTTCCTTCGAAAACATAAACGCCCCAACCCGTTCCAGCTCTGTCTCTTGGATAAAATCAAGAAGCCCCTCAAACTCTTTCTCCGTCTCACCGGGAAAACCTACGATAAAGCTGCTCCGGATCACAACGTCCGGCAACATGCCGCGAATCTTTTCAACAAGATGCCTGGGATCGACCACTTCCGAACGCCGCCGTCCCATACGCAGCAGAACCGACGGCTCCGAGTGCTGAAGCGGAATATCGAGGTATGTGCATATGTTTTTTGTTGAACGAATCAGATCAAGAAGGCTCTCTGTAATCGCATCGGGATATGCATACATAATGCGAATCCATCTGAAACCCAGGGTTGAAAGTATGCGCAAAAGCCCCTCGAGATTTTGATCAGGCCTGGAACTCCTCAGGTCCTTTCCATACGCAGTGGTATCCTGGGCAACGATAATCAACTCCTTGACACCATTTTTTGCCAGCTTTTCAGCCTCGGCCACAAGCAAATCCGGTGCACGGCTAATATACGGCCCTCTTATAGAGGGGATAGCACAGTAAGTACAGCGGTTGTCACAGCCTTCCGCAACTTTTAAATAGGCATAATGGGAAGGATTGAGAAGAGAACGGTTTACGGGCAGACAAGATTGGTAAGAAACGGGTGATTCAATTCCAAGGTGCTGGAGAATGCGCTCCTCCTCTCCCACTCCAAAAAACGCTTCCACCTCAGGCAGGTCCTGCTTAAGCTCACGCATGTACCGGGCCGGGAGGCAACCCATTACCAATACCCTCTTTCCTGTTGAGACAGCATCCAGAATAGTTTCAACAGATTCAGCCTTGGCAGACTCTATAAACGAACAGGTATTGATAAGTATTACGTCAGCCTCTTCCAGATCGGTAAAGTCATGCCCAGAGAAACCCAAACGGCCAAGCAGGTTTTCCGAGTCCACCTGATTTTTAGGACAACCTAGACTTATAAGCGAATACTTCATATTATATGACAAATAAATTAGGAGCGGTACTTTATAACCGCATGCTTTATAAGAAAATAGCCAAGCACAGCAGATACCAGGCCTACCAAGGTTGTACCGACCAAAAAGGGAACCAGGTAGTATAGTAAATCCGTCTTTAACATGCTGAAAGAAATATTCGACCAGTCAATATCAGGTGGCGGCGCATCAGAGCCCGCAAACAGAAGACCGATCCAGAGGCAGAAGGAGTATATAGGAATTGTTGTCCATGGATTGTTTATAAGAACCCCGGCAATAGTAACCCTTTTGCTCAGCTTGAAAATATGTGGAAGCACAATACCCAGTATTGTATGAAGGCCCAGCAAAGCCGACATGGCAATAAAGGCGCCCAGTGCAAAGGCGACTCCTATCCTGTGCGGCGAGTCGTCAACTGTAAGCACTTGTTTGAGATTTTCTTGAAACCTCATGGCAACCTCAATAGTTTTACCGGGGTCGGGGGGCTTTTCAAAATTATGCTAAACAAGCAACTAACGCTGTTCGTCAATTGCATACTTTAACCTAGGCTTAAATTTTTATAAAAAATAAAAAAACTTATAATCCCAGCCCTTTAACACATCTAAGGTGTTACAAAAAGTGATCATACCCCTCCGCCTTAAGCGGCTTTACGATCCCGTCTGAAGAAACAATAATGCCGGGTCCGTCCACAAACTCACCTATACGAGTAGCGTTTTCAAAAGTCGATCCCGCAGGAGCTGCAAAAATAAGTTCATAGTCCTCACCTCCACGTAAAGCCAGTTCAAACGGATCAAGCCCCAACACCGGTGCAAGCTTCAAAAGCGCATCCGAAAGAGGCAGGCAGGCCTGTTCAAGCCTGACCCCGGTTCCGCTTTCCCGGCATAAACGGTCCAGGTCTATAAGAAGTCCATCACTCACATCCATCATGGCTGTAGCACCCGGATAATCCTGCATCACCGGATCAGGCATCAAGTGACGCTTTAAAACCCTAACTGAGTATTGCCTGAGACCCGGTTCGGACAGAAGTTCCGGCAGACTCATTGTTTCAGGATCTTCCAGGTTCATAATATTACCGGAGCTTTGCAGTATTTTCAGGCCAAGCGCTGAATCTCCCAGCGTACCGGTCACAAATAATTCTTGACCAGGACGTGCGCCGGATCTAAAAACAGGCTTCAGCGAATTACCAAGCACTGTAACTGATACCACAAAGCCTTTATCCGACCGGCAGGTATCACCACCCACGATAGTCACACCGTAACTGCCGGCAGCAGTAGTCATACCCCTTACGAATTCCTTAAATTCATCAAACTCCAGATCACCTGGAAGACCTAACGATACCAGCAAGTAACACGGCGTACCACCCATGCCCCTGATATCACTCAGATTAACAGTAATGCATTTATAACCAAGCTGAAAAGCGGTGGTGGTGGACAAATCGAAATGAACACCTTCAACCAGCAGATCGGTACTGGCCAGAAGACTAGTGCCGGGTGGTGTATTTAAAACAGCGGAATCGTCACCAATACCCTTTAAAACTCCGGCAGCGGTTCTACCGGCAACACCACCTGCTTGCGATTCCTGTAAACGCCGTATCAGTCCTATGAGTAAGGACTCTCCGGCTCCGGCTATTTTCATTTATTTTATCCGGCTTTGCTTGAAGAAGAAGCGGTCGAGACCTTTTTACGTTTAGCAGAGGAACGTTTGCGCTCTGCTGAAAAAGTCTCTAACGCCACAGGAAGCACATCATCCATACTTTCTGCAAATACAAACTTCATATCACTGCGGACATTTTTCGGCACATCTTCCAGGTCTTTTTTGTTACGCTTCGGAAGAATTATAGTGGTCATGCCGGCCCTCTTGGCGGCAAGGGCTTTTTCCTTGAGCCCTCCTATCGGAAGCACCCTGCCCCTTAACGTAACCTCACCGGTCATTGCAAGATTCTTACGTACCGGCGTACCGGTTAAAGCCGAAGCAAGAGCTGTAGCCATAGTGATACCGGCAGAAGGACCATCCTTTGGAATTGCTCCGGCAGGTACATGCACATGTATGTCCTGCTTGCTAAAGAGATCTTCGTCGATTCCCAGCTTATCCGCACGGCTTCGTATAAAGGTGAGCGCCGCCTGTGCCGACTCCTTCATAACATCACCCAAGTGTCCTGTAAGGGCCAACGTTCCCTTGCCTTTCACCGTGGTCGCCTCTATATATAATGTATCACCACCAGTCTCGGTCCAGGCAAGCCCGGTGGCAACTCCGACCTCACCATGCCCTCTGGTATCATCCCTCAGGAATTTGGGGGGGCCGAGGTACCTGTGAATGTTTCTAGTCGTTATGGTATAAAGCCGTTTTTGACCCTCTGCGATCTTCCTTGCCACCTTACGGCATAGATGTGCAATCTCACGCTCCAGGTTTCTCACCCCGGCCTCCCGGGTATACTGTTCAATAGTGACAAGAAGCGCATCAGGCTCTATCTTGAACTGCTTATCACTAAGTCCGTGCTCCTTCATCTGCTTGGGAAGAAGGAAGTTACGTGCTATTCCTACTTTTTCCTCTGATGTGTAACCGGAAAGATATATGACTTCCATACGGTCCCTAAGCGGCGAGGGTATTGGATCGAGCTGATTAGCGGTTGTAATAAACATAATTTTGGATAGATCAAAAGGCACAGCCAGGTAGTGATCCACAAAAGCGGCATTCTGCTCGGGATCAAGCACCTCAAGAAGAGCCGAGGCAGGGTCTCCCCTGAAATCACTGCCAAGCTTGTCAACTTCATCCAGCATAAAGACGGGATTATTGGTCCCTGCATTCTTAAGCCCCTGAATTATACGGCCCGGCAACGATCCAACGTAAGTTCTGCGGTGTCCTCTGATCTCTGCCTCATCACGCATTCCACCTACCGAAATACGAACGAACTCGCGGCCCAGAGCCCTGGCGATAGATTTTCCAAGCGATGTTTTCCCAACACCCGGCGGACCGACAAAGCATAGTATAGGGCCTTTCATAGATGAGTTAAGCTTTCTTACGGCAAGATATTCAAGAAGTCTGTCCTTCACCTTTTCCAGGTCGTAGTGATCATCATCAAGCACCTTCTTGGCCTTTTTTATATCCAGAAGATCTTTTGTCGACTTCGACCACGGGACCTCCACCAGCCAGTCTATATAGGTACGTATAGTACCGGATTCAGCACTGTCCGGATGCATCTTCTCCAGCCTGCGAACCTGTTTTTCGGCCTCTTTTAACACCTTCTCCGGCATCTTTGCAGCCTTGATCTTCTCTTTTAGCTCGGCAACTTCCTCACTTCGTTCGTCTGTCTCGCCCAGTTCCTTCTGAATCGCCTTGAGCTGCTCACGAAGATAGTAGTCGCGCTGCGATCTGTCTATCTCGCCCCGGGCCTCGGACTGAATCTTGTGCTGAACCTGCATTAGTTCTATCTCGCGACCGAGAATGTCGTTAACCAGTTTAAGCCTGGCAACCGGATCTTCCATCTCCAGCACTTCCTGGGCAAGCTCGACTTTCAATCCAAGGTTTGAAGCCACCAGATCGGCCACTCTGCCCGGTTCTTCAATGCTTTCTATCACAGCCAAGATATCCGGAATAACAGCCTTGCCGAGCGAAACAGCTTTTTCGAGCTGCTCCTTAACCGAGCGCATCAACGCCTCTTCCTTGATAGTGATTTTAATGTTTTCAGGATCGCTGATTGTTTCTATCCGGGTTAGATAAAAAGGCTCCTTCTGCGGATAGTTTTTTATACGTGCCCTGGAAAGACCCTGCACAAGAATTTTTATCCTGCCGTCGGGAAGTTTGAGCATACGCATTATCATGCCCACCGTACCCACAGAAAAAAGGTCATCAGGACCGGGATCTTCAACACTAAGATCCTTTTGTGTAACAAGAAGCAGCATCCTGTTGACAGAAAGCGAATGATCGATCGCCTTGATCGACAGCTCCCTGCCCACAAACAACGGCAGAATCATGTTTGGAAAAATAACGATATCCCGCACAGGCAGGACAGACAGGGTCTCCGGAATTGCCGGCTCATCTATGCCTTCATCGTTTTTTTCTATGTTTTTATCTTGAGTTTCCATTCCTTCCTTGTTCTCTTTATTCTGATCGTCCGCTTTGTCTTTATTCTTAAAGTCCGCCATTAAAAATCTCCCTAATCCTACACTTCCGGAAGTACTTCCGGCTTATAAATGCTGCATTATGCGCTAATTAGAGTCTGCGTATAACGTATTTATTTTATCTGCAATTTCAGCAAATAGGGGTAAAGGGCTTCATCCTTACGTTGCTTTTTGAGCCGGATCGAATCCGTCATGTGGTACAGCCCTACTATGAGTGTACAGTAAAAATACATCTATAGACAGGCTCTGATTACAATACACTAACTATAATAATAGTATCTTTTTCCCATTTGATTCAAGGGGGAGGTCCGATCGCTTCTCTTTTTTCTTTACAACCTGCTTCGATCCTGCCTGTAAGCGCGACCTCGCTCTATAAGCGCATCCACCCACTGAGGGCTTGCAAGAGCGTGAAGATGTGTGTAGGCAGCCATTATATTTTTGTATATAACCCCGTCCCTGGAATTACTTATTCCTGTACCCCGCTTAAGTTTAAACGCTGTAGTAATATTACCTGGAATTGTTCCTTTTACGCTTGAATAGTGAAACTCATGCCCCTTCAAAGTAGTGCCGACCGGGAAAAAAGGGTTTTCCGTATCCACAACAATATTAGTATAACCGTGTCCACGCGGCCTTTTATGAAGTTCGAACTCCAGTGGAAGCACACCAGACATTGGGTAAGTTTTTCCAGCCATTTCTAGCGACCGTCCCAGATACATCAATCCACCGCACTCAGCGTATATTGGAAGCCCTGCTTCAACAGCTTTTTTCAACGACTCTCTGAATGATCTGTTTTGGGCAAGAGCTACCGCATGTGTTTCCGGAAATCCTCCGCCTATATACAGAACATCAAGGGTCGGAAGTTCCCGATCGGTTACTGCATTAACAGTAACCAGCTCCGCCCCCCTTGCTTCAAATCCTGTAAAATTTTCGGGATAATAAAACTGAAAAGCAGAATCACGAATTATGCCCACTTTTAAACCGGCGGCATCCTGCTTGGCAGGAGGCATGCTCTGCACTTCCAGGCCAAACGGCTTAATATCAGATGAGATACTCCATATACTCTCAAGATCAAGGTACTTTTCAGAGACACGTGCCGCAGCCTCCAGGGATGCATCTACACCCGGATGCTCTTCAGCCGGGATCAAACCCATGTGACGCTCTGGAAAAAACTCTCCCTTAAGCCTGGGAACAGCCCCAACTACAGGTATTCCGCAGTATTTCTCTATAGCTGCACGTATTAAAGACTCCTGCCGGCCTGTGCCCACCCGGTTAAGTATCACTCCTTTGATTCTCACATCCGGATCCATTTTCTGGCACCCAAGAACAAGAGCGGCTGCAGTACGGGTCATTTTTGTTATATTAAGAATCAGGATCACAGGAGCTGACAGAAGCTTTGCAAGTTCCGCCGTACTGTAAGCGCCTTCCACATCCACACCATCATAAAGGCCGCGGTTTCCCTCGATAACTACAGCATCAGCATTAATAGACTGACTCAGATAAGACTTAAGAATTGAATCGGAATCCATCAGGTAGGGGTCCAGATTAAAACAGGAGTGGGCAGCCGCGCCGGCCAGCCAGCCTGCATCAATAAAATCAGGACCTTTTTTGAATGGAACTACTTTTTTGCCTGACCTGCGCCAGGCAGAGACAAGCCCCAATGAAACCGTGGTTTTACCGGAACTGCCTCCGAGGGCGGCTAAAACCACCCTCGGACAACAAGATTCAAGAAACAGAGTTTTTCCTACTCCTTAGGCGGCAGAACCAGATAGCTTCCACCAAGGTAGGCATAAGTGAGTGTTCCTGAGTCTACAAGCTCGCGAATAGCGGTTTTTACATCAGATCTGGATACATCACCCACTGCAAACTTCTTTGTAACATCTCCGGGCTTAAGCTTCTTTTTACCCTCAGATGCTGCAATTGCATCGTAAATCGCTTTTTTTAGTTCTTCCTTATCCACCCTTGTTCCTCCTTAAAATAGGGTTCGCACAAATCAGTATCAGACTACCACTTGAAAGCAGCCGAAGTCCTGTAAGTCTCACGGGCTATGGTGAAGTCATCGATATGCTGGTGAGTAAACGGAATGTTTGTAAGTTCGAAAAACTTCTCCCAGCCTATACGCTCTATCCATTCACCCAAACGCTCGTGCTTTACAGCACCGGCTTCATATGCTGTCAAAATATTACGAAACGTACTGACAACCTCCGGCCACTTAGGCGTATTGTTCGGCAGGAACGGAACAACAAGCTTCGAAAACTTTGGGTCGGAACGAAGGCTTCCGATTTTACCGCCCGCCACAATGGCTACGCCGTCATTGTCAGGGTCGGAAATAGGAAGCGCCGGGCAGACCGAGTAACAGTTACCGCAATACATACATTTCTCGTCTTTAATCTTTACGCTTTTATTTTTCGGGTCCGGGCTGATAGCACCGGTAGGGCAGGAGGCTATTGTCGAAGGAACTTCACAGGCCTTCTTCACACCATCCTGATCTATACGCGGCGGCTTTCTGTGAATTCCAACCACTGCTATATCTGAGCAGTGCACAGCGCCGCACATGTTTGTACAACAGGCAACCGCAAGACGCACGCGGGCCGGAAGCTCTTTTGCTCCGGTAAAGTAGTCGGCAAACTCGTCCATAAGAACCTTAACAAGGCCCGAAGCGTCAGTGGCTGCCGAATGGCAGTGCACCCAGCCTTGGGTATGAACTATGTTACTGATACCGTCACCGATACCGCCGATCATATATTTTTTCTCTTTAAGTTCGGCCAAAAGCGGATCAACCTTGCTTTTGTCCGAAACCAGAAATTCTACGTTGTGACGAGTGGTGAAACGGAGATAGCCGTCACAGTACTTGTCTGCTATAGCGGTCAGGTCACGGATAAAATCCGTGCTAACCAGGCGGGGAGATGCTACCCTCACGGTATAAAGTTCGTCACCGCTTTCACCCACATGCACCATGCTGCCGCCACTCAATTTTTCATGATACTTCCACTTGCCGTAGTTATTTTTGATAACCGGCGGCAAAAAATCCTTGTAATTTGGTGGGCCTATGTCCGTCTGCCTCTGGGGAAGTTCTTCTGCCATACTTTTATAACCCTCCTATTAAATCTTGATGAATTTTAGATTTAAAACTTTTTACTCAATTACATTCGGTCATGAACCTAAACTAATTCAGCTCATCCTCTTTCCAGAAGTAGAATGGATCGCGCCTGGGCTCAAAGACCATCTGCGGAATAGGATCAAGCTCACACGCCTCGAGGAATTCTCTCATGCCACGGCGTACGATAAGCTCTCCGATTCTCTCACGGTTTTTGCCGTGCTCATCCCACCAATCCCACATTTTCTGAATAAGATCCTTCAGATTATCATAGGGAGGCTCAAGCGGCATAAATGGAACAATCACATGCGACAAAAGAGCTCCAATAACAAACGGTGCCTTTGAACCCACCATGATGGTTGCGCCAAAAGGACCGGTAGGACGAAGGGCCTTGGTCATCTTAGTGATACAATGCATGCACCGTGAGCAGTTTGGATCATCGACTTTAAGCTCGTTACCATCGTAACTCATACATTTGGTGGGGCACATACCGACAACTTCAGCATTTATATCCATGCCACCATCAGCGTACTTCTTAACCTCGGCCTGGTCGATCTGGATGTTGCCCTTCCAGGTTCCGACAATCGAAAGATCCGCTCGTGCTACAGAGGCGATGCAATCAGCGGCACAACCTGCTGTTTTGATTTTAAACTTGTATGGAAACATGGGACGATGAAGCTCGTCCTGGAAAGCCTGGGTAAGATCGTAGTTAATATCGAGAGTGTCACACATGGCCCACTCGCAACGGCCGGGTCCGACACAGCAGCTTGGAGTACGGGCACAGGAGCCTGAACCGCCCAGGTCCCATCCGCGTGAAGACAACTCGGCAAAAAGCGGCTCCAGGGCATCGCTCTTTGTGCCAAGCAGAATCATGTCGCCTGTGGAACCATGAAAGTTCGTAAGACCGCTTCCATACTTATCCCATATATCACATATCTCGTTAAGAGCTTTGGAAGTATAGAAGAAGCCGCTTGTCTGGTTAACACGAACAGTGTGAAAATGTGCTACACCCGGAAAGTCGTCCGGCACATCGCTGTAACGGCCAATCACACCACCACCATACCCGCGCACACCAACAATACCACCATGCTTCCAGTGTGTCTTCCTTTCCTTAAAACATCTTTCAAGAACTCCCAGAAGATCGTTTGCACTATCGTTCTTAGCAGCAGCTCTCTTGATTTCCGTTACAAAACTGGGAAACGGACCTGACTCCAACTGGTCCAGCAACGGTGTTTCATACTTGTTCTGGCTCATTTAATACCCTCCTTAAGTAACAGGTTTTTCTTATAAAAAAACAGTGTATAGAATAAAATGACCGGCTGGGCCAAGTCAAATAAGAAAAATAAATTAACTGATTAGCCGGCCTTATCCGCTTAATGTGAAAACCGAAAGAGGGCGAAAATTAATTCTAAAACCCGGTGGGATGCTCTATGAATACGACATCAAGGCCGAATTTACCGGCAAGAAGGTCGCCTACAGCTCGAACACCAAAAGTTTCGGTTGCGTAGTGACCTGCAAAAACAATGTTCTTACCCATCTCTTCAGCCTGAAGAAAGGCTGCATGGGAAGGCTCGCCGGTAATGTAGGTATCTACAAGGCTCCGCTCAATTTCTGAAATACAACCTGCCCCGCCGCCGGAGACCACCGCGATATGCTTCACCTTTCCGCCAAAAGCCACAACCTTAGAGCCGCCTCCTGTAATCCTGTCCAGTTTTTCAACAAATGCATCTAAAGAGGCCGCCTTTGACAAAACACCCTGAAAACCTATCTTCTTCCCGTGGTAGGTTCCAAAAGGAGCATATCTTTTTACAGAAAGAGCCTTAAGTATTCTCGCGTTGTTTCCAAAGTCCGGGTGGGCATCAAGAGGCAGATGACAAGCGTAGAGAGATGTGTTATGCCGAAGAAGCGAAGAAAACTTGTTTTTAAGGCCGCCGGTAATCGAGCGAAGCCCGCCCCATATAAGGCCGTGATGCACCAGCAAAAAATCCGCCGCCTCATCTCCGGCCGCCCTGTCAATTACACTCTGGCAGGCATCCACTGCCACGGCAACCTTGCGGACAACACCAGAGCCCTCAAACTGAAGTCCGTTGGCGCTTGCATCATCAGCGAAGTCTGAAACCGCCAGGGTGTCGTCAAGATACCCTACCAAGTCAAAAAGCTTAACCTGTCCATAGCCGCCACCGGCTTTACCACGCCTCTGCGGCATCATTCATCTCCTTCGGCGCTGCAGGGAACGACAGCCTTTCTTCTTCTAACCTGGATAAAAACATAAAGAACAACAACACCTGAGGCAAACAGTAGCAGCAACAAGCTGGCTTCTTTAAAGTACCGCTCGATCAGATCCTGGTTTTCGCCTATCCAGTAACCGAGCAGTACCAGCACCGTCACCCAAAGTCCGGCTCCAATAGACGTAAAAAGTGAAAACCTTGCGATACTCATCTTTCCAAGGCCGGCCGGAAAAGAGATCAACTGTCGCACACCTGGGATAAGACGACCGATAAAGGTCGTTATCTCACCATGACGGACAAAGTATTCATCCACACGGGAAAACTTCTCTTTAGATATTCCTACATATTTTCCGAACCGCAATATGAACGGCCGCCCCAGCTTGAGAGCTATCATATAATTTATATAGGCGCCTATCAGACTGCCGGCTATCCCGCAGAAAATCGCCACCCAAAGATTCATCTCACTGCGTGAGGCCAGGTAGCCTGCCGGAATCATCACAATCTCGCTCGGAAACGGAATAAACGAACTCTCGATCGCCATAAGCAGCATAATGCCTATGTACCCCATTGATCCGACTGTTTCGACAAGCCAGTTGACTACCTGTTGGAAAAGTTCGCCCATGTATTTACCTGATATAAGCTTCGGTTACGTAACGGCGCATCATTCGGTGTGTATTGAAATAGTAAGCATTCTTTCCAATGGCGTTCTGCATCATCCTTATCCAAGCAGTGCGGTCATTATAGTAAAGCGGAATGATCAATGTCTCTAACTTTTCATACAAGTCCTCGGCATCCTTGGAGTCCATGTTTTCAGACAAGCTGTTTTCGACCGGTTCCGGACCTATGGCCCATCCGGTAAACCCCTCGATATGGCCTTCAATCCACCAGCCGTCCAAAACGCTGAAATTTACAACACCGTTATGCGCAGCCTTCATACCCGAGGTCCCGGAAGCCTCTCTGGGACGAAGAGGGGTGTTCAACCAGACATCCACGCCCGAAACCAATTTTAAAGCCATATCCATGTCGTAGCCCGGCAGATAGACAATCTTTACGTCATCGCCAAGGCTCTTAGCGCCGGCAAAAATGCGTTCCATCATTCGCTTGCCATCTCCATCCCTTGGATGAGCCTTGCCCGCATATATAACCTGTAATTTACCCTTACCGATTCTACGAAGACGTTCAATATCCGAAAACAAAAGATCAGCCCTCTTGTACGCCGTGGCCCGGCGCGCAGAACCAATTGTTAGAACATCCGGGCTCATAGTCACCCCGGTGATCTTTTTCACAAGCCGTATAAGTTTGCGCTTTGCAGACTGGTGCGCGGCCCAAATCTTACTATCCGGAATTCTGCCTATCCGTACAAAGAGTTCCGGCTCGTTCGCCCAGCCCCGCAGGTACTCGTCGTATATGGATTTAAAATCATCGCAGGTCCATGTGTAGGAATGCACGCCATTTGTAATCGAGTGTATTTCGTAACCCGGAAACATGCTCTGGGAAACCTCGCCGTGTTTCTTGGCCACTCCATTAATATAATTGCTCAGGTTCAATCCAAGAAGCGTCATATTAAGCACATCAGCACCTCCAACGTCCCTGAGCACTTTCATCGGCACAACCTCACCCATCACCTCGCGTACAAGATCATAGGAAAATTTATCGTGCCCGGCCTCAACAGGAGTATGCGTGGTAAAAACACACAGTTCACGCACCTCATCAAAGTTCCAGACCAGCCTCTCATCCCAAACATCCTCTATATCTTTCTTAAACCTGTTTAGAAGTTCTAGGGTTAGAAAACCGGCATGCCCCTCGTTCATATGATACTTCCGTATCCCGTAGTAGCCAAACTCATCCAGCATACGAACCCCGCCAATTCCGAGCACTATCTCCTGCTTAAGGCGGTAGCGGTCATCACCGCCGTATAGACTGTGGCTGATAGACCTGTCCTGTTCAGCATTTTCAGGCGTATCGGTATCAAGAAGGTATACCGGCACAACACCACCCGTAATGCTATGCACCTCGTAAAGCCAGGCCTGAACCTGAACCGTACGACCCTCAATTTCAACCGAGACCCGCTGGGGAAGAAGCTTCATGTGCTTCTCGGGCGTCCAATCCACAGGAAACTCCATCTGACGGCCTTCGGAATCGATTTCCTGCCTGAAATAGCCTTTGCGGCACATAAGAGTAACAGCCACCATCGGCAACTGCAAATCGGCAGCCGAGCGGATGGTGTCACCGGCAAGCACTCCAAGCCCCCCACTATAGGTCGGGACATCGTTTTGCAGGCCTATCTCCATAGAAAAATACGCTATCTTAGGCTCAGCCGTAAATGCCTGTTTTCTATCCATCTAAATAACTCCTTGAAGTATTAACCTTTTACCATTAGCCTCTCAAAACTCCGACTTTCAGCCTTAATAACTATCCCTGCATATCCTACCACTCTGCTCATATCGCCACTTACTTCGCCCGAGGTCCGATAATCCAGAAGCTCGGCATCAGTAGCGCCCAACGCCTTGACGCCATAAAGCATGGCCGTCACCGGAGCATATCCGCACATGGTGATTCCGTTTTCCCGCACAACCCTATGCAGACCTTCCGGATTTATATCAAGCACCTCGTTTATAGCAAGTCTGTCAAGCCTTCTGGCCTCTGCATCCGGCACTTGATGACTCATGTCCGAGCTGGCCACTATAGTCACCGGGTAATCCACCTGACTGATGGCCTTTGCCAGCCCCTCGCCAAGCGACCTGCATGTCTCGAGAGATGTATCAGCCATAACAATGGGAACTATCCTGGTTTCTCCGGAAAAATGAACGATAAATGGAGTTTGAACCTCCAGCGAATGTTCAAGCAGGTGAGCCTGCTCGTCCTCCTGAAGCGGATCAACATACTCAAGAAGCTTTTCGGAAAGCCTGGGGTCGATCTTAAGAGTACCGGTTGGAATCTCCCAGCTCCCGAAAGACATAAGCGCCAGCGGTGCGCCCAGGCCGGTATGATTAGGTCCGATAAGAACAAAAGTCTCAGGAATTTCGATCCTGCTAAATACCTCTCCCGCGACAGCTCCGGAATACATAAGACCGGCATGCGGCGATACGACTCCAACCGCTCTTACACGCTCGGCATCACTTCTTGTATATCCGGCAACCTCTGCTTCCAGGCGCAGCCTTGTGCCCCGGTAAAACTGCCCGGCCACCACTGGACGACGCTTCATCTCGGCACTACTCATAACAATAAACTTTCATCCTTCACAATTCACACTTCCCCCGCCGCCATGTCCTCGAACCTCGTGTATTTATCGAGAAACGTGAGGTTAACCGTCCCAATGGGACCGTTTCTCTGTTTTCCGATAATAAGGTCCGCCCTGCCTTTGAGGTCCTCGTCTTCCTTGTCGTAAACCTCGCCACGGTAGAGAAACAAGATTACATCCGCATCCTGCTCTATGGCTCCCGATTCCCTGAGATCCGCCAGCATGGGTATTGGAGGCTTTCTGGATTCCACCGCACGATTCAACTGGCTGAGCGCCAGCACAGGCACCCTCAACTCGCGTGCAAGAGCCTTAAGCGACCTGGATATTTCCGAAATCTCCTGCTCCCTTCTTTCCGCGCCTGCCCTGCCCTTCATCAACTGCAAGTAATCTACAACTATCATGCTGAGGCCGTGCTCCATCTTAAGCCGCCTGGCCTTTGCACGCATCTCAAGCACAGTGTTGGTCGGAGAGTCGTCTATAAACATAGGTGCCTCGTGAATACGACCGGCGGCAGCGGTAAGCTTGGGCCAGTCGGTTTTAGCCACATAACCGGTCCTGACATTCTGAGCATCAACCCTGGCTTCCGAACAAAGCATCCTGAGTACAAGCTGTTCTTTAGACATCTCAAGGCTGAATATACCAACAGGCTCCTTGTTGTTTATGCCCACATGCTGGGCTATGTTAAGAGCTAGGGCTGTCTTTCCCATGGAAGGCCTGCCGGCTATGATAATGAGGTCGCCCGGCTGAAAACCGGCCGTCTTCTCATCAAGGTCGGTAAAACCGCTCGGTATGCCGGTGACCATTTCCTTGCGGTTATACAGCCGCTCGACCATATCGATACTGCCATGGACGATCTCCTTTGTGGGCACAAAGGACTGTTTTATACGTCTCTCGGATATTTCAAAAATCTTCCGCTCTGCTTCGTCTACCAGGTCATCAGCGTCACCAGAGTTCTCAAAAGCCTGCGTAACAATCTCTGTCGCCGAAGATATAAGATTCCTGATTGTGGATTTTTCGCGAACGATATGACAATAGTGCCTTATATTGGCGGCAGTCGGCACCTGGGCAACCATCTCTGCAAGGTAAGAGGCTCCCCCTACTTTCTCGAGCTGATCGTGCTTTACTATTTCATCGGTAAGGGTTACAAGGTCTATTGGAGAGTTTCGCTCGTAAAGATCAAGCATCCTGTTGAAGATACACCGGTGGGCTTCCTTATAGAAGTCCGAAGGAGATATCAGCTCCAACGCCTTGGCCAAGGCGTTGTTCTCCAACAAAATACCCCCCAGAATGGATTGTTCAGCATCCAGGTTCTGAGGGGGGATCTGCGAAAGAGGCGTCTTGTTAAAATCTCTCACGGGTATCACCCATCAGAGGTTTCTTCACCCGCCCTTACTACGTTTATCCGTATGGAAACATCAAGGTCAGCATGGATTTTCACAGGCACCGAATATTCGCCAAGCCTTTTGATCGGATCGGCAAGAACGATTTTTCGTTTATCCACTTCAACACCATGTTCCGAAAGTTTATCCGCAATTTCAGATGATGTGACAGCTCCGTAAAGTTTATCCTCTTCTCCGGCCTGCTTGGCAATCACAAGGCTTATTGCGCCAATCCTGGCAGCCAGCCCCTCGGCATCAGTTCTGAGCTTGGCGGCCTTTTCAATAATTTTTTCCTTCTGCTGCTCCACCCACCGCATGTTTTTGGGATCGGCCGCAAGCGCAATCTTCTTGGGCAGAAGGTAATTGCGCGCATACCCGGGAGCGACTTTTACAATATCTCCAGCTCTTCCCAGGCTGCCTACATCGTTAACCAATATGACCTGCATATAATAATCTCCTTTCGAAAAACAATTATCGCCTTTTCGGAGCAAGCCCTTAAAAGCCTTTTTTATACTAAATATACCGCCTAGACGTTGTCAATTAAAACGACCGGTTGACATCAATCACCAGGCCGATTTACGATGTATGATTGGCTTTTATCGGGGCGTAGCGCAGTTTGGTAGCGCGCACGGTTCGGGACCGTGAGGTCGGAGGTTCAAATCCTCTCGCCCCGACCAGAAGTCCCGTGTTCACTTTTCAGAAAACGGCAGGTCGTATTACTCGTAGTCCTCGTCTTCCAGAAAATCCAGGTCCTTCTCAAGAAACTCCAGGTCCTTTTCAAGTGGGTCCAGACCTTTTTTAGTTGGGTCCAGACCCTGTTCAAGGGAGTCCATACTGTTTTTAGGAAAATTCAGGTTCTTTTCTGAAGGAGTCAACTCCTTTTCCGGCTCATCAACGCCTTTGCCTTGCTCAGGATCTGTTTGTCCATCACTTTTCTTTTCTTTTTCTTTCTCTTTCTCTTTTTTTGGTCGTAATTTACCAGACTTAACTTTATTCTTCGGCTCAACCAGATTGCCCCTTGGAATACGTCTCTTTGATGTCCAACGTGTCACAACCCTTGAGCAAGGCTTCCCGTGCGCGGAAAAAGAGAGCGTGTAGCTATGAACTCCCATGTCGTCTTTATAAGAGAAGGCCAGCCTGCCCTTTTCGAGCTTTGCTTTAAGAGTCGCGGTTAGAAGGTAGCCATCCAGAGCGCCTCCCCCTATATGCAAGTAGCTCGAACTCCACATACCACGTTCCGGTGAAGCTTCGGCCTGGAAATAATACCAAACCCCAGGGCCGAAAAACATTCCGATAACAGGCATCTTTGTCACATTTTTCTTTAAGATACGAGAGAGCCATCCGGCTTTTTCAGTTTTATGTCCGCTGCCCAAACCCTTATCCTCAAGCAAAAGCACAAGGCGTTCTCCGTCACAATAGATATTTCCATACCGGGAAAGAACACTATAAGCCCGTGCATACAGCACAGGGCGAAGCACAGCAGCAGCGGAGTTGCCGCCGATATTCATCTCAAGATTTATCTTCCGCCTTTCAGCGCCGATCTCCAGGTAGAGATAACCACCAACCTTACGGTACGGAACGAGCTTATCGCTCCGAGAGTAGAGGGTGGAGGCGTAAAGTCTTTTTCCTTTTAACTGTGTATTGAACCGGTAGGCAGCGCCTTTTTTATAAAGAATACCACGCACCGACCCTATACGTTTGTCCTCAAACAGATGAAGCACCATGCCTCCACCGGAAAAAAGCCCGGGCACAGGTGTGCTGCTATAAGCTAAAACGGCGCAGTCACTATGGGTGAGTGATCCAAAAAAGAGAATAAAAAAGAGAACGGAAAAAAGAAGTGGTCGGGATTTAAAAATATAACTCATATAAAGCGGTTTTAATTAATCCAACCAAGTCACATCAACAAAACCAAAAAATTGAATTACTGCCGAAATTACCTGAAAAAGGCCTTAGCGTACCTTTTGCCGTACGAAAAAATAGGCCCCGGCATTGCGGAAAATATTGCATTAGGTTCAAGGTAGCAGTGCAGTAGGCAGCCTTTGCATTTATCCACCACTTCCAGGTTTCTTCCTAACTCCTCCCACAACTCCTTGAAACTCTTCTCTTTGAACGAGCCGGTGCATTCCTTAAAAAACTCATAGCATGTGCCAAGCCTGCCATCTGGAGATATGCCGCAACTCAAGTAGCCGGAAATACACTGTACCCTGGGGATTTTAAACGTATACATTGCATCAAGCATCATATCGCTCATAGTTATGGGAAAACCCTTATCACGTAATTCTCTTAGTTTTGAAACAGCGTTTCTGTAATTCTCTATACCACCGTATATCTCATCATAGTGCTTGGAAAATTCTTCCGGGGTTTTATAATTAAAATGAGTTATGAGCGGAAAAAACGTGAACGATTTAATTCCCAGGCTTGTACCATACTTAACCATCTCATCAAGTTCGTTTGCGGAAAGTCTGGTAATGACCATGTTAAGTCCGACATGTGGAATTCTCTCGACCGCAGCCTTTATGCCCTCGGTTACGGTATCGTCAAGAACCTTTATAAAGCCCATGTCATCAGGAACATCCGCGCTCATCGTATCAAATGAAAAATTGATCAAATCAAGGTTCTTGTAAATCTCGTCGATTCTCTTTGTTACAAGCGCTCCGTTGGTAACAAGCCTGGCCATCATACCCCTTTTTTTGATCCGTTCAAGGATAAGCGGCAGATCTTTTCGCACAAGGGGCTCACCACCACTTATGGCGTAGGCCACACAACCCATATCAGCAACTTCGTCCACAAGCCTCAACACCTGTTCGGTGTCAAGCTCCTTGACATTGTCTTGCCATAAAGAACAATAAGAACACTTGTAATTACATTTATGGGTAATCCGGTGGCCGACTTTTATCAGGTTTCTTTTTTTAAAGAGCTTGAACTGAACCGCTGCGCTCAGCACTCTGGAAGTTCTTTTTAACATAAGTTTAGGTTGTATGCCCGAAATTTAATCCTTGATAAAACAATTATATTGTATAAGAACCACATTAAAAACTAAAGTCAACTTATATCCAACATGAGTTAAAACGTTGTTTAGATGGCATTTACCATCTTTTCTGTTTTAATCTTTTAAAGAGCATATAGTCCATTACATTCTTCTTCTGAAAGCCCTGAAAGTTATGACTACAGATAAAGCATTTCCTCTTGAAAACGTGTCTGTCTCTATCAAAATCGGACAGATGCCCGTCTTATGGCCCCACCCGGCGATATACATAGCCAATATCGACTGTATATTTTACGGGGATAAGGAGAAAACCACGCACCTGCAACAAAATGTTACCGGTTTTCAGGGTTACGGTGCCAGGCTGACCCCTATTCTTAATCTTCTTTACGGCGGGAGCAGCAATAATCTTTTGCTTCTAAACGACTCTCCGGATCCTGCAGCTCTTGAATACTTCGAAAAAGTGCTTGGTCTTGTAATGCCCGAAACTATCGTGCTCGGCCGATACGGATGCAGCACATTACCAATGAATATACCTGAAAACCCGGAAATCATGAGTATAATCAAAAATCATCCGGCCGGGCTTATCGACGGCTATGTAACCGATATACAGCTTGAAAAGCTGGCAATAAAACTAAAAAAAGAGCTGACCAACAGTCATGAGGCAAGCAGGTGGGCCAATAATAAAATTCTTTTGCACCGGTTTATTGTAAAGTCAGAGCTTCCTACTTTTGACGGCAGCGAGGTGCAACCTGGAGAAGATCTTTTAAAGTGTCTTGGCAATTTAAGAAAACTTGGATACAGCCAGGCTGCAATCAGATCTTCCCTGGGGGCCTCAGGGTTCGGAATGTTCATAGCCGACCTGGAGCAACTGGATAAAATCCAGTTCCCGCATTTTCTCTTCACCGACAAGACGGTGCTTGCCCAGGGCTGGATCAAAGAGGGGCGCAAAGAGATAGAAAAAATTCTATCGCCAAGCGTACAGTTTTTCTGCGATAAGGATCATAAAGTCACAATATTCGATATAACCGAGCAGCTCCTCAGCCGAAGTTTTGTCCATGAGGGGAACATATCTCCTCCAATGAATTTCAGTCCATACCCTGGAGGTAAAGTCTACGACGAACTGATCAGACAATCGGTGCAGGTGGCAAAATGGGTCGCCTCCACCGGGTACAAAGGCACTGGAAGTATAGACTTTCTTGTTTTTAATATGGCCGGACAATTACAGGTTTACGTATGCGAGGTAAACGCCAGGGTGACAGGTGCAACATACCCGTCTCTTCTTGCCCGTCACTTTATGCCGGGTAAAGCCTGGCTGATGCGGAACTTCAGTTTCAACAGCGCTATGTCGGTACAAAACCTGATACAAAAACTGGATAAAAACAGCCGGCTCTTTAAACCGGGCAGAAACTACGGCATTCTTCCTATCAACTTCATAATTAATGACAAAAAACTTGTAAGCAAAGCACAAATCCTGTTTCTGGCCGACCGGCCTGAGTTCTGCATGGAGATGATGATGAACTTTCCTCAACTTATGATGCCTGTGAGGTGCGTATATGACAGAGATTGAAACAAGAATACTGGAGTTACTCAAAGACCTTATACTTATTCCTTCAACCGCATCAAATCCAGACGGGCTGTCGCATGCCGTCAGGCTGGTCAGAAACCATATCGAAAGCATCCCATCAGTAGAAATCGAGGATTACAACTCCGGAGGACGTCCATCATTTCTGGCCAAGCCCCGCAGTCTTGACGGTAATGTCCGGGTGCTTTTTGTAGGACATGTAGACGTGGTGGAGGCAGAGCCGGAAGGTTTTCATCCAAAAATAGAGGGAAACCGCCTTTATGGCAGGGGAGCAGGTGATATGAAAGGACAGGTAGCCCTGATAACAGAGCTTTTCAAACAGTTCCTATCAAGCCGTCCGGACCTTCCGATCGGACTGATGATAACATCCGACGAGGAGTCAGGCGGAGAACACGGCGTAGGCTACCTGGTGAACGAAATGGGATGCCGGCCCGGTTTGGCTATAATTCCAGACTCCGGCTCACTAAACGAAATAGTACGGCTGGAAAAAGGAGTGATTGAAGGCAGGCTTGTATCAAAAGGCAACTCAGGCCACAGCGCGCGTCCCTGGACCTGTGATAACGCCGTACACCGCCTGCTGAAAAATATCACCAAACTTACCAATCACTTCAACAGTTTTAAACTTTCCGAGACCGAAAAAAAGATAGGGCACTGGCATCACACGATCTCCGTAAATACACTTAAGACCGAAAACACCACACCTAACAGTGTTCCAGGCAGTGCCGAAGCTGTGATCGACATACGCTTTACAGAGGTAAAAACATCCAGTGATATGGTTGCAATGGTGAATGAGCTGCTGGACGACAAAACGGTTTTTTACCCTGAACTAACTTCCGAGCCCCTTGTTACGGAACCCGACCCGGTTTTTCTAAGGATTACAAGGCAGATCACCGAACGTCCTGTAAAACTGATACGCGAACACGGAGGTTCGGACGGACGATTCTTTACGATGCTTAAAATACCTGTAATTATGTCGCGGCCGAAAGTAGGCGGTTTGCACTCTGACAATGAATGGATAGAAATAGACTCAATGCTTAAATACTACCAGATAATTGCAGCGTATCTCAGGGAGAAACTTTCAAACGACATTCAAAATGACGTATAAAACAAAACAAATAAATAGGCCAGCCGTAAACCCCCTAAAAAACTCATCCACAATAGCTATTACAGCCTATTGCGATCTTGATACAAAACCGGAACGCCGGCCCCTCTGGGGAGACTACTGGATTAAACAGCGCATGGAAGCTGAATTCGTAAGGCAAGGCCTGCGGATAGATAACAGCAGGCCTGAAGTCCTGATTCACCTTTTTGGTTCGCATATGAATAACCTTCCAAGGGCTCCGGTAAAAATCCTCTGGATTCACAGCCATCCTGACAGGGTCGGCCCGGATCTTCTTGCAAACTACAATATAATCTACTGCATATCAAAACCCTACATAGAAAAAATACGCCAGATGGGATTCAAAGCCGAGTGGCTTATGCTTCCTACACATATGAAACCCATAACGTATGAAAAAAAACTGCACAATACTGTTTTTGTAGGCAACAACAGAAGAAACGGGCAAAGAAAACTCGCTCAAGACCTGCTGGCCGTTAAAGACCGCCTGGGATCGTCCCTAAGTATATGGGGCAACGGCTGGAATAGTGATATCACAACCTCCGGATGGTACCGTGGGCCGCAATATCCTAACAATAAATTAAACGAGCTGTACTCATCCTCCAAAATCGTTCTGAACGATCACCACCACGATATGAGCCGTGAAGGATTTATAAACCCAAGAATACTCGATGCCCTGGCCGCCGGAGCTATGGTAATCAGCGATCCTGTGAAGAACCTTGAAAACCTGGTGGATATACCCACATATCAAAGTCCGGAAAACCTGGCCCGGTTGATTAATCACTACCTGGATAATGAAACACTAAGAAATAAAATCGTCTCTGCAGCCAGAACACGCATTAAAGACCTCACCTACCGGCAGACCATAAAAAAAATCATTGACAGATTAAAAGAGGGGCCATTATCAAAATAGCCGGCCGCTGCTTTCCAGGCATACACTCAGGTTAATCTCGAAGATATACCAGAACTTCTAAAGCATGACTAAATCCCAACTAAGGATGTGTGACAAAATAACTTGAACAATTCGATCAGAGCTTGTTAGTTTTTTGCTACCTTTTATTTCTTTAAAACCTTGAGTTATGGTTGTCAGAAACTCATGGGAAAATTGATCCCGCTCTTTCAGCTTCTTGTAACTGCTTAACACTTATACATGATCGTCTCCGCCGGCATACGGCCCAGTTCTCGCATGAATATGTCAAATCCAGCCTTCCCGGCAGAGTAGATCCCGTACACCTGTTTCAATATCTCACGCTTCCCAAGCGCTTCCTCGAATCCTTCCCTTGCTTTTTTTCTGCCCTTTGTGCTTTCCTTCATTACATGGCTCCTCCTTTTTAAGGATTATTTGTTTGCCCGTCAAGTATATCCACGGGGAAGCCACTCCTTCAACTTTCAACTAATAATATTATATCCTCAAGTAATCGTTATACTTAAGCATATTTATTACAGTTTTACATGAACATAAAAACAGAAAACACATATAAAACAGCCAGCAGAATTGTAATTGCAACAGGTATTTTTATTGCCGCCCTTGGACTTGCTGTTCGTTCAAGCATGTGGCTTGACAATATACTGTTATGGCTTATTTCCACATTTAAAAGAAGGCCTCTTTCACCGTTCTGGCTTGAGAAATTACAATTCTTTGGTATGGACCTCTTATTGTTTGGCATTGTTGTTGCCGTAATTGGCTTGTTTGTTGTCTCAAAATGGTCTTTGGTTTTTTCTAAAGCACAAAATGATTCTTTTATATTGACAACAACAATGATTATTATGGCTGCTTTATGGCTGCCGGTGGTGCTTTTTGGACATAGCTCAACAATCGCAGGAGAAAAATACTGGTGGCTTGATGACGACGCCATGATTTCGATGAAATACGCCCGCAATCTTGCTGATGGCTTTGGCCTGGTATGGAATCCAGGAGACAGAGTTGAAGGGTATACTAATTTTCTATGGACACTCTATATGGCTCTTGTTCACTTGCTACCCATTCCTACGTCTAAAACATCCCTTGTAGTCTTAGTTACAAACATAGCGCTTGCGATCGCTACAGTTCCTTATATTGTCAGAATCATCCGGCAGCTTGACGGGAATAACCTGGTGGTGATTGCAACCCTGGTGGGATATGTGTTCAACAGAGGACTGCTGGCCTGGACAGCCGCAGGCTTTGAAACCGCTCTGCTGACATTTTTATTTATTATGTTGATTTACAGGATAATTGAAGAATCCAGACTGAGTCAGCCCAAAATACAAACATATGCATATATAGCAATAATGTCACTGGTCAGGGCAGATGCCGCAGTTCTATCAGTCCTGCTGTATGGAACTTCATTTATTTTAAACAAAGAAAGAAAGACGGTCTTTTTCTACTCTGCCGTATCTCTCATATTTCCGATAGCCCATGAGGTATTTAGGATTTACTACTATGGAGACATCTTACCCAACACCGCCTACTTAAAAACACAGAACTGGAACGGCAAGTATTTAGCAGGCTTGAAATACATATTAGATTTTATTAAAAATTATTCTATTATGATTATTTTTGCTGTAACCGCCCTGGCATTAACAAGGACAAAAGAGTTCCGTTGTCTTTTTAGTATCGTTACACTGTATATGATTTATGTTGCAAGCGTCGGTGGTGACACATATCCAAGCTTCCGCTTTCTTCTTCCGGTCCTTCCCCTGCTTATGATACTGGCATTTACCGGCATTCAAAGACTTAAACTTGAATCGTTATTCAAATTCTTAACTGAAACTCCAAAAAAAGATCAGACTAAAAAGTATCAGCTGACCAGTCAAAAACTCATATTAATTAAGGCGGCATTAGCCATCTTATGCCTTGTAACCTCTCCCTTGGTAGTGCTGGGCTACAGCAGATTACTCGTTCCAAGGACTATTGCGATAAATAACATTACAATAGGGCTGTCACTTAAAAACAACACCTCACCCTCTGATAAGGTTGCAGGGTTCTTCGCGGGATTGGTGTTTTACTTCACTGACAATTATGCAATAGATTTACTTGGAAAATCAGACCGTTATATAGCGAAGTTACCTACGTTTCCCGGCAGCATGAAACCCGGTCACAACAAGTTCGATTTCGATTATTCTCTAGGCAAACTACAACCAGATTACGTGGTTTCCAATTTTAAACTGCCTGTCAGCAAAGAAGAAATGTTAAAAAACTCAAAAGGCGATTTTGCCTTTACAGGCCAGCTGTTTTTTAATGAGGTCTTCCGGAAACATTGCCTTTCAAATCCGGTTTCAGCCGATACCTGGCGGACTGTTTTTGCCTGTAACTGGCCTTCTAAACCTAAAAAAAGAACTGACTGGCAACCATTGCCTTTGTAACATCCTAATATATGCTTTTAACAATAAAATATACTATTTTTGCCATACTGGCCACAGCCGTCAATATAGGCGCGCAGGATTTATCCATAAGGCTCTACGATGGTCCGTGGGGCCTTCATACCGCTATGATTTTCGGCACCCTTGTTGGTCTGCTGTTAAAATTCATCCTTGATAAATATTATATTTTTTTCGATCAATCTAAAGGAATTTCTGGTAACAGCAAACAATTTATTTTATACAGCTTTATGGGTATTGCCACAACGATTATCTTTTGGGCGACAGAGCTTTCATTTGATTATTTTTTCAAGACAAAGACAATGCGTTATACAGGAGCATTAATAGGCCTGACTATCGGTTATCTGGTGAAATATCGGCTTGACAAACAATTTGTCTTCACTAAGGTCAAGAGAGTTTCTTGATTTATCCGGGCTGTTTTTATTTTTAAAAGGGGCAAAAATGACGATCTCAGGATGGGGTAGATTTCCAAAAATTAAAGCCTCGATATTTAGTCCTCACAATGAATCAAAGTGCCGCGACTATCTAAAAGAAGTAGAAGAATGTATTGCTCAAGGACTAGGCAGAAGCTACGGAGACAGCGCCTTGAACTCAAACGTTTTATGTTCCAGAAGGCTGAACCTGATTCTTGATTTCAACGATAAAGAAGGCATCATCTCTTGCGAGTCAGGGGTGAGCCTGGCAGAACTGATCGAGACTTTTCTGCCGAGGGGTTGGTTTCTAAAGGTTACTCCCGGAACAAGGTTTGTAACTGTAGGCGGAGCAATTGCCAGCGATGTGCATGGCAAAAATCACCATAAAGACGGCTCTTTCAGCGAGTCTGTAATTTCATTTAGACTTATGCTTCCTGATGGCGAAATTATACTATGCTCCCGATCACAGAACCAGGAACTATTCTACGCAACATGCGGTGGAATGGGACTAACAGGTATAATTCTGTCAGCCACAATCCAGCTGGAGAAAGTTCAAAGCGCTTACATAAAACAAACTACTATCAGGGCAGCCAATCTTAACGAAATTTTCGACTTATTTGAAGAACATAAAACGACAAAATACTCTGTTGCATGGATAGACTGCCTTGCAAGGGCAAAAGATCGGGGCCGCTCACTTCTTATGCTGGGTGAACACGACGTGGATGAAGACTTTTCATTCTCCAGCTCAAAAAAGCTTAGCATACCATTTGATTTTCCAAGCATAACGCTTAACAGATATACTGTAGAATTATTTAATCGCCTTTATTATAATAAGGCTAAGAATTCCGTTACTGAAAATAAATCCAGCCTGCTTAGTTTTTTTTATCCGCTGGATGCTATCGGCAACTGGAACAAAATATACGGTTCACGTGGTTTTATCCAATACCAGTTTGTCCTTCCAAGGGAAAGCAGTCTCGAGGGGCTGCAAAAAATACTCACCAAAGTATCAACATCCGGCATGGCTTCATTTCTGGCCGTATTGAAACTCTTTGGCAAAGAAAACAATAATTTGATCTCCTTTCCGCTTGAGGGATACACATTGGCACTGGATATGAAAATACAGCCCGGCATCTGGGAGCTTCTTAACCACCTTGATAAAATCGTACTCGATTACAACGGCAGGCTTTACCTCGCTAAGGATGCTAGGATGAAAGCTGATACCTTTCAGCGTGGCTACCCTAAATGGGAACAGTTCCGCCAGTTACGTGATAAACTAGGACTCTCTGAGAAAATAAATTCATTGCAGTCAAAAAGGATTGGGCTTTAAACAATGAAACTACTAGTATTGGGCGCAAATTCCGACATAGGTTCCGCTATTGCCGGCGCTTTTGCAAAGTTTGAGCAGGCTGATCTGATCCTGGCTTCCAGAGACATGGAATCCCTCGAAAAAAAAGCGAAAGATATTGAAATACGTCATAGTGTAAAAACAAAAATAATTCAATTCGACGCAACTAATTTTAGTACACATCAAGATTTTTATAATAATCTTAGCCCCAAGCCTGATGGTGTAGTTGTCGCCTTCGGGTATCTGGGTGACCAGAAAAACGCCGAGCAATCTTTTGATGATGCTAAAAAAACCCTTGACACAAACTTTACAGGAGCTATGAGTATCCTTGAAATTATCGCACAGGACTTTGAGACCCGAAATAAAGGATTTATCATAGGTTTAAGTTCTGTAGCCGGAGAACGCGGCAGGCAGAGTAATTATATCTACGGTGCGGCTAAAGGGGCTTTTACAATTTATCTAAGCGGGTTGCGCAATCGTTTACACAAGAATGATGTCCGGGTTATTACTGTTCTGCCGGGCTTTGTTCAAACAAAGATGACTGCTGCTCTTGATTTACCTGAAAAACTGGTTGCAACACCGGAAGAAGTCGCTGATGATGTCTACTCGGCTTTTAAGAAGAAAAAAGACATTGTTTACTCCAAGTGGTTTTGGAGATGGATAATGCTTATTATCAAAGCTATACCCGAGATAATTTTCAAAAAATTAAATCTGTAATCAGGAATTTGTCTCAAATTCAATCTATTTATTTCAAGCCGAACCTGAAAACTCATCCAGCCGTCAGGCTAACAATCCAGTACCTCACGCAGCTTGGCCGTTAGGCTGCCTGGAGTAAGAGGTTTCTGAAGGAAATGTTTCTCGCTCCTTGATGCTGCGCGGTCAGCAATTACACTGTCGGCATAACCAGACATGAAAATCACTTTTATCTCCGGCCTATGAGACTCGATAGTCTCGGCAAGTTCCAGGCCATTCATACCCGGCATTACCATGTCAACCAGTAAAAGATCGATAGGATCTTCTGTAGCGGCACTCACCTGCAATGCCTCCTCGCCGCATGAGGCCTCTAAAGTCCGGTACCCCAGGGGCTGAAGCACGTCAATAATCAATTTGCGAATTCCGGTATCATCATCAACCAGCAACACAGTCTCTGTTCCATTTATACTATCAACCGACATGTTCCGGTCTGTTTTTGTCTCTTCGGCCTCAACTGCCGGAAGACAAACCTTGAATATTGTTCCCTGACCCGGCTCGCTATATACCGATATACTGCCCTTATGCTGCTTGACAATGCCGTAAACAGTCGCCAGCCCCAGACCAGTGCCTTCTCCCAGTTCCTTGGTTGTAAAAAAGGGCTCAAATATTCTTTTTCTAACCTCATAACTCATACCCTCACCAGTATCAGTTACCGTTAAAACCACATAAACGCCTGGCTTTATTCCTCCGAGACTTCGTGCATATTCGTTATCAAACTCCTCCACTGTCGTCTCGATGGTAAGGGTTCCTCCACATGGCATTGCATCGCGGGCGTTAACCGCCAGGTTCATTAAGACCTGCTCCAATTGGCCGGGATCAGCCATCACATTTGGAAGTTCCGGCGCCATGTTAAACTTCAAAAAAATGTCCGCGCCAATAACTCTAGCCAGTATCTTTGCCATGTTGTCAACAATGCCGTTAAAATTAATTACCCTGATCTCCAGCACCTGTTTACGGCTGAATGCCAGCAACTGCCTGGTAAGCACCGCCGCCTTTTCCCCTGCTGAACAGATAATCTCCATCTTTTCCACAGCCGGATGACCTTCTGGAAACTCCATTAAAGCCAGTTCTCCGTAACCGAGTATAGCTGTCAGTAGATTATTGAAATCGTGCGCAACTCCACCGGCCAACCTGCCAACAGATTCCATCTTCTGAGCTTGCAGAAGTTGCTCTTGAAGTCGCTGCTTCTCCTGATCAGCCTGTTTACGCTCCGTAATATCACGTGTTACCCCAAGAATGCCGGTAGGTTTTCCCGCATGATCACATAAGAGCGATGTATTGACCTCAGCATAAGCAATAGAAGCATCCTTGCGTATATACTCGAGCTCCAACGTCCGTGTTTTAAAAGAATCAAAGGAAGCAGACGACTTTGTCCCCTCTTCTATCTGTTCCTGAAAAGAGTTCAATGCTGCTTTTGCAGAATCAGCACTCAAAAAATCACTGATACTCAAGGCCGACATTTCGGCCGGCGTATAACCCAGCAGACGCTTGATCGAAGGACTGACATATGTAAACTGCAAATTCGTATCCATAGTCCAAATACAATCTGTTACGTTCTCGGCAAGTAAGCGGTACTTGCTCTCACTCTCCCTGAGCGCAGCCTCGGTCAGCTTGCGTTCATTCATCTCCTTTTGTAGTTCAGCCATTCGTTCATCAATCAGTTTTTCAAGGTTCTCCCGGTATTCTTTTAGCTCTTCCTCCACCCGCTTACGGGTGATTGCATTTTCAACCGTTATAGGAAGAGTTTTAAGATAGCTGCCCTCGGAATCTTTTATCAGGTAGTCATAAGCTCCCTCTTTCATAGCCCGAATAGCTATTTCAACATCTCCTATGCTGGTTACGACAATAATCGGGACATTTTCTGCAACCTCAAATAAGTCAAATGCCGTACCATCTTGAAGAAAGTAATCCACCACCACAGCATCGATTTTCTTAGAGTTGAAAAGCTCAGATGCTTCACTGATTGAATCGACCATTTCATAATCGTAAGGGAAGTGCCCTTTACGCACAAAGCGCTCAAAGGCCATCTGGTCGACCTTATCATCTTCAACCACTAAAATTATGCCTTTACTTTCGGACATAAACTATTTCCCGGGGGAATTGTCTACTTATGTTACGGCAAAAAGTTGATACAACTGATCTTTACACCCTGTAAACGGTTATGAATCAATATCAGCACCAACCAACTGCTTAAGCACCGACCGGTATTTATGACTGGTTTTTTCGATTATTTCTTCCGGAAGTTCAGGGGCAGGCGGAGTTTTATCCCAGTCTAGTGTTTCAAGATAGTCACGAACGAACTGTTTGTCATAGCTTTTCTGAGGTCTGCCTGGTTCGTAGTCGTCCTTAGGCCAGAACCTTGACGAATCCGGCGTGAGGATTTCATCAATCAAAATAAGTTGACCATCAAGCATGCCGAACTCCAACTTGGTATCGGCTATAAGAATTCCTCTTGTTTCTGCATACTGCCTGGCACGTAGATATATGGATATGCTGATATCACGAACCTTTTGCGCAGTATCCATACCCACTAATCTCACGGCCTCGTTAAAAACAATATTTTCATCATGCCCCTCTTCCGCCTTTGTGGAGGGCGTAAAGATAGGCTCATCCAGCCTATCGGATTCTCTAAGGTTTTCAGGTAGAGGAATTCCGCAAATACTGCCTGTTTTTTTATAATCCTTCCAGCCGGAACCCGTTATATAACCACGAACAATACATTCAATCGGCAGAGGGTAGGCCTTCTTCACAAGCATTATACGGCCTTCGAGCTCATCCCTGTGAGAATGAAATACATGTGGAAGATCAGAAACACTTGTGGAAATAAGATGGTTGGGAATAATGTCTTCCATCTCTTTGAACCAAAATGCGGATATCTGCGTAAGGACCTTACCTTTATCGGGAATTCCGCTTGGCAGAATAACATCAAATGCGGATATCCTGTCCGTAGCAACAATTAAAAGATTATCTTCGGCGTTGTAAATATCACGAACCTTGCCCCTTTTAGGAAAGCCCGCCCCTTCAATATTAGTTTCGAATATCAGCACTTAAATCCCTCCATGTTTTTTAGAAATTATAACACAGTCATCCCATAACTCTACACCCTTATTACGATCCAACTCAGTGTTTTCCCAGAGCATTCCACATGCAAACAAGTCAGCAAGTAAAATAGTTTGTTGAAAGTTGAAAGTTGAAAGTTGAAAGTACTTAGACCGGAAGATTATCAGGCTTATTAAAAATACATAGAATTTTCAACAACTCAAGCGTAGCCCGGTTTTTATAGTTTTCACCTTTATTTTTTCCTGTTTTTCTGTTTACTTTTCTTCATAATTTTGCTATATTTATTCATACGTTTTTTGCTCACTTTAAACGCCTTTTCTTTGGCCGGCACCTCACTTAGTTACAGGTATTGCAACCATCCAGGTCGAGCTGTTTATTGCAAAAAGACCAGTGCAGATAGGGCAAAAAAACTCTTAACCTAACCAGTTAGGCAAACTGTTGCGTAAACTTTCTTTGTGACCGAATTACCGCAAAGCATAAAAAATTCTCCTGACCCTGTCCCGCCGGATTCCCTGAAAGGTGTGCCCCGGCAGCAAACCAACCCTTCACGCTGGAACGGGGACGGCTGGGAGGCCTTTGTCGCAGAACTCGTATCTCAGGGCATAACAATCAACCAGGGCCTGGCCAACCGTTCTGGATACATTACCGACGGAGGAGGAATTGCCATGGGCCTGCCCCGAGGTGTGCTCGTGGCCAGATCACCCGAGGATATAGCAACAACCCTCAAGGCTGCTCAGAAATACAAAGTACCTGTTTCTGTGCGCGGCGGCGGACTTACAACTGAAGGCGAATGTATCTCCTTCGGGGCTCTGCAGCTCGACATGCGAGGCATGAGCAACGTCATTCATATCGACGAAACCAATTTAACGGTTCGCACCGAGGCCGGAATATACTGGCACTCGCTGGCCGAGGCCCTGAGGCGCCGTGGCCTTGATTACATCTCCGCACCGCTTAATATGACTTCCTCTGTAGGTGGCACACTGGGAGTGGGTGGTATAGATATCAACTCACCGAAGTTCGGTTGCAGCGCGGACCAGGCCATAGCCCTAAGGGTCGTAACCCCTACAGGCGAGATTGTTGAATGCAGCGAGCAAGAAAACACGGAACTATTTGAACGCGTGCTGCTCGGCTATGGGCAGTTCGGCGTCATCACCGAGGCGACTCTTAAAATACGGCCTTTCACTCCAATCACTATGCATTACTTTTACTACAGTTCCCTGAGGGAGTCCGTCGAAGACCTCCGTTTTCTGGTCGAGGAGGAAGCAGCCGATTATCTGGGTATTCTGACCATGCTTGACCGTGCTATCAATCTGCTGGTTGCATTTGATTCTGACGAGAAAGAGCGGGAGTTCTTCAACAAATACAGAAAGCGCATCAAGGGGCACGGCGAAATCGGCTTTGCTCTTCACATGGCCGCACACTATGCTCTTCACCCCTGGAGAGTCAAGGAAGCTCTTTATCTTCTTGAACGCAAAAGAAGTCTTCTTCCGGAGTTAAGCCCGCCCGGTCACATGCAGGAAGGTAAGATAATTGATAGAACCGTAGTCTTCTCACGCGCGGTCTGGAAATTCTGGGGAGGCAAAAAGATGATAATTCCGGATCTGGCAACCAGTTCGGAAAAGTTCGCAGAAGCTGTAGAAAAAGGTAACGAAGTCTGTAGGCGGTACTTCCCTCACTACACTCTTTACTGCGTGGGCATCAAGCTTTTCGGATCTTTCGAGAGCAGACCGCGTTATGAGCTTTCCTGCATACCCCCTGATGCTCACGATTTCGGCTACGGCTGCGAGTTCGAGCCAATGCTCGGAAACCATAATTACAGCCGTGACCACTTCCAGTCCTTTAAGAACGAGATATACGACATAGGCGTTGACATGGGCACGAGCTACTACCGCTTCGGAGGAATGATGAAGGGTTACATAAGGCGAGCTTTTGGTGACGAACTAGTGGACAAACACCTGGCTATGAAACAGAAAGCAGATCCGGCCATGATCCTGAACCCGGACGTGATTTTTTGATGCTGCCTGGTATTAATGGATATGAAAAATGTAATGGCTGCGGCCTGTGCACGCTGCCATGCCCCATATGGCGGCAGAGCTATGATTCACTTCTGACATTTGCAGGGCGGGCCAGAGCGCTTCAGGGCGGAGCAAAAATAGAGGAGATAAGAAACTCGGTTGACGCATGTATTTTATGCGGCTCATGCGAAGCAGCATGCTCGATGGGTATCCGCACAGTTGATATCACGCTTAAGCTTCGAGCAGCTATTAACAAGAATAATGAAGAGATGCCGATTCAAAGATACAACGACCAAGCTCTTACTGAGACAACTATACTATTACCAAATGCAGCTCTGCTGGCAGACAAAAAAACACTAAAACTCACGACCGGCCTTCTTAATATTCCGCTAGCCAAAGACAACAGCCAGGACATTTTATTGTTTTTATTAAAAAAGTTTGAGGTCGGTTTTATACCCGAAGCCGAAATGCTTGAAGGCTTTCTTAGAAGACTTATTCGTCTAAGACAAGTTGTAATCGCCGATGGACTTTTTAAACGTTATATACGTGCCCTGATACCAGAACTTCATACAGAGATACTCGGCCTCGGTGAAGCCCTGTTAAGGCTTCCAGCGATAAAAAACGCCCTTAAACCGACTGACTTATATATTATCGAGGCCCGCTCCTACAACATGGATTTTAAGCGATGCATGCCCTTTTATACGGAGATAAGCAGCCAGACCGGATGCAGAATGAACCTTGACCTTCAACGCATCGCCATTCCAACCGGAGGTTGTATAAATACAGAAACCGGAAACGAATTTACGCCGAAAAGTACCGGGCAGATACGTTGGATACTTGAAGGCCGGAGCTTCGATCGAATAGTGGTGGAGTCGGTGGAGGATATCGGGCTTTTAAAAAATGCCGTAGTAGGTGTTCCGGTTGTTCACGTGGCAGAGCTTGCCGGAGAAAACGCTCTGTGAGCAAACTAGAAAATAAGCCAGAAAGCATAAGAGAAGTAGACGTTCTGATCGTGGGAGCGAGCCTTTCTGCTGCGGCGGCTTCAAAACGCCTGGTAGACGCTGGCTACGAGACAGTCGCCATAGAACGCTACGCACTTCCGCGCAACAAACCATGTAGCGGCATAATCTCTCCTCGTGGGCACAGGTTTCTGATAGAAAACTTCGGACCACTTCCAAGAGAAGTACTTCATGATCCCACATCCTGTCGCGGGGTTACGTTTCACTTCAGGGGGATGTTACAGATGCCCATGGATTTTGATCATGGTTCAACTCCTCACCTAAACCGCAGAAACTCTGACCATTGGGCCATAATGCGGAGCAAGGTGGAAGTGCACGATAGCACTTGTCTCATCGACCTGGAGGATAAGGGGACGCATGTCGAAATCCTTGCGAGGCGTAATGGAGAGGAGGTCCGCTATCGGGCACGACTGGTCATAGGCGCTGACGGACCTAATTCACAAGTGGTGCGCAGCCTCTACCCCGGCTACAGAAAAAGCATAAAGTGGTTTATGGTCAAGCAGCACCTGCATGAAATAATCGAATGCCCCCTGGACCCTGAGTATTTTCACTTCTGGTTTCATCCGGAGCTTGGTTACTATACATGGAGCCACGAACGAAACGGCCGGCAGATAGTGGGAGTTGGATATGACGCCGAAGAAAAAAAACTCTCACTGCGGCACCGGATGACAATCGAGTACCTGGAAAAGCACTATGGGGTAAAACTGAAGCCCACCGAGGAACGGGAGGGCGTGGTAAACAATTTCGGCCTCTCTCTCATAAACCGATATGTCTTTGGCAAAGGAAATGTAATCGTCACAGGCCAGGCCGCAGGTTTTTTAAACATGATAGCCGAGGGCATGAGCTGTGCGCTTCACTCAGGAGCCATAGCCGGAGAAGCAGCCGTGGAATCGATGCGCAGAAACTCAGATCTGCAATCAGTCTACCGTGATACGATAGCATCCGAGGTGCGCCGCTGTTCGGATCAGTGGAACCCGATAAAGATACTTTTCGACCGACCGCATGAGGCAGACTTTCGGGAGGCTCTATCTAAGCTTCAGGGCAGGGACAAGCGGAAGGTTATTGTTGAGATATTCAGGTTTCTCTACCCCTGGGGCAGGTATAACTGGGGGCGCCAGATACTCATGCAGGCCGTGCTCAGGGAACTCCGGGGCTACTATTCCCCGTCACGCTGGCTCTGAATCTGAAAGGAAAACAATAAGCCTTCTATAATCCTGTTGTGAGGAGTGTTTATTATGACTGAGATACACATTACCCCGGTTCACTTACTCAAGCTGCTCTTGCCAGGCATATTGGTGTATTGCCTAAAACTGTTAATGAGATCTGTTGTGGCAAACGAGGTATAAGCGCTGAGATGGCTGTTAAGCTTTCAAAGGCATTGGGAGGCAGCCCTCAATTTTGGCTTAACCTTCAGAGTAACTGGGAGCTAAGTCAGCTAAAACATGTTCGGTTTAAAAACATTAAGTCTATAGCAGCTTAAACCTAATCAAAAAATTGGCAACTCCGCAGAATTTGGTGGGGATATTGGACGAATCGTTCAATCATGCCAAATTTGATTTCTTTTCACAATTTCAATTTCCCCTGATCTTGCCACCCCAGCATGATATGGATTCATGCAGATATCCCTTCGGATAAAGCTGATTTAACAACTATGGATGAACTTTGAATCTTCTCAAACTCTTCCGGGGTATAGCAGATAAAATCTACATGTTGTGGAAACGTTATTTTCTTAAGAACTGTTGCCATCCTCTTTACAAACTTAATTCCCTTAAAAAAATCAGAAACAATAATTACGTCTATGTCTGACTCATCAGTAGCTGATCCCTTTACGCGTGATCCGAATATAATCACTTTTGATGCAGCAAAGTCTTGTTTAATAATAGGAACAGCCAAATGGATAAAAGACTTCAGGATTGCATCTGTTTGTATTGTATTTTTATTCATCATCCACCTCAGGAAAAGAAGACCTGTCCTGTAATTGTTCAAATATTTTCCTAGCGATAGCGACTTTTTCAAGGGCGATATCTCTATCATATTCCTCAAAAGGTACGCTGTCCATAACATCAGGGTATCGAGAAATCATATAGTCTGCGGAAAGCTCATTAAGGTCATCCATGATATCACCTGACAACATCAATGTTTTTGCTATCTGATCAAGATAATGAGATTTTGGCGACTTTTTCCCCTCATAGATAATTATAGCCTTAAGAAGTTTTTCCACCGCTTGATGCGAAAGAAATGAGGCTACATCATAGCCTCCTATATCGATATTCTTGTCAGCCATGTCGAGATCATGTTTTGCCTGCTTTAACCATTTTACAGCGGCTGCTTTCATTTATGCCTCCAAGTCCCCAAGATTCATGTGCTACATGCTACAATTTACCGGTAACTATTGTGTGTTAAAACTCAATACTTCACTCGCTGTTTCTTCCATATCAGGCTGTCGGGTCTACACTTTTGACATTTTCTTTATCAGATCTAAATTTGATGTCCTCGTAAGAAGGCAATAAATGAGGTTTTTGTCGTTCGACCTACCTGTCGAGAGCCTTTAGGTCGAACGAGTGGCTCTTGACAGGTCATTCCGGCGGAGGCAGGAATGCAGTTTTTCAATAAGTTACTTGACTGCTGGATTCCCGTTTTCACGGGAATAACTACTTTTTACGAGTTTATCAAATTTGTCAAATATGTAGACCCGACCCCTGCGATTCCATACGTTGTCGAACAGCAGCAATAACTGATGAAACGCGCTGGGGGAATCCAAATGAGGTTGTCCGGGCATTTGTGTTATTCCAAGTCCAATGATCGAATGAGACGGTTCGAACCGCAAGACTATGCCAAGCACGTACCCTTAAGTCAACCTGGGAAAGAACGTCCCCAAGGTTCCCTACCAGTGAATATGTGGATATCGGATCAGGTCGACCCTCGCCCCCAGGATTGATTCGGGTTTTTTCTTCAAATCTACCATCAGTAAAAGATCGGGCGTCTTGAGTTCCACCACCACATCCAGATCGCTTCCTTCCCATGCTTCGTTCCCGGCAAGCGATCCGAAAATGTCGCCTCTGCTCAAGTTAAAAACTTATTTAGAAGTTAATGGGTATTTTTCAGGATTATCTAAAATTTCTGTAGATAAATCTACATCTAATTTTGGCCAATACAAGTGATGGTTATGAATTAACTTCACATCAGTTATGGAAGATATATTGGCGTCTTTAAACCATGGATATTGTTTGTATGGAAGGAAATATTCTTTATTTTTTAAAAAAATCCAAAATCCATGTTCTGAAATATTAGTTATTTCCGGTTTTAAAATGTTTTTTCCATTTTTTAATAATTTCATTTTTATGCCTTTCAATAATTTTTTGTAGAGCATTTAATTGTCTTTTGGAAAAACCGGAATAATTTGCCAATGCGATTGTTGGTTCTATCCAAAATTTTGCTTCCCCTTCAGAAGAAATTACATGAATATGAATTCTGCTTTCTTCTTTAGAAAAAAATTGAAATCTATATTTTCCTACTTTAAATACTGTCGGACTCAATTTATTTCACTCCTCAAAAAAATTATATCACAATTTTGTGGATTTCCCCAAATCCAGATTCAGAAAATAAATCGGGCTCTTCCGGAATAAAGGGGGAAATTTCTTCAGCTATCATATCTGCATTTACGAAAAGAGGACAGCCTGCCTCTTTTGGAAGAAATTCACGGGCAAAGGTCGTCTTGCCGGCACCATTAGGCCCTGCAATGATAACTATCTTTTTTTCATCTGCCATATACTACCTTAATACATACCTGATCCAGCTATTCATTATTTTCTGCCCCACTATTTCGCCTATGCCATGAGCTGCAAAAGGGTTGGCCTTTGAGCCATAAATGTCTGTGCATAATAATTGGACATGGTATGGGACCGATTGTTTTCTGGGGCATCATGTGATGCCAAGGGCCTGTAAGATGGCAGCCCGGTTCTATTCCGGAGACTCCAAGAGGGATGAAATATCTCTCCGTCCCCTCCAGAGAACCGGTGTAACACTTGGTAATTTACCAAGAAAGTCTCTTGCCGGCCTTAATCCTGATGGGTGACTGGTACGAAATAGTACATTAAACTATTTTGCAACCTTAACCAAAGAAATAACGGGTGCGAAAAGAACCGGATATAGACTTTATGGCAGAAAATAACGGAAAAACATCATGCTTTTTCCGCCAGGGAGAACTTTGTGCTTGACAAAGGTCCTTTTAATGGGTGACCCTGTGCCCCTCAAATTTATACCATATTAAGTTTCTCCACCCTTCCTACCTTTTCCCCTATAGCAACCGCGGCTTCTTAAACCAGGGATTAGTCCTGAGCACTCACTTCGTTCGACTCAGGACTAATCCTTATTTTGTTGTTACGGCCATTGCCAGAGAGTTGATCGCTTTTATGTGGGCTATTTCCAAAGACCTCTCGAGAGTCTCTAGGTCGAACAAGATACCGCAGGTTGCATAAAAAGACAAGGAGTTGCTTCGCTACGAGGTGGGTGAAGGATCTCTCCGCTACGCAACCATGATTGATTGAATTAAAAACAACAGGAGGTAATTAACGACTTTAACTACATCGACATTTTCAGCTAAGTGCCAGGGGCGCGATCACGGTATGGAGAACCCCAGAAATCGCTCAGGGATAAGCATTTGCTGAACTCCCGTTTTGAGACCAGGGCAGCTCCACGACGAAGCCAAGTCATGCGGTAACCAACCCGTGAATATCAGAGAAATCTACCGTCGTAACATAATGATCCCGTCTCTGGCAGTGAACTGAACATGTTACAAGAGAACCTACTGAACCAAAAGTGGGCGGGGAGTTGTTTGGCCTCTTGACAATTGTCAACCATATCAGCTATTTACTCGATATTCCGGGGACACAAGACCTAATTCAGCCGTCTTTCTTTGGGCCTGGCTTTTTGTGGATGAAGAATGCGTCTCAATTTGTCTTCTATATTTGTCACAAAATGCTCACACAAGGAAGCAGGGTCTGACCCTGTTGGTTTTTGCTGGTTTGGATAACATAGGCATTGTATCTTCACTTTCCGCTCCCTATAGGGTTAATGTATTTGACTCAATTTACCGGACATCTATCCTGACACAGGGGGCCCCATTGTTAAATATAATTTACAGGTATCTGGATAATTTTCTCTGAGAGAAGTTCGATTCTTTTACCCCTGTTGATAAGGATTGCATAATTTGTCTTTGTGTCATCAAGGAAATTTTTCAGACCACGCAACCCCGTTCTATTCACCATAGAATTGAGCTTGATTTCTATGGGTATAGGACCAGAGCTACTATCTATGACAAAGTCTATCTCGGATTTATCGATTGTTCGATAGTAATTGAACTCCAGCTGAGTGGCCATTGTAGCCTGTAGCCCACGTATAATCTCTTCAATGACAAAGCTTTCAAAAGAGCACCCTGCTATTGGATGAATAAGCAGGAAATCCAGGTCATTAATCTTCAGGAAGTTATGCAGCAGTCCCTGGTCTCTGAAAAAACCTTTTTTAGCTTTTTGCGCCTTCTTGAGTTTATTTTTTGTATAGGGCTCCAGGTTTCTCCATAAAAATGTCTGGTGAATAATATCAAGATAATCCTTGATCGTTGAAACGCTGATTTCAAGAGCCCTGGCCATGTCACTCATATTCAGCTGATGACCTGAAAATTGGGCAAGTAAGGTGAGAAATCTTCTGAAACTATGAATCTGGAGACGGGGAAAGAGCATCCGGATGTCCCTGCCGACATAGTTCATTATATAATGTTCCATCCACTGGAGATAAAAATCCGTGTTTTTTTCACTTTCAATGAGCGGCTCAGGAAAGCCCCCTTTGAACCAGACATGCATTGCCTGATCCATATGCAGTAAGGGTTGAAGCTGCAGAAAATCATTTGGCTTTACTGTGCCATCTACCAGTAACTCGTATATGTCGGGGAGTCCTTTTTCGTAATATTCAGACTGTTTAAACGGCCACATTTCCATTGTCGCAATGCGGCCGGCAAGACTCTCGGTTATCCCCTTGACGATATCTGGCGAGCTTGAACCGGTTAATATAAACCGTCCTTTTTTCTTTCGGTTACTATCAATCACCCCTCTGAGAACTCTGAAAAGTTCCGGGTACTGCTGTGCCTCATCAATAATTACATTTTCTGTATTGAGAGAGAAAAAGGCGACAGGGTCACTGGAGATAAGCTGATAATCATCCGGGCTTTCAAGGTCATAATATTTCCAGTCAGGCCGCAACTGCTTCACAAGGGTGGATTTGCCGCATTGCCTGGGGCCGACAATGGCTACCACCGGAAACATTACCAGCAGTCGGTTGATTTTATCTTCTATGACACGTTTCTTACCCATGATATTTACAGGCTACCACTAAAAACAAGGCATGTCAAGAAGGATGTTTTGCGGACGTTCCGGAAAACACTTGCGTGATTCTGCTACGGTGAGCCGTCGGCTGAAATAGAACAATGGGGCCCATTGTTACGAAAATTCACAGCTATCTGTGTTTCATCATTTTTCGTCTTTTACTGCCGCTTACACTTATTGTTACGGAATTTTCATCAGGATCGTTGGATGGAATATCAAATGTATCGCTGAATGAACCAGGCACTGTTGGTTTAAATCGTATTGTAAGACGGCAGCTTGCAGATGGAGTCAGTGTCTGGTTTGAGCAGCCGTCTGCCGTTATGCTGAATGGTGCATCGATGGTATCTGCTTGGGCTATTGTACCGATATTCAAGTCAGCACTGCCGTCATTTGCTATTGATACCATCTGGATAAATCTGTTTCTATGCATTTTATGTAAGACATTACCAAATGGAATTTGAAGGTTATCAAATGGAAAAACTGAATCTGTTACTGTAATGTCTGGAGCAGGAGGACCAATCTTGAATGCATTGTATAAATATGTTTCCTCTGTCTGTCCACCAGGATTTGTAACCAGAATATGATAAGGCCCTTCCGGAAACCCTTCCGGAAACGTGGCAGTTATTGTTGATGAGTCTGCCACAACCACATTCGTAACAGGATTATTGATATCCATCACAAACAATCCTGCAAACCCATTAGCCAGATAGACGTAATTGCCTGAAGCATGAACTCCGTATGCAATGCCAGGCGTATCAATGGAGTTAGCGAGAAAAGGTGCAGTAGGGATATTGACATCTATCACTTGCAGCCCTGCGCTACCAGAAGCTAAATAAGCATAATTGTCTGATACATATATGCCGTTTGCAGCTCCTGGAGTGTGATACGAGTTGACAAGTTCAGGTTCTGTTGGGTCGCTGATATCTATAACCAAAAGACCTGCTTTGCCGTCAGCCAGATATGCATAAGAGCCTGATACATGCACCCCCCTTGCTCCGCCTGGAGTATCATATTTCGTGACAAAAAAAGGATCGGTGGGATCACTTATATCTATAACCAGAAGTCCGGCTCCACCAGACGCCACATAAGCATAATCGCCTGATGTATATACATCGTTTGCAGATCCCTGAATTCGAAGCTTGCTGACAACTCGTTCGTCTGTGGAGGATATTGAATCACTGATATTTATCACCCATAGCCATGCTTTGGAAGGACCTTCATCATAGCTCCTCTTAAAATACGTCACATAAGCATAATCACCTGATACATAGACTCCCCTTGCTTCGTAGAAGCGGCCGCTGGTGACTTTACCTCCTCCTGCAAGAGCTGTGGGGTCACTGGTTTTTATCCAGCTGAATCCTGACATATCGGCAACATAAAGATCAGTTGCAGATGCATACATGCCAGCTATATCCGGGTATGATGGATACAATGGCCATGTGTAACCCCATTCTGAATTTTGCAGTGTTGGTGATGCGGGATTACTAACGTCTATCACAAATAAACCTAAAAAATCGTGGTTGTCCCAATATTCGACATCCGCAACACTCACATAAGCATAATCGCCTATTGCACGCACGCTGAGCATTTTGGCTGGGGCGTCCCAGACAGTTATGTCGATTTGGCCAGCAGACATCCGAGTCCTGAGATTTTTGACATTGATCACCTGGAATCCTTTCCCGATAAGATAGGCATAATCATCTAATACATGCACTGATAGCGCTGCGTCATATACTGTGCCTGGAACTTCATAATAACTGACAAGCACAGGTGCTGCTGGATCGTTGATATCAATTATTCGCAATCCTGACTCTTTAACGATATATGCATAATCGTCTGAGATATACATGTCGGGCGGCAAAACAGGAGGGTGGCCGTAGACACCAGTATAGGGATCTTCACGCCCTCTTGGATCGCTTACATCTATAAAACCAGCAAGTGTAGGCACTGTTGGATCGCTTGCATCTACAACCTGCAACCCTGATGCACCAGCAAAATAAAGATAATCACCAGATACATAAACGCTAGATACCACAAGTGGAACATTGATGGAGCTAACCACGACAGGCGATGTAGGGTCACTGACATCTATCAAAAATACAATCGATGAATTTACATTGCTGTAATCTTTCATAGTTACATATGCATAACCATCTGATGCATACAGGTCTAGCAACATAATGTCCATAAATCCAAGGTTAAGAGAGACAACTAGTTCCGGCGCTACAGGCTCACTGATATTTATAATCTGGAAGTAATAGGAGTCAATCAGATAGATGTAGTTGCCGGATATATGCATGCTGACCGTGTACCTGTCTAACGGAATCTTGCCTGCCAGAGTTGGTGTTGATGAATTGCTGATATCTATTACCAGCAAACCTAACCAGGGGTAATTTACGGATACATATGCATAATAGCCTGACACATAAACTGCGTGTGCCTTGCCCGGAGTTTCATAAGAACCGACCAGAACCGGTGATGCAGGATCGCTAATATCAATTATCTTCAGGCCTGCTTTTCCATCAACCACATATGCATAGTTGCCCGAAACATATACATCGCTTGCGCGGTCAGTTACGTAAGATCCGGCAAGAAAAGGCCCGCCGTTTATCAAGCTCACCCTTGCGCCTGGTTCAAAATTTGTGCCTTTAATCGTAACACTGGTGGGTAAATCCGTTGGACCTGTCGACGGAGTGACGGATGTAACAGTTGGTGTCGCTGAATAGGCTGGCTCAGTTGCCAGCAAGTGAAATAGAGATGAAATCAATACACCTAATAAAATAATTGACTTAAGTTTCATTAGTCTTCTCCCCCTTTCTATCTTTCTATTTTTTAAACTCCAACAGTATAATTTATTGATCCATCCGGCCCTCAGTTTGCAACAAGTTATTCAGTAGTAAAGCTCCATACTTCACTCTCTGTTTCTTCCCCGTCGGTATTCTCTTCATACCGACACCTCCGTTATGTGATTTATAAAAACAAAACTTTGGTGTCCACTTTTTTCAGCTTACCTCATTTATTGCATTTGAAAAAGAAAGCACAAAACTGCTTGCCTTACTCAAAACAAAAAAGGCAGATGATATCAAAATGTGCTATCGCATATTAACGGAAATTTTTGAACAGATAGAGAAAAACTATCACCCCAAACAGGCCCAAAAAGTTTAATTCTTCGTCGTAGCCCCAAAAAGGCAAACAACGTCAGGCCATGACTTCGACGTAGCTGGAATAGGAATGAAGTTTTGGAGTTTCTTGCTTTTCCAGGCGCATGCCTTCTAAATGGAACTCCATAGCCTCTCTCATATTTTTTCTATTCCTTCCTTTGTGCTTCCGGTTGCTATACACTATACACCCGTCGAGGCCCGGCAAATAGGCGGAAAATACGGTATTCGTTTCTTCAATTACTACACTACGAGGTATCTAATTTTTAAGCCTCGCTTGTTTATCCCCATCGGGCATATGGAGATGAAGCCTTTTTATGACTTTAACATCCCGTGTTTGTCTGTGTTCGTCTGTGGCTAGTAAAAAAGCGTAACTAACTCCCCTATTATAAGCAACACCCATACCAAATTTATAACCTATTGAAATAACAAGGTTTTTTAGAAATGGCTAATTTGGACAAATGAGAAGGTGCAAAATTTTCCGACACCACCTGTCATTGAGCTAAAGACCCTTTATTGTCAATATGTTACGGGAAATATCTCTAAGAAAATGCTTAAAAAGCAGGCAGTTTTGGGCGAGTTTCAGAGGTGTCATCCAGAAAAAATGTAAAATTTCCCGACACCACCTGATGATTAGCCAAAAACAAACACAGCATTTGAAGGACTATCAGAAGTTAATTAAGCACAAGAGGAAAAATTGGAACTAACAGTTTAGTGCTTTAGAAGGCTGTTTTTACGATACTGACAAAGAAACCGAAACAGATATTGACATATCTGTATTTTTTTATTATTATAATAAGAGTACTAATACTCTTATTACGTGGAGGCAATATGAAACGAATCGATTTATTAAAAAAACGTCAGGCGCGCCTCAAGGAGGATATTACGGCAAACCTCGACCTGCTCATTGGGAGTGTTGGAAAGTCCCCTTCAATGGCCGGGCATAACCTTACTACCAAGGTTGAAGGAAAAACAGTTTCTTTTTATGTCAGAAAAGACATCGTCAGAAAAGCAAAAGAAATGACCA